>Ga0181519_10002853_pt1 | contig 14403 bp, 8 predicted proteins | sample PEATcosm2014_Bin_26_FD_121102 | JGI IMG/M metagenome (GOLD analysis project Ga0181519, IMG submission 121102) | Peatland microbial communities from MTU Mesocosm Facility, Houghton, MI, USA - PEATcosm2014_Bin02_10_metaG | ecosystem: Environmental > Terrestrial > Soil > Wetlands > Peat | place...
ACTTCGCCCCGGCGTGCGCGCCCACGCCGATTGCGTCATAGGTGATATCGGCGCCGGTGTCCCGCGCGCGCGACCAAACGCGCGTGCAGGACTTCAAGAGCTCGTCCTCTTTCGCCTTCCATAGATCGGCCCAGGTCGCGAGCGGTCCGATCGCGTCCACCTCGGCGCACTTGTCGGGCCCGTCGTCGGCAATGTCGAAGCCCGCGCGCTTGGAGCCGGCGATCGCAATGCCCTTGCGTTTGTGCGCGTCAATGCACGCCCGGACGTGCGCGGCCTTGATGATCGATTCGTCGTCGTTGTCGCGCGGCTCGCCCCCGTAGATATGCCCGAAATCGTCGTCGCCCTTCGCGACTTCGATCACGCGGAGCATGGTGCGCGAGAGGAACGGGTTCTCGGTGTAGTTGATCTTGCGCACCACCGTGTCGGGTGGCGGGTTCACCACCCAGCGCTTCCAAACGTAGTCAGTGCGAAGCCGCGGGTTGAAAATGAACCAATGCTGCGAGCCCTCCTTTCTGAGCGTCGGATTCACCACCTTCCACTGGAATTCGGTGAAGAGGTGCGCCTCCTCGGACCAATGGACGTCAATCGCCTCCATCGATTTGATTTCTTCGATATGGCGCCACAGGCCGTAGAAAACGAATTCGCTGCCGGTGGTGCGGCAGATTATCTTGCGGCTCGTGATCTTGAAGCGGTCGCGCAGGCCGAAGCGGTCGATCGTGCGCTTCAAGAGCGTGTACACCGATTCGTCGATGTTGTTTTGAAACTGGCGGGTGCAAAGGAAGCGCAGCGGCATCATCTGCGCGAGGAAGATCGCGAAACCCGCCGCGTCCCAGGACTTCGAGCTCGAACGGCCGCCGTACAAAATCCGGTTGCGCGCCGGCGTGAGCCAAAAGTCGCGAAGCGCCGGGTTAAGCGTCGGAATCTGAATCGACGTCGCGCCGTGCTGCGGCGATAGCGTCGGCGGCTTTAAGGCCTCCATAGAATTCCTCGAGCGTGCGCGGCAGTACGGTCAACGCCTGGCCAGGCGCGCCCGCTGGGCGCGGTACCACGTCGGTCGCCTCGTCAATGTCGCGGTCCTGCGGCGCCGGCGGCCGCGCCTCGAAGAAGCCGCCCCTGGTTTTCAGGGCAAAGATACACGCGCGCAGTTTTACCTCGGGCGGGTTTTTCTCCGACACGGGCGCGAGCGCCGTTTGGTACAGGCTCTGCTCAAGCTGGGCGATCACCTCCGAGCGCCCGTTGGCGAGCTCGAAGGCAAAAACGCGGCTCAAGGTGCGCCGCGTGATCGGCGCGAGGCCCTGGCGCTCGGCGCGCAACGCGGAGACTTTGGCGGCAATGTCCTCTTGCGTTCGCCCGCAGGCCGCCATCACCTTGACGGTAAGGCGCATTTCCTCGGTGGGCTGCCAGCGCTTGCCGCGCCCCGCCGGAGAATGCGCCAGGTGCGCCGATCCGTCGTCCATGTTCCAAAACCTTTGCCGCGCCCCGTCGCCTTTTAGCTGCGACCGCTCGCAGGGAGTCAAGGCTTCCAATTCGTGCGCGGGCTGCCGGGGTTTCCCGCCACTGGCCGGCTAGGCGCGGAGCGTCCCGCTCAGGCGCTCCGAAACTCCACCGGCGGAAAGTCGCACACCGCCAAATATCCGATCGATTCGTACTGGTTCCCGTCGGAGCCATTGTAGAGAAACCGGATGAGATAGGGCGCAGCTGTCGGCGTGTCCACGCCGCCCGACACCACCACCGTGATGCAGGTGAGCGCCGGCGCCGTCGTGTTGGTTTTCGCGAAGAAGAGCGGCGCGGGGTTGATCGTCGGCGCAGCGCAGACGAGCGGCGGCGTGGTGGCCTGGTCCGGGAGCACCGACACCACCGAATTGATGGTGACGCCCGGCGGCAGGTCGCCCGAGCAGTCCATCTGGAAAGGCTCGGAAGCCGCGCTCGCTTTCCATAGCAGTTGAGCCACGCCGGTTCTCCTAGCAGCCAGGGTGCCAGGCGCGGTTGCGCCCGAATGTGTGCCACACGTTGCACTCGTCCACCGAGAGCACGACGCCGACGACGCCGGCCGCGCGGTCCGCGCCTTCGATGATGACGCCCCCCATGGTGCTCGAGACGCCGATCGAGCCAGCGACCGCCTCCGGCGCTTCGACCATCGAGCCCGTGAGAAGCGCCGCCGGCGAGTAGGGCGGCGTGCCGTCGATCGTCTCGGCGTCGATCGCCGCGCCATTGATCACGGCTTCACCAGCACCACGTTGTCATTGATCGAGGCGATCCAGGCGAAGCACTCGAGCGCAGGAACATAGAAGAAGCGCGAATAGTGCGAGCCGCCGCCGGTCGCGTAGGTGCCAAACTGCGAGCCCTGCAGCGGCATCGTGGCGCCACCGATGGGCTCGGCGGTGACAGTCCATGTGCCCGTAAGGCCCGAGCCTGCGGGCGGCGTCAGTTTGTAAATCGTGTTCGTGTCGTCGCCGAAGTGCGTATAGAAGCAATCGCCAGGCGGGTAATAGTCCCAGCGCGTGAGCATGCGCCCGGTCGGCATGCCGCTGACCGTGAGGACCGTGGCGCCAGAGCCAATGCTGCCGGCAGGGACCGCGGCCCAAACGGGCACGCCATTGTCGAACATGGTGACGAGCAGGTCGCGCTTCGGATCGTAGAAGGACGTGCCACCATAGGAGCCCGCCGAGGGGTAGTAGGCGCCCAGCGACTCGCCGGTCCATGCGCCAGAGGTCGGATCGATTTCCGCCAGGTGGTTCGACGCCCACGGGCCGGAGCCGTAGCAGTAGTACTTCACGCGCGAGGAATCGAACACGGCCGGCGCGTCCTCAAGCGGCGTGCCACCCCAGCCAGTGCTCGAGGTGATGGCGTTGGACGAGTAGCGCATCCAGGTGCCGGTGGCGAGGTCGAAGCGGTGCGCGTAAGTGATCTGCACGTCCGGGCTTTGCGCCGCGGCGCCGCCCACGAGTTGCAGCACCGAGCCTTGCGCGCCACCGCCGGCCGCCGCCGGCAGGGGCAGCGAGCCGAGATAGCAATGCGTCGGGGCGGGCATGTTGCCCGTGATCGTGGAGAAGCGCCCGGCGCTGTTTTGGAGCTCGCCATAGGGCTGCAAAACGTCGGTGGTCGATTGGAAGTCGTTCGGGTAGATCGTGCCCAGGATCGCGTTCGTCTCGGCGTAGGTGATCCCGTTCGCATTGAGTTTGTAGGCCCAGGCCCCGGCCGTGAAGTCGAAGATCGCCGCGCCCAGGTTCGGCTGCACCTCGTGGCCACCCGTTCCGCAGAGCACGTAGGCGCCGAAGGTCGAGTAGTCGGGCACGAGGCACCCGCCCGACCACGATTCCATGAGCGAGTACTCCCAATTCGCGGAGCTCACCGCCGATGGCAATGCGCCTGGGGTCGCCGCCGCGCTGTTGGGGATCGCCAGCGCGTTGCCGGAGGTCGGCAGCGAATAGGGCAGCCCCGGCACCTGGGTGCGCGGGAGGATGTACCAAACCGGGTTGTCGGCGAAGGCGCCAACGAGCGTGGACCAGTTGCTCGCGATCGTGACGTAGGCAAAGCCCTGCGCGCAGCCTGGCGCGCCGTAGTCCGAGAGAATGGACAGGCCGGGGATGGCGTTGTCCCAAAAGGATTGCGGGGCGCTGGGCGCCGCGCCGCTGTTGCCCTGCAGCGCGTTTCCGATGGCGCAGGAGCCGAGCACGAGGCCGCCCGTGTATCCCGAGTTGGCAAAGGTTGCGACGAGCGCGTTGTACCAATTCGCGGTGGCGGTGAGGTCGGAATTGAACTGCGCGATGGTCTTGCCGCTGGGGTTGTTCGGCGAAAGCTCCCAGCAAAAGACGCCCAGGCCCTGCGAGAAGCACGTCTCGTTGTTCGTCTGCAGCCCGGTGCGGCCTGCGTAGTTGAGGCCGGCGAAGTTGAGGAGGTACCCGAGATTCTGCGCACCAGTCGAGCCCAGCACGAGTTGCTGATCCCAGGCGAGGCCCAGCGACGCGGTGAAGAAGTCCTGCTCGAACATGCACATGCCGGTCACGTCGCCGGCGAGGTAGTTGTTCGGCCCGACGCCGCCCCAATCGCTGTTGTCATAGCACTTGAAGACGCCAAGCGGGTTCGCGGGCACGCCGGCCGGCGCATAGGTCGAGACGTACCACGCCACGTTGTCGTTGAAGATCCGCTGGTACTCGGCCTGGAAACCCTGGTCGGAGGCCTGCAGCACCGCGTCGTCGGCCGAGAGCGACATGGCCCAGGCCTGGTCGCGCATGATCCAGGCGCACCCGCGCGTCGAGTTGCTGGTCACGGTGTCGAACACGGGCGAGCCGTTGCTCGCATGCCAGCCGTACACCGCCGAGCCGTCGATCCCCATGGCGCCGGCGAGAAACTGCAATTCCTCCATGAATGACCAGCGCCCGGTCGTCAGGTACGCGGTGACGCCGATCTGCGGGTGGTGCTGCTCGTTCCAGCCGTAGGTCTGCGGATACGGCGGGAAGTTGTCGTCATTTGCTGGCAGGCTCGTGGTGCCGCCCTGGTTCGCGCTGCCGTTGGTGAAGCCAGGGTTGGCGCCCCAGCTGACAGCGGGATAAGAGCGCGCCTTCACCGGGCGCCCCGTCGTCTCGTCGCGGTAGTGGTGGTAGAAGCCCATGCCCACGTAGGCGTTGACGATGGTCGCCTGCCACGCCTGCGGCGCGCCGTCCGTCCAGTACGCCGCCTCCCAATTCGGAAGCAGGCCGATCTGGTCCTGGCGCCCCGTCACGCCCCACGCCGCCTGGTAGTCGCCCTTCATGTACGGCACGTAGGAGGAGGCGAGGCCGTTTAGGTATGTGCTCGAGGTGGTCGTGGCGCCGTAGTTGGGCACCACGCGCGAGGCTTTCGCATAGGGCAGATTGTGCGAAGGCGTGGTGGTGTACGCGGTCGCGCCCGCCCACGCGACGAAGCCGACGCGCGTGTGGTGGTAGTGGTTGAAGTTGCTCCCGCCGTTCGTCCAGACCTGCACGCCGCCCACCGTGAGCGTTGGCACGTAGGTCCACATTTGCGGCGCGGGCACGTTGGTGAAGCCGTTCTCGACGAGCGATTCCACTTCCACCGAGGTGACGCCGGCGCCGCTGCTCGAATAGGCGCGGCAGACGAAGTAGACGCGCAGGTGCGCATTCGTGCCCACCTTGCCGCGGTAGTGAAACTCGGACATGACCGGGCCCAGGAAGGACCGGACGAGGCCGGTGCCGTCGGGGCCGCTAGCCACGGTGCCCATGAGGCTGGCGAGCGAAACGGTGCCGATGCTTCCGCATTGCATCGTTGCGGTGGGCGCGGCGGCGATCAGTTGCGCTTCGGTGATGTTCGCGCCGGCGGGCGCGGTGAGCGACGCGGTGAGCGCGAGCGACGCGAGCACGTTGGCCGTCGAGGCGTAATGCCCGGACAGGATTGCGAGCTTGGCCGAGCCGTCGGGCCAGGAATTGACCACGCGCGCCTGGTAGTTCGACGCGCCCGCGACCTGCACGAATTGCCCCGCCGGCACGTCGCCCTGTTTGATGGGCTGCCCGAAGGTGAAGGGGACCGTGCCGGCGACGGGCGAGGTAACGCCCAGGGTGGTGGAGAGCGGACCGGCGCTTCCCGCCACCGGTGTGGCCGGGCCTGCGCTCGCCGGCGAGCTCGCGCCGCCGCTCGAGGTGGCAACGAGCGACACGGTGTACGGGGTGCCGTTCGTGAGGCCGGCCAGCGTCAGCGGCGAGCCGGCGCCCGAGGCGGTTGCGCCGCCAGGCGAAGCGGTAGCCGTGTATGTGGGGGTTGCGCCCCCGGTGGCGCCCGGCGTGAAATTCACCTGCAGCGAGCCGTTGCCAGGCACGAGCGAATTGATGGTCGGCGTGGCAGGTGGCGCGGCGGGCACCACCGGCGACGACGGCGCGGAGTTCGGTCCAGGCCCATTGGAATTGGTCGCGTACACCACGAAGGTGTAGGAGACGCCATTGGAGAGCCCCGGCACGGTGATGGGCGAGCCAGAGCCGGAGGCCGCCGCGCCGCCGGGCGTGGCCACCACGGTGAAGTCGGTGATCGCTGCGCCGCCGTTGCCGCCAGGCGTGAAGGAAACGGTCGCCTGTCCGTTGCCGGCCACCGCCGAGACGCCCGTGGGCGCGCTGGGCACCGTGGAAGGCGTCACCGATGCCGAGAGCGCGCTGTACGGGCCGGTGCCGATGGCGTTGACCGCTGCGGCCTGGAATTGGTAGCCCGTGCCGTTGGTGAGGCCGTTGACCGTCACGGGGCCAGGACCGGAGGCCGAAATCGAGCCCGGGGTGGACTTGACCACGTAGCCGGTGATGGGCGAGCCGCCGGTGGCGCCCGGCGCGACCGACACCACGGCCGACGCATTGCCAGGCGTCACCCCGTTAATGGTCGGCGCGCCCGGCACCGTGGCTCCGCTCGAGGGTGTGATCTGATTCGACGGCGCGCTCGGCAGCCCCGTGCCGTCCATGTTGGCGGCCGTCACGGTGAAGGTGTAGGGCGTGCCGATCGACAGGCCCGGCACATTGATCGGCGAGGAGGTGGCAAAGCCGGAGAGCCCGCCGGGCGTTGAGGTAGCGGTAAAGCCCGTGATCGGCTCGCCGCCCGATGCGCCAGGCGTGAATGCCACCTGGGCGGTGGTGCTTCCCGGCGCGATCGAAGCGGAGACGCCGGTGGGCGCCGAAGGCACGGTCGATGGGATGAACGCCGCCGAAGGGGTAGAGGCCGAGCCCAGGCCCACCGAGTTGCGCGCCTGCACGCTCACCGTGTAGGAGACGCCGTTGATAAGACCGGGGAGCGCGATCGGGCTCGCCGCGCCCGAAGCCGAGACGCCGCCGGGGCTCGCCGTCACCACGTAACCCGTGATCGGCGCGCCACCCGTGACGGTCGGTGGCGTGAAGGCGACCGAGGCCGAGGCGTTCCCGGGGGTGGCCGCCACGCCGGTGGGCGCGCCAGGCACCACGGCGGGCCCGGTTTGCACGAGCGCGCCATTGTCGTTCCACCAAGTGAGCGCGGTGGCGGGCTGCGTCTTGGGGCGCTGGTTGAGCCATTGCACGACCACGTTTTGCAGGCTCATCACGGTCGGGCGCGCGTTGATCGAAGAGCCGATCGCCCAGGCGAGGCCGTTGCCGCCGGCGGGGCAGGTGGGCGTCGCCTCATAGGCGCGCGTGATGGTCAGCGTGTCATAGGGATTTCCGGCGACCGCGGCCGTCACTTCGACGATTTCCCACGCCGTCTCCTGCGAGCCGGAGGGCTGCGAGAGCGTGAGGAGCATGTTGAAGGCAAAGCCCCCGGTCGCCTGTTCGATCGCCGCCGCCATGCCGGTGGGCGCCTGCACAGTTTGCGAGCCGGCGCTTGCGGTCAGCGCCGAGGCGATCGACGAGGCGAGGTTGTTGGTGAAGGCGAGCGTGAGCATGGGGCGGCCTTACGGTGCGGTGGTCGAGAGCCCGAACATATTGAGCCCGGTGTTGGCCTCGGTGCCGGCGACGTTCTCCTGAATGCTCCATCCCTGGCCAGCGGTGCACGCGACCGAGTGCGAGGTGTCGCTGCAGGTTTTGCCGGTGGCGCTGGTCGTGCAGGTCATCGAGGTGGCTGACAGAGAACCGCCGGCGGTGCCCACGTAGAGCGTCACGGTGGTGCCGGTAGTAGCGGCCGCCGTCGTCTGAGCGAAGTTGAGCGACGTGAAGTGCAGGTTGCGCGGGCAAATGGCGCCCGCCGCGTTGGAGGTGTTGACCACGCCCGGCGCCAGGTAGTCGGTCGTGCCAGAGGTGATCGAGGCGCTCCCGAACATGACGTCGAAGGTGGGCGTCGCGTAGGCGAGCGCCGTGGCGCCGCTGTTGACCGTCGGCACCTGGCCGGCCGTGCCGATCGCCAGGAGTGAGGTCGCGCCGCTGCCCGTTTGCTGCGGGAGCGAGCCCGCCGCGCCGCCCGCCAGGTTGGTCGCGGTGCCCACCGCGAGGGACGATTGCGCGACCCATTGCGGCGCGGTCGCGCCGGCGTTCACGTCGAGCACCTGGCCAGCGGTCCCGATGGCGAGCGGCGAGGTGGCGCCCGAGCCGGTTTGGTAGGGCACGCTGCCAGCTGCGCCGCCCGCGAGATTCGTGGCCGTCGTGGCGCTCGTCGCGGTCGCGGCGTTGCCGGTCGTGTTCTGGTTCAGCGTCGGCACGTCAGCTGCGACCAGCGCGCGGAAGGCGGGCTGCGCCGCGCTGCCGCTGCTCGGGCCGGCGAATACCGTGTTCGCCGATTGCGTGGAGAGCGTCTGCGTGAGCGTGCCGCTCGTGGTCACCGGCGAGCCGCTGATCGAATAGATGGGCGTCGTCGAAGCGTCCGAGAAGCCCACCGAAGTGACAGTGCCACCGCCGCCGGCCGTGCAGCCGGTGCAGGTGCCATCGATCACGATATTGCCGGGGAAGGTGAGCGTGGAGGTGGAGGGCGTGCCGATCCCGGTGGCGACGATCACGCCGCCGATGTTGAGGTACTGGCTCGTGTTGCTCGCCGGGGTGTCGAGGCCCTGCGCGCCGTAGCCGATGATGATGTTTTGCGAGCAGGTGATGCAAACCGAATTGGCAAGCTCGGCGCCGACGATCGTGTTGCTACCGCCGCTGGTCGCCGCACTGAGAGAGCCCTGACCGACGACGGTATTCGTCGAGCCGGTGCTCAAGTGCATGGCGGCGAGGCCGATCACGGTGTTGTTATTGCCGCCAGTGATGCCACCGCCGGCACCTTGCCCCACCGCGGTGTTGCCGGTGCCGGTGGAGAGGGCATTGAGCGAGGCATTCCCGGCCGCGGTGTTGTTGTTGCCGGTCGTGAGCGACGGCAGCGCGTTGACGCCGATGGCGGTGTTGTGCACGCCCTGATTCGTCGCGTTGGCGCTCATGTTCGCGCCCATCGCCCCGAAGCCCACCGCCAGGTTGTTGTAGGTGCCGGCGGTCGTCGGCGGATCGGTGAGCGCACCCACCCCCATGCCCAGCGACTGCGAGTCGGCAGGCGGCACGTTCATTGGCACGAAGGCCGCGTAGTACCCGAGTGGCGACGTGCTGGCAGGGAAGGAATTAGCGAGGCCCGGGCAGATGTTGTCCGCCGTGACGATGTTCGAGGTCGCGTCGGTCGCCACTCTTATGAAGAGGTTGTTGGTGCCCGCCGAGCTCGTCTGGTGGCACGAATCGCCCTTGGCGATCAGATTCGCATTGCTGCCCGTCTGCGTGATAAAGGGCGCGTTGCTCGTGGATGGCGGATAGAAGGTGAGGTCGTTGGTCGAGAGCGTGGCCCACGCGGTGTTCCCGCCCGTCACCGACATGACCGCGACGGACGGGTTGCTCATCTTGATCGTGCCGCCTTGCACGTTGAGCAGCGTCGTCGCCCCGCTCGAGGAGTTGACGCAGGTCATCGGCACGGTGTTCGAATCTGGCAGCGCCGGCGTGTAGAGCGCGGTGATCTGCGTGCGCCCGCCCGTCACGGTGATCGCGCAGGTCGAGCCGTTTTGCTTGCCGTTGTGATACATGCCGACTATGTTGTTGAAGGTGCCCCCCGCGATTTCGAGCGAGGAGCCAGCGCCGTCGAGCTTCACGCCCGCGTAGTCGCTGGGCGACACCGACAGGCTGGCATTGGGGGTGATGACGAAGCGCGCGTTCTCGTAGGCCTGGTCGCGGGCGCTCATCCCGTCGCAGCGGCCCATCTGCAGGGCCTTGCGCACCCCATCGTGCAGGATGTCGGAGAACTGGCTCACGCCGTCCTGGTTGATCGCAGCGCCCCCATTCCAGCCCCAGCCCCAGGCGTGGTGATTGGCGATGTGCGAGAAGTCCCGGCAACCGTCGATCCGCATGTCGAGGTACGCCGTCCCGGTTTCGACCGTCTCAACGGTCGGCGCGACGTTGTTCGTCTGCGCGATCTGGTCGCCCAGCGCCACCGTGCCCACCACCGCCGGCGAAATGGTGATGTGCGTCGCGTCCGTGATGCCGGTCACCGTGGTGGTGGAGGAGAGCGCGCCCCAGGTGTCGATATCGTTGATGACGTAGCCGACGGTGAAGGCGGCCGAGTTCACCACGTTTAGCGAGGTCGCTCCGCTCGAGGCGGAGGCGAGCGTGTTGGAGCCACCGGTGAAGTCGAAGCAAATCCAGGCGCCCTCGCAATGGACGTGCGAGACCTTCACGCGCTCGTTGGAGGTCTTCGCCATGACCATCGGCGGGTACTGGCACCCGTAGCCGCCGGTGGCGTTGCTGCAGCTGCCCAGCGGCCGGGTGTTGGCGCGCGAGCGGTTGAATTTGAGCGTGTCGCCGGCGATCACGCCGCCCGAGCCGACGGCATTGGAGAGCGTGAGCGTGTAGGGCCCGGTGCCCGTGAAGGTGTAGGTCGTCTCGGCAGGGATCGACGCGGCGGTCGTCGAGTCGAGCACGTAGTCGCCATTGATGAGGCCGGTCGCCGAGGACACGGTGATCGTCGTGCCGCCGGAGCTCGTGCCGGTGACGACCGTTTTCGTGACCTGCGCATTCTGCGCGAAGGCCGCGAAGAGATCCTCGACGGTCGGCCCGGTGTCGGCGCTGCCAGGCGCGACGAGAAACACCGCCGGCGAGGTCGTCGAATAGCCCGAATCGATCGTGATTCCCGGCGTGTTCATGCTCGCGCCGTGCACGCGCTGCTGCGTGGCGAGTTGCAGCTGGGTCGAAATGTTGGTGATGCGGCAGGTGGAGAGCGCCGTGACGAGGAAGATATCGTTGCCCTGCGCGAGCGCGTTGGCGATCGCCTGCGTGTCGTCGGTGCCCAGGCAAACCACCGGAATGAACGGCACGTTGCCGGCCCAGGTGAGGCCACCGGCGTCGCTCACGGCCATCGCCGGGCCACCCGTCACCCCTGGGGTGTAGTAGCCCCACACGGAGCCGTTGTAGTAGCTGCAGCGATTCGAGCCCGAGCCGCCGGCGCAGCTGCCAGAGTACGGCGCATAGCTCGAAGGGCTCGAGGCTGCGGCGTCCCAAATCTGGAATTGGTTCGCCTGCAATTCGACCATCGGCACGCCGGTCGAGGCCGCGGAGAAGTTGAGGCCCTCGGCGTAGTTCCCGGACACGTAGAACCAGTTGTTCCAGCGCGGGCCGGCGCCGCTGCCGCTCGTGCGCTGAGTGCCAGAGAAGCCGAAGGTGAAAGCCTGGTCGCCGGTCGCGCCCGTGAGCGTGCCCTGGCAGCCCACGCGCTTGTTATGCGAATCGGTGGTGGGGCCGCCGTTGTCGAGCAGGTTGATCGTGCAGGGCTGGTTGATCTGCTGGTGCGTCGGGTTGTTTTCCGAGTTGTTGACGTTCACCTGCCCAAATACGCCGAAGGTCTGCGACACTGAGTCGTCGATTGCCGAGGCGGTGAGCCCCGAGGCGCTGCCCACGTAGGAGCTCGCGATGGTGAAGGTGTTCGTGCCCACCGAGGTCACGAGACACGCGGGCGTGCCCGAGCCCGTGCAATCGGCGCCCACTCCGGTGCCGGTGACGATCACCGAGTCGCCGGCCGGGATCGTGTACGCGCCGGTGGTGTAGGTGTAGGTAGCAAAGCCCGCCGAGCCCGTGACGGCCGTGACCGTCAGCGCCAGGCGCGGGTGCTCCACGAAGGCGTTGCCGGCGACGCCCACCTGCTGCGCGCCCTCGAAGCCGAAGGTGTAGTTGTGCACCTCGCCCGTGACCGGCCACTCATAGAGCGCCGAGAGTTCATAGGTCTGCTCATAGCCCCATAGGCACTTGACCGTGTTGCCGCTCGTGCCCGTGCCGGCATTGGGCAGGCGGTTGCAGCGAACGCCCCACGCGCCCATCGTCGATTCGTTGCCGCTTAGGTTTAGCACGTGCGGCGATTGCCAGCCGGGGTAGTGCGTGCCGGCATTGGTGAAAGCGTCGGCCGTGTAGGTGCCGGTGCCGTTGCCGTCGGTCACGATGACCGAGGGCATCGTCTGCGGCTGGGTGAAGACGTTCGGCGACGTGAGGCTTGCGCCCGTCGCGCAGCCAGGTCCGCTGCAGGCGCTCCCGGTGTAGGTCGTGGTGTTCGTGCCGTCCGTCACCTGCATCTGTTTGAAGACCGGTGACGGCAGGTTTTGCGCGAGCGCGAGCGCCGGCGCGAGCATGAGAGCGAAGAGGAAGCGAGCGCGGGTCATCGGGTCGGCTCCAAGGAATCGGGGAATTGGCCTGGGCATGCGCTCTCGGCTCCGGCATCGCCGCAGCCGTGGCAGCGGTCAGGGTTGCGGTCGCAGGCGTCGTATGGGCTGGGCGTGGCCACGCGCGCGGGCGGCGCTGCGCTCGAGCATGCGGCTAGCAGGAAACAGAGCAGGAGAGCGCGAAGCGTCATGGTTGCACCTCGCAGAGAACGCCGCCGATGATGACCCACTCGCCAACCGCGGCGCCGGCGGGGATGCCGGAGGCTGAGGACTTGCGCTGGTCGAGCCAGGACTCGACGAGGTTGGCGTAGATGCCGGCGGTGGCGCGCGCTTCGACCTTTGCGCCTGCAGCCCACGCCAGGCCCGCGCCGCCAGATGGGCATGTCGGCGTGCCCTCGAAGGCGCGCGTGATGGTGAGGGTGTCCGAGCCGCTGCCGGTAACGGCCGCGGTGCACGCGACGATTTCCCACTCGTTCTCGGTGCCCTGGGTCGGCGTGGCCAGCGTGAGCAGGACCACCTGCCCAGCGCCCATTGCGGCGTTGATCGCGGCCGCGAAGCCCGACGGCACGGTGAGGGACTGGCTGCCGCTCGAGGCCGTCAGGCTCGAAAGCGTGACCCCGGCGAGGTTGTTGACGAAGGCATAGAAGGGGACGCTCACGGCCCCGCCCCTTACGCGCCGGTCGCCGTGATGGTGAGGCCCTGGACTTCGATCGTTTGGCTCTGGCTCACCGAGGCGCCGTTCATGTTGAGGTCGCCCGAGAAGCTGATCGCCGTGCCGCTGGGCACGCCTGCGACGCTCGTCCCCGAAATCGTGATCGAAGAGGCGAGGGGTTCAATGTCCACGATGGTTGCGCCTGGCGGGATGCCGGCGCCGGCCACGTTCATGCCGAGGGCCAGTTGGTTCACCGCTGGCAGGTAGAGCACGTTGCCCAGCGGCGAAGTGGCCCCGTTCGTGATGAGGCCCACCTGTGGAAAGACGGTGCCCTGAGCGACGCAGGTGGCGCCGGTCGAGTCGGTACAGATGCGCCAGTGCGTCGGGACCGACTGCCCAGGCGGCTGCACGGTCGAGGTGATCGGCCCCGTTATCGCCTGCACCCCCCCCGAGCTCGTCGGTCCGATCGGGTTTGCCATCGCAATCGAGGCGATGATCGGGTTGGCGTCAGGCGCTGCGCAGTTCGCGGGGATGGGCCCGCCGTAGAGGAAGAAGAAGGCGGTGGGGCCGGCCTTCGAGACGAGATCCGCAAGGCACGCAGCGCGGTGGGCGAGCGAGTACTGGATCACGGGCGGGCCTCCTGGCTGTTACCCCGGCCCGGCGCCGCGGCGTGGAAGGCGTAAGCCTGCCGGGAAGGATGCGGCGAAGTCTACCCGCCCTTGCGAGACACCGCTATTTCCGAAAGGGTCGGGCCGTCCGGCGTGCCCAGGTGCGCCTGCAGGCCGGTGAAAGCCTGCCAGCGGCGCACCGTGGTGTCGGCGTAGCGCGGTTCGATTTCCATTGCGGCGCAGCGCCGGCCCGTGGCCTGGCAGGCAATGAGCGTGGAACCTGAGCCGGCGAAGAGGTCGAGCACGAGTTCGCCCTCGTCGGTGCTGTTTTCGATGAGGAAGGTGAGAAGCGCGACCGGCTTCGCGGCATTGTGTTGGCGCTCCTCCCCGGTCACGCGGTTGCACCGGAAAATGTTCGGGCGATGCACCGGGCGCTGGCCGCGGCGCGCGTTGGATTGCATCGCCTTTTGCGGCGGGAGCCTGGCGAAGAAGGCGACGAATTCGTGCGTGTTGGCGTAGCTGTTGCCCAGGCCCGCGCTCCCCTTGTCCCAAACGACGCAATTCTTCGGGGACAACCGCGCCTCCTTGAACCCGCCCCACAGCGTCGCGTAACTGCGCCAGTCGCAGCAAGCGTAGATGTGCGCGAATTCGCGCACGCTGTTGGCAAGCGCGCGCGCCATGGCCTCGAAGAAGGGCCGCACCATCTTGTCGTCGGAAATGTCCGCGCCGATCCCGGTGCTCGAGCCGTAGATGGCATAGGGCGGATCGGTGACGACGCAATCGCCGAGCATGCCGCCAGGCAGGAGCAGCGCGCGATCGTCGGCGTTGAAGGTATCGCCCACGTAGAGCCGGTGCTCGCCCATGAGCCAGAGATCCCCGGCGCGCGCCACCGGAGGGCCGGCGGGCGGCTGGGCATCGGAATGGGTGCGGGCGTTGCGCGGGTGGGGTTTGAGTTCGGAGAGCGGGCGGTCGACGACGGCGAGTTTGGGCATGGGCGGTCCGGGGGTTGGAGGGATTAGCCCGAGGACGGGCCGAAGGGTTGGCGAAGGTCAATCGGGCAGGCA
>Ga0181519_10002855_pt1 | contig 14401 bp, 13 predicted proteins | sample PEATcosm2014_Bin_26_FD_121102 | JGI IMG/M metagenome (GOLD analysis project Ga0181519, IMG submission 121102) | Peatland microbial communities from MTU Mesocosm Facility, Houghton, MI, USA - PEATcosm2014_Bin02_10_metaG | ecosystem: Environmental > Terrestrial > Soil > Wetlands > Peat | place...
CTCACCATCACGGTGCAAAACAACGATCCCGGGGTCGAGGAATTCGACAGCAGCGCCTTGCGGGTCGAGAAGGTCATTCTCGGCGGGCATAGCGGCACCGTGCATCTGCCGCCGATGCCGCCGGGACGTTACCCCTTCATGGGCGAATATCACGCCGATACCGCCCAGGGCGTGCTGATCGTCGAATAAACCGCGCCCAATCTAGGCGGCGGCGCGTTTCACTTGGGTCACGCCGGAAGCCGCGATCACCTCGGGAATGGCCGAGACGCTCATCGGCGCCATGATATGCGCGCCGGCAATGCCCGGGATGGTGGCCAGTTCCTGCAGCAGCTCGACGCAGATCTTCTTGCCCTCTTCCTTGGCGTCGGCGGCTTTCTCCAGCCGGTCGATGATCGCATCGGGAATGATGGTGCCGAAAAGCTTTTCCTTCATCCAGCGCGCCGAGCGCACCGAGGGGATCGGGCAGATGCCGATCAGCATCTTGAGCTTGGGGGCGATGCCCAAATCGATCAGGCGTTTGGCGTAACGGCGCAGCAGCGCCGCATCCATGCAGAACTGGGTCTGCGCGAAATCGGCGCCGCAATCGAGTTTCGATTTGATGCCCTTGCCGTCCCAACCCGGCGGGGGATCGATCGGCATGTCCGCGGCACCCAGCAGCATGTCGAAGCCGCCCTTGAATTCGGTGCCGGGCAATAATTTGTGTTCGCTGCGCATGCGGGAAATCATGGTCAGCATCGCGCGGCTGTCGAGATCGAAGACCGGCTTGGCTTCAGGCTGGTCCCCGGCCTTGGGGTCATCGCCATGCAGGATCAGCAGATTCTTCACCCCCAGCGCCGCCGCGCCCAGCAGATCGCTTTGCAGCGCGATGCGATTGCGGTCGCGGCAGGTGAATTGCAGCACCGGCTCGATGCCGTTGCGAATGAGAAAATGCGCTGCGACCAGGCTCGAAAGATGCGACTTGGCGCCGGCGCCATCGGTCACGTTCACAGCGGCGGCCAGGCCCTTCAATGGCAGCGCGCGGGCGATGAACTCGGCCGGATCGGTCGACACCGGCGGCGTCAGCTCGGCGGTGATCGCGAACATTCCTGTATCCAAGCGCCGGCGCAATTCGCCGGATGGAGAGGCTGCTGGCTGTTCGGCGCCGGAGGGAGGATTCATGGCTTGATCGCTTGATAATTTAGTTTCACTCGGACGGAGTATAGACGTTACGCGCCGCGCCTCCAGGGTTTTTTCGGCCTATGCCCGGATAAGCTTGGTTCCCGGACGGATTAGCCCCCTATCAGTTCCGGATGATGCGCCGGGCGCGCGCGGCGGGGCCCTCGGCGATGGCGCCATAAACGCGTTCGTAGCGATCGACCATCGTCTTCAGGTCGAAACGGTCGAGGATGCGCTTGCGCGCGGCTTCGCCAAGCTGGGCACGCGAATTCTTGTCGCGGCCGAGGATGGACAAGGCGGCCGAGGCCAGCGCGCCCGGATCGCGCGGCGGCACCACCGAGCCGGTGCCGGCGATCAGCGCCGCCGCGTCGCCCACGGATGTCGCCACCACCGGCACGCCGCAAGCCATCGCCTCGCCCACCGAATTGGGAAAACCTTCGCCGAAGGCGGAGCTCAACAGCAACAGGTCGAGCGCCGGGAGAATATGCTCGACATCCTTGCGCTCACCCAAGGCATGCAGCTTGCCGACAAGTTCGGGGGGAACAACCAGCTTGTCGGTGCCCTGCCCGATCAGCAGAAAATTCGCATCGGGCCGCGCCGCCGCGATCCGCGCCGCCGCGGCGAGAAAATTGGGGTAATCCTTCATCTTCTCGACCCGCGCCACCATCCCGATCAGAGGCGCCACATCGGCGATGCCGAGGCGCTGGCGCCAAAGCGCGCGCTTTTCCGGATTGGGCCGGAATGAGAGCGTATCGAAGCCGTTCGGTATTTCCTCCCAGCGGCGCGGCCGGAAGCCAATTGATTCGTGGAAGATGCGCCCCGCCTCGCTGTTGACGATGACCGTCGCCGGAAAGCCCGAAAAGGTGGCGAGGAGGCGTTGGGTGCCGCCCACATTTCGCGAATACTCGGACACCCCCTTGCTCGATCCGCGCAAATTCCACACCAGCGGCACGCCTTGGGAACAAGGCCGGATCAGCAGCCCGGCGAGATCGGCGCGGTAGAGCCAAGTCTGCACCATGCGCGGCCGTTCCTCGCGCAATATTCCGCGCAACCGCCACAGCGCGCCCGGGGAAATCCGCCCCCGTTTCATGCCCAGGGTATAAAGCGGCACGCCGGCGACGCTGAGATCGGCGCCATAGGCGCCTTCGTCGCCGAGCGAGACCACGACCGACGAAAAACGCTTGAAGTCCATGTGCAGGATCAGCCGCGCCAGCACGGTCTCGGCCCCGCCGCGATCGAGGCCGGTGATGATATGGAGAATCTTCAGCTTGTTGTCGTCCATCAGCGTGCCCGGTTTTCTTCGCGGATCATGTCGGCGGCCTTCTCGGCGATCATGATCACCGGCGAATTGGTGTTGCCCGAGGTGATGCGCGGCATGATCGAGGCGTCGACGATGCGCAAACCGCCCAGCCCGCGCACTTTCAGCCGCATATCGACCACGGCGGACGCGTCGTCGCCCATCTTGCAGGTGCCGACGGGATGGAAGATCGTGGTGCCGATATCGCCGGCGGCGCGGGCAAGCTCGGCGTCGCTGCGCGCCGCAGGACCGGGCTTGAATTCCTCGGGCGCGAAACGCCGCAAGGCCGGAGCGGCGCAGATGCGGCGGGTGAGCTTCATCGCATCCGCCGCCACCCGCCGGTCTTCTTCGGTGGAAAGGTAGTTCGGCCGGATCGCCGGATGGGCCGATGGATCGGGGCTTTTGATGCGCACATATCCCCGGCTTTCCGGACGCAGATTGCACACCGAGGCGGTGAAGGCCGGGAATTGATGCGGCGGCTGGCCGAAGGCGTCGAGGCTCAAGGGCTGGACGTGATATTCGAGATTGGGCGTCGCACGCGCCGGATCGCTCTTGGCGAAACACCCCAATTGCGACGGCGCCATGGTCAGCGGCCCGCGCCGCAGCAGGAAATATTCGAGCCCCATGCCGATCCGGCCCACCAAGCTGTTGGCGCGCTCATTGAGCGTTTTTGTATTGCGTACCTTATAGGCCATGCGGATTTGCAAATGATCCTGCAGATTTTCGCCCACCCCGGGCAATTCGTGAACCACCTTTATCCCATGCTCAGCGAGCAACCCGCCCGGGCCGATGCCGGAAAGCTGGAGCAATTGCGGCGAGCCCACCGCACCCGTGGCGAGAATGACCTCGGCCTTGGCCTGCGCGAAACGGGCAATGCCGCGCTGATGGAATTCGACGCCAGTGACACGTTTGCCTTCGAGAATCAACCGGCTCGCCTGGGCATGGGTCAGCACCGTGAGATTATCGCGCCCCCGCGCCGGCTTCAGAAATGCCTGCGCCGTGTTCCAGCGTTGGCCGCGTTTCTGGTTGACCTGGAAATAGCCGCAGCCCTCGTTGTCGCCGCGGTTGAAATCATCGGTCTTGGGAATGCCAGACTCGGAAGCGGCTTCGCGGAAGGCATCGAGAATTTCCCAGGACAGCCGCATTTCCTCGACCCGCCACTCGCCGCCCGCGCCGTGGAATTCATCGGCCCCGCGTACATGGTCCTCCGAGCGCTTGAAGTAAGGCAGCACGTCGTCCCAGGCCCAGCCGGGATTGCCGAGCTGGCGCCAGCCGTCATAGTCGCGCGCCTGGCCGCGCATGTAGATCATGCCGTTGATCGAGGAGCAGCCGCCCAACACCCGGCCGCGCGGATAGTTGAGCGCGCGGCCGTTCAAGCCCGCCTCGCTTTCGGTCTTGAAGCACCAATCGGTGCGCGGATTATTCTGGGTATAGAGATAACCGATCGGAATCCGGATCCAGATATAGCTGTCGCTGCCGCCGGCTTCGAGCAGCAGCACCGAGACCGACGGATCGGCCGACAACCGGTTGGCGAGCACGCAGCCGGCGCTGCCCGCGCCGACGATCACGTAATCGAAACTGCCGGCGCTTTCACCCGACTCGCTGCCGTTTTTCATGGCCATTTCCCCCGGCCATATTGCCACAGCTTGCCGTGCCTGATACCGCCTGTCGCAAGACCTAGCGGGGTAAGTAGGTTTCTTTGCGCTGCAACAAAGGCGAATCGCCTTCCTCTTGCCAAACTGGGGGATTGTCTTTTAGCCTATTGTCATCGCTTCGCTGGGTTCGGACTGCTTTCGATCGCTCTTTGATGAGCCGAACCTGCATCCCCCCAACCGATGGCCGATCCGCCGTGCGATGACGCGCGGCGGGACTGTTTTCTTGCTACGTGGAGGTTTCTCATGGCTGTGGGTACGGTCAAGTGGTTCAACCCGCAAAAGGGCTATGGCTTCATTCAACCCGAAGGCGGCGGCAAGGACGTGTTCGTTCACATCTCCGCCGTGCAGCGCGCTGGAATCGGCACGCTCAACGAAGGCCAGAAAGTCAGCTTCGAACTCGAACAGAGCCAGCAGGGCAAGACCTCGGCCGCCAATCTCAAGCTGGTCTAAACCGACCCTGACATAATCGGGCAACCGGTCGGCCGGGCGAAAGCGCTCAGCCGAGTTCGACCAGTATTTCCGGAAATTTGTGCAGCCTTTCGGCAACGCCGGCGTTTCCGACCAGGAAATTGTCACAGGCCCAGCTATAGGTGCGTTCGGTGACATAGGTCGGGTGGCAAGCGAAGACCATGTCCTTGCCCACCTTCATGGTTTCGTCGAACCGCACCAATGGCCGCTCGACCATGTCGTAACCCATGCCGTGGCAATGAACGCGTTTTTCCTCGGGCCGTTTGTGCCGGCGCATGAAATCGTTATAGGCCTCCCAGATTTCCTTGCAGGAAGCGCCGGGCTTCAGGAGATCGAGAGTGAATTTGCGCGCCGCGAGCACGAAGGCGAATTCGTCCTTCATCTCCTGCGTCGCCTTGCCCAGAACGCAGGTGCGGCCGAGTTCGGTATAAAATCCGCCGGCGCCGTTATTCTCGATCAACAGGGTGAATTGGTCGCCTTCGCGTAGCGCGCGGTTTTGCACATGGCGGTTGCCGAACATGATTCCGGTGTTGAGCGGCGCGCTCGCCGCCATGAACAACCCCTGCTCGCTGCCCAAGGCATGGCCTTCCCGCTCGGCCACGGCGGCGATTTCGATGTCCCGCATCCCCGGCTTCACCGCCTTGAACGCGGCTTCCATCGCCCGGTCCTGCATCGCCGCCGTGCGGCGCATGAAGCTCAATTCCTCGGCGCTTTTCACCGCCTTGATGCGATCGACCAGATCCGAAGCATCGACGAAGCTCGCATTCGACAGCTTGCCGCGCTTCAGATAATCGATTGTGGCATAGGCGATCGACGAGGTTCCGACCAGGCCGATGGTGGCGCCGGAATATCCCGCAAGCGCTTTTTCCGCCAGCTCGGCGTCGTAATGCTTGGTATAGACGGCGCTGGCGAAGCTCGGACTGCCGATGAGGCGCTTGACGCCGCGGCGCAGCCCGTCGCCTTCCAGCGGCAGCTCCTTGTCCATGCCGAGGCCGCCCATGCCGATCACGGTCATGCGGTCGTCGCGCGGGAACACCACGGTGACCGGATAGCCGTTGGTCGCCGGCACGTCGGTGAAATATTTAACGTAGCCGCCCATGAAATCATTGTTGTTCTGCATCAGCAGCACGTCGATGCGTTGCTCTTCCATTGCCTTGCGCACGGCATCCCAGCGCCGTTCCAGCTCGGCTGTCGAAATCGGCGCGTTGATGCGTTCGGATTGATCGCTCATGACGGTCCCTCAGTGCTCGACGCGGTTGACCATTTGGGCGAAATCGCCCGCCAGGAATCGCCGCATATTCTCCTCCACCGCCGGCAAGGCGCGGTCGGGATATTCGTCGTAGAAGCCGCCGAGATGCGGCGTCAACAGGAAGTTTGGCGCATCCCACAAGGGATGATCGGCGGGGAGCGGTTCCTGGGCGAACACGTCCATCGCCGCCCCGGCAAGGCGCTTGGCGGTAAGCGCCTGGAACAACGCCGCCTCGTCCACCACGCCGCCATGGGCGATATTGACGAGATAGGCAGAAGGCTTCATCGCGGCCAGAACCTTGGCGTTCACCGTGCCCTGGGTTGCCGGCGTGGTCGGGGTGAGAATCACCAGGAAGTCGCATTGCCCCGCCACCTGGGCCAGTTCATCGCGGCCATGCACGCGCTCGAATCCCACGACCTCCCGTTGCTTCGAGGATATGCCGATGACGCGCATGCCCAGCGCCTTCAACCGCGGCGCCAGTCCCATGGCGATGCTGCCGACGCCGTAGATCGCCGCGGTCTTGCCGTCGAGCAGCCGCGCCGGCCAGCGTTCCCAGGCATGCTTGTCCTGATTGCGCACGATGCGCGGGGTGCCGCGCGCCAAGGCAAGCATGGAAGATATCGCCGCTTCGGACACCGCCGCCTCATGGATGCCGTGCACGCGGGTGACGATGGTGTCGCGCCGCAATGCCGGATGATCGGATATTCCGTCGGTGCCGCTGCCCAGCGCCTGAATCCATTTGAGATTCTTGGCCTCGTGGATCACGCGCGGCGACAGCATCGGCGCGAAAGTCAGCAGGATGTCGGCATCGCCAATATAGGGATCGACCTTGCTGTGATGATCCACCGCGTCGATGGATATGTCAGGGAAGATTGCTTGGAGCCTGTCGAAATAGCGCGCCCGGACTTTGTCCGGCATGGCCAGCAGGATGAGCAGCCGGGGCATTTTCAGGCCTTGGACTTGACGGCCGCCGCGGGCGGCGCCGCCCGCAGCTTGGCCAGGCGCGCACGGTCGGCCTTGGGATTGATCAGGAACACGCCCAGCAACCCACCGACAAATGTGACTGCGCCGACCAGGATGAAGCCCTGGGTGAAGCCGGCATTGGGCGTCGCCGCTCCTTCCAGGGAATAGCCCATGGCGGCGGGGGCGATGAATCCGGCGAGGGTAAGCAGCGCCGTATACATGGTCAGCACCGCGCCGCGCCGGCGGGTGGGAATGATTTCGGCCACCATGGCGAAGTTGAGCGGCGCGGTATTCTGCGACAAGACGAAACCCGCCAGCAGCAACGCGATCTTCATCGCACCCGGAGGGGTGACCGCCATCAAGACCAGACACAGCCCGGCGAGCAGGGTGCTGATCGAGCCGAACATGCCGCGCGCCCAACGGCTGCTCACGCCCCGCTTCAACATCACTTGCGAAATCCAGCCAACCAGCGGCGAGCCGATGCCGCTGGCGATCCAGATCATCGACACCAGCCAGGCGGCATTGGCGCTGTCGATGCCCATGCCCTTGATCAGGAAGGCCGGCAGCCAGGCGACGATCAGCGTCAGGTTCCAATAGAGGACGAAATTGGTGACGATCAGCCCCAGCATGGTGGGCAGCGTCATCAGCCGCCAATAGCTGGCCGCCGCCTCGATGGCAGCACCGTCCTGGGTTTCGACGATGCGGTCGGTGATCGGCCCTTCATCGGCCAAGAACATCCAGATCGGAACGAAGAGCAATGCCACCAGGCCGAGCAGGCCGAAGGCGACATGCCAGTCATAGGTCCTGATCACCCAGGTCAGCACCGGCGCCGACAGAAAAATCGCGCCAGTGATGCCGATATGGAGCACCCCGGCCGGGAAGGCGCGGCTGTCCTGGGGAAACCATTTGAACATGAAATGGTGCGCGACGCCGGTGGCCGGGCCCTGCGACGCACCCAACATCACCCTTGTGGCCAGCAGGCCATAGAATCCCAGCGGACCGGCGACGGGCAGCAGGCAAAGCACCCAGGCCGCCGCCATCACCGTCATGACGTGCTTGCTCTTCCAGCGGTCGGCCATGAAACCGACGACGATGCCGGAAATGGCGAAGAGGGTGAAAAAGCTCGACCCCAGATAACCGAATTGCACCGGGCTGAGATTGAGTTCCTGCATCATGGGCAACGCCGCCAGCCCAAGGATGGCCTTGTCGGTATAGTTCAACCCCATCATGACGGCGCACAACGCCACCATGAGCCACGCCTTGGCCGGCGATATGGTGCTTGGCATTGCCCATCCTCCCGATTTTCCGTCCCGCCTGCCGTCCCGAAGGATCAACCGGCGGAACGACGCTTAGAGTCCGAGTACGCGCTCGGCATTCTTATGAAAGATTTTTTCCATCACGCTGTCGGCATAACCGAGTTCGGCCCATTCCTTGAACAGCCTGGCATAGGGAATACTGGGATAGTCGCTGCCGAACATGATCTTGTCCTGGAGCCGGGCGCGGATGTCGGTCTTGAGCTGGGCCGGGAAATATTTCGGCGCCCAGCCCGACAGCTCCCAGAACACATTGCCCTTGTGCAACGCCACCGCCGTCATTTCGTCCACCCAGGGCCAGCCGGGATGCGCCGCGATGATGGTGAGATTGGGAAAATCGGCGGCAAGCTCGTCGATGCAAGAGGGATGCGCGTGGCGGATTTTGGCGCCCAAGCCCCCCGGCATGCCGGCGCCCATGCCGGTGGTGCCGACATCGATCATCACTGGAACCTTGAGCGCGTCAATCGCCTCCCACAACGGATAGAGCGCCCGGTCATTGACCGCAAAATGTCCCATGATGGGATGGAAGTGGAAGCCCAGCATCTTGAGGTCTTTGATGGCGTGACGCGCCTCGACGATCGCAGCCTCGCCCTTCAGCGGATCGACCGCGCCCCAGGAATGGATGATGCGGTCCTTGTGGCGGCCTTGCATGGCCTTGACGTAGTCGTTCGAGCAAGGCGGCGTCTTGGCGGTGGTTTCGAGATCAAGCGCCACCAGCACCGCCTCCACCCCAGCCTCGGCGAATTCCCGCACCACCTCGTCTTCCTGTTTCCAGGTCCAGGAACGGTTCCAGTATTTCGCCAGCGCCTCGACATAAGGCCCCTGGCATTTGATCCAGGGCTCGGTGTTGGGATAGCAGTGCAGATCGATGATGCGCATGGGAGACTTTAGCCTGTCTTGGCCGGGCGGGGTGCGGCCGGAAGCTTGGCCACGGTTTCGACCAGCGTCTTTTTCGACACCTTGCCGAAAGTGGAAAGCGGGAATTCGTGCATGATCTCGATCCGCTCGGGCAGCTTGAATTTGGCGATTTCCTTGGCAGACAGGAAACGGACCAGCTCTTCGAGGCCCAGGGTCTTGCCTTTCTGAAGAATGACGCAGGCACACATGCGTTCGCCCAAGGCGGCGTCCGGCATCGCGACGCAGGCGACGTTCTGCACCGAAGGATGCTGCAGGATCAGATTCTCGATCTCCTCGCAGGAGATCTTTTCGCCGCCGCGATTGATCAGATCCTTCTTGCGGCCCTCGACCATGTAATTGCCCGAAGGATGCTGGCGCATCAGATCGCCGGAGCGATAGAAGCCGTCGGAGGTGAAGGCGCGTTTGTTGTGTTCCTCGGCGCCGTAATAGCCGCGAAGGGTATAGGGCCCGCGCGCGCAAAGTTCGCCCACCTCGCCGAATTTTACTTCTTTGTCGTCATCATCAAGCAGACGCACCTCGTCGTCGGGCGAGACCGGACGGCCGACGGTCTCCAACCGCACATCCTCGGGATCGCCTTTGCGCACGAAAAACAGCATGCCTTCCGACATGCCGAAATTCTCCTGCACGAAGACGGTGGGAATGAGTTCCTTGGTCTTGATCCGCACCTCGGGCTGGAGCCGCTGGCCACCGCTTTGGATATAGCGCAGCGAGGAGGTGTCGTATTTTGTCACCTCGGGGCTGTTGATGAGCCGGATCAGCAAGGCCGTCACCACCTTGATATGCGTGACGCGGTGTTGCGCCACCAGCGGGAACATATCCTCGGGGCGCGTCGAGGGACTGAGCACCACCGTGCCGCCGTTGAAGAAGAAGCCCTGGATCCCCGGGCAAGCGAGCGGCAAATTATGCGCGATCGGCAATGCCAGCAGCAGCACGGAATCGCCCGTGACCTCGCAGACCTGCGCCGCGGTCTTGGAATTGTAGGCGTAGTCGTTATGCGTGCGCGGGATCAGCTTAGGCACGCCCGTTGTCCCGCCCGAAAGCTGGAAGATGCACGGATATGTGGGATCGAGCTTGATCTTGGCGAGTTCCGCTTTGGGCAGTTTCGCCGGACGTTCGATCAGCTCGGTCAGCGAAATCTCGCCCGGCCCGGCCTGTCCCAGCACGATGCGGAATTTGAGACAGGAATTCTCGTCGGCGATGCGCTTGATCATCGGCCCGAAAGCGAAATCGCTCTGCCGCTCGGGATAGACGCAGGCCGTGACCTGGGCGATTTGAACAAACTGGCTGATTTCGCTGTAGCGATGGGTAGACAGCGCCGCAATCGGGATGCCGCCGATCTTCTGCAGCGCGAAATAGAGCAGCACGAATTCGGCGACATTGGGCAGCGGCGGCACCACCCGGTCCAAGGGCTTCAATCCCAGCTCCAGAAGATTGAGCGCGAGATTGTCGGTGATGCGGTCGATATCGGCGTAGCTGTAGCGCCGCGCGCCATCGATCAACGCCGTGCGGGCCCCGAATCTTTTCCACACATCGGCGAATTCATCGGCCAGGGATATGTCGCGCCAATAGCCCTTGGCGCGGTAGCGCGCGGCGTATTCGGGCGGGAACGGGACGACGCCGGGGAGCATGGCTCAGGTCGAACTCGCGAAGCCGCCGTCGATCACGATGATCTCGCCGGTGACGAAGCGGTTGCCCTCGATCAGCGACAGCATGGTCTCGGCCACGTCCTCGGCCGTGACCACGCGCTTCAACGGCGTGGCCTTGGCGCGGCGGCCCATCAGGTCGTCGTATTTGTCCTTGAGCATGCGCTTCATCCAATCGCCTTCCATCCAGCCCGGCGCCACCGCGTTGACGCGGATTTCGGGGCCGAGATTGAGCGCCAGCGTCTTGGTCAGATTGACCACCGCCGCCTTGCTCGCGGCATAGGGCAAGGGCTGCGGCCCGGGACGCAAGCCAACAATGCTGGCGGTGTTGACGATGGCGGGATGCGCCGATTTGCGCAGCAATGGCAGCGCCGCCCGCGTGACCGAAAAAATGCCGCGCACATTGACCGCGAAAACCCGGTCCCATTCCTCGACGCTCATCGCCTCGAAGTCTTTCGGCCGCACCTCGGTGGTGGTGCCCGCATTGTTGATCAAGGCGTCGAGATGCCCGAAGGAGGCTTCGACCTGTTTCAGCATGGCGCGCACGGCTTGATCGTCGGCGACGTCGCATTGGCACAAGATCGTCTTGGCGCCGAGCTGCTGGGCCGCCGATGCGGTTTCGCGCGCGGCCGCGTCGCTGCGGCTGTAATTGATGGCGACGTCATAGCCGGCCTTGGCCAATGCCAGCACGGCTGCGGCGCCGATGCCGCTGGCGGCGCCGGTGACCAGCGCCTTTTTGCGCCCCTGATTGATCTGCGCGTTCACCCGACCTCCCTGCCCGCCCTCGCTTGCCCGGCGGTTTTTCTGAACATGTTCATTTTTAATCCGGGCGGTGCTACTGTCAAGCGTCCTTCGCGAAAAAGAGGTTTTCCATTGCCCCTGCCCGCCCGAAACAGAACCGCCAAGCCCGCCCCGCCCGAAACCGGCCTGCGCGAGCGCGGCAAGGCGCGGAAACTGGCCGCCATCCGCCGCGCCGCGCGCGAGCTGTTCATCGAGAAGGGCTACGACCAGGCCACCACCCGCGCCATCGCCCGCCGCGCCGGGGTCGCATTGGGCACCCTGTTCATCTATGCCGCCGACAAGCGCGATTTGCTGTTTCTTATTTTCAACGACGAGCTCGAAGCGGTGGCGTCCCAGGGTTTCGCCGAGGCGCCGGGGAATGTTCCGTTTCCCGACCAGCTGGTCGGCATCTTCCGCGCCTTCTACATCTTCTTCGCGCGGCAGCCGGACCTCGCGCGCTTCATGCTGCGCGAATTGACTTTCTACGTCGAAGGCCGCGAGGCGCGGCGCTTCCAGGAACATCGCGAAAAAATCGTCGCCGATCTGGCGGCATTGGTGGAGCGGGCCAAGCAGGATGGACGCATCCGCTTCGACGAGGACAGTGGCGTCGCGGCGCGGGCGATCTGGGCGATATACACCGCCGAAATCCGCCGCTGGCTCGGCGGCGCGAATAAAGCGCCTGATCTGTCCGCCGGCCTGGCCGATCTCCGCCGCGTTCTGGGGCTGCTGATTGCCGGATTCAAGCCGCGCGCTTGACAAAATTGGAAGGTGGGACCAATAGTCAATCGCTCTATAGAAAAATAAGAAATCCATAACAATCCGCAGGGGAGGAACTATGCGTTCCGTACAACTCACGCTGGCCGCCATTCTGGCCGCCATCATCGTCGCCGCGCCTGGCGCCAAGGCCGATCCGGTTCATATCCGCACCAGCTATGTGGTGCCGGTGGCCAACTGGGCCTCGCTCTTGCCGGCCAAACCCGATCTCATGACTCACCTCAACAAGACCTACACCCTGGACGTGACGCGCTTCCAAGGCACGCCGCCGATGATCACCGCGCTCGCCAGCGGCGATCTCGATATCGGCGATCTGTCCTATTCCTCCTTCGCGCTCGCGGTGCAAAACGCCGGTCTCAACGACCTGCGTATCATCAGCGACGATTTCCAGGACGGCGCGCCCGGCGCTTACACCGATCAGTATTTCGTGCTCAACAGCAGCAGCATCAAGACGATCGACGATCTCAAGGGCAAGGTGCTGGCGACCAACGCGGCGGGCAGCGCGGTTGACATCGCCTTGCGCGCCATGCTGCGCAAGCACAACATCAACGACAAGACCGACGTCACCTTCGTCGAGGCGGCCTTCCCCAACATGCGGGACATGCTGGAATCGCAAAAGGTCGATTTGATCCCGGGCGTGCTGCCCTTCTCCACCAATCCCGATCTGCTCAAGAATGCGCATCCGTTGTTCACCCAGAAGGAAGCGGTGGGTCGGACGCAGATGATCGTCTGGGCCGCGCATTCCGGCTGGCTCCAGCAGAATCGCGCCGCCGTGGTCGATTTTCTGGAAGACACCATCCGCGTCATCCGCTGGTTCCAGAATCCGAAGAACCACGCGGCCGCGGTGCAGATCGCCGTGGACACGACCAAGATCCCGGCCCCGGTCTGGGATTCCTGGCTGTTCGTCAAGGGCAAGGATTATTACCGCAGCCCGAGCGCCCTACCCGACATCAAGGCGCTCCAGGCCAATATCGAGACCCAGCGCCAGTTGGGCTTCCTCGACCAGGACATCGACGTCAACGCCTACACCGATCTCAGCATCGTCAAGGATGCGGCGGCGCGGCTGAAGTAATAACGCCCGTTGATCGGTTGAATAGAGGGCGGGCCCGCGGGTCCGCCCTTTTTCTTTAGGGCATGTTGGGCGGCAGCGCCGCCTGCAGCCGATAACCCACGCCCGGCTCGGTCAGGATCAGGCTCGGCCGCGCCGGATCGGCTTCGAGCTTGTGGCGCAGATTGCGCACGAAGACGCGCAGATACTGGGCGTCCTCGGTATGCGCCGGTCCCCACACCTCGGTCAGGATATGGCGGTGGGTCAAAACCTTGCCGGCATTCACCACCAGCGTCTTCAAGAGATCATATTCCTTGGGCGAAAGCCGGACCTCTTCGCCTTTGCGTTTCACCACCCGGCGCACCAGATCGACCGAGATGTCGCCGAGCACGAAGACCGGTAACTCGCCTTTGGCCTGGAAACGATGGCGGATCGCCGTGCGCAACCGCGCGATCAGCTCCTCCATGCCGAAGGGCTTGGTGACGTAATCATCGGCGCCGAGATCGAGCGCCGCGACCTTGCTTTGCTCGTCACCCCGGACGGAGAGAACGACAATAGGCACATCCGAATTCTTGCGGATGACGCGGATGAGATCGAGACCGTTCATGTCGGGCAATCCCAGATCGAGCACCACCAGATCGGGCTTGGAAACCGCCATCTCCTTCAAAGCCGCGGCCCCGTTCTCGGCCTCGGAAACGCGATAGCCCTGCGCCGACAGGCTGGTCTTGAGGAATCTGCGGATCGGCGGCTCGTCGTCGACGATCAACACGGCCACGTCCCTAGCCATGCGCCCGCGCTTCCGCCGTCTGCTCTTCGGTCACGGGGATGCGGATGGTGAACACGCCGCCGCCCCCGCTGCCGCGATTGCCCGCGGAAATCGTCCCGCCCATCGCCTCGACGAAGCCGCGGCAGATGGCCAGCCCCAAGCCGGTGCCGGCGCGTTGCCGGTCTTGCGCGTGCACACGATAGAATTTGTCGAAGATGCGCTCCAGATCGCCGGTGGGAATGCCCGGTCCTTCATCCTCGATCTGGAAAACGACCGAACCATTATCGCGCCGCGCCAAGATTTTTATCAGCGAATGAGGCGGCGCGTATTTGGCGGCGTTGTCGAGGATGTTGAACAGCGCCTGCTCGAACA
>Ga0181519_10002856_pt1 | contig 14396 bp, 12 predicted proteins | sample PEATcosm2014_Bin_26_FD_121102 | JGI IMG/M metagenome (GOLD analysis project Ga0181519, IMG submission 121102) | Peatland microbial communities from MTU Mesocosm Facility, Houghton, MI, USA - PEATcosm2014_Bin02_10_metaG | ecosystem: Environmental > Terrestrial > Soil > Wetlands > Peat | place...
CGCGATCTCGCCCCGGTTCGCCACCAGGATTCGCTTGAACATGCACGCCTTTCCGGTTCGCCGCTGGTCTACTTGCTCTGACTTAACTTGAATAGCGGCTGGCCGAACTCGACCGGCTCACCGTTTCCGACCAGCACGGCCACGATCTGGCCCGAGAGCTCGGCCGGAATCTCATTGAAGACCTTCATGGCTTCGATGATGCAAACGGTCGTTTCAGGGCCCACGTGGTCGCCGACCTTGACGAACGCCGCCGCCTCGGGACTGGCCGAGCTGAAGAACGTGCCGACCATCGGGCTCTTGATCACGGCCGCCTTCTCGTCGGTGGCGGGTGCCGCACCGGCCGCCGGGGCGGCAGCAGAACGGGCTGCCGGTGCCGACGGTGCGGCAGGACGCGCTTCGACGGTCGTCACCATCGGCTCGACATGCTTCCGCAGACGCACACGGACGCTGCCGTCGCGCAAGTCGATCTCACCTAACTCATGCTCATGCATCAGCTCGATCAACTGGCGAATGCGCTCCGGGTCGAAGATGTCGCCCGAAGACGACGCTGGTTTCGACATGCCCTGGGTCTCCTGAGTGTTTCCTGGCCGCGATCGGGCTTTCTTCGCCGGCTGAGGCGCTGCCGCTGGTTTCGAGGCAGCCGGACGTTTGGGCTTCATCGCGAATTCATCCGAAAGTTCATGATCAAGGTCGGCTCGTCACCCTGTGGTTCGAGCGACGGCACGGGGATCCGACGACTGGACCAACAATCCTGGCACTGGCTAACTTAGCTCACCACCGCCCCGGCAAATTGCTTGGGAACACCGCTCGGCACTTCATACCCTTCGGGGGTTACCAAGATGTCGTCCTCGATTCTGACCTCCCCCCACCCCGAAAGATAGAGCCGCTTCGACAGCAACGGTCATCCCCGCCTCAAGCGGCAGTACGTTGTCCGCGTCGAGACCACGTGACTCGAAGCACAACTCCATACACCCGTTCAAGTTTGGGCGAGATTCTACCGGTCGTCAAAACTCGCGTCAAGTCGCTGTTGGCGAGCGCCTCATGCTGGACTCGCGTCTGGGCGACGATCGCCCGAAAACGGAGAATGCAGGCCCAAGACCACTGCCATCGGTGCATAACCTTACCCCAAGCTGCAACGCGAAAGAACCCCCAGCAGGCATCCTGGCTCGCCCCGGCCCCGCAGGTTACGATTCAGCCCATGAACCTTGACCGCCGCCAACTCACCGATCTGGCCAACCAACTCCAACAGGGCACTCTCCCCTTGGAGAGGTTTCTCGACACGCTCGCCCCGCCACTTACGGCCGACGTAGGCCACGCCCGGGTCGATCTCGACCGTCGCCGGCGGTGCGGCTTTCCTGAGGTGGTTTATGGTCCCGGCAAGTCGGTCGCTGCGCTGGAGCAGATCTTCCAAGCCCTGCTGGCCGACGGTGTCGAAGTGCTTGCCACGCGTGTTTCGGCCGAACAAGCGGCGAGCCTGGCGCCGCTCTTCCCGGCCGGGCGCTACCACGCGGTCGCACGCACCTTCCGCCTCGGCGGCCCAGCAACGCGGCCCGAGACGGTAGGCTATGTACCGGTCGTCACGGCCGGAACGAGCGACCTGCCGATCGCCGAGGAAGCTCGCGAGACGCTCGATTGGATGAACGTCCGCACGACGGTTGTTCATGACGTCGGCGTGGCTGGTCCGCATCGCTTGCCCGAGCGGCTGAACCTGCTGGCGGGCGCCGACGCGATCGTCGTCGTGGCCGGCATGGAAGGGGCCCTGCCGAGTGTCGTGGGCGGCTATGTCGACTGCCCCGTGGTCGCCGTTCCTACCAGCGTCGGTTATGGCATGAGCCTGGGCGGGATCGCGGCTTTGCTCTCGATGCTCAATAGCTGCGCGGCGAACGTGACCGTGGTCAATGTCGATGCCGGGTTCAAAGCTGGCTATGTCGCCGGACTGATCGCCAGCCGAGCCGCGCGGAGGCCAACCTCATGACCGCTTCCTCAGTAAGCCTGCCAGGCGACCTCCCTCGACTCCCGCGCCGAGCAGCCGATGCCCACAAATACGACTTCGGCCGGGTGCTGCTGGTGGGCGGCTCTGTCGGGATGACCGGTGCGATCACGCTCTCCGGGCTGGCCGCACTCCGCTCGGGCGCGGGACTGGTTCAGTTGGCCGTGCCTGGAATCTGCTGGCCGATCGTGGCCGGCTTCGAGCCATCGTTCATGACGCTTCCGCTGGCGACCGACGGCCATGGCGAGCCGAGTGCCGTGGGCCAACTCGATCTGTTGGCCGCGGCCGAGCGAGCGACATCCGTGGGCTGCGGCCCTGGGCTGGCCCCGACGGGCGCGACGAGCAAGTTGGTCGCAGCTCTCTACGCCAACCTGGAATGCCCGGCCGTGTTCGATGCCGGAGCCTTGGCCTCGCTGTCCGAAGGCCCACTTCTGGCCGAGCGCCGACCGAAAGCCGCGCGCGTGCTCACGCCGCACGCCGGCGAGTTCCGTAAGCTGCTGCGAACCGACGAGAAGCTCCCCCGCGATCGGCTCGAGCAACAAGCCGTGGACCTGGCCAAGGCCGCGGGGATCGTGATCTTGCTCAAGGGGCATCGCACGCTCATCACCGATGGCCACCGCTCCTGGCACAACACGACCGGCAACCCCGGCATGGCCACGGGCGGCACCGGGGACGTGCTGACCGGCATCGTGGCGGCGCTGTTGGGTCAGAAGCTCGAACCCTACGATGCGGCTCGGCTAGCGGCGTGGGTCCATGGACGGGCAGGCGATCTGGCCGCCGCCGAGTTCGGCGAAACCTCGCTGATCGCCAGCGACTTGCCACGCTTCCTGCCGCAGGCGTTTCGGGAAGTTGTTCTGGCAGATTGAACGAGTCGAGGACAGAACGCCGCGGAAGGGCCGAGTGATTATTGGGGAAAGGCCGCCTTGGAGCGTTCCTGCTCCAGCCGGGGCGGACGCAATCATCGACCGCCGGCGATCGCAGAATAAATCATCGCGACCAGGGGCTCCGCTCCTCACCCTCGACTCCTCTGCCGCAAGGGTTTAGGGGAGATTGCAGATGGGTTCTACGCCCGAACAGGCTGCGCGGCCGGTTGGCTGGGCCCCGGCCATTCGACTTCCAACTCGACGCCGAACGCCTTCTCGAACGCCTCACGACGCCGTTTGGCGGTCCAGATGTCGACTTCCGGCAGCGCGTCGGCAATGACCAACATCTTGAGCCGTTGGCCGTCGGGCACGATTTCGACCGCCCGCACCTGCTGGCTGTTCGACCGGTCCAAGCCGCCGGCCAGTCGCAAGATTGCCGAGAGCTGCCGTACCCGCTGCTGATCGCGGGCCGAAAGCACCTGGAAGTTGGCGTGCTTCTTCTTCGGCTCGGCACCGCGATGGTAGCGGGCGATGTTGGCGACCAGCTCCAATTCATGAGGCTGGAAGCCCGCCAGCCGGCTGTTGAGGATCAGGTAGTAGCTGTGCTTGTGGTGCTGCTCGTAATTGATGAGATAGCCGACATCTTGCAGCCGGGCAGCCGCTTCGAGCAGCTCGCGATCGGCCGGATGTAAGGCGAACCGGTCGACCAACTGACTGAAGATCAGCCCCGCGAGCCGCGCGATCTGCTTGCTGTGAACCACGTCGGTATCGCAGCGGGCGGCGTAGCGTTCGATGGCCACTTCGCGCTCGTGCGCGTTCATGCTCGGCGCGCCGAGGCTCTGGTCGATCATCGTCAGCAGCAGGCCGTCGCGCACACCCCGGTCATGAACCGTCACCCGGTTCAGATTGAAGTGCCGCATCAGCCGGTCGATGATCGCCACGCCAGCCAGAATGATGTCGGCCCGATCGGGGCTCAGCCCCGGCATGGCTCGGCGAGCATCGGCCGGCAGCTTGCGCAGCCGATCGAGCAGGTGCCGCACGTCGGCCCGCGTGACTTCGCTGCCGCCGACCGGGACTTCGGTTTGGCCCTTTGCGGCCATGACCATCTCGGCCAGCGCGGTGAATGTCCCGCCCGAGCCGATAAGTTGATGCGGTTCGAGCAACACGTGGCGGGTGTGCTTTCGCAGCTCGCGATCGATAGCCTCGAGCAATTCCTCCAGGCCGCGGGCGTCGAGCGGCTGCGAGCCGCCGTGCAGCTCGGTCATCCGCACCGCTCCCAACGGGGTGGTGCAGATTGCCTCGATGAAATTGCCTGTGGCCAGGATGATCTCGGTGCTGCCGCCGCCGATATCGGCCACGGCGACGTTCGTCCCCTCGAGGTTGAAGGCTCGCGAGACGCTGAAGAAGGCCAGGTGGGCTTCTTCCTGGGCGCTGATGATCTCCAGCTCCAGACCGGTCTCCTGCTTGACGCGGTCGCGAAACTCCAGGCCATTTTCGGCTTCGCGCACGGCACAAGTGGCGATCGCCCGCAACTCGCGGACCTGAAACCCGTCGGCGATCTGCTTCATCCGTCCGAGGGCTTCGATCGACTGGTCGACGCCGGCAGGATTGAGCTTGCCGGTCGAGGCCAGCCCCTTGCCGAGGCGGGTCGAGGCTTTTTCCTCGTCGAGTACCCGGTAGTGTCCCTCACGCAGGGCCTCGGCGATGATCAGCCGAATGCTATTGGTGCCAACGTCGATGGCTGCCAGCCGATGGGTCAGATCCGCCGAGAGGACGAACTGCTTTTCTTCGATCACCATTCGCCGGTCCAAGCATTGCGGGAATACGAAACCGTTCGACTCTACGGAGGTGCTGAGCCCGGGGCTTTTTTCACCCCCCGAGACACCCAAGAATAGCACAAATCGGTTCACCTGAGGGGCAAACGGTCATTATGTAGGTTTGGTGAGGAATGGCCGGTTTCCGCAGGATTTGCAGCCCCTGACGGAGGTAGAAGATCCTGCCCCACACTGCCGTTCGGCCGATTGACCCTCGCTCGTGGGGCCTGGATAATGGCGGCTTGATCGTCCGCGGATTCGGACGGCTTTCGGACTGTGACGCGGAAATCACCCGGCGTGAGAATCTTCGGAGACCTTGGTGAGCTGGACGACGACCTGCGCCACGGCGCTGTGGCGATCGGCAATTTCGACGGGGTCCACCGGGGCCACGCCCGAATCGTCGAGCGGCTGCTGGCGGCTGCCCGGCGTGTCGGGGGGCTGGCGACCGTCTTCACGTTCGATCCCCACCCGGTGCGGCTGTTGCGTCCGGCCCAGGCCCCGCCCCCGCTGACCTGGACCGATCGCAAGGTCGAACTGCTCGGCGAGCTGGGGGTCGATGCCATGGTCGCCTACCCGACCGACGAGGCGCTGCTCGCCCTCACGGCCCGCGAATTCTTCGATCGGATCATCGTCGGCCGGCTAGCGGCCAGAGCACTCGTCGAAGGCCCGAACTTCTGCTTCGGCCACAATCGCGAAGGAACGATCGAGACGCTCCACGAATTCAGCCAGTCCAGCGGCCTTGCCCTGGAAATCGTGCCACCGGTCGAACTCGACGGCCAGCTCGTGAGCAGCTCGCGGGTGCGGCAGTTGGTCGCCGCCGGCGATGTCGGGGCCGCGCGCCGCCTGCTGACCCAGCCGTATCGCATCCGGGGAATGGTCACCCACGGAGCTGCCCGCGGTGCAAAGCTCGGCTTTCCCACCGCCAATCTCGACGCCATCGACACGCTGCTGCCGGCGGTCGGCGTGTACGCCGGCTGGGCTTGGACCGGCGGCGAGCGTCATGCCGCGGCCATCAACATCGGCCCCACGCCGACCTTCGGCGAACGCTCGCTGAAGGTCGAGGTCCACCTGCTCGACTTTCATCAAACGATCTATCATCAGCCGCTCGAAGTCGATTTCCTGGCACGGGTGCGCGACGTGCAAACGTTCGCTGGCCCGGCCGAGCTTCAAGCCCAGCTCCAGCGCGACGTCGCGACGACGCGGCGGATCGTCGCCGAAAACTGACCCTTACCCACGCGAACCTCATCATGCCCATCGACTGGCCTCGTTTCTCGCAGCTCATCCGTGCCCACGAGCGTTTCCTGCTCATCAGCCACGTCCGGCCCGATGCCGACGCCCTGGGGAGCGAACTGGCCATGGCCGGGGTGCTCGAATCGCTGGGCAAGCAGGTGCGGATCGTCAACGGGCATCCGACGCCGCCGAACCTGAAGTTCCTCGATCCCGAGAACCGGATCCGCGTCATCCACGCCGACGTGCAGCCGGCCGAGCTGGCCGATGTCGACCTGGCCATGATCCTCGACACCAGCGCCTGGGTCCAGTTGGGCGCGATGGGCGACGTGTTTCGCGGGCTGAAAGTCACGAAGATCGTCCTCGACCATCATGTCAGCGACGATGACCTGGGCGCCCAGATGTTCAAGGACGTCACGGCCCCGGCCACCGGCCGGCTGGTGCTCGAAGCGGCCCATGCCCTCGAGGTGCCGCTCACGCCGCGGATCGCCAGCCCGGCCTTTGCGGCCTTGGCGACCGATACCGGTTGGTTCCGTTTCGCCTCGGCGACCGGCGGCGCCTATCGGGCCGCCGCCGAGTTGATCGATGCGGGGGCCAGTCCGGCCGCGCTCTACAAGTCGCTCTACGAACACGATACCCTGGCCCGCTTGCAGCTCATCGGCCGCACGCTGGCCCGCGCCCAGACCGACCTCGGCGGACGGCTGATCTGGACGAGCATTCGCCGCGCCGACTTCGACGAGACCGGCGCCGTCGCTTCCGATTCGGAAGACATCGTCAACATGACGCTGCAAGTCGGCGGGACCGACGCGGCCGTGATTTTCGTCGAACAAACCAGCGGCGAGATCAAGGTCAGCTTCCGCAGCCGCTGCAATTTGAACTGCGCCAAGCTGGCCGAGCAGTTCAAGGGGGGCGGCCACAAGGCAGCAGCCGGCGCCACCTTGCCTGGTCCGCTGGCCGAAGTCGAACGCCGCGTGCTCGATGCGGTGCGCCAGGCACTGGACTCCTAGCGGCTGGGCTTTTAGGCACGGGGTTCCTAGCCACGCGGCGCGCCGCCGGGCTCGCGCCGGCAAATCTTGCGAAACCCCTTCAGTTTCTCGACCGCTTCGGCCGATTCTATGGCCGGGGGGCGATTCGCCGTTGCGCAGTCATGCGCAGGCAGGGGTTCCGATGTGGTGCAAGCACTGCGGGCAAGACGTGCCGGGCCTATTGTCGACGATCGACAAGCAGTTGACCTGCGCGCGTTGCGGCAAGAAGCTTGACGGCGCGACGGCCAGTTCCGTGACCGCCTCGGCCTCCAAGGCCGGCGAGCAAAGCATCGGCGGCGACACACCCTCGGTCCCGCCCCGCGCGGCTCACGACTTCTGGTTCTCGCAGGAGAAGCTGCGGCACACCGGGCGCATCCTCAAGGGAACGCGTCCGACCGTCGAACGACTCGACGAAACGCTCCGCTTCGATCCCGGCGCGCCGATGCTGCCGCCGGCCCCGGTCGTCAACCGCCCCAACCGTGGTCTGGTCCTGCTAAGCGCCGTCCTGGCATGGAGCCTGCTGGCCGTTGGCATCAGCGCGAGCTGTTGCGGCGGGCTGCTGACCGTCTGGAGCCTGCTGAGCGGGCGGCCTCATTTGTGGAACCTCGGCTTGCCGATCGTGGTGCTCGGCCAGCTTGCGTTGGTTTGCGGACTGCTCGTGCTGGCTGCCGTTCGCAGTCCGGCGAGCGAGCCCCCAGCTCCGCCGCAACCGCGCTGGCTCCCCTCAGGCAAAGCTCGCCAATTCCGCTTCGACGCACCCGAGCCGAACAGCCGCCACGATTAGATCGCCCCGGGTTCGCGTTTCTCGCCGGCTTCACGTGAGCGGCACGGCGCTAGCCGCCGGTTCCATTTGCCGCCGATAACTCCAGCGCCTGCGGACAGCCGCGAAGAGAGCCGAGTCGATGATTCGGCGTCGGTCGCCGTTCGTCCGAAAAAAGAACCGGCGGCTAGTGCCGGACCGCTCACGATCGCCCTGGCGAACTTCCGCTCGAACCGCGACCGATGTCTAGATCGCCCCGGGGTCGCGTTTCTCGCCGGCCGACGGCGCGAGCTGCTGAATGAATGGCACAAGGTAGCTCGGGTCGCCCGTCTCGAGGGTCTTGGCCCGCTCGAAGAACAGCCGCGACCGTTCGCGGTCGCCGTCGCAGAACAGCTCGACCGCCAGCACGAACAGCAGTTCGGCTTCCTGCGGCCGGTCGATGGCCGCCTGAGCGAGCGTTTCGCGATGGGCTTCCTTGGCGATGCGATTGACGCCGTACAAGTCGTCGAGCCGAAAGCCGCTGACCGGCCAATCGTCGGCCAACAGCAGCCCACGCTTGAAAGCTTTGGCCGCATTGGCGTATTGTCCCAGGGCCGCGTCGGCGAAGCCCTCACGGAAGAAGGCCTTGGCCATGTCGGGGGCTTGGAGCGTGGCATCACGATAGCGTGACACTGCGTCGCGATAGCGCTGCTTGTGGAAGTAGTTGTCGCCTAGTTCGATGAAGTGCGTCGCTCGGCTGCGCGTCAGGTCGTTCGAGGTGCGGACATGTACCGGTGCCGCCGGAGGGTTGTCGCCGCCGGCCAGCACGCCGAACCCAGCTTTGCCCGCCGCCGCGTGTTCGGCCGCAGGCGCTTTGGCCGGCGGACCGTTCGCGCCTGGCCCCTGGCCACCCGGCAGGGCCCCCATCCCGCCGGGCGCAGCCGCGGGCGGTAGCGCGACTGCCGGCGGCGCGACAGGAGCAGCGATCGGAACCGCCGGCAGTGCGGGGTGAACAGGCGTGAACACGAAGCTACTGGGGAAGACCGGGAGGTTGCTCGAGACGCCAGACATGCCCCCGTAACCATTCATCAGCGGCACGCTCGTGTACCGGGGAAACACCGGCCCAGTGCTGCCCCAGTAAGCAGAGCTCCCCCAGTACGCAGTGTTGCCCCAGAAAGCGGGGCTACCCCAGTAAACGTTGCCGCCCCCATAACTTGCGTGATGATGGTGCGCCTCGGCCAGCGCGCAGATCGAGCCCGAGAGCGCGCCGACGACGATCGTCATCGCGACGATGCTCGCTGGCATCGACCAGGCGGTCTGCCGATGAATCCACGACACGTTTGCTACCGTCCCTGCTCTGCCCAACTCGAATCCTTTGCCGTCGCCCGGTCATCACCGGACGCTGGGTCTCGATTGGCTCGAAACGATTGGCTGTTCGTCGGCGGCCACGGCCGGAGCATTCTTCAGCGCCACGGCTTTATCCAAGCGCTCGATCACGCCCGCCGTCTCCTTGATCCGCGTGGGCGCATAGCCGGTGCCGGCCAATTGCTTGAGCGACAAATCGTTCGCATAGTGCCAGGCCGCCAACTGCGCGACTGGCCGCTCGAGCATCCCAGCCGCCATCTCTTCGAGCACCGCGCGCAATTCCTGGCTCTTCGACACGGTCTCCAGCTTCACGACCTCGTACGGAACGTTCGGGCTCGGATCCGGATGGCCGTACTGCAAGCAGACGCAGGTGAGCCGCATGTCACCCACACGTCCGGCCGGAATGTTCTGCATGCCACCCGGAACATTGAACACTCCTGGCGGGTTGTTGTTCTTGTTGGGATTGTTGGGGTTGTTACCCGTGCCGATCACCTGCGGCGTTTGCGCGCCGTTGAGAAAGCCCGGCGTGCCCCCATTGCCCTGCCCCTGGCCGCCGCCGTTCAAGCCACCATTCATCGGACCAAACTGCGCCAGCACCGGCACAGCCGCAAAGGCCTTGGGCAACTGCACGTTGATCGGAGCCTTGGTCAGATTGCGGACGCGCAAGTGAGCGACTTCCGAGTTGTTCGGAATGATCGTGACGTCGAGCCGACCGTCTTTCATGCCGGTGAACAACTCGACATTCTGCGGACTGGCCGCCGGCTTCGACGGCGGGCTATCAGCCGCTAGCACGAGCGCCGGCAGAAGGAACACCACGACACCCGCCACGCCAGCAATCGCACTCGACAGCCTCATAGCCCACCTCCGAAGTGCTTGGAACGAGCTTCGTAACGCTGGGGCGCCGCGAATGGGATGCATGTCGGCGTCGCCCACCGCCGCTCGAGATGCGCCTTTCAATGTAAGAAATCGGCTGGGGCGAGCGAAAGGGAATTCCCTATTTTCCCAAGGAAGCCATGTTACCGAGCGATGCGTGTTCGCCGCATGGCCGCCCTCAAGCTGACGACATGCGCCGCGTTTTCGAAGGCGCATGCCCCACTGGCTTCCCGCCGCAAGAGGGAGCACGGAAGGCGAACGCGGCAGGCCCTTTGTCAGTTCGAAGCTTGTCCCAGCAACTTGCGCAAAGCCGTGATTCCGATCTCGCCGAACTGCCGGGCCGGAATTCGCCAGATCTGCGGGTTCATCAGCTCGACGCTGACCGTACCCTCATAGCCGGTTTGCCGGAGCACGTCGATGATCGGTTCAAGCTGCCAGTCGCCATCACCTGGCAAGATCCGATCGGCATCGGTCGCCAGCTCACGAGCCACGCCCGAGATGTCGGAGAGCTGCACATGAAACAAGTTATGGCGCGTGAGCCAGCCGAGGTCCTCGGTCTTGCTCGGCCCGACGTACCAATGGAACACGTCGAGGCACAGACCGAGGTTCGGCGAATCGCATTCCGACACCAAGGCCAGCGCCGTTTGCAGATTGTTGGCAAACGTGGCTTGCGCCTGGAACTCGAGCGCCAACCGTACGCCGGCCTGCGCGGCTAACCCGGCCGCTTCGACAAGCGAAGCCTGAGCGCGCGTCAGGTCGTCGTGCGCCAGCGGCCCGAACAAATCGCCAGCCACCACGAGCGTGCCGATCTTCAACTGCCGGCACAATTCCAACCGCCGGGTGAAGTGCTCCCAGTGGGCGCGCCGCGCCTCGTTCTGCGAGATCAGCAGCCCGCCCTGGAACGACGCCACCGGGGCCGTTACTTCGTGCTCGGCCAACAGCCGGGCGACATCGTCGACCGAGTGTGTCTCGAGATAGGTCTCGAGTTTGCCCAGCCAGAGCTCGATCGTACGACAGGCCCCGGCCGCGTAGTCGGCGATGTCGCTTTCGAACGACGACGGAAGCGAACAAACTTGCGACAGGGCGGGAATCATGGCTGAGCCGGACGCGGGGCTTCGATCAATCGGGCCAATTCGTCGCTGCAATCCTTGATCGCCACGCGCCACTGCTGGAGCGTGTCGCGATCGCGGAACGTCACGGTCCGATCGGCCAGTGTTTGTCCATCGACCGTGATGCAGAACGGCGTGCCGATCTCGTCTTGCCGCCGGTAGCGCCGGCCGACCGCGCTCTTCTCGTCGTAGTAAACATTGAAGCGCTTCTTGAGCACGCGGTAGATCTCGTGCGCCACCTCGGGCATGCCGTCTTTCTTCACCAACGGCAGAATCGCGGCCTTGATCGGGGCGATGCGCGGATGGAACTTCATCACCAAGCGGGTCTGCATCACGCCCTTCTCGTCGGGCGCCTGGTCTTCGTGATAGGCCTCGCAGAGCAGCGCCAGTGTGGCCCGATCGGCTCCGGCCGAAGGTTCGATCACGTGCGGAATGAACCGCTCGCGCGATTGATCGTCGAAATACGACAGATCCTTGCCGCTGCCCCGATGGCGCGGCTTGCCGTCGGGGTCGAGTTCGACGGTCAGGTCGTTCCCTTGGCGCACCAGCTTACCCTCCATGTGGCTGCGCAGGTCGAAATCGCCGCGATGGGCGATCCCTTCCAGCTCGCCGAACTCGCCCGGCGGCAAGAAGGGGAACGCGTATTCGATGTCGGCCGTTCCGCAGGAGTAGTGGCTAAGCTCGTCGGCGTCGTGATCGCGCAGCCGCAACCGCTCGCCGGCCAGGCCCAACTCCAGGTACCAGCGATAGCGGCGGTCGCGCCAATACTTGTACCAGGCTGGCGACTGGCTCGGATGGCAGAAGAACTCGATCTCCATCTGCTCGAACTCGCGCGAGCGGAACGTGAAGTTGCGCGGCGTGATCTCGTTGCGGAAGCTCTTGCCGACCTGAGCGATGCCGAACGGCACCGCCACGCGGCTCGAATCGACCACGTTCTTGAAATTGACGAAGATCCCCTGCGCCGTCTCGGGGCGCAAGAAGGCCGTATCCTCCTCGCCGCCCAGCGCGCCGATCGTCGTCTTGAACATCAGGTTGAATTCGCGCGGCGGGGTGAGCGTGCCGAGGGTCTTGGTGTCGGGCCCGAGCACTTGCGCGAAGTCGCTGACGGTCGTCAGGCTCACCAGGTCGCCATCCCAGGCGAGCGTGCCGGCATCTTTGGCCCGCAGATTGAAGAACTTCAGCGCGCTCTGCTCGGTCTCGGCCAGCCCTTCGACGCCCCCCTGCTGCGTGGCGACGAAGATCCGCTGTCCCTTCGCGCTCACCCAACGACCGCGCACCTGATCATGGCGATAGCGCTTCTTCGACTCGCGGCAGTCGACCATGAAGTCGTGGAACAGGTCGTAGTGGCCCGAGCACTTCCAGACCTGGGGGTGCATGATGATCGAACAGTCGAGGCCGACCATTTCATGGGTGCTCGGTGCGCCTGGCGAGACGTCCAGCTCGTCGTGCCCGGTGACCATGTCGCGCCACCAGGCTTCCTTGACGTTGCGTTTCAGCTCGGCCCCCAGCGGCCCGTAGTCCCAAAAGCCGTTGAGGCCGCCGTAGATCTCGCTCGACTGAAAGAGAAACCCGCGGCGTTTGCAGAGCGAAACGAGCTTATCCATTTCCAAGGGCATGGGCGTACGACTTCCGACGTTCGAGACGAGAGGCACCAGGCGACCGCAAACCACCCAGTGTACTCATGCCGCCCGGCGTCGGTCTATGGTCCCCGGAACTCCTCACACCGTCGCGATCACGACGCCCGGATCACGCCTTCGGGCCAGGTGAGCCGTGGGACGAGCGTAAAGCGGTCAAGTTGAGCGGCCGTGGCGATGTCGGCAGCGAAGCCTTCAGCCACGAGGTTGCGGCCTCCTTGGCTCGCAGCCAGGGCAGCCTTGAGCCCTCCGGCGAGTGCCCGAGCCGCTTGCCAGGCATCGAGCGCCAGGCCGGCTTCATCGTTCATCTCGCGTTTCGAGCCGGCTTTGGCCAGCCCTTCGACCAGCCCGCCGGCCAGCAGCACATCCTCGCGCGTGATCTCGCCGCGAGTTCCGGCGCACACGATATGAATGTCTTCGGATTCGAGTAGCGCTCGGACCACGGCCTGGCGATTCACGAGCGCGGCCAGCAGCACTTCGCGGGCCTGCTGGCAGCGCATCATGGCCCGCGTTCCGTTCGTCGTGGTGAAGACGACGGTCCGGCCGCCGACCGTTTCGGCCGTGTATTCCGACGGCGAATTGCCCAGGTCGAAGCCTTCGATCTTGATCCCATCGCGCTCGCCGCCGAGCACCGCCTCACCCTCCGGCAACACCGCGGCCGCGGCCTGGGCGTCTTCGATCATCAAGCATGGCACAACCTGCTCGGCTCCCGACGCCAGTGCATGCACGATTGTCGTCGTCGCCCGCAACACGTCGATCACCACGGCCGTCGCGCCGGCCAGAGCCTCTTCGGCCACGAGCGTCGGCAGCAGATGAACGTGCAGAATCGGCATGATTGTTTGCCTCAAGTGTACTGCGCGTCTCCGTTCGCCGCGTCGCTCGCGACGCGCTTTCCTAACACCGTCGGGCATCATACGGGTTCGCAGCCCCGCCGGAAAGCGGTTCGGCATCGAAGCGATCGTCGGTTTCGGAGTTCGGCGATTCGCCCGATAGCGGTACAATCGGAGCGAACTACGAACCGACTGGCAAGTGAGAATTGCGCGTGGCGACCAATAGCCTGGCCGACTTCCTCGAACAGCTCGAACAAGCCGGCCAGTTGCTGCGCATCAAGACGGAGGTCGATCCGGAACTCGAACTGGCCGCCGCCGTCGAACAGGCGACCAAAGATGGCAACCGCGCCGTCTTCTTCGAGCGCCTCAAAGGCCACCGCCCGCCGGTCGTCGCCAACCTGCTCGGCACGCCAGAGCGGATCTGTCGCTTGCTCGATGTCGAGTCGTTGGCCGAAGCGACCGATCGCGTGGCCCGAGCGCTCGCTCCGCGCGAGGCCGACAACTGGCTCGGCCGGATCCGCCCGCAGGCGCCACTTGACCTGAAGCCACGAACCGTCAAGCTCGGGCCCGCGCAGCAGGTCGTTAAGCTGGGGCGTGACGTCGACCTGGCCGAGCTACCGGCCCTGCGCGCCTGGCCGCTCGAAACGCGCCGCTCGATCAGGGCAGGACACGTGCTCACGCGCGATCCCGACTCGCAACGTCTCGCGCTCGAAACGATCCCGCTCGAGATCGTCGATCGCGATCGGCTGTATGTCCATCTGCATGCCCAGCACGACGCCGGCCGCACGTGGCAGAAGCACCTGGCCTCGGGCGTGAACCTGCCCATGGCCGTGGTACTCGGCGGCGATCCGGTCTATGCCTTGGCCGGAGCGCGACTTCCCGAAGCGGTCGATCGCGTGGCTTGGGCCGGGCTACTTCGCGGCCGGC
>Ga0181519_10002857_pt1 | contig 14385 bp, 10 predicted proteins | sample PEATcosm2014_Bin_26_FD_121102 | JGI IMG/M metagenome (GOLD analysis project Ga0181519, IMG submission 121102) | Peatland microbial communities from MTU Mesocosm Facility, Houghton, MI, USA - PEATcosm2014_Bin02_10_metaG | ecosystem: Environmental > Terrestrial > Soil > Wetlands > Peat | place...
CGAGTCGATCCGCCTCAACGTTCGCCAGGCCAGCGCCACGATCCAGTTCAACTCGCTCAACGAGGAACTGAGCGATGTGCTGCTCGATGGCAAGCCGGCGGCCAAGGTCGAGTCCGACAATGCGCGCCAGGTGAGCACGATCACGCTGGCCAGTCCGGCCACGGTTGGCGAGCACGTCCTGAGCTTTTCGTATGTCGGCAAGATCGAGAAGGGCCCGCAGGGCCTGTTCCTGCAGAACTACCGCACGCCCGACGGCAAGGACGGACAATTGCTGTCGACGCAGTTCGAGACGGCGTACGCGCGGCGCATGTTCCCCTGCTGGGACGAGCCCGCGTTCCGCGCCACTTTCGCGCTGACGGCCACCATCCGCGCGGACTGGACCGCCGTGGGCAACATGCCCGTCGCCGAACGCACCGTGCAGGGCAACCGGGCAACCATCCGCTTCGAGCGCACGCCGGCGATGGCCGCCTACCTGGTGGAATTCACGGCAGGCGACCTCGTAGCCGTCTCCGGCAAAAGCGGCAGGACGGCGCTCAACGTCTGGGCGGTGCGCGGGCAGGAGCAAAAAACGGTCACCGCCCTGGCCAATGCCCGGCAGATCCTGGCCGACTACAACAACTACTTCGACTACGCCTTTCCCCTGCCCAAGCTCGACGCGATCGCCGTGCCGGGCGGCTTCACCGGCGCCATGGAAAACTGGGGGGCCATCACCTACAACGACCAGATCGTGCTCCTGGGCCCATCGAGCACGGTGGGCGACCGGCAGGAGGCCTACAGCGTGCAGGCGCACGAGATGGCGCACCAGTGGTATGGCGACCTCGTGACGATGGGCTGGTGGGACAACCTCTGGCTCAATGAAAGCTTCGCGTCCTGGATGGCCGCCAAGGAAACCGACCGGCGCAATCCCGATTGGAACTGGTGGCAGAACCAGGACGACAGCAAGGAAAACGCCATGCGCGCCGACGCGCGCGCCACCTCGCACGCCATCCAGCAGCCGGTGGCCAACGAACTCGAGGCGGAAAACGCCATGGACCCGGAGATCACCTACGACAAGGGCCAGGCGGTGTTGCGCATGCTCGAGGCCTACCTGGGTCCGGACACCTTTCGCGACGGCGTGCGCCGCTACATGAAGGACCGGGCCTTTTCCAATGCCACCAGTGAGGATCTGTGGACGGCGCTGGGCGCGGAAAGCCACCAGGACGTGGGCGCCATCGCCAAGGCCTGGATCGGCCAGGCGGGCTTTCCGGTGGTGCACGTGACGACCACCTGCGACGACGACGGCATGCGCACCGTAGCCTTGCAGCAGAGCCGCTTCGTGCTGCGCGGCGATGCCCCCGCAACGGCCGGCTGGAAGATTCCCCTGCAGGTTCGCATCGGCAAGGAGGGCGATGTGCGACCGTTCCTATTGTCCAAGGATACCCAATCGATGGCCGCGGGCCGCTGCAAGGCGCCCCTGAGCATCAATGCCGACGCCACCGGCTACTACCGCGTCGCCTATGACGATGCCACCCTGCAGGTGAACACGAAGGCCTTCCGCACCCTGCCTGCCGGCGACAGGATCGCGCTGCTCGACGACGAGTGGGCACTGGTCGAAAAAGGCACGGAACCGCTTGCCCACTACCTGGCGCTCGTATCCAACATGGGGACCGATCTCAACCTGCGCTCCTGGGACCAGGTTGCCCATGCCCTGGACACCATCGAGCGGGACGAGCGCGGCGCCCAGGGGCACGCTGCGTTCACGGTATTCGCCCGAAAGATCCTGCGCCCCGTCGCCGACCAGCTGGGCATGGAAGCCTCCGGCGACGAAACACCGGGACGCCAGCGCCTGCGCCGCACCGTTCTGGGCGAACTGGGTGCCTGGGGAGACCCGCAGGTCATCGCCGAGATGCGCAAGCGCCTCGCCGCATTCCAGGCGAACCATGATGCGGTCTCGCCCGACGACCAGCGCCTCGTCCTGACCGTGGTGGCACGCAACGCCGACGCGGCCACGTTCGAGCAGCTCCACGCGATCGCCAGGCAGGCCAAGGACGAGACCGAGGTTCGCCGCTTCTATCCGGCCCTCATGCATGTGCGCGACGCCGCACTGGCCGAGAAGGCCGCCCAGATCGCGCTGTCCGATGAAATCCCGCCGCAGGCCGCGGACCTGCGCATCGAACTCGTGGGCACCTTGAGCGACGAAAACCCGGCCCTGTCATGGAAGGTCTTCAGCAACAACACGCAGAGCCTGCTCGCTCCCGTGCCGATGATGGCGCCGATGATCATCGCCCAGTACGCGCCGGACCTCTACTGGAATGCCGTCGATATCGACGTGCTCGAATCCTGGGCCAAGGCCCATGTTCCCGCGGAAATGGGCCCCAATGTAGCGCGCGGCATGGAGAGCGCCCGTTTCCGCAACGAGGAGAAGGAGCGCCTGGTCAAGGCGGCGGACGGCTACCTCGCCGCCGTGCCGACGGGCACGCATTGACCGGCGGTCCTGCGCGATGCGCTGGACACTGACGCTCCTTTCGATCCTCGCATTGCCGGCCCTCGCAGGCGGCGCCCAGCCGGGCGCCGCCGCCGCGCCGGCCCTGACCGTGGTCGATGCCACGGCGGGATTCTGGACATTCTGGGATACCGCCGCCACCCTGCCCGAGGCGCAACGCATCCAGCGATTTTGCGACCTCGTCGTGGTGCCGCACCCGGAGTTCTACGCGGCGGACGTTCTCGACAAGATGGCGCTGGACCCGGGCAGCTGCGATACGGATCCGGCCGGCATCGTCGGCCGTTACCTGCGCGACGTCGTGCCCTACGTGCCGCGCATGCGGGCGATCTCCGCGACCGTGCGCGCGCAATTCGACGAATTTGCCGCGGACTTTGGAAGGACCTTTCCCGATTTCGCGCCCAGCAGCCCGGTGGTTTTCACGGTATCCCTCTTCAGCTTCGACGGCGCCACCCGCACCATTGGCGGCCACACCGTCCTGCTCTTCGGCATCGATGGCATTGCCCGGTTTCACGCACCGAACGCCAATCTGAAGGTCCTCTTCGATCATGAGCTCTTCCACCAGTACCACGACCAGATCCTGCCCGGGCCGCCGGACGACAGCCGGCCGCTGTGGATGGCGCTCTGGGAAGAGGGGCTCGCGACCTATGTCAGCGGGCGCATGAATCCGCAGAGCACCGAATCCGACGTGCTGCTGTCTGATTCGCTTGGCGCGGCCGCCCGGCCCGTGCTCCCCATGCTGGCCCGGGAGTTGTCGAAGAACCTCGATTCGGTCGACAATGACGAATACGCAGCGTTCTTCTACGCGAACAATGCGCGCAAGGATCTTCCCCCGCGCGGCGGATACTATGTCGGCTACCAGGTGGCGCGCAGCCTGGCCGCGGGGCGCTCGCTGCAGGAGATGGCGCGATTGCACGGTCCGGAACTCGAGGCCGCCATTCGTGCGGCATTGGAGAAACTGGGGGCATCCTGATGGGGAAACGCGTGGTCGCCTACGCAGGCGTGCTGGCCGCGGTCACGATGGGTCTTGCGGCGGCGGCACCCGCGCGGGAGCCGCCGGCCATCGCACGCGACGGCATGGATGGCCATGCCATGGCCCACGAACACATGGAAACCATGCCGGGCCACATGCACATGACGCAACTGCGCCCCATGGCGCCAGGCGACCAGCAAAGAGCCGATGCCGTTGCCGCCAGCGCCAGGGCGGCCATGGCGCCGTACCAGGACTATAAAAAGGCCCTGGCCGACGGCTACGAGATCTTCCTGCCCGACGTGCCCCAGGCCCAATACCACTTCACGCGCTACGAATTCGGCCGCGAGGCCCGCTCGAAATTCGATCCGGCCAAGCCGACCTCGCTGCTCTACAGAAAATCGGCCGACGGCCAATACCAGCTGGTGGGCGCGATGTACACCGACCGCGTGGACGCGAGCGAGGACGAACTCGACGCGCGGATTCCCCTGAGCATCGCGCGCTGGCACCAGCACATCAATTTCTGCAAGGCGCCCGCCGGGCGCAAGAGCGAATACTTCGGCCCCAATGCCTTGTTCGGCCTGCGCGGATCGATCACCACCCGGGAAGCCTGCGAGGCGGCCGGTGGGGAATTCCATCCCCACCTGTTCGGCTGGATGGTGCATGTCTACCCCTATGAAACCGACGCCAAAGCGGTCTGGTCAACGGACGACGACGATCATGGGCACGACAATATGGACCACGCGCCGCTGCCGGCCATCCTGCGCAATTGAGGTCGGCGGCGGTTTCCTGCCGCCCCGGCGGATCGCCCCTGAAAGGACAGCACCATGGACTTGAAAATCGCCAACAAGCTCGCCCTGGTCTCGGGCAGCACGGCCGGAATAGGCTATGCCATCGCGCACGCCCTGGCGGGCGAAGGCGCCCGCGTCATCGTCAATGGCCGGACCCATTCGGCGGTCGATGCCGCCGTGTCGAAGATCGCCTCCGCGACGGGGAGCCAGGTCCTGGGGTTTGCCGGCGACCTGAGCAGCGCCGTAACAGCCGAGGAACTGGTGCGGCGGCATCCGGGCATCGAGATCCTCGTGAACAACCTGGGGATCTTCGAGCCCAAGGCCTTCGAGGAGATTCCCGATGCGGACTGGGTCCGGTTCTTCGAGGTCAACGTCCTGAGCGGCGTGCGCTTGGCGCGGCTGTGCCTGCCGGCCATGCGGCGCGCCAACTGGGGCCGCATCATCTTCATTTCCAGCGAAAGCGGCGTACAGATTCCGGCCGAGATGATCCATTACGGCACGACCAAGACCGCGCAGCTTGCCGTGTCGCGCGGGCTGGCCGAGGCGGTTGCGGGCACCGGCATCACGGTCAACAGCGTCCTTCCGGGCCCGACCAAATCGCGCGGCGTCGAGGATTTCGTCGGCGCGCTGGCCAAGGCGGACGGCAAATCCTTTGCCCAGTTCGAGAAGGAATTCTTCGAGAAGGTCCGTCCCACCTCGCTCATCAAGCGTTTCGCATCGCCCGACGAGGTGGCTTCGCTCGTTGCGTATCTGGCCAGTCCGCTTGCGTCGGCAACGACAGGCGCAGCATTGCGCGTCGATGGTGGGGTTGTCAAAAGCGCCTTCTGACGAACGCCCCGTAGTCCTCTCGCGCAGGTTTTACTCCTGACGACAACTCCGCGTGTAATGAGAACTATTAATATCATCGCATTTCTTGCAGACGCGAATTATTTGTAATACCATTTACGCCATCAGGCAGTTATTTATATCGTCATTAGTGGCGTGCGCGTTTCGGATGTGCCTCGCCCCATTTTGGGTCCGGGTCACCGCGTGCGCCCATGTGCCAGGTAGCGCGCGGCACGGCTACGGAGAACGCAGCAAACGCCAGCGGTCATTCAGTGCACAGCGCCTTTCCCAGCCTGCATACGATCATCTCCCAGCTTCCCGGGGACGTCGCCGTCTTCGATCTGGAATTGCGCTATCTGGCGGTGAGCCAGGGTTGGTGCAGATCCTATGGGCTGGGCACGCGCGAACTCATCGGTATCAGTCATTACCAGATCTTCCCGGAGATTCCGCCGCGCTGGCGCGAAATACACCGCCGCGCATTGGGCGGAGAGTCGCTGTCCGCGGAGGCGGACCATTTCGAACGCCAGGACGGCAGCGAGCAATGGGTGAAATGGCAGGTGGCGCCCTGGCGTGACGAAACCGGTCGGATCGGCGGGATCTCCATCGTCACCGAAGACATCACCACCACGGTCCTCGAGCAGGCGGCCATTTTCCTGGATATGAACCGCTACCGCGCGCTGATGAACCAGTCGGCCGATCCGGTCTTCGTGCACGACGGCAGCGGACGCTTCATCGAGGTAAGCCAGCGCGCCTGCGATAGCGTCGGTTATTCGCGCCAGGAACTGCTGGGCATGAACGTCGTCGACCTGGAAAAGGATTTTGACCTCGCGCGCGCACAGGCCGCCTGGAGCCTCGTCGAGCCCGGATCGGTGACGACCTTGCGGGGACAGCACCAGCGCAAGGACGGCAGCCGATTCCCCGTCGAGGTCCGGTTTGGCGTACTGGAATTCAATGGGCAGCGTCTGTACATGGGCTCCGTGCGCGACATCTCCGAGCGCGAAAGGACCGAGGCGATCATTCGCGAGGGCGAGAAGCGCCTGCGCCAGGCGCTGGAGGCGGCGCAGGCGGGCATCTGGGAATGGGACTTGCGGACCAATCGCAACTACTGGTCCGACGAGGTCTTCGGCCTCTACGGACTCGATTCATGGAGCGTGGAACCGTCGTACGACGCGTGGCTCGACACGGTTCATCCCGCCGACCGCGACCTTGCCGTCGCCACATTGCAGGCAGCCGTCCGGCAACTGTCCGAACTGTCGCTCGAATGGCGGGTGAAAGCCGCGCCCGGAACGGAACGCTGGATGCTCTCCAGAGGCAAGGTCGATTTCGACGGCGACGGCAAAGCGACCGTGTATCGCGGAATCGTGATGGATATCACGGAGCGCAAGCATGCCGAACAGGCATTGCGCGAAAGCGAGCAGCGCTACCGGACGATTTTCCGGACGAGCCCCGATGCGGTCACGATCAACCGCCGAATCGACGGCCTGTACGTCGAGGTCAACGATGGCTTCACGCGCATGTTCGGCTGGGCGCCGGACGAGGTGATAGGCAAGACCTCCCTGGAGCTGGGGATCTGGCGTGACGTTGCCGACCGCAGGAAGCTGTACGAGGCGATCGACGGCGCCGGCCATTACCGCAATTTCGAGACCACCTTCCTCACCAAGGACCGGCGCGCGATCACCGCCCTCGTGTCCTCGCAAACGATAGCCGTGCACGGCGCCGAGGGCATCCTGACCGTTACGCGCGACATCACCGACCGCAAGGCCGCGGAAGTCCAGCTCGGCAAGCTTTCGCAGGCTGTCGAGCAGAGTCCCGACAGCGTCATCATCATGAATTCCACCGGCTTGATCGAGTACGTCAACGACGCCTTCACGCGCAAAAGCGGCTATGCGCGCGCCGAGGTGGTAGGCGCGGAATTCGCATCGCTCAACGCCCACGCCAATGGCGCAACCGGCATGGGGACAATGTGGGAAACCGTCACCAAAGGGGAGCCTTGGCGCGGCCAGTTCACCAGCCGGCGCAAGGACGGCAGCAAGTACGTGGAATTTGCGATCGTCGCGCCGATCCGCCAGTTGGACGGCCGCGTAACGCATTACGTCGCCGTGCTGCAGGACATCACAAGCCGCTTGCAATCGGAACGCGAGATCCAGCGGCTTGCCTATTACGACCAGCTGACGGCCCTGCCTAACCGCGTGCTGCTGTCGGATCGCCTCAAGCAGGCAATCGGCAACAGCGCGCGCAACGCCACGCACGGCGCGCTGATGATGATCGACCTGGACGATTTCAAGTTGCTCAACGACACGCTCGGCCACGATATGGGAGATCAGCTTCTCAAGCAGATCGCCCGGCGATTGCGCGGCTGCGTCCGCCGGGGCGACACGCTGGGGCGGCTGGGCGGCGACGAATTCATGCTGGTGATGTCCGGATTGGACGGCTCCGCGCAGGATGCGGTGCACCGCGCCCAGTCGGTGGCGCAGAAGATCCTCGGCGCATTGCGTGCGGAGTTCCGCCTCAGCGCCGGGACGCATCGCTGCACCGCCAGCGTGGGGATCGCCTTGTTTGCCAATGACGCCGTCTCGTGCGACGAATTGCTCAAGCAGGCCGACCTGGCCATGTATCAGGCCAAGGCGGCGGGACGCGACTCCGTATGCTTCTTCGATCCGCAGATGGAGGCAACGGCCAAGCGCCGTTCGGCCCTGGAAAAGGATCTGCGGCGCGGCCTGGATGAACACCAATTCGTGCTCCATTACCAGCCCCAGGTCGATGTCGCCGGCAGGGTCCTCGGCGTCGAGGCGCTCGTGCGCTGGCAGCACCCGTCGCGCGGCCTGGTATCGCCTGCGGAGTTCATACCGGTAGCCGAGGATTCCGGTCTCATCCTGCCCCTGGGCAGGGAGATCTTCGCCGCGGCGCTGGCCCAGATGGCACGGTGGGCGGCAATTCCGGAAATGTCGGCGCTTACGGTCGCCGTCAACATCAGTGCGCGCCAGATACGCCAGCCGGATTTCGTCGACCAGCTGCTCGACGCCCTGCGCCGAACGGGGGCCGATCCGGCCGCGTTGAAACTGGAAATCACCGAAAGCCTGCTGATTGAAAAACCCGAGGAAATCATCGCCAAGATGGCGGCACTCAAGGCCCATGGCGTGAGTTTTTCGCTCGACGACTTCGGCACCGGCTATTCATCGCTGGGTTATCTCAGGCGCCTGCCGCTCGATCAGCTGAAGATCGACCAGTCGTTCGTGCGCGACGTGCTCACCGACCCCAATGACGCGGCGATAGCCCGCACGATCGTCGGCCTCGCTGCCACCATGGGGCTGGGTGTCATCGCCGAAGGCGTGGAGAGCGAGGAGCAGCGCGACTTCCTTGCGAACGCAGGTTGCCGCACCTTTCAGGGATACCTATTCAGCCCGCCGTTGACGGCGCCCGCCCTCCAGGCCCTGGTGCAGGCGTGCGCTCAGCCGGCGGGCACGGGCGGCGCCACCGTGCCACGGCATTCGCCCATTCCGATGGGGCGGTAGCCCGCGCGCTCGCACCAGCCGCGAAGCACCACGGTGTCGCCATCCTCGAGGAAGCTGCGCTCCTCGCCGCTGGACAGCGCGATCCGGCGCTTGCCGCCCTGGCTCAGTTCGAGCAGCGAACCGCCCTGTTCCGGCAAGGGGCCCGAGAGCGTGCCGGTGCCCAGGAGATCGCCCGTGCGCAGGTTGCAGCCGTTGCTCGCGTGATGCGTCAACAGCTGCGCCGCAGTCCAGTAGCTGTCGGTGAAATTCGAAGCGCTCAGCCGGTCGCCCGCATGGCCGGCGGCGCGCATGGCGGCGGTCTGCAGCCGCACTTCGAGGCGGATATCGATGGCGCCGGCGGCCCGGTTGGCCGGCGAGTCCAGGTATGGCAAGGGCGGGGGGTCGCCCGCGGCGCGCGCCGGCGCGCAGCGAAACGGCGCCAGTGCCTCGAGGGTGACGATCCAGGGCGAGATCGTGCTGGCAAAACTCTTGCCCAAAAAAGGCCCCAGGGGCTGGTATTCCCAGCCCTGGATGTCGCGGGCGCTCCAGTCGTTGAACAGCACGACGCCAAAGAGGTGGTCTTCGGCCTCGCGCATCGCGATGGGTTCGCCGCGGGCATTGCCGCGCCCCACGAACCACGCCAGTTCCAGCTCGTAGTCGAGGCGCGCCGTGGGCTTGAATCCCGGGGGCGAGGCGTCGTCGGGCCCGCGCCGCTGCCCCCAGGGGCGCCGGAACACGCTCGGGCTCACGTCGATCGAGGAGGCGCGCCCGTGGTAGCCGATGGGAATCCACTTGTAGTTGGGCAGCAGGGGCTGCTCCGGGCGCAGCAGCGCGCCTACGGTACGGGCATGATGGATCCCGGCATAGAAGTCGGTGTAGTCGCCGATAGCGCAGGGCATGAGCATCTGCACCGCGTCCTGCGGCACAAGGCAGGAACGCAGCCGCGCCTCGCTGGCGCTGCCGCGGCGCAGGGCGCGGCTGATGGCGGCGCGCAATGCCGTGCGCTCGGCCGGCGCGGCCGCCATGAGCTGCGAAAACTCCTGGTCACCGACGAGTCCGGCCCGTTGCAGGTCGAGCACCGCGTCGCCGATGGCCGTGCCGATGCGCGCGGGCGCCGCTGCAGCTTCCCGAAAGCGTCCGAGCGGCAGGTTCTGGATCGGAAAATCCGCATCCGGCGCGTTGGCCGATGCCAGCCAGCTTTCCAGGCGGGGCTCATGCGTCTCGTCGAGCGCCACGTTCATCCCGGTGCATCTCCGCCGGCAGGCGCGCGCTGGTGCAGGAAGGCGGCGTGGCGCGGGGCGCGCCGGGTGCGGCTCCATTCCTCGAGCATGTCCCACTTTACCGCGTCCAGGCGCGCAAGCATCCGCGCCTCGTCGGGGTCGGGGCACGACAGCTCGAGACGATGGCCATTGGGATCGAAGAAGTAGATGGAATGGAAGGCGCCGTGATCGGTGACGCCCAGCACGTCGACGCCCTTGGATTCGAGGTGGGCCTTGAATGCCAGCAATTCGGCCCGGTCCTTGACCTTGAAGGCGATGTGCTGGACCCAGGCCGGCGTGTTGGGGTCGCGGCCCATGGGCGGCTGGGTGGGCAATTCGAAGAAGGCCAGGACATTGCCCGCGCCGGCGTCGAGGAAGACGTGCATGTAGGGATCGGGGGCCTTGGTAGATGGCACCTCGTTCTCGGCGATGGCCAGGACGAAATCCATGTTCAGCATCTCCCGGTACCAGAGCACCGTTTCCTTGGCGTCCCGGCAGCGGTAGGCAACGTGGTGGATGCGTTCGATCTTCATCGCGGTCCCCGGGGGCAGGCAGTCAGACGGTCAGCGCGCCACGGCGGATCTGGTCGCGCTCGAGGGACTCGAACAGGGCCTTGAAATTGCCCTCGCCGAATCCGTCGTCGGCCTTGCGCTGGATGAACTCGAAGAACACCGGGCCCAGCAGGGTCTCGGAAAAGATCTGCAGCAGCAGGCGGCGGTCGCCGCCATGGGTCGAACCGTCGAGCAGGATGCCGCGCTGCTGCAGTTGCGCCACGGGCTCGCCGTGCCCGGGCAGCCGCTCCTGGAGCATCTCGTAGTAGATGTCGTTGGGCGCGCTCATCAGGGGCACGCCGGCGGCGCGCAGGCTGTCGACGGTGGCGATGAGGTCGTCGGTGAGCAAGGCGATGTGCTGGATGCCCTCACCGTTGAATTTCATCAGGAACTCCTCGATCTGGCCGCTGCCGCGCGAGGATTCCTCGTTCAGGGGTATGCGGATCTTGCCGTCGGGAGCCGTCATCGCGCGCGATGTCAGGCCGGTGTGCTCGCCCTGGATGTCGAAGTAGCGGATCTGGCGGAAATTGAACAGGCGCTCGTAGAACCCGGCCCAGAAGGCCATGCGGCCGCGATAGACGTTGTGCGTCAGGTGGTCTATGAGCTTGAGCCCGTGGCCCCTGGGGTGGCGGTCGGCCCCCGCGACAAAGCGGAAATCGATGTCGTAGATCGCCTGGCCTTCTTCGAAACGGTCGATGAGGTAGAGGGGCGCGCCGCCGATGCCCTTGATCGCCGGCAGGCGCAGTTCCATGGGGCCGGTGGGCATCTCGATGGGCTGGGCGCCGAGTTCGAGCGCGCGCGCGTAGGCCAGGTGCGCGTCGGCGACGCGAAACGCGAGCCCGCAGGCGCATGGGCCGTGCTCGGCCGCGAAATACGCCACCGGACTCCTCGCCTCGCGGTTGACGATGAAGTTGATGCCGCCCTGGCGATACAGCGCCACATCCTTGGAGCGGTGCTGGGCCACGAGCGTGAAGCCCAGGCGCTCGAAAAGCGGCTCGAGCACGCCGGGCGTGGGCGAGGCGAATTCCACGAATTCGAAGCCCATCAGCCCCATGGGATTGTCGAACAGGTCGGCCATGGCAGAAATTCCTTTTGGAGTGCCGCGCGCGCGGCGGTTCAATGCGCCCTCGGGCGCTCGTGTGCGTGGGCCTGCGTGCCCAGCGTCAGCACGCGGTCGCCCGGCAGTATGGTATCGATCTCGATGTCGGGCAGGGTCTCGAGCTCGGCGTAAAGCGGCGCGAAATCGGCCTCCAGGGTCTGGCGCAGCAGGTCGGCAAAACTGTCGATGACGAAATAGTTCTGCTGGTAATCGTCGATGCGATAGCGCGTGCGCATCACGCGGCGCAGGTCGAAACCGAGCCGGTGCGGCGAGGGGTCGTCCAGCGCATAGAGCGATTCGCCGTAGCTCGACACGATGCCGGCGCCGTACAGGCGCAGCGCACCGGCCTCGCGGATCAGGCCGAATTCCACGGTATACCAGTACAGCCGCGCGAGTTTCTCGAGGGCGCCAAAGCGCAGGGAACGCAGGCCGCCCTCGCCATAGGCCTGCATGTAGTCGGCAAAAACCGGGTTGGCCAGCAGCGGCACATGCCCGAAGACGTCGTGGAAGACATCGGGCTCCTGCAGGTAATTGAGCTGGTCCGGGCGGCGGATGAAGCGGCCGGCCACGAAACGCCGTTGCGACAGGTGCTCGAAGAACACGGCTTCGGGAACGAGGCCCGGCACGGCCACCACCGTCCATCCGGTGAGCGCGTGCAGGCGCCCGGAGAGCTCCGCAAAGTCCGGAATGCCGCGGCGCGAGAGGCGCAGGACATCGAGCCCCTCGAGGAACGCCGGCGTGACGCGCCCCGGCAGCATGGCGGCCTGGCGGTCGAAGAGCAGGTCCCAGGTGGCGTGCTCCTGCGGCGTGTAAGCGGACCAGTCCTGCGCGATCGTCCAATCGGGCGCGGCGCCGGGGGGCGGCTGCCCGCCCGGCACGGGTGTCGTCGGCTTCAATTCCATGGAAAAATTCTATTCCTGTAGGCGCAAAAAAGGTTTCCCGAGAGGCGCGAATCGCCGGCATCGCGGTTGCGGTCCGGTCCACGCCAGCGTGCCCGCATTGCTATCATGCGCCCTCCTGAGGGGGCAGGCCATTGCGCCGCAGCACCTGCTCGGCAATGCCTTTGGCGGGGGTATCGCGGTGTACGCCGATCTTTCCATACGCGGTTTTTCCGACGAACTCGCCGGAGCCTTCCGCGACATCAACGCGCAATGGATCCAGGCGATGTTCCACCTGGAGCCGACCGATCGCGAAGTACTGGAAAACCCGCGCGCCCGCATCGTGGATCCGGGCGGAGACATCCTTTTCGTGGAACGCGCCGGTGTCGGCATCGTCGGCGCGTGTGCCCTGCAAAAAACCGGCGATCACTGCTTCGAACTGACCAAGATGGGGGTGCTCGAATCGGCGCGGGGCGCCAAGGCCGGCGAGTTCCTGCTAAAGGCCGTCTTGCGCCGGGCCCGCGAACTCGACGCCCGGACGCTCTACCTGCTGACCCATTCTTCCTGCGAGGCGGCCATCCATCTGTACGAGAAGCTGGGCTTCGTGCACGACGCGCAGATCATGCGCGATTTCGGCCTGCGCTACGAGCGCTGCAACGTGGCGATGCGCTACCTCCCCGCCGGTAGGCCCTGAACGCGCATGGCCAAGGCCACCCATGTGTCCGAAACGCCGGCCACGCACTGGCTGCGGCAACGGGACATCGCGTTCGGCGAGCATCCCTACGACTACGTCGAACGCGGCGGAACCGCCGAATCGGCCCGTGCGCTGGGCGTGGACGAACATGCCGTCGTCAAGACGCTGATCATGGAGGACGATGCGCAGCGCCCCTTGGTGGTCCTGATGCACGGCGACTGCCAGGTCTCGACCCGCAATCTTGCCCGACAGATCGGCGTGAAGCGCATCGCGCCGTGCAGTCCCGAGACCGCGCAGCGGCACTCCGGGTACGCGGTGGGCGGGACCTCGCCCTTTGGAACGCGCAAGGCCCTGCCCGTCTACGTGGAGCGCACGATCCTCGACCTGGGACGCATCTATATCAACGGCGGCCGGCGCGGCTATCTCGTTTCGCTCGAGCCGGCCGTACTCGTCTCCGCGCTGGGCGCGACACCGGTGGAATGCGCGCTGCAGGATGCGCCGCCGCCCTGAGCCCGGTTGCGCGGCATGCGGCACACCGGCGCCTTGCCGCCTACGGCCCTATTGCCGGCAAGCCGCGGCGTCGCCGTCGGCCAGAATCCGGCGGGCCACCTGCTCGCAGTGGACGCGCAGCTCCGGGACGGCAACCGCCTCCCAGTAGCGCGCCCTGAGCATGGGCCCCACATAGTAGAGATCCCGGACCGCGCCGCCGTCGCGCCCAACGAGACGGTATTGCCCGTCGACGTCCAGACCCAGGCTCGCGGGGTCGCGGCAGGCAAGGCCCGCCTCGCGGAGCTGGCGCAGCAGCGGGCTGCCGGCCCGCGCGACGTCGTAATCCGGACCCGAACAGTTGACGACCGTGCCGGCGCGCACCGGCGCAACAGCCCCGCCGGGTCCCCGCAGGACCATGTGGACCTCCCCATCGCGCAAGGCGCAGGACTCTACGCGACCCGCGCGAATTTCCACCTGTCCGCTCGCCAGCATCCGCTGCAGCCGCAGGTGGGCAGCGGGGGCGAGGCGGTGCCGGTGCACATTCCAGTACGGCAGGAGCCTGCGCACGAAGCGATGACGTTCCCCGTCCGCGAGCTGGCTCCAGAGCGCGGGTATATGCGGTCGCATCTCGTTGATCACATCGCGCCAGTCGCTGCCGGCCGTGGCGCGCTGCCGCGCCTGGGCGCGCACCACCCGCAGGAGTCCAAGGGCCGTTGCCCCGGCGCCCGAAGGCAGGTAAGCCGGCCGGGCCACGGCAGCGGGCTGGCGCGGCGATTGCCGGTGGCCGTGCGGAAGCAGTCCGCGGCGCGACACCAGAACCACCTTCCGGTCGTCGCCGCGGCTCGTCAGGCGAAAAAGC
>Ga0181519_10002858_pt1 | contig 14382 bp, 12 predicted proteins | sample PEATcosm2014_Bin_26_FD_121102 | JGI IMG/M metagenome (GOLD analysis project Ga0181519, IMG submission 121102) | Peatland microbial communities from MTU Mesocosm Facility, Houghton, MI, USA - PEATcosm2014_Bin02_10_metaG | ecosystem: Environmental > Terrestrial > Soil > Wetlands > Peat | place...
CCGGACAAGGTCAACCAGCTGCGTCATGCGCGTTTTCTGAAGGATGAAGCGGGAATTCATGAGCTGATGGACAGGCATCGCGCTCTGCTCGCGCCTAAGTTCCAAAAGGTGCTGGACCTCTTCGACGAGAAGTTGAGCGGCGTTCCCGATGTAACCTGGAATCGGCCAAAAGGCGGTTACTTTATCGCGCTCGATGTTCCCCAGGGCTGTGGCCGGCGCGTGGTGGAGCTGGCCAAAGACGCCGGCGTCGAGCTTACTCCGGCCGGAGCGGTTTACCCGTACGGCAAAGATCCGCACGATCGCACGCTGCGCATTGCTCCTACATTTCCGGCATTGTCTGAGGTGGCGTTGGCCGCCGAAGGCGTGGCGTCGTGCGTTCTACTGGCCGCGGCGGAGAAGGCGCGCGCCTAGTTGCCGGATGGTGGCGTGGGGTAGGGAAGTCTTTGCAGTCTGAGTCGCGGTATTGCTGCTACATTTACTGCTATGTCCGCAGCTCGCGAGCCTGCCCTCGCCGACCCGCCGATAATTCCCACCAGAGTCTCGCGTGAGCAGGCCGGCTTTCTTCTCGCACTACTTACCATCGCCGCAGCGTGGCTGCGGCTGTCGCACCTCGGCAGCAAAAGCCTGTGGTTGGATGAAGGCGCGACCGTCGCGCTGGCGCGAGCGTCGTGGCGGCACTTCGCGTGGGTGTGGTGGCACGCCGAAGCCAGTCTTCAGACAATTTACTTTCTGCTGATGCGCGGCTGGATTCACCTGGGCGATAGCGAGGTGTGGCTGCGGTTGCCGTCGGCGGTGTTTGGGATCGCGTCGATACCCGTGCTGTACCTTCTGGCGAGGAAGTTCATGGGAGCAGCGCCGGCGTTGGCCGCCGCGGCACTGCTGGCCTTTAATCCGAGCGATGTGTACTACTCGCAGGAAGCCCGCAGCTATACGCTGGCAATTTTGCTGGTGCTGCTGTCGACGTACTACTTCGTGCGCGCCGTGGAACAGAACCAGCCGCGGGATTGGCTGCTGTGGACGCTGTTTGGGACCCTTGGGTTCTACAGTCACTATTTCGCCGCCTTGGTGCTGGTTGCGCAAGCGGCTTCAGTGGTGTTCAAAGCGCCACCCATTCCGTGGCGTCGATTGATTGCGTGCAGCGCGGTGATCTTTCTGTTCGCGATTCCTGGCCTGACGTATGTCTTCCGCGCCTCCCCGGAGAACCTGCATTTTCTGTGGATGCCGCGAGCGAGTGCGAAGGCGTTCTGGCATCTGGCAATGTTCTTTGGCGGCGCAGGGGTTAAGGTTGCCGTCGCCGGCATGCTGTGGATTGCGGGCGCGGTTGCGGTGTGGCAAAGCCGACATGCCGATGGCAATGCTTTCTGGCGGGGAATGCTGATCATAGTGTGGGCTGTGCTGCCAGCCGTGCTGCTGGCATTGATTTCACTGCGCCAGCCGATGTTCCTACAGCGCTACCTGATCTTCTCGCTGCCGGCGACGATCCTGCTGGCGGCGTTGGGCGTAGATACCTTGCGGAAGTGGGGGATCGGACTGGTGTTAGTAGCCCTACTCTGTGGGATGTCGCAGACGGCTATCACCAAGGAATACCAGAAGCCTCGTGAGGACTGGCGCGGGGCCAGCAATGCGGTGCTCGCGTCGGCTGCGCCTGGAGATGCGGTCGCGTTTTTCCCCTTCTATAGCCGGGTAATGCTGGATTATTACCGCGATCGTTATGGCGCGAGTGCGCCGGCGCTGCATGTTTTCGCGCCGGGGTATTACGACGGTGGCGCAGATGTCCGTGACCTGCTCAAGGCGCTGGACCGCGCTCCGCATGGGTTTCGGCATGTGTGGGTGTTGATCGCCGATGACGGCCGGGACTTTTATGGCGCCGCAGTCGAAGAGAAGTTGCAGCGGAATTATGGAACGCCTGCGGCGCAGAAGTTCGCCGGCATTAAGGTGCTGGAGTATGGGCGGTAGGTCACCGGGAAAAGCAGGTCCTGAATGTCCCACAATGTGAGACTACCAAGAACAGACATCTGCAATCAACCGTTCCTAATGCGGCAGTTGCCGCGGGCCGATATCTTCACGCACCGACGTGTCCCCGGACTCTTTTTCGAATTTCAGGAAGGCGTTCACCGCGTCATGCAAATGCAGGAAGATCATTTCCGCGCCAATGATCTCGGTGATGTGATGGCGGTCGAAGTCGGCTTGCAGAAAGGCTGAAACCCGCGCGAAGGCTAGCATCACATCCGCCGCGGACAATCCCTGGTGAAGGTCGCGCAGCATGCGGGCCGCGGTGTAATCGATGTTGGTGATGGCTTCGGCATCGACTACCAGCCAGCGCACCGGCGAGGGCGCAGAGCCGACTACGGCGCGAATTTCTTCCGTAAAACGGCCGGCGTTGGCGTAGAACAGCGGCGCCCCGAAGCGGTAAATGGCCAAGCCAGGCAGGGTCATCGTTCCGGCAACGGGAGGGCTCATGCGCCAGGCGGTATCGACATCCGCCACCAACACCCCCGTGTGCGGGTGATAGCTGTGGCGGACAATGCGCAGCAATGACAGCACCATCGCTAGAATGATGCCCTGCTCGACACCCACGCCCACGACCACAACCGCCGTGGTCACTGCCAGCCAGAATTCCCCGGGACTTTCGCGGCGAATGCTCGCCAGCGTGCGCAAATCGATGAGCTTGATGGCGATGATGAAGACGATGGCGCCCAGCACGCAGCGCGGCAAATACTGCAACGGCTTGGTCAGAAAGAGCAGTACCAGCGCAACCACGACGGAAGTGGAGATTTGCGCCAGTTGGCTGCGTCCGCCGGAGCGTTCCACCATCGCAGTCTGGGTGGGACTGCCGTTGACGACGAAGGTCCCGCTGATGGCGGCGGCGGCGTTGGCTGCGGACAGTCCTATCAGGTCGGCGTTCTCGTCCAGCGATTGGTGGTGGCGCTCGGCGTAGAAGCGGGCGGTGGCCGCGCTTTGCGCGACGATCATGACAAAACATGACGCCGCGATGCCGATCAGCAACTGGAGTTCTTTGCCGCTGGCGTGTGGCACTCCCAGATGCGGCAGGCCGCCGGCGACATGTCCGATGATGGTGATACCGTGACCGGCAAAGTTCCAGCCCCAACTGGCTATTTCGGCTGCCACCACCGCCAGCAGCGGACCGGGAAACTTGGGAAACAGCCGTATAAGCGACAAGACCCCGACTACCACGACCGCCGATACAGCGACTGTGGGCAGATGCGCGTGCGGCAGGTTCAGCAGCACGTCTCGAAGCTGAAGGATCGTGCGGTGCGAGGTGGCTTCCAGCCCCAACATCTCGCCGAGCACGGCGATGCCGACCTGAAATCCCACCCCGGTAAGGAATCCGATGAGGACGGTTTGCGAGAGGAAGTCAGCTAGAAAACCAAGCTTGAGCAGCCGCGCGGCGAGCAGGAGCACGGCCGTCAACAACGCGACCAGGCTGGCCAGCTCCACGTACCGAGCGCTGCCCAGCGGCGCCATGCCGATGAGTCCACCGGAAAGAATTGCAGCGGTAGCAGAGTCGGCTGCAACTACCAGGTAACGCGACGAGCCAAACGCGGCGAAGGCCAGCGGCGGCAGCAGCAGGGTGTAGAACCCCGTGACCACCGGTGTGCCGGCGATCTTGGTGTATCCCAGAGCTTGCGGGATGTTCATGGCCGCCAGTTGAAAGCCGGCCAGCGCGTCGCGAAGCGCCTGCGATCCGCTGAGCGGACGCACGCTCTGAAACAGATTCCACGGGCGCCGCACCGGCGCGTCGTCGCTCACTTCTTCGCTCCGGAGTTGTCGGGCGTGTCGGTGTGTCCCAACCCGTCCTCGTCCCTGTGTTCTTTGTCAAGAATGCTCTTCATCTCCGCGACGGCCAAGTCCCGCAGGTCCTTCTCGTGATGCTTCTCGTCTCTGCGAATTCGCCATCGCTGAAGGAACGAGGCGCCGGCTGCGCGTTTGCGGGCGTCCAGCCTGGCAGTACGTTCCACCTCTTTTTCGCGGTGGAGGACATCCCACGCCGCTTTTCGCGCGACCGCGCGCATATTCAACTCCTGTAGCCGCTCCAGCTCCAGCTGCTCCACCAGTTTGAGGTAGCTGGACAAAATGCTGACCAGCGAGCTGGTGGTCCAGGCGAAGCTGAACAATCCGGAAATGGCGATGATGGGGGTGATGTTCCGCCAGTGCTGTTCCAGATCCACCGTGCCATAGCCGACCGTGGTGTAGGCATTGGCGCAGAAGTAAATGGCGTCACTGGGACGCACGATGAGGCCAAGCCACATGAGCCCAAAGGCCCAAGCCGTAATCTGCACGATGTGCAGGGAAAGCATCAGAAAGACGGACCAGCCGAACAGAAACCCAGCTCTGCCCAGATGAGGGCGGCCCATTTGCAAACGCACCTGAGACCGCTTGAATCGCACCACGATGCCATGCAAGCCGACGCCGTGAACGAGCACGAGTATCACGAGCAGCAAGGACCCTATGCCAATCGCAGCCCCAGGCTTGAATTCGTCGGGAATTTTGAGCAACAACGACGAAAGGTTGGGCAAGGCGGTGTCCCCCTTTTGCTATTGCATCAAGGTGAGAATGTAACACTTCAGAGCGAAGATGCGGACGGGATAAGAGGCCCGATGCTGCTCAGGTACTGCTGACCATCGGCGACGCCTTCATGGCAGGATCCAGTTCCAGCTTTCGTCCGTCCGGGCTGAAGCGGGGCAGACGCATCACTCCCCAGTTGTGCAGCTTGAACTGCACCGACGTTCCCAGCACGCCGAGGCCGTATTTCACGCTGCGACGAAAATTGATGGAGGATGCTTCGGCAAAATACTTGGTGGGACACGACACTTCGCCGATGCGGAAGCCGAACTGCACGCATTGCGCCAGCATCTGATTGTCGAAGACGAAGTCAGGGGAATTCTCCATCAGCGGCAGCTTGGTCAGGACCTGGCTGCTGAAGGCGCGATAGCCGGTGTGATACTCGGACAGCTTGACGCCGAGAAACATGTTTTCGAACGCGGTGAGAAAGCGGTTGGAGATGTACTTGTACAACGGCATGCCGCCGCGCAGGGCCTGGCCGCCGATGATGCGCGAACCCAGCACCACGTCGTAAACGCCGTAGGCGACCATGCTGGCCATCGCCGTAATCAGCAGCGGCGTGTACTGATAATCAGGATGGACCATGATGACCACATCGGCGCCGGCGGCCAGCGCCTCGCGATAGCAAGTCTGCTGGTTGCGGCCATAGCCGTAGTTCTTGTCGTGGACGAAGACCGTTAGCCCGAGCTTATTGGCCACCTCCACAGTTTTGTCTTTGCTGTAGTCGTCCACCAGGATGCAGATGTCGACGAGGTCGGGGATCTCCCGTACCGTCTTCTCCAGCGTGAGCTCCGCATTGTAGGCCGGCATGACGACCGCGACCCTTTTACCGTTGATCATGACGTGGTCCCTGAAACTGCTTCTACATGATAACGCGCGGGCGGCAATGACAGCATCTCGCGTAGGTCAGTTTGAGGGAGCCAAGTCCGGAGTTGGTCGTTATACCGTCACGAACCGCGCGCAGGTGAACGGCTGGTCGTCTTTCTACTTTCTGCGACAGTTTTGGGGCGTGGCGGCGCCGTGACATTCGGTCTCAGTTCGGGAAACGGCGACAATAATAGGGAAAAAGCTATTTTTTTTCTTGACCTGCGATAGTTTCGTCCTACAGTAAGTAGCAGGGAATTGCGCGCTTCGATAGTGTTTTATCAGATAATTACTTGCGGCTTGTAAGTGGGCAAATCTGCGACAGGAAAGGCCGACCTGTCGCCAACTCGCCGTCCCCGGTCGTGAGCTCCGCACGACTTCAACTTTCCGCTCATGTCGACCGTCCCCCACGGAGGTCGCACAACGAGGGTTTCCATGACCAAACAGCCAAGGATCCTTGAAAAATCCGGGACTAAGGACAAACTCACAGGAAATTGGGAACTCCCTGCGTGCATGAGGGGGCATGAGTCCGCCAACATCGACGATACGTCTCCGAATCCTCTCAAGCTATTCCCCGGTGCTCGCTTTTCCGTGATGTTTCGGTTTCTTTTGGCATCAAGGATTTGTCGCAGCAGGATGGCGCTGTTTTGCCGAAAGAACTATGGCTTTGAGCCAAACCTGCTTCTCATCTTGATAGCTGCCAGCGAAGGGCACTTGCAGCAGGGCGTACTAGCCGGTAGCCTCGGCATCCATAAGAATGCGATGGTTTCCCTGATCGACAAGCTTGAGCTGCGACGGCTTCTCAGGCGCGTCCCGAACCCCGACAATCGCCGCGAGAGGTTTGTGGAATGCACACAAAAGGGCGCGCAGATCGTTACGGAGATAAAGGCGAACTATCCAGCGATCGTCCGCTGGGGATTTTACCCCCTGACTGAACTTCAGATAGAACAATTAGGGACAGCGCTGACGCAGATCATCGAAGGTAAGCAAGAATCTCCCTGCCCTCTGGTTCATTCCAAGAAAAGGAAGGTCGTGACCACGCCTCACGCCCTGCATCGCTTGTCGCCCAATGGCGCAGATAGCAAGGCTACTCTGAGGTCTCCGGCACCGTCCGCCTGCTAAGAAATGCCTAGTCCAGGCACACAAGAGCTAATTCACGTAGTTTCATTGTTGCCACAATAGTATTAATTGCATGATAGTCATTGTCACTAATAGGTGATGATGGGCGGCATTTTCGGGGCGGCGATGCTATGCTCCTTCGCAATGTGGGGTCGAGGCCGCAAAATCACGTGGCAAGACCAGTCCACTTCGAAAAGGAGAAGCCTGTGAAACTGCTACGCGTTTTGTGCTTGGTTGTCCCTCTATTCTTAGCCCTCACCGCCCAGGCCCAGCTCGGATCCGCCGGTATGTTCGGGGTCCTTGGCGCCTCTGCGGTCACCAACACCGGGAATACCGTCATCGATGGAGACTTGGGCGTTTGGCCAGGTACATCGATCACGGGCTTTCCACCAGGCATCGTGAACGGAACCATCTATGACGGCAATGCAGTGGCGATGCAAGCTCAAGCTGATGCCCTGGCCGCCTACAACTTTTTCGCGGGTCTGTCCTCCAATGAGAACTTGACGGGACAGAACCTCGGTGGCTTGACGCTTACGCCGGGAGTTTACAACTTCGACTCGTCAGCCCAGTTGACGGGAGAGCTCATGATCAATTGGGAGGGCCTGAGTAATCAGAATGTAGTCTTCCAGATTGGCAGCACACTGACCACGGCAAGCGCCTCCATGGTGGTGGGTATCAACATGGGGCAAAACGACAATATTTATTGGAACGTAGGGAGCTCCGCTACTCTGGGTACCACTACTCAGTTTGAGGGAACCATCATCGCGGTAGCGAGCGACACACTGAACACCGGTGCATCCGACAATTGCGGCAGGATTATTGCGCTTAATGGCGCGGTTACCTTGCAGGACAACTTTATCGACAATTGTTCCACCATGACCTCCACCACGGGCTCGACTGGGTCTAGTAGCACCGGAACCGGCACCGTTCCTGAGCCCAGCAGCATCTTCCTATTCGGCTCTGGCCTTCTCGCCGCGATTGGCGCAGTGCGCCGCAAGCTGTTCTAATTCACCGGGCTCCAGGAGCTATCGCATTGTTGGCCATGAGCGGTGCGATAGTTGTTGGAGCGAATTTTCCCGGCAGTTCCTTCCTCTGCCACCTTGCCGTCACGAAGCGATAGCGGGCGCATTGTCGCCGCGGCCGAACAGCCGGTCGGTCTGTTTATCGCCAACCGTAAACCATGTCCGTCCGAATCGTTGGCTTAGCGTTCTTTCAGGGAGCGGCCGAAGGGCGGCTGGCCTCCCAGCGAAACATAGAAACTCGACACCAGTAGAGCAAATGGAATCAGCAGCGCGATCACGGCGCGCCCTGCGTACCACTGAGTGATTTCCAGGGGCGGGGAATAGCCGAGCGTCAGGGAAATAATCTGGAAGCTGACCGCGGCCACCAGGCCAATCCTGGTGAGAACGGCCAGAAATGCGAGCACGTACAAGACGGTGACGGCAAGGTCCAGTGCGTTGGCAGGTGAGAATAATGCCACTTGGATGAGGCCGAGGGCAGTCAGTCCTAACCATCGCCAATGCAGGAGGCGAGTCAGTATCGCCAGAAGGGCAAGGCAGGAAAGGACGAAGACGCAAGCGCCTGCCGGCAGACTGATGCTGTAGCCGATGGATGGCCACACCCCCTGGCCGAAGAAGGAATCTACCCTGTCTACTTCCGACAAGCCGGACAGCGCAGCCACGATCAGAACCAAGGTGCCCGCTACAGATCCGATGAAGACTCCCAACAGCACATCGCGCCCGACCAGAGGATCGCGGAGACGTCCGCTCAGCAGGCGTTGCCAGGAGACCAGCAATTTCGGCCACCGCTGCCGCACATAGGGTTCGGCGGCCATGTATCCAATCCAGGTCAGCAGCCCGAAAAATAGCGGAATGCCCAGCAAGAGGAACTGGAGGCCGATGTATTCCGCCCGGGGGACGAAGTGATAGTTGCACAGAGCCCATGCGGCAAACGCGAGGGAGGTAAAGGAAGCCAGGCGCAGTGCGCCTTTGGCATCGCCACGACTGCGGCGAAGATGCCAACGCGCGAAGAGGCCTCCAACCACCAGGTAACCTACCAGGAAAGAACCGCCAATCGCAGCAGAAATTTCCGCAACCAGGCTTGACCGGTTGGCGGCGGTGCTGGCCACGGGGTTGTCCCATGGAGCTATGATCTGGAAGTACACAGGTAGGCCGTGGTAGGCGGCGGCGGCGATGTGGACAGTCACATCGGGGACGTCAGCGAGTTGCCCTTCCCAATCGGCCTGGCTGTCGAAGGGCTCGGGTGGAACCCACTGTGGAGCGGCGGAAACAAAGTGCGTCCTGTCCAGCCCGGCTTCGGCAAACAGCAGGTTCCAATTGGGCGTAGTCCCGGGAGTCGCTGGCTGGACGTGCGGCGGAACGGCGCGCAAGAAGAGCAGCCTGCCTTGCATATCGAGGTTGACGGTCACCATGCCTGGCGTTTCATAAGGCGGGTCCCACTGGGTTACAGTTGGAGGTCCTCTTGAGTCCTTCGCGTAGGGCGTCATCCATTGCGGACTCTGGCGATACCAGAAGCTAACCGGCGACGGCCAGGCTTGCTCCGCTAAGGTGCGTTTCCAATCCTTGCCTGACGGATGATACGCAACGTAGTCGAGGTAATCTCGTTCCGAGCCGACCCAGTAAGCTTGATCTGTCACTGCCGGGTACCCCAGCTTCTTCGCCAGTTCCCGGGCGCGATCGGCCAGCACCTCCGGCGATTTGTTCATCAAGGCAACACCCCAATCGGTGGAACGAGGAGCGAGAAAGCTGGAGACGCCCAGGAGGAGAACGACGGTGGCTACGAGATAAGCCCAGGCAACGGCGGGACGGAGCGATCCCTCGGGACCGGCGGCGGCCACCATTTCCGGCGAAGGAGTTTCCCCGGCCGCCAGCGCGGTAGCCAACGGATCGCCGCCGGGTAGCGCGGCTGCGATGCTTAAGGCAGAGCGCGGACGCTGCGAGGGATCGCGATCGAGACAACGCAGGATTGCGCGTTCGACGGCGGGATCGAGATTCTTGACCACACTGGAAGGGGGCGCGGGATTGGTTTCGGTTTGCTGGCGGTGAAACTCGCCGAGAGTGGAAGCCTGAAATGCGCGCTTGCCGGTAAAGAGTTCGTAGAGCACCAGGCCGAGCGCGTACAAATCACTCTGCACCGATGGTCCAACCCCTTCCAACAATTCCGGCGCGAGATATCCCGGGGTCCCGGCAGGGCCTGCGCCCAGGCTGGCCTCGCCGGCGGCGATGGCCAGCCCAAAATCGGTAATGCGGGCGCGGCCCATACCATCGATCATGACGTTCGAAGGCTTCAGATCGCGATGCAGAACTCCGCTGCGATGAGCGGCTGCCAGCCCGGCACACAACTGCTGCGCAACCTCGACCGCTTTGTCTTCAGGCAGACGTCCGATGCGGCGCAACAGCGATTCCAGGTCTTCGCCGTCCACGAATTCCATTGAGAGAAAGAGCATGCCTTCGCTCTCGCCAATGTCGTAGACGCGACACACGTTGGGATGCGAGACCTGCCGCGCCATGCGCACTTCCGCATAGAACTGATCGCGCCACCCGGCGTTCTGACCGTGTTCAGAGGGGAGAAACTTGAGGGCGACACGCTGCCCGAGCTTGAGATCGTCGGCGCCATAGACTTCACCCATGCCGCCACGGCCCAGCAACAACATTACGCGATAGCGTTCCGCGATTACGCTGCCGGGAGCAAATCCATAGTGCGAAGAGGGTTCGCGGGGTGCAGCCAGGGTTGCGGCTGCTGGCGCCAGATGGTCACGGCGTATTGGCTCGCCCTCGGGCATGGCGATGGTGGGAGGAGATGCGTCCAGCGCGGTCCCGCACTGCTGGCACACCCTGGCCGGATCGGGGATCTGATGTTGGCAGATCGGACAGCGAATCACGTACACGCCCGGTAAGGAAACTTCGAGTCCGTCCGATTCTGCACCGATAATGGGTGTGTGTAAAGGGTTGCAGAGGTTCCTCCGGGCAAACGGTTGAGTTTCGTCGCGTGACATTCTGCTAAGCTGAACAGCGCTCCATGCCTTCCGTTCTTACCCTCATAGCGGCAGTGTGCGCCCTGCTGGGTGTGGCCGGGACCGTCTACTTTGCCATGTCGATATGGGCGGCCAAGCGCTTTCAAGCTGAACGCGGGCGAGCGATCGACCGCAAGTTCGCACCGCCCGTCAGCATTCTGAAATCGCTGCGCGGGCTTGACCCGCAAATGTACGCGGTCTTCCGCAGCCATTGCCTGCTCGACTACCCGGAGTACGAGGTTCTGTTCGGCGTACATAGCCTCGACGATCCCGCGGTCGCGCTGGTGGAGCAGTTGCGCGAAGAATTTCCGTTGCGCAACCTGCGCTTGATTCATTGCCCGGCCGAGCTGGGCCTGAACGGCAAAGTCAGCAACCTGGTGCAGATGCTGCCGCAGGCCAGCTACGAGCACGTCATCATCAACGACAGCGACATTGTCGTCAGCCGCGATTACCTGCTGCGCGTGATGGCGCCATTCGCGCAACCCGGCGTCGGCATGGTCACGACGCTCTATCGCGGGCTGGCCGGCAACACGCTGGGCTCGAAGCTTGAGGCGCTGGGCCTGAGTACCGACTTCACCGGAGGAGTGCTGGTGGCGCGCGCCATGGAAGGCGGCATTCGCTTTGGATTGGGCGCGACCATCGCCACTACGAAAACTGTTCTGGGCGAAATCGGCGGACTGGAGCCGCTGGTCGACTACCTGGGCGACGACTACGAACTGGGCGCGCGTGCCGCCGCTGCGGGTCACCAGATCGAACTCGCCGATACCATCGTCGAAACCGCGTTGCCGCATTACTCGTTTCGCGAACTCTGGTTGCACCAGATGCGCTGGGCGCGGAACATCAAAGACCGCCGTCCGGCGCAATACTTTGGTTTGATCGCAACCTTCGGGCTGGTGTGGGCCGCGCTCGCCGTGCTGCTCGATCCGTTTGCCTGGTGGACGTGGCTGATACTGGCGATCACCGCGGCAACCCGGTTTGCCTCGGCTGTGGTTGTGGGCCGCGGCGTGTTGAACGATCCCCGCGTGGTCCGCGATCTGTGGCTGCTGCCGCTGCGCGACTTCATGGCCCTGCTGATCTGGATCGCCAGCTTTGGCGGCAGCGAAGTTGAGTGGCGCGGCCTGCGCTTCCGGTTGAGGAAGGGAAAACTGGAGCGAGTGTAGGGCGAACGCTTTTCGCGTTTCGCCCTTAGCCATTCGCTTTTCGCCAGAGCGAGCATGAACCTGGAGGCATCGACCTATGGAGCTGTTTATCTTCGCGCGATTCCACGCGTGTCCGGGAAACGAGAGCGCGGTTGCGGAAGCGCTGATTGATGTGGTGACTCCGTCACGCCGGGAGCCGGGCTGTCTCAGCATTCACGCCTTCCGCTCGATTCGCGATCCGCAATTGTTCTATATTCACTCGCGCTGGACCAGCGAAGAGGCCTTCGAAATTCATGCCGGCCTGCCGCATACCGTGCGCTTCATTGAGCGGGTCGGGCCGCTGATCGATCATCCTCTGGATGTGACGCGAGCCGAGATAATCGATATAAACTAATGTGTAACTTGATTTATTCAAGTTTAGACTTGACAAAATTTATAATTTAATCGCATAATAATTCGGAACTGAGATATCGGGCCATGTCATCCCAAACCTCTTGCCCGCAATGCGGTCAGCCCTTCAAGATCACGCGCATGGCCTGTCCGGGCTGCAATGTCTCGATGGACGGGCAGATTGAACTGCCGACCCTGGCGCAGCTTTCGCTGGAAGATCAGGCGTTCGTCATGGCCTTCGTGCGCCATCACGGCTCCATCAAGAAAATGGAGAGCCTGTTCGGCATCAGCTATCCCACGGTGAAGAACCGGCTGAACGCGATTGGGGCGGCGCTGGACAAGTCGATGCAGGCGCCGTCGCCGCGAGCCTACGTGCTGGAACAGCTCTCGCGCGGCGAGATCACGGTTGAGGATGCCCTGGAGAAACTCGGTTGAAATTACGACAGGAGATGGTTATGTCTGCTGAAACCAGGAAAGTATTGGATATGCTGGCCGAAGGAAAAATCACGTCCGCTGATGCGGAAAGGTTGCTGGATAAGTTGGCGGCAGCGCCCGACGGCGAGACTGCCAATGGCAGCAATGGTAGCGAAACCAATGCCGCCGCGCCCGCTACGCCCCCCAAAAAGTATCTACGCGTGCAGATGGAGCGCCCCGGCGGCGACGACGTCAACGTCCGCGTCCCGCTGAGCTTTGTGCGCTCAGGATTGAAGCTGGGGACTCTTCTGCCGCCCAAGGTGATGGAGAAGATGCAAATGGAGGGAATCGATCCCAAGTTTTTCATGCAGCATGCCGGGGATGCGCTGGACGAACTTCACGTGGATATGGATACCAAGTCGGGCAAGCGGGTCCGCGTGTTCTGCGAGTAAGTGGGAAAAAGCTTGTCGCTCTTCTTCATCTGCTCATCGCCAGGGTGAGGGCGGAGGAGCGCCCAGCAACCTCGCCCGGAACGGTGGAAGGGTACGGCTTCAGCCGTGCCGAGAGCGCACCATTAGACAGTGGCCTCAGCCCTGGGCTCTGTGGCTGAAGCCATTTCCGTTGCGTCCGATTTCACCGCGCAGTGGCCCAGCGCTTCCACCTGACCTCTCTGGCGGAAAGCGAAAAGCGAGTAGCGAACGGCGAATTTGCGGTATCCTCTACCCATCTGCCTGTGGGGGGAAACTGTGAAACATATTGCCGCGACAACTTTCATGCTGCTGGCCGTTGTCTCTGCCCTGGTGGGACAAGCCAAGGAATCATCGCCGAACACCGCCAACCCAATCGTGACCACGGTGCGCCAGATGGAGACGCGCTACTCCAAGAACCTGACCGGAGCGGCCGACGCAATGCCGGCTGACAAGTACACCTACAAGCCAACGCCCGACCAGATCACGTTTGCGCACCTGGTGATGCACAGCGCCGAGGCCAATAATTCGCTATGTGCGGCCGTTGCCGGCGAAACTGCGCCCAGCGTCAAGCTCAGCGATACCGACCCGAAGGACACCTTGACCAAGGCGCTGAAGGATTCCTTCGTCTATTGCGAGCAGGTGCTGGCCAAGGCCGACGACAGTACGCTCGGTCAGCCGGTGACGCTATTTGGCGGCCGCAGCAGCACGCGCGGAGGCGCCCTGATTTTTCTCGCCGCCAATTGGGCTGACCATTACAGCGAGGCGGCCATGTATCTGCGGCTGAATAACCTGCTGCCGCCCAGCGCCATCAAGAAATAAGGCGAGCAAAGAGCGGTTCGGTGCGGGAAGGGGCACAGCTACGGCCGCGATCAAACAGACCTCTTTCCGTCGCTGCGAAGGAAGCATACCCTCCAAGAACACCAAGTCGCGCGGGCTGCCGGATTAAGTTCACCAGCACTCCGAGTGTAGGCGCCTCCTACGGCGCGAAGTAGCCGGAGATATCCAGGATCAGCTGCGTCAGGGCAGCGGCGTAGGCGTCGATGGAACCGTTGTTCGTCGGCACAAGCGCCATGTTGGAGGTGATGAAGCCGTCCTCGGCATTTAGCGTCGAGACTGTCGGCTGCGTCTCGCCGTCAGGCCACAAGGTGAGGAATAGCATGGGGCCCGGCGGCACCACGGTGGCGTTGAAAATGTATGCCGCCGCGCTGCTGGGAGGGGCACAGGCGCTGCCCACCACATTCACAGTTTTCTCTCCCATAAAAGGCGGACCGTTGTTCTGGCGCGTGTCCAACACCCGGCAAGGGGTCTGCGGATACATGGAGAGTCCACCCGTTCCCGCAGGCGCGAAGTAGCCATTGACATCCAACAA
>Ga0181519_10002860_pt1 | contig 14374 bp, 14 predicted proteins | sample PEATcosm2014_Bin_26_FD_121102 | JGI IMG/M metagenome (GOLD analysis project Ga0181519, IMG submission 121102) | Peatland microbial communities from MTU Mesocosm Facility, Houghton, MI, USA - PEATcosm2014_Bin02_10_metaG | ecosystem: Environmental > Terrestrial > Soil > Wetlands > Peat | place...
CCCTATGAATCGGCGCAGACGGCGTTGTTCAGGGCGGTGGAAGAGGCCGTCGACGCGGAGGCGCATCCGCGCGAACGCCGCTCGTCCTGACCCAATCCCATCGCGACGATCTGTTGCGGACGCCAGCCGTCATGGGCGAGGAGCGCCTTGTCGTCTGCGCCACAGCTCACGCGTCGTGAGGATCAGGTCCGGAACCAGGAGCGCCGCGAACACCAGGGCCCACAGCACGTCCGCCAGCAGCTGGTCGGTCCATTTGAAGCCCGGGATCGCGTCGGGGACGCGGCTCAGCACGAACACCAGGCAAAAGGCGTAGCTCTTCATCATCCAGGCGCGGTGCGCCGGGATGTTGCGCCTCAAGACGCAGATGAGAGCGACCGCCGTGGTGAGAAACCATCCGCCCGCCTGGAAGTATTGCTCAAAAAGGATCGATTTGCGCTCGAAGTGCGTGCCGATATAGCCGGCGATCGGCGCAGAGACCGCGATCGCGCCGACATAGATGCGCCCCGTCCAGCGGTGCAGCCTGGGTCTTTGCCGCCTGAGGGTGTCGGAGAACTGGAACGGGCCGAGGAGCAGCGCCACCGCGCCGAGCGGTCCGTGGACGAGCAACAGCCACCGAAAGTTCTGGATATGAACCCACTCCGGGTCGCGCGGCAGGAGCAGGAATCTCTCGTCGACGAAGATGACCAGTAGAGTGCAGAGCGCCATCAGGGCGAAGAAGGCCCACTTCGCGGAATCCCGCCTGGACTTGACCGCCTGGATTGTCATCCCGCCCTCTTTATTTGCGCGCCCTCGGCGAGCATAAGCATCATTGTTCATCAAGACAAACCACAGACCCCGCCTGACGCTCCGCCCGACCTTGTGGTTTGCTCGAACGTCGGAGGAGATCATGTTCGCGCCCTCGCCTGCCTCCACGCCGATGTTCTGGCTGCTGGACATGGCCGGCATCGCCGTCTTCGCCGCGTCGGGGGCTCTGACCGCCGCGCGCCAGCGGCTGGACATCGTCGCCGCCTGGTTCTTCGCCATCATCACGGCGATCGGCGGCGGCTCGGTGAGGGACCTGCTGATCGGCGCCCCGGTGTTCTGGATCAGACAGTCCGCGCCCGTGGTCGTGTGCCTGGTCACCGCGACCGCCACCTGGCTGACGCCGGGGCGATGGCAGCCGCGGCGCTCCCTGGAATGGCTCGACGCGCTGGGGCTCGCCGCCTACGCCGTGTACGGCGCGAGCAAGGCCATGCACTATGGCGTCGCGCCGGCGCCGGCTATCGCCATGGGGGTGGTGACCGCCTGCATGGGCGGGGTCATCCGCGATGTCACCGCCGGCGTTCCCTCGATCCTGCTGCGACAGGAGCTTTACGTCACCGCCGCGCTGCTGGCCGCCACGTCCTACGTCGCACTTTCCCTTCTGGGCGTGGACGAGGCCGTCGCGGCGCCGGTGAGCTTTCTGGCGGGTGTGAGCTTGCGCGGCGCGGCCCTGGGCTGGAACCTGGCGCTGCCGCGTCACCGGGGCTGATCGGCGCACGCGCGGCCGGAGTCGATGCCCATCAGACGCCGTCCGCGTCGGGCAGGAGGGAAGGCGCGGCCGAAAGCGCCCGTTGCGCCGGCGGGAAGTTGGACAGGGTGACGCCCACCAGACGGATGCCCTTGCGCGGAGGAAACACCGATCGGATCAGGCCCAGGCTGGCCTCGTGCAGGCTCGCCCGGGATTCAATGGGCAGGGCGAAGGACTGGCTGCGGGTCGACTGCTGGAAATCGGCCCATTTGATCTTCACGGTCACAGTGCGGCCGCGCTGGCCCGTCTCATGGCACCAGGCCCAGACGTCGTCGGCCATGGCCAGGATGCCGACTTCGATGCGGGCCGGATCGGTGAGATCCTCTTCGAAGGTTGTTTCCGAGCCCGACGACTTGCGCTCGCGATGCGGATTGACCGGCCGGTCGTCCTGGCCGCGGGCGATGGCGTGGTACCAGGCCCCGGCCTTGCCGAACCGCCGCTGCAGGTCCGCCAGCGACCAGGCCTTCAGATCAGCGCCGGTCGAAATGCCCACGGCATGCATCCGCGCGGCGGTGGCAGGGCCGACCCCATGGAATTTCGCCACCGGCAGAGCCTCTACGAAGGCCTCGCCGTCCTGCGGCATGATGGCGAACTGGCCGTTGGGCTTGCGCTGGCCCGAGGCCAGCTTGGCCAGAAACTTGTTGTAGGAGACGCCGGCCGAGGCGCTGAGACCCGTCTCCCGCAGGATCCGGGCGCGAATGGCCTTGGCGGTGAGCCAGGCCGTGGGCAGGTCGGCCTTGTTGGCGGTCACGTCGAGGTAGGCCTCGTCCAAGGCCAGCGGCTCGACCAGGTCGGAAAACTCGGCGAAGACGGCGTGAACCTGGCGCGAGACCGCGCGATAGACGTCGAAGCGCGGCGGCACGAAGATCAACTCGGGGCACCGGCGCAGGGCCGTCACCGAGGGCAGCGCCGAGCGGACGCCAAAGACCCGGGCCTCGTAGCTGGCGGCGGCCACCACGCCGCGCCGGGCCCCGTGGCCCACGGCCACGGGCCTGCCGCGCAGCGATGGATCATCACGCTGTTCGACGGACGCATAGAAGGCGTCCATGTCGACGTGGATGATCTTGCGCGTCGGCCCGGTCATGCCGTCACAGGATAGCAGCGCCGGAACAGACAGAGAACCCCGACGCCAGACGCTTCCCGCCGATCGCCGGGCTGGGCCGCCAGAGCCGGGCGATCAGTAGATGGCGTAGCCGCCGTCGATCAGGAAGGTGTCGCCGGTATGGAAGGAGGACGCGTCGGAGGTCAGGTAGACCGCGATGCCGCCGAACTCCTCGGGCCGGCCCCAGCGGCGGGAGGGCACACGCGAAATGACGTTGGCGTTGAACTTTTCCGACTCCTGATTGCGGGTCGTCATTTCGGTGGCGACCCAGCCGGGCAGGATGGCGTTGGCGCGCACGCCGTAGCGCGCGTGCTCCACGGCGATGGCCTTCATCATGGTGATCACTCCGCCCTTGGCGGCGGCGTAGGCCTCGTTGCGCGCCGCCCCGTCGATGGCGGCGAGCGAGGAGGTGACCACGATCGAGCCGCCCGGATCGCCGCGCTTCGCGCGCTCGATCATGTGCCTGCAGGCCTCGCGGCAGGTGTAGAAGGCGCCGTCCATGTTGACGCTCATGACCTTGCGCCAGGTCTGGGCGTCCATTTCCACGAACGAGGGCGAGGCGACGCCGATGCCGGCGTTGGCGAACACCGCGTCCAGGCGGCCCATGGCGATCGCCGCCTCGGCCATGGCCTCGACGACCGCCCCCTCGTCGGAGACGTCCACCTGCTGCGCCAAAGCGCGCACGCCCAGGCTGTCGAGCACGCCCAGCGCCGCCTGATTGTCGGCGGCGCCGCGGCCCCAGATGACGATGTCCGCGCCGGCCTCGGCCACCGCCCTGGCCATGCCAAGGCCGATGCCTCGGTTGCCGCCGGTGATCAGGACGGCCTTACCGGCGAGGTTGAAGGGCGCATAGGCCATGGCGGATTTCCTCTCGAAAGACGGTTTTTCCGACCACAAACGTAGTTCCCTTGCGGGCGTCAAGCGACGAGCATGTTCAGGCGTTCCAACCCCGCTCACCCCAGAAGGACTTGCCAGCCATGCTGATACTGAAACCCAACTGCGAATGCTGCGATGTGGACCTGCCCCCTCAGGCGCAGGCGCTGATCTGTTCGTTCGAATGCACCTTCTGTCCGGCCTGCGCCGAGGGCCGGCTGGGCGGCGTCTGCCCCAATTGCGGCGGCGAGCTGGTGCGGCGGCCGATCCGGCCCGCGGCGGCCCTGCAGGCCTATCCCGCCTCGCGCGAGCGCTCCTCGCGCGCGACGCCCTGCCCAGGGGTGGCCGCATGAGCGAGGCCGTCGATGAGGCCAACGCGCGCATGACGCCGCTGGCGAAGCTGATGGGCATGACCATCGCGGCCCTCGAGCCCGACCTCGTGGTCGTGGAGATGCGGGTGCGCGAGGACCTCTGCACGCTGCCGACCGGCCTGCACGGCGGCGCCTTCATGGCGCTGGCCGACAACACCGGGGCGATCGCAACCGTCGCCAACCTGCCGCCGGGCGCCAACGGAACCACGACGATCGAGAGCAAAACCAATTTCCTGGGCCCCGCACCAGTGGGAACGCTGCTGACCGCGACAGCCACGCCTTTGCATCGCGGCCGGCGCACGCAGGTGTGGCAGACGCGCATCGAGGCGAACGGCCGGCTGCTGGCCGTGACCACCCAGACGCAGCTCGTGCTCTGAGGCGCCGGCGCGGCGCCGTCAGGACCGCCGCGGCGCGATGAAGTCGGCGAGATCCTGGTTGAGCTGCGCCATGTGGGTGACGAACAGGCCGTGCGGCGCGCCGGGGTAGACCTTGAGCCGGGCCTGGGGGATCAGTCCGGCGGCGACGCGGCCGGTCACGTCGATGGGGGCCGAGGCGTCGGCGTCGCCATGGATGATCAGGGTCGGAACAGCCATCGCCCGCAGATCCGGCCTGAAATCGGTGCGCGTGAGCCGGCGGTTGCATTCGATCAGGATCGGCAACGGCGTGGCCAGCAACATGTCGATCAACCAGCGCGACATCTGTGCAGACGTCCGAGGCGTGAAGAACGCGGGCGTGTTGTCCGCGACCCACCTGGGGAAATCCGTGCGCCAAAGGTCGCGGACGGCTTCGAAACCGGCCTCCGGAACGCCGGCGGGATTGTCGGCGCTGCGCAGCATGGAGGGAATCGCGGGCGCGACGAAGGCGACGCGGGCGATGCGTCCGGCGCCATGGCGCGACAGATACCGCGCGATCTCGCCGGCGCCCATGGAATGACCGACAAGAGCGACATCTCGCAGGTCGAGCGTCTCCAGGACCGCGGCCAGGTCGTCGGCCAGGGTGTCGAAGTCATAGCCGTCGGCGGGCGCATCGGAACGGCCGTGACCGCGCTGGTCATAGGCGATGCAACGCGCGCCGCGATCGGCGAGGGCCGCGACCTGGTAGTCCCACATGTCCGATCGCATGCCCCAGCTATGCAGGAACACCACCGGTCGGCCGGCGCCCCATTGGCGCCAGCCGATCCGGGTTCCATCGCCCGCGACCACGGCCGGCGCCCGCGTGGCCCCGCCGGCCTTTGCGGCGGAGGAAAGGGCGCCGACCGCGGCGGCGCCGGCCGTGAGCGTCATCAGGTTGCGTCTGTCCATGGGGTCGATCTCCAGTCGCGCCCGGCGAACCGCCTGGGCCTGGCGCGACTTAAGGCTCGTCATCCGGGGCTGTCGCCTACCTGGCAGGTAGGGCGCCGGCCGCATGGAGCACGATCGCCCGCGTCGCGGCGTCGGCGGGGAACAGGGCCTCGATGGCCACTTCGGCGAGCGTCACGTCCGTGGGGGTGCCGAACACGGTCATGGTGCTGAAGAACGCCAGTTCCCCGAGCGCGGTGCGAATCCGCACAGGCAAGACGACCGATGGAGCGGGTGCGCGGCCGGCCTTGCGGCGCGGTTTCGGCAGGCCATAGCCATCGATCTCCTCCAGCAGCGCGACCAGTCGCCGATCGCCCGAGACATCGAGATCGCGCCGGATCTGTTCGACCAGGTGCTCCGACCATTCCGGAAAGTTCGTGATTCGCGGCGCCAGGCCCCGGGGGTGCAGACTGAGGCGCATGGTGTTGATGGGCGGCGTCAGCAGGCTCGGCGACACGCCGTCGAACAGCTCAGGCAACGCCGCGTTCGAGGCGACCACATTGTAGCCGCGGTCGAGCGCGAAGGCGGGAAACGGCCTGTGCGCGTTCAGGGTCATCTCGATCGCCTCGCGGACCACGTCGAACTGCGGGTGCTCATAGGGATAGTCGGTGTACACCGGAGCAAAGCCGGCCAGGATCAGCCAGGCGTTGCGCTCGCGCAGCGGCAGATCGAGTTCGACGGACAGGCGCATGACCAGGGCGCGGCCGGGCGCGGCGCGGCCGACTTCTACGAAGCCGAGATGGCGAGCCGAAACATTGGCGCGGAACGCCAGCTCCATCTGCGTCAGTCGCCGGCGCTTGCGCCAGTCGCGCAGGACATCGCCGAAGGTCGCTATGCGTTTGTCCATGGTCGAAACTCCGTCACGGCCGCGCACCGAGACTCTCGCGCGGGCCGGCGCTGCTGGACACTACCTCGAAGGTCGTTGACGCGCCTACCGAGGTCGTCCGCCGATCAGCCCGCAATCAGGCGTCTGCGGTCGAACCCTCCGGGCGGGCCTGCCGCCCGTCGTGCGCGGGCGCCCGATGGCGCAGGCGGTCGAGGAAGACATAGACGACCGGCGTGGTGAACAGGGTGAGCGCCTGCGACACCACGAGACCGCCCAGGATCGCGTAGCCGAGCGGATGGCGGAACTCCGAGCCGGTGCCATTCATCAGGATCATGGGCACGCCGCCGAGCGCGGCGCAGGCGCTGGTCATCAGGATCGGCCGCAACCGCTGATGCGACGCCAGGCGCACGGCCTCCTCGGGCTCCAGGCCTTTTTCCCGTTCGAGCCGGAGCGCCACGTCCACGACCATGATGCCGTTCTTCTTGACGATGCCGATCAGCAGGATGATCGCGATGATGCCGATCACGTTGAGATCCTGGCCGGCGGCCTTCAAGGCCAGCAGGGCCCCAAGGCCCGCCGACGGCAGGGTCGAGAGGATCGTGATCGGATGGATGAAACTCTCGTAAAGCACGCCCAGGATCACATAGACGGCGATCAGGGCGGCGCCGATCAGCACCGGTTCGGTGGCGAGCGACTGCTGGAACGCCTGGGCGTTGCCTTGGAAGGATCCGGTCAGGGTCAGCGGCGCGCCCAGGTCGTCGCGCGCCTTTTCGACGGCCGCGGTCGCCTGGCTGAGCGCGACGCCCGGCGTCAGGTTGAACGACAGGGTCGCCGCGGGATATTCGCCCTGGTGGTTGACGGTCAGGCTGCTGGTGGCGTTGGGATCGACCTTCACAAACAGGGATAGCGGCACGGTGCGGTTGGTGATCGGCGAGAGCAGGTAGACGTCGTTGAAGACGTCCGGCGAGCCGCGCAGCTCGTTGGGCGCCTCGACGACGACGTGATAGCTGTTCTGCTGGGTGAAGTACTGACCGACCTCGTCCTGGCCGATCAGTTCATAGACGGCTGTGTCGATCTGGGTCGGGGAAATGCCGAAACGGGACGCCGCGTCGCGGTCGATGGTGAGATTGAGCGCGCCGCCGTTCGACTGCTGGTCGGAACTGACGTCCTTGAGTTCAGGCGTCTGCTGCAGGCTGGCCTGCAGGCGCGGCGCCCAGGCGTCCAACTCCTCCAGGCTCGGATCGGACAGGGTGTACTGGTACTGCGCCTGGCCCGGGCGGCCGCCGACGTTGATGTCCTGCGCAGCCTGCAGAAATGTCTGGGCCCCGACGACCCGCGCGAGCTTTGGCCGCAGGCGGGTGATGATCTGGTCGGCCGATGTCTTGCGGCCGCTGTCCTTGGGCTTGAGGGCGATGAACATGTTCGCCTGGTTCGCGCTCGCCGATCCGATGAACATGCCGAAGCCGGCGATGTCCGGGTCGGCGCTGACGACGTGGGCGACGTGCTGCACCTTGTCGACGGTCTTGGCGAACGACGCGTCCTGCGAGGCCAGCATCACACCGGTGATGAAGCCGGTGTCCTGCTGGGGAAAGAAGCCGGTGTTCGCGGTCAGATAGAGGACTCCGGCGGCGGCCATGGTGACGAGAAACACCACCAGGGTGACGATCTTGTGCTTCAGCACCCCGACGAGGGCGCGCACATAGCCCTTGTCCAGGCTGTCGAAGCCGGCCGCGACGGCGCGTGTGAAGCGATTCGTCGGCGGCCTGGGCGGCCTGAGGAATCTGGAGCTCATCATCGGCGTCAAAGCCAGGGTGAGAGCCAGCGAGACCATCACCGCGGCGCTGAGCGTCACGGCGAACTCGCGCATCAGCAGCCCGACGACGCCGCCCATGAACATCAGCGGGGTGAACACCGCGATCAGCGAGATGGAGATCGACAGAACGGTGAAGCCCACCTCGCCGGCTCCGGCCAACGCCGCGTCGAAGGGTTTTTCGCCGCGCTCGAGATGTTGCCAGATCACTTCGACCATGACGATCGCGTCGTCGACGACGAAGCCCACGGCGATCGTCAGCGCCATCAGCGACAGATTGTCGAGGCTGAACTTCATCGGCAGCATCAGCGCCGTCGCCCCCAGGAGCGCCAGCGGAATGACCGCGCTGGGGATCAAGGTCGCGCGCACATCCAGCAGGAAGAGAAAGATGACGATGACCACCAGGACGACGGTGATCAGCATAGTCACCTTGACGTCCCGCACCGAGGCGCTGATCGTCTGGGTGCGGTCCATCAGAACATGGACGGCGATCCCCGGCGGGATGCTCGCCTGCAGTTTCGGCAGCGCCGCGCGGATGCGGTCGACCGTCTTGATGACGTTGGCGCCCGGCGACTTGTAGATCACCAGCATGATGCTCTGGCCGCCCGCCAGGCTCCGGTCGGTGTTGGCCTTGCCCGGATAGACCCAGGCCCCGATCTGGTCGTTCTCCGCCCCCTGGATAGCGTCGCCGATATCGCGGATCCGAACGGCCGCGCCGTTCTGGTAGCCGACGACAAGGTCGCGCCAGGTCTGCGCGTCGAGAATCTGGTCGTTGGCGTAGACCGTCAGGCCCTTCTGCGGACCCGTGACCGAGCCCTTGGGCGCATTCGTGGTGGCCGCGACGATCTGGGCGCGGACGCCATCCATCTGCAGGCCGCGCGCGGCGATCTTGCGAGGGTCGATCCGGATGCGCATGGCCGGCTTCTGCTGGCCGCCGATGTTGACCAGGCCGACGCCGTCGATGCGCGAGACCTGCTGCGAGAGGATGACGTCGGCATAGTTGTCCACTTGCGCCAGCGGCAGGGTGTCCGAGCTGAGCGACAGGATCATGATCGGTGCGTCGGCCGGATTGACCTTGCGAATGGTCGGCTGCGCCGGAAGATTGGACGGAAGCTGTGCGCTGGCGGCGTTGATGGCGGCCTGGATCTGCTCGAAATCGCTGTCGATGTTCTGCGACAGCTCGAACTGCAGGGTGATGTTGGTCGAGCCGAGCGAGCTGACCGAGGTCATCTGGACGATGCCGGGGATCAGCGAGAACTGCCGCTCAAGAGGGGTGGCGACGTTCGAGGCCATGGTTTCGGGACTGGCGCCCGGCAGCGAAGTGCTGACCTGGACGGTCGGGAAATCCACCTGCGGCAAGGGCGCCACCGGCAGGTTGAAATAGCCGACGACGCCCACGAGCAGGATGGCGAGCGCGATCAGCGTCGTCGCCACCGGCCGCTCGATGAATATGCGCGAAGGATTCACGAGGCGGCCGGCCCGGCGGCGGTGGTTTCGATTCTGACCAGCGACCCAGCCTTCAGGGTCGCCTGGCCGTCGACGACAACGACCTCGCCCGCCTGCAGCCCGGATTTGATCACCACGATGTCGCCCTGGACGTGGTCGACCACGATCGGCCGCACGGACACCTTCGATCCGGGCCCGACGACAAAGGCGAACGGCCCCTTGGGACCTTGGTTCTCGGCCGCGAGCGGAATGGTGATGACGTTCCTGAGGGTCTCGAGGTGGAGCAGGACATTGACGAACTGGCCTGGCCAAAGGCGGCGCGCGGCGTTGGGGAAGCGGGCCTTGAGTTCGAATGATCCGGTGGTCGGGTCGACGCGATTGTCGACGATATCGACCTCGCCGCTGTCCAGCAGCTGCCCGTTCTCCTGGCTGAGCGCCTGCACCGCCAGCGGTCTGGCGAATCCGGCGGAGGTCTGCGACAGACGTTGGAACTCCCCTTCGGGGAGGGTGAACGTCACGGCTATCGGCTGGATCTGATTGATCACGACAATGCCCGCGGCGCCCGTCGAACCCCCGGCGGCGCTGGTGGTCGCGGCCGCCGTGCTGGGCGTACTGGCGAGAGAGCCGGCGGCGCTGACCAGATTGCCCGGGTCGACAAGGCGGACGCCGGCGCGACCGGAGATCGGCGACGTGACGCGGCACCAGCCCAGATTGACCCTGGCCGCCGCGACCGCACCCTGGTCCGCGAGGACGATCCCCTCGTCCTGACGCACCAACGCCACCTGGGTGTCCACCTGCTGGCCGGCGATGGAGTCCTCTTTCTGCAGTTTCTGATAGCGCGCCAGATCGAGACGCGCTTCGGCCAGCAACGCCTGGTCGCGCTGCAGGGCGCCCTGCGCCTGCATCAGGGCCGCTTGGTAGGGGGCCGGATCCACCCGCGCCAGCACTTGCCCGGCGCGCACGTCCGCGCCCTCGGTGAAGTCGACGCTGAGAAGCTTGCCGCTGACCTGGGCCAGGATGGTGTCGCTGCGCCAGGCCTGGGCCGCGCCGAGGGGCTCCAGGGTCTCGTCCACGTCGCGCGTCGTCACCCGCGCCACCGCCACCGGCGCCGCGCGCGGCGGCGCCGGCTTGGCCGGCGGCTTGTGGAGGATCGCCCAGGCGATCAGGGCGACGGCCGATGCGCCGAGGGCCGCAAGGATCCAGCGTTGCCGTCTCGGCGTCGTCATGGTTGCAGGCCTTGCGCCCGTCGAGAGGGCCGTTCTGGTCATAATGCGCTGGCGGCGTAGAAGATCATTGTTGCGGAGATGTGTCGGGTTCGAAGGCGGCGCGCCATGCGCCGCCCGCCGCCGGATCGGCGCGCGCTAGAACAGCACCCGCGGATTCATGATCCGGTTCGGGTCGAGCGCGGCGCGGATCGCTCTCAATGCGGCGACCTCCCGCGGCGACTTGTAGCCTTCCGCTTCGGCGGTCTTCATCGACCCCAGGCCATGCTCGGCGCTGATGGAGCCGCCGAGGCGGACGACGAGGTCGTGGACGAGGCGGGCGCCGCCGTCACGGGCGGCGGCATGGGCGACCTGATCGCCGTCGGCTGGCGCGAGGACATCGTAGTGGATATTGCCGTCGCCGACGTGGCCGAAGGCGTCGACGCGCACGCCGGGGAACCGCTCGCCGAGCTCCGCGTCCGCCGTTTCGATGAAGGCCGCGATGCGGGAGACGGGCACCGAGACGTCGTGCTTCCAGGCGACGCCCTCCGGCTTCTGGGCGGCGGACTGGCCCTCGCGCAGCGCCCAGAAGGCGTGAGCCTGAGCCTGGTTCTGGGCGAGGGCGGCGTCGCTGATCAAACCCGTCTCGAGCGCGCCGGTCAGCAGGCGTTCGAGCGCGGCCTCGGCCTCGCCCGGCGCGCCGGCGACGATCTCGATGAGGACGGTCCAGGCCGGACGGCCGGTCAGGGGGTCGCGCACGCCCGGCAGATGACGGCACGCGAGGTCGACGCCCAGGCGACCGATGAGCTCGAAGGCCTCGACGGCGCCGCCGGTCTCGTCGCGCGCGCGCCGCAGCAGAGCGACGGCGTCGGCGGGCGTCGGCACGCCGACCATGGCCACGGCGCGGGACGCGGGTATCGGGAACAGCTTGAGCGAGGCGGCGGTGATGACGCCCAGCGTGCCCTCGGCCCCGATCAGGAGCTGTTTGAGGTCATAGCCGGTGTTGTCCTTTCGCAGCCGCTTGAGGCCGTTCCAGATCGCCCCGTCGGGCAGGACCGCCTCCAGGCCGAGCACCAGGGCGCGCATGGTCCCATAGCGCAGCACGGCCGTGCCGCCGGCGTTGGTCGAGATCAATCCGCCGATGGTGGCCGAGCCTTCCGAGGCGAGGCTGAGCGGAAACCGGCGGCCCGCGGCGAGAGCCGCCTCGTGCACGGCGGCGAGCGTGGCGCCGGCCTCCACCTCGATGACGTCATCGTTGACATCGATGTCGCGTACGCGACGCAGGCGTTCAGTGGAGAGGAGAATTTCGCCCTGGGGGATCTGGCCGCCGACGAGACCGGTGTTGCCGCCCTGGGGCGTGATCGGCGTGCCGGTCTGGGCGCACAGGGCGACGACGGCCGCGACCTGGGCGGGGGAGCCGGGCAGCGCGAGGAAGGGCGTCGTCCCGCTCCAGCGATCGCGCCATTCGACGAGCTTGGGCGCCAGGCGCTGCGGATCCTGGCTCCAGCCGGTTTCGCCCAGAACCTGCTTGAGCCGCTCGATCACGTCCGGGGAGACGTTGGCCCGTCCCCCCGGCGCCGGGACGGCGCGGTCCACAGGGTTGCTCAAAGGTGGTCGAGGACGGGCTTGGGTTTGTAGGGCGTCTCCAGGGCCTTGACCTCGTCGTCGCTGAGCTGGAGCGAAAGGGCGGCGACCGCGTCGCCTATGTGGTGGGATTTGGAGGCGCCGATGATCGGGGCCGTGACGGCGGGGTTGCGCAGGACCCAGGCCAGGGCGACCTGCATGTTGGGAACGCCGCGCGCCCTGGCGATGGTCTCCAGTGCGTCGACGACCGCATAGTCCGGTTCGCGATAGTAGAGGCGCGGCGCGAACTCGTCGGTGCGGGCGCGTTCGGTGTTGCCCTCGCCGGGGCTGGCGCGGCCGCCGGCGAGGAAACCGCGCGCCAGGGGCGACCAGGGAATGACCCCTACGCCCTGGTCCCGACAGAGGGGCAGCATCTCGCGCTCCTCCTCCCGATAGACGAGGTTGTACTGCGGCTGCATGGACACGAACGGCGTCCAATAGTTGGCCTTCGATACGCTCAGCATCTTCATGAACTGCCAGGCGTACATGGACGAGGCGCCGATGTAGCGGGCCTTGCCGGCGCGCACGACGTCGTTCAGCGCCTCGAGCGTCTCCTCGACGGGCGTCTCGGGATCGAAGCGGTGGATCTGGTAGAGGTCGATATAATCGACGCCGAGACGGCTTAGACTGCGGTCGATGGCGTCGAAGATATGCTTGCGAGACAGACCCTTGTTGTTTGGATCGCCACCCATCGGGCTGAACACCTTGGTGGCGATGACCACCTCGTGGCGCTTGGCGTATTCCTTGAGCGCCTTTCCGGTGACCCGCTCGCTTTCGCCGAGGGAGTAGACGTCGGCGGTGTCGAAGAAATTGATCCCCGCCTCGATGGCCGCCTTGAAGAACGGCAGGCTGGCGGCCTCGTCCAGCACCCAAGGGCGCCATTTCGGGCTGCCATAGGTCATGCAGCCCAGGCACAGGCGCGAAACCCTCAGGCCGGTGGTTCCCAAACGAACGTGATCCATGTGCGGTGTCCTTGCTTTGAAGTTGCTATTTGGCCAGGCGCCCGTCCGCGATCGCGGCCGCCTCGAACGGGAAAAGCACCTCCGGGTCGGGCGGATCGATTCCCGATGAGATGTCGGGAGGCGCCAGCGCATGCAGCAGGTGGCGGATGACGTTGAGGCGCGCGGCCTTCTTGTGATCGGCGCGTACACAGACCCAGGGCGCGATGGGCGTGTGGGTCTGCAGCAGCATCTCGTCACGCGCCCGGGAATACTCTGGCCACTTTTTCTGGGCGACGCCGTCGAGGTCGCTGATCTTGAGGTGCTTGAGGGGATCCTCCCGACGAGCGTCGAGGCGGGCGGCCTGTTCCTTTTTCGAGATGTCCAGCCAGATCTTGACCAGACTGATCTCGGCCTCTTCGAGCATGCGCTCGAAGCCGGGCGCGTCGCGCAGGAAGTCCTTATGCTGGCGATCGGTGCAGAAGCCCATGACCGGCTCGACGCCGGCGCGATTGTACCAGGAGCGATTGAACAGCACGAGGTCGCCGTGCGCCGGAAGGTGTCGGACGTAGCGCTGGAAATACCACTGTGTGCTCTCCCGGTCGGACGGCTTGGGCAGGGACACCGCGCGCGTGCTGCGCGGCGCGAGATGCTCGGTAATGCGCGCGATCGTCCCGTCCTTGCCGGCGCCGTCGCGACCCTCGAGGATGATCAGAGCCTTCGCGCCGGTCTTGATCGCCCAGACCTGATAGCGCACGAGGCCGATCTGCAGGTCGCGTAGCTCGGCGTCATAGTCGCGCGTCTTGGCCATGGCCGGCAGCTTAACCGATTAGGAGGCGCGTGTGATCCGACTTTTCGTCAGCGCGGACCTGGGACCTGGAGCGGCGGCGGCGCTGACTGACGAGCACGCCCACTATCTGACGCATGTGATGCGCCTGCCGGCCGGCGCGGCGGTCGCGGTGTTCAACGGCAGGGACGGTGAGTGGGCGGCGCGCATCGAGGTTCTCGGCAAACGCGACATCCGGCTGATCGTCGAAAGCCGCCGTCGGGACCAGACGGCCGGACCGGACATCGATCTCGCCATCGCCCTGGTCAAACGCGCGCCGCTGGAGTTGATCGTGGAGAAGTCGACCGAGTTGGGCGTGTAATGCTGGGTCGACAGCACCTTCATCCCGTATTCCTCGGCGACTTTGGCGCCCGCAGCGGCGGCATTGGCCGAGAATTCCGCGTCGGAATTGATGATCGCCAGCGTCTTGTAGCCCTGGCGCTTGGCCAGGTCGAAATAGCCGCGGCACCA
>Ga0181519_10002864_pt1 | contig 14366 bp, 15 predicted proteins | sample PEATcosm2014_Bin_26_FD_121102 | JGI IMG/M metagenome (GOLD analysis project Ga0181519, IMG submission 121102) | Peatland microbial communities from MTU Mesocosm Facility, Houghton, MI, USA - PEATcosm2014_Bin02_10_metaG | ecosystem: Environmental > Terrestrial > Soil > Wetlands > Peat | place...
GAGCGGTTGTTGACACTGCGCGAGCGTCAGGTGCTCAAGCTGGTCGCGGAAGGGCAGCGCAATCGGGACATCGCGCAGTTGTTGTCCATTAGCGTGAAGACAGTCGAGACGCACCGGCTGAACATGATGCGCAAGCTCGATGCGCACAACGTGGCGGACATCGTGAATTGGGCGTATCGCATGCGAATGATGTTGTGAGTCGAGCCGCGCGTTCCCGGGCCATCCGCTGCCAAATTCAGGTCTGCGCCGGATAGCCGCCGCGACCCTGGATGGGCGACCATGCTCGCTGCCGCTTTCCGAGCGCCCTCCGTGCCTGGCAATCGCTGCCGACACGATCCCAACGCAAGATCGCCGATGGACACCCAGACCCAACGCAAGCTCGAGCTGCTTTTCGAATTGCTGGCGCTGCCGCCGCAACGCATGGCTTCGCGCATGCGGATTGCCCTCGCCCCGTGTGTGCTGATGACGGAGGTCGATGCGCACGGCGTGACGTTGGCGTTGACGCTTGCCCATCGCGCCGAGCGCGCGCAACGGTGGTTGCCCTCGCTGCTGCAAACCTGTGCGCCGGAGTGGAGTTTCGGCATTCCCGTGCGCGCCTGTGTGGTGCAAGGCTGTCCGATGCTGATCGCGAGCCCGCCGGCAAGCGCCAATTTCCAGGCCGTCGAATGGTTGTCGTGCGTCACCCGCATGCGTCGGCTGCTGGAGGGGATCGACGCCCGGCAACAACGGGAGACCCGCTCATGACGCGCCTCATGGCGTGGCTTCGCATGGCGGCCGGGCGGCAGGACATCGTGCTGGCCGCGCTGTTGCTCGTCACGGTGCTGATGATCATCATCCCGATGCCGCCGTGGGTGATGGATCTGCTCATCGCGCTCAATCTGGGGCTGTCGCTGCTGCTGCTGATGGTGGCGCTCTACGTCAACGAGCCACTCGACTTCTCGGCGTTTCCGTCCGTGCTGCTGATGACGACGCTGTTCCGGCTCGGACTGACGATCAGCACGAGCCGTCTGATTCTGCTGCACGCCGACGCGGGCGATATCGTCTACACGTTCGGCGACTTCGCGGCCGGGGGGAACATCGTCGTCGGCATGATCGTCTTTCTGATCATCACCGTCGTGAACTTCATCGTGATTACGAAGGGCTCCGAGCGTGTGGCCGAAGTCGGTGCGCGCTTCTCGCTTGACGGCATGCCGGGCAAGCAGATGAGCATCGATGGCGATCTGAAGGCCGGCACCATCGACGCCGCCGAGGCCAAGCGGCTGCGGCGCACCGTGCAGAGGGAGAGTCAGTTCTACGGCGCCATGGATGGAGCGATGAAGTTCGTCAAGGGGGATGCCATCGCAGGGCTGGTCATCATCGTCGTGAACTTGCTGGGCGGCATCGGCGTGGGCGTTTTCATGCACGGCAAGAGCGCGGGCGAGGCGGCGGCGCTCTACGCGATTCTCTCCATCGGCGACGGGCTCGTGTCGCAGATTCCCGCGCTGCTCATCTCGGTGACGGCGGGCATTATCGTCACGCGCGTGCCCGGCGAACATCGCCGCAATCTGGCGCGTGAGCTCACCGATCAACTCGCCGCGCAACCGCGCTCGCTGGCACTGGCGGCAGTGGTGCTTGTCCTGTTCGGCCTGATCCCCGGCTTTCCGATGCACTACTTCCTGCTGCTTGCCGCGTTGGCGGGCGGCGGCGCGTGGTGGGCGGGGCGCCTCGCGCGCGACGGCAAGGCAGCGAAGGACGGCGCCAGCGGCGATGCCGACGATGCCAGCAAGGCGAAGTCCGGACGTCCTGGCGCACAGCCGCTGCTGGTGCGAGTCGGTTCGGCGTTGGCCGATCGCGATGGCGGAACGACCACCCTCGCCGCGTGCATCGAGACGCTGCGTGACAAGAAGTTCGAGCAGTTTGGCGTGCCGATGCCGGAAGTGAAAGTGGACGTCGACAAGACGCTCCCGAGTGGCACGCTGGACATTCAGCTCTACCACGAGAGCGTGATGACCATCGACGTTGCCGCCGACGTGGCGCTGGCCAATCCCGATGCGGCTCACCCCATACGCGACTTGCGCGCTCTGGCCGCCGGTGCACCGCATGAGATGCCGCTGCCGTTCGGCGGGCAGACGCTGTTCTGGCTGAGCGACGGACAACGCGAGGCATGGCTCGCGCAGGGAGGCGCGGTCATCGAAGGCGCGGACCGGGTGGCGCACTGCGTGTCGCTCGTCATCGACGCGCATGCGGCCGACTTCCTTGGCGTTCAGGAGGCGCGTTTCCTGATGGATGCCATGGAAGATCGTTATGGCGAACTCATCAAGGAGTTGCAACGTCAATTGCCGATCAGCCGGACGGCGGAAGTGCTCCAGCGCCTGGTCGCGGAGGGGGTGTCGATTCGCGATCTGAGGCGTGTGTTCGAGGCGCTGATCGAATGGGCACCGCGCGAGCGCGATCAGATCATGCTGACCGAGCATGTGCGACAGAGTCTGCGTCGTCACATCACACGACGCTTTCGCCGGGGTACCGAACACATTACCGGGTGGAACGTGGGGCGCGGCATCGAAGACGCGGTGCGCGCTGCGGTGCGGCAGACATCGTCGGGGTCTTACGCCGATCTGAATCCCGCACAGACCGACGCAATCCTGAATGCCATCGACAACGTGGTGAATGCCCACGATGGCTCGCCTGCCGTGCTGTTCACTGCGATGGACGTGCGTCGCTTCCTGCGCAAGCTGGTCGAGCGCGACCGCGCGGATCTTCCCGTCCTGTCGTTCCAGGAAGTGGCCGACGAACCGCACGTTCGCGTGCTGGGCACCATCGACGTGCAAGGAGCGTTCTAAGATGCGCCGCCCCGACGCCGCGCGCATCGCCAATGGACTGCGTCGAACGCTCGATGCCCAACGTAAAGCCTGTGACGACTGGGGCCGGGTATCGGGTCGCGAGGTCCGCTATGGACGGATCGACAAGATCACACCGAACGCGATGCGTGCGCAGTTGCCCGGCGCGGCGCTCGGCGAGCTGTGCCGCGTCGTGTCTCCCGCGCTGGATGCAGAGGTCATTGCCGTCGAAGGGCGGCACGTCTGGCTGGCGCCGTATGCCGAGCCGAGCGGGGTGGCCAATGGGGCATTGGTGCAGGCGCTGGGCACAGCCTCGCGCGTGGCCGTCGGCGATCACCTCATCGGTGAGGTACTGGACGGGTTGGGTCGGCCGTTGCTTCCTGCGGCATCCCCCCACGGCGTTGCGCCGACGGATGTCACGTGGCGTTCGCTGGAGGCCGAACCGCCGCCGGCCATGACGCGTGCGCTCGTGTCCCGGTGCCTGCCCATCGGCATTCGCGCGATCGACGGCATGCTCACCTGCGGTCGCGGCCAGCGGCTCGGCATCTTTGCGGCCGCTGGCGGCGGCAAGAGCACGCTGCTGTCGATGATGTGCCAGGGCGCAGATGCCGATGTCATCGTTCTCGCGTTGATCGGCGAGCGTGGCCGCGAGGTGCGCGAGTTTCTGGAACTGGCGCTCACGCCCGAGGCACGTGCGCGCACCGTGTGTGTGGTGGCGACGTCCGATCGACCTGCGCTCGAACGCATGAAGGCCGCCTACACGGCGACGGCGATTGCCGAGGCGTTTCGCGATGACGGCAAGGACGTGCTGCTGCTCATGGATTCTCTGACGCGATTCGGGCGCGCCGTGCGTGATATCGGCATGGCGGCCGGTGAGCCGCTTGGCGCGACGAGCGGCTTGCCGCCGAGTTTCTATGCGCGTCTGCCCCGGTTGCTCGAGCGTGCCGGCACCGCCACGCGCGGCAGCATCACGGCGTTCTACACCGTGCTCGTGGAAGGCGACAACCTGGACGAACCGCTGGCCGACGAAGTGCGCTCGATTGTCGATGGTCACATCGTGCTGTCGCGCCGTCTCGCGCAGGAAAATCACTATCCCGCCATCGATGTCGCGAAGAGTCTGTCCCGGGTGATGTCGCAAGTGACCGACGCGCAACATGTCGAAGCCGCCGCGCGTGTCAGGCGTGCCATGGCGCTGGCGGCCGAGGTCGAACTGCTGGTTCGCGTGGGCGAATATCAGGCCGGCCACGACCCGGATACGGACGATGCGCTCGCGCGCGCCCCTGACATCCGCGCCTTTCTTTGTCAGTCGCAGCATGACGTGGCGCCATTCGACGATACCCGCTCATGGCTCGACCATCTGGTGACCTGAAGGCTGACAACGGCCTTGCCGCGCTGGCAACACTCGCCAGACGCCGCGAAGCCAGCCTGCGTGCCGCACTGGCGCGCATGACGGCCGCCGCGCGTGATGCCAACGAGGCCGTCGCGGTGAGCGAGCGCGCGTGCGACACACAGCGTCGCGCGTGGCAGGACGCCTTGTCGCGCGGCGGGCTCTACGCGCAGCGCGAGGCGCACGGCGCGACGCGTTCGGTGGAAGCCGAGCGCACGGCGCTGGCCGAGGCCAAGGCCCGGCACGGCGCGGCGATGGAACACGCGCAACGGGCCGAGACGGCGGTGCAGCAGCAGCGCGAACGTCTGCAAGCCAATGCGCGCAAGCAGGAGAAGCTGCGGGAGTTGCTGATGCTTTACCGCCGTTGACTCGGCATCGGGGCCGGGGATATCGGGCATATGGGGCATATGGGGGATATGTCCCGTTGGGCCGCGCGACCTCGAGAAGACGGAACCTGTAAGTCGAACGAAATACCCTCACAACCTTCGCCATCACTAGGACTTCACGATGACCACCATTCACCGAAGTGCCCTGTCCGCCGATGCTTTCATCAGCCTGTCGGACCGATCGGCATCGCATCAGCGTGACACGACCACGAGCCCTGGCCGGCGATATGAAGACAATGGGGAGCAGGCGTTCACGCTGGCCTGCGAGACGGCCGCCCGCGTGACCGGTCCTGCCGACGTGCTGCGCTGGCTGCGGGTCTGGCACACCCGTCAGGACGCCAACTGGGACGGAAGCAGTTCACTGCGTGTCGTGGTGCACGGCGGCGCGCTCGATACGTTGATTGTAGAGGCCCGGCGAGGGCGGCAGGGCGTCACGGTGAGCCTGCTGTGCGTGCGGCTCACGATGTACCGGCGCTTGCTGGCGCATCGCGGCCAGCTCTCACGCGCACTCACGTCGCGCCTCAAGCTGCCGGTGACGATCGAAGTCGAGGCGCGCTATGCGCCATGAGCCGGATGCCGGGCCGATGGCGATGCCGGGCCCGCTGGACGACATTCTGACGGGCAGCGGTTGCCTGACGTTCGTCGAAGGCGATACGCAAGTGCACGTCGGCTGGCTTCGCGCGGGGGGCGATGGCCTTGTCGTGACCGCGCGCGTCGATGAGGGCGTGATCGGGCAGACGCGCTTCTGGTGCGACGCGCAGCAGTGGTGCGACTGGCTTACGCCGAGCCTGCCGGTGCCGTCGTGGGACGCCCTGCCGCCAGCATGGCACGCAAGCGCCGCGTCGCTCACGCTGGCAACGGGCAGCCTGAGTGGCGCACCGGGTGGCGCACCGGGTGCTGGTTCGAGTGGCGGCACGGCCAACGACATCATGCCCGACACGTGGCTCGACAATGCCGACGCCGCTGGCTGGCCGAGCGCGACAACCCTCTCGCGCGAAGGTGTGGAGACGGCGTGGCGCGTCGGCTTCGTGATGCAGCGCGAAGGGCGTCAGTTGGCGTTGACCTATCTCGACGGCGCGACCTCCTGGTTGCGCGAGCGCTGCCAGCGGGCGACGCCTTGCGACGCCCCGCTGGACCCGGCGGGCTGGCCGGAGCGCCGCTGCGCGCTCGTGGCGGGATGGGTGGCGCTGCCGGCAGCGCAATGCGAGGAATTGCATGCGGGCGATGCCGTTCTGCTCGACGTGGCGGCAGACATCGAGCGCGGCGAGTATTGGCTGGTGGACGGCGATCACGCCATTGCCATGCGCGATGGACAGCCGTCCGATCATCCTGTCGTGCAGTTCGACAGCACGGACGCTGCCCGGTGGTACGCCGTCGTTGCCGAAAGGCGATTTCCCATTCCGCTGTTGATGGCCTGGCGCGCAGGCTTGCCGGCAGCCGCCCATTCATCGAACGCTGCATGCGTGTTGCAGGCCGGACGCATCACGCTGCTGTGCGACCGCGCACCCAGAGCGGGCGGCCGTTTGCTACGTTTTGAAGACGGGCGGCTCGCGGTGCACATCGACGGAAATGACGCCGCACGGATCGGGCAGGGCATGACGGACAGTGACCATCCGTCGGACGACATTTCGGGTCGTGACCCGATGGGCGTGCATCCCGCGACAACCTAACATCGCTCGTGCCTTTGCCGCGCCGCGCCGTCGACTGTCTGCGCGGCGCCTCACCGTCCATTCGTGCGGTGACCTCTTCCGGCTGATTTGCCCTGGGTGGTTCTGCGTCGTCCTGCGCCGTGCTGCGTTGGCGATGCCGAGCGACTTGCGTGTGCGGCAGTCAATGACGCTCATTGGAGTCTGTATGTCCCTGCTCGACCACCCGGTGCAGCTCATCGTGTTGCTGTCGCTGCTATCGATCATGCCGCTGCTGGTGGTGTTGGGGACTGCGTTTCTGAAGCTGGCTGTCGTATTCGCGTTGTTGCGCAATGCGCTGGGCACGCAGCAGATTCCGCCGAACATCGCCATTTACGGGTTATCGCTCGTGCTCACGTGTTTCATCATGGCGCCGGTGGCCTTCGACATCGAGGCAAATCTCGAAACGCGTCCGGTGTCGTTCTCGTCCAAGAGTTTCGTGGCCGATGTCGATGCGAGCGTGCTCTCGCCCTATCGCGCCTTTCTCACGCACAACACGGACGCGAGGCAACGTGACTTCTTCGCGGGTATCGCGAAGCAGACGTGGCCGCAAGCGCATCGGGACCGTCTGGGGCCCGATTCCCTGCTCGTGCTCATGCCGGCCTTCGCGCTGAGCCAACTGGCCGAGGCGTTCAAGATCGGCCTGTTGCTGTATCTGCCGTTCGTCGTGATCGATCTGGTGATCTCGAACATTCTTCTCGCGATGGGGATGATGATGGTCTCGCCGATGACCATCGCCCTGCCGTTCAAGCTGCTCATCTTCGTGATGATGAACGGATGGGAGCAGTTGGTGCGGCAGTTGATGCTCTCGTACGCATGACGGTTCAAGGAGCGCGCCAATGAGTGAAGCCGTCGTGGTCAATCTGACGAGCGAGATGCTGTGGCTCACCTTGCTGTTGTCGCTGCCGACGGTGGTCGTGGCGTCGGTGGTCGGTGTGCTCGTCTCACTGGTGCAGGCGCTCACGCAGGTGCAGGACCAGACCGTGCAGTTCCTCATCAAGCTCATCGCCGTGTCGGTCACGCTCGCCGCCACCTATGCGTGGATGGGGCACGTGCTGCTCCACTACGCGGGTAACGCGTTCGAGCAGATCAGCCGGATGCGGTGAACGGCATGGCGACTTCTCTCGTGCCGGGCCTGGACCCCGCCGTCGACACCTTGCTCTCGCCGTTGTGGGTCGACCTCTATGGCTGGCTGGTCGCGTGGGGTGTGGCGATGCTGCGTCCCCTGGGCATGGCGATGCTGCTGCCGGTGCTGTCCGTGGGCATGCTCGGCGCGGGCATGTTGCGCAACGCGCTGGTACTCGCGCTGGCGCTGCCGGTCGTGTCGCTCGTGCACGCCACGCCGGAAATGCCGTCGCATTGGGGCGGGTGGGGCATGCTGATTCTGCGCGAGTTATGCGTCGGCGGGCTGCTGGGGTTTGCTGCGGCGCTGCCGTTCTGGGCGGTCGACATGACGGGCTACGTGATCGACACGATGCGTGGCGCGTCCATGGCGAGCGTGCTCAATCCGCTGATGGGGGCGCAGTCGTCGGTCTTCGGCGTTGCCCTCACGCAGATGCTCTGCGTGCTGTTCTTCATCACGCCGGCGGCGCACGCGTTGCTCACGGCGCTATACGACTCCTACATCGCGTTGCCGGTCGGGCAACCGTGGCAATGGCATGACGACAGTGTGGCGTGGTTGCTCGTGCTCTGGCAGGCGATGCAGGTCATGTGCGTGGCCGTTGCGCTGCCTGCGATGGTCGTGATGGTGCTCGTCGACATGTCGATGGGCTTCGTCAATCGCGCGGCGCAACAGCTCAACGTGTTCTTCCTCGCCATGCCGGTAAAAAGTGCGATGGCGCTGCTGGTGACGGTGGCGAGTCTGCCATTCGCCGTTGCGGTGCCGCTCGCGGGCTGGTATCGCTTGCCCGATGTGTTTCGCGCATGGACGGCGCTGACGCTGCCCGCGTCCTGAGGCTGGTATGAGCGAGAAGAGTCAGCCGGCTACCCCCAAGAAAATCAAGGACGAGCGCGAGAAAGGGCGCGTCGCGAAGAGCGCCGACCTCGCCGTGTGCATGCAGCTCGGCGTGGTGCTCGCGTGGCTGACTTTCGAGGGGCCGGCGCTTTACCAGGCCATGGAGGCCCTCGTCTCACGCATGCTGCTCGTGCTGCGTGATCCGGTAGACGACGCCGTGCGCGGCATGCTCGGCCCGTCGCTGCTGCTGCTAGTCCGCTTTGCCGGCGGCCTTGCCGTGCTGTTGATCGTGACGACGTGGCTCGCGATGGTATTGCAGGTGGGCGTGCTCGTCGCGCCGGAGGTCATTCGTCCCAAGTACGAACGCATCGATCCTGTGGCCAAGGCAAAACAGTTGTTTTCGATGCAGTCGCTCTTCGAGTTCGGCAAGTCGCTCGTCAAGGTCGGCGTGCTGGGCATGGTCTTCTTCTATCTCATCCGGCAATACACGCCCTCGCTCACGGCGCTGCCGCAATGTGGCCCGGCCTGCGGCATTGCGCTCACGGCCAAGCTGCTGTTCTGGCTGATGGCAGTGCTCGTCGTCGCCTATGTGGTGTTTGGCGGGCTGGACTTCGCTTATCAGAAATATCAGTTGCTCAAGCAATTGAGGATGTCTCACGACGAGATCAAGCGCGAGTCGAAGGAGGTCGAGGGCAATCGGGACATCAAGAACAAACGGCGCGACATTCACCGGGAGACGATCGAGAGCGGCAGCCTGTCGGCCAACGTGAAGCGATCGACGGCCGTGGTGCGCAACCCGACGCACATCGCCATTTGCCTGCGCTACGTGCCCGGCGAGACGCCGGTGCCGCTCGTGATCGAGAAGGGCCGCAACGAGCGCGCCCGCACCATCGTCCGGCTCGCGCAGCGCGAAGGCGTGCCGGTGGTCGAGCATGTGCCCGTCGCGCGCCGTCTCATGAGCGACGTCGCGCTCGATGCGCCGATTCCCCCCGATCTGTTCGACGCCGTTGCCGCCATTCTGCGTCTGGCGCTCGACTTGCCGTACGAGGTGCAGGAAGTGCAGGAGTTGCACGACGCTGATGGGACGTCGTCGGACGACCCCGGCGGGCACGGCGTTACTGACGTGCCGACGCGTGCCGACGAAGGGAGGCAAGCATGACCATGGTCCTGAGCCGGGTGAGACACCTGCGGGTGACTTGGCGCAAGTCATTGCGGCTTGCCGCGCTCGTGTTGGGCATGCCGGGCTTGTCGATGCCCGCGTTGGCGATGAACGGGGGCTTGCTTCCCTTTCACCCGCGCGTGGCCGACGCGCAGCTCCTGGTGCCCGAGCCGCGCGCTGTGACGAGTCCGCCGCCGCCTGTCGCGGACGCAAGCGTTGTTCCCGAAGTCCCTCGTGTCGCCGTCGCTGAAGCGCCCGCCGTCGCCCCCGAGCCTGAAGCTACCACCGCTGCGAGCGTCTCCGGCCCGGCGGCACCCGCGTCTGCGTCGGCCCCTGCTTCTGGGGCGCTGCCGTTCGACTCAGTGGTGCGACGCGCGGCAGAGGTGGCGTCGGTCGACGCCGCACTGTTGCACGCCATTATCGACGTCGAGTCGGGATACGATCCGCAGGCGTTGTCCGGCAAGGGCGCGATCGGATTGATGCAGGTGCTGCCGCGCACCGGCGAGCGCTTCGGCGTTCGACGGCTCGAAGATCCTGCCGAAAACGTGCGTGCCGGGGCGTCCTACGTGCGCTGGCTGCTCTCTCGCTTCGATGGCGATCTGCCGCTGGTGCTGGCCGCCTACAACGCGGGAGAAGGCGCGGTGCTGCGCTACGGGCGTCAGATTCCGCCGTTTCCGGAGACGCAGAGCTATGTCCGCAAGGTGATGGCCGGATACTCGCGCCTGCGCGACACCGATGCGCCGGGAGTGCTCGCGCCATCGCGCAACGTCACGACGCCGGGCGGATCGGCGCCTCGTCAGGCCGTCAGGTCGATCGCGACAACCGTCCCAACCCTTGCGCAACCCCAGCCCGCCCCGAAGGCGGCACGTGCCGCTTCGCCGGCACAGGCGGCCAAGACCGAGGAGGCGACGACAGCGGGTGCCTGGCGTTTGCTGCGCGGCTTGGGAACGTTGCTCACGCACAGCCCGTCGGCCGAGGCGGCCGGTGGCCGGGGGCGCGACCAGCCGGCGGTGCTCATGCCGTGAGCGTCGGTGCGGCCGGTCGTCAGCTTGGCGTGGAGGGGGCCGCAGGCTTACGCCGTGGGGACGGTGTCGGCGACCGAGGCGCGGGTCGACATGCGCTCGAAGTGACGGGCAAGGTTCGGATGCGGGGTGCGCCAGTCGATCTCCGGGTACCGGAAGTCGAGATAGCCGAGCGCGCAGGTAACGGCCACATCGGCCAGCGTGAGACGGTTGCTCGCGCACCACTGGCGTTCGTCGAGCCCGCGCGCCATCGCCCGCAGGCTTGCGTCGATCTTGCCGAGCTGGCGGGCGATGAGTGCCTGCGAGCGTGAGGCTTCGTCGTGGTACATCGTCTCGACGCGGATCTGCACGGCGGCGTCGGTCAGGCCGTCGGCGAGGGCTTCCCAGCAGCGCACCTCGGCGCGCTCACGGCCGGAAGGGGGAATGAGTTTGCCGACCGGCGAGAGCGTGTCGATGTACTCGCAGATCACCCGCGAATCGAACACCGCCTCGCCATCTTCCATCACCAGGCACGGCACTTTGCCGATGGGGTTGGACTCCTGGATACGGGTGTCGTCGGCCCACACATTCTCGAGCTCGAACTTGTAATCGAGCTTCTTTTCAGCCAGCACAATGCGAACTTTGCGAACGTAGGGGCTGGCGAGGGCACCGATCAACTTCATGTGAATCCTTGATAAATCGCTTTAGCGCGGGGGGGAGTATAACGTGCGGTCCGGCCGGTCGCGGTCTGCGTCGGGAGGGTTGGGGCCGGGAATGGTAAAATACTGGCCTTTCCGAGTTGGCGCCTCGCCGGCTCCCCGGTTTTCTTTTTCGGTGCCCAGTGCCATGTCCGACGAATTCTCCCCATTGACCGCGCTTTCCCCGCTCGACGGCCGTTATGCCAGCAAGACCGACGCCCTGCGTCCGTGGCTGTCCGAAGCCGCGTTCATGCGTCATCGCGTGACGGTCGAAATCCATTGGCTGATCGCCCTGTCCAAGGCCAGTTTCGCTGAAATCGCCCCGTTCTCGGCCGATGCGGAGACGTTTCTGCTCAATCTGGCCAAGCACTTCTCGAACGCCGATGCGCAGCGCATCAAGGACATCGAGAAAGTCACCAATCACGACGTGAAGGCCGTCGAGTACTGGCTCAAGGAAAAGGTCCAGGGCCAGGCCGAACTCGAAAAGGCGAGCGAATTCATCCATTTCGCCTGCACGTCGGAAGACATCAACAACACCTCGCACGGCCTGATGATCAAGGGCGCTCGCGACACGGTGATCGTGCCCGCGCTCGAATCGCTGGTCACCAAGCTCGGCGAGTTGGCCCGCGAACACGCCTCGCAGCCGATGCTCTCGCGCACGCACGGTCAGCCCGCATCGCCGACCACGCTCGGCAAGGAACTGGCCAACGTGGCCGTGCGTCTGGCACGTGCGCTCGAGCGCGTTCGTCGCGTGGAGCTGCTCGCCAAGATGAACGGCGCGGTCGGTAACTACAACGCCCACCTCTCGGCTTACCCGGACTATGACTGGGAAGCGTTCTCGAAGGCCGTCATCGAGCAGCGCCTGGGCCTGACGTTCAACCCGTACACGATCCAGATCGAACCGCACGATTACATGGCCGAGCTGTTCGACGCCGTCGCCCGTGCCAACACCATCCTGCTTGATCTGAACCGCGACATCTGGGGTTACATCTCGGTCGGCTACTTCAAGCAGAAGACGAAAGCCGGCGAGATCGGCTCGTCGACCATGCCGCACAAGGTCAACCCGATCGACTTCGAGAATTCGGAAGGCAACCTCGGGCTGGCCAACGCCGTGCTGCGCCATCTGGCCGACAAGCTGCCGGTTTCGCGCTGGCAGCGTGACCTGACGGATTCGACCGTGCTGCGTAACATCGGCGTGGCGTTCGGCTACAGCCTGCTCGCCTACGACTCGTGCCTGCGCGGTCTGGGCAAGCTCGAAGTCAATCCGCAGCGTCTGGACGAAGACCTCGACAACACGTGGGAAGTGCTGGCCGAGCCGGTGCAGACCGTGATGCGTCGCTTCGGGATTCCCAATCCGTACGAACAGCTCAAGGAGCTCACGCGCGGCAAGGGCATCACGCGTGAAGCGTTGCAGGCCTTCATCGAGAAGCTCGACATTCCGGCCGACGCGAAGGCTCGCCTGCTGGAAATGACGCCGGCGAACTACATCGGTATCGCCGAGTCGCTCGCCAAGCGCGTCTGAGCCTTACGCCACCGCTTCAGCGAAATCAACGAAACGGGCCGCAATTGCGGCCCGTTTTGCTTTGCTCCGAAATGAAAAACGACACGGGAAAGCGGCGACCCGGCGGCCAGGACTCAGGTCGCTGGGCGTGTCATACACGGCGCCGGGTTGCTGTGTATCATAGCCGCATAATTCATAAGGAGAACCCCACAGATGAAGCTCACTTTCGCAGTTGCAGCGCTCGCCGCCGCCGTGGTGCCGGCCCTCGCTCAAGCCCAGTTCGCCAAGCCCGACGACGCCGTGGAGTATCGTCAGTCGGCGCTCTTCCTGCTCGGTAATCACTTTGGCCGCATCGGTGCCGTGGTCAAGGGCGACGCCCCGTTCAACAAGGACGACGTCGCGAAGAACGCTGAACTCGTCGCGACCCTGTCGAAGCTGCCGTGGCCGGCGTTTGAAGGCGGCCAGACGACGGCCAAGAGCAAAGCCAAGCCGGAAGTCTTCTCCGACAAGGCGAAGTTCCAGCAAGCCGCCGAGAAGATGGAAACGGCCGTGGCCAAGCTCAACACCGTGGCCAAGGGCGGTGATCTCGCATCGATCAAGACCGCCTTCGGTGACGCCGCGCAGACTTGCAAGAGCTGCCACGACAACTTCCGCGCGAAGTAAGCGTCGTGCGCATCCCGATAAAAAAACCGGTCGTGCTCAGCGACCGGTTTTTTTCTTGGCAACGTTTGCAGCGGTGAAGACGTTTGCGGCCCTGCCGCTGCCTCCTGCCGGTCCCGCATCAATAGGACGGTAGCGATGCTACAGCCGGTGTCAGGTGCACGATCCGGTACACCAGCGCCGAGGCGAGCACGATCAGCAGCAATGCGCCGGCCCGCACACGCCAGTCGTCCCGTGCCGGGCGCGCCGGTGCGGCGAGCGGCTTGTCGCCCACGATCATCGGCGTAATCAGATCTTTCTTGCGCGCAATGCGGTAGTAGAGAATCGCGAGCACATGCAACGCCACGAGCGCCACCAGCACCCATTGGTTACGCAGATGCCAGCCGGTGAGCATATCGCTCGTGTCCTTGTCGATGAATTTGACGAGGGGACCGTCGTTGAAGATGTCGTCGTTCGAGAACAGTCCGAGCGCGACCTGAATGCCGAAGAACAGCAGCATCGCGATCACCGACAGCCCCCCCAGCGGCGTGTGGCCTGCGAAGCGCGCGTCGGTATCCTGCGCGTTGCGCAACGAACGCATGAACGCTCGTGGTCCGGTGATGAACGCGCTAAAGCGTGCGTAGCGCGGCCCGGTGATGCCCCATACCAGCCGGAAGAGCAGTAACGCGAGAATCGCATAGCCGCACCAGAAGTGATAGATCATCGCGTTGCCGCCCGTCTTGGCGCTCACGTAGGCAACGACGGCGAGCACGACGAACGACCAGTGGAACAGACGTGTGGGCAGGTCCCAGATACGGATCGGCTTCATGGGCATGACGTTGGGTAAATGGCGAACTCCGCGAGATTACCGCAAGCCCGGCGCCTCTGCACGTTCGCGCCTGCCGCGCGCAATTGCCCCGCATGCGGCAATCCACATCGTCGACGCACGAAAAAAAACCGCCGGACATGCCGGCGGTCTTTCTGACGAAGCTGCTGAAGCTAACGATGCGTTATGAACCGATCAGACGCGTGCGCCGAAGTTCGGGTCGTTGCGATCGATGCCTTCTTCTTCGTCCTTGTTGCTGTGCTTGATGAGGTCTTCGCGCTTCACGCCGAACCACATCGCAAGCGCCGCAGCCA
>Ga0181519_10002865_pt1 | contig 14362 bp, 9 predicted proteins | sample PEATcosm2014_Bin_26_FD_121102 | JGI IMG/M metagenome (GOLD analysis project Ga0181519, IMG submission 121102) | Peatland microbial communities from MTU Mesocosm Facility, Houghton, MI, USA - PEATcosm2014_Bin02_10_metaG | ecosystem: Environmental > Terrestrial > Soil > Wetlands > Peat | place...
CCGCCAACGCGACACCCGAGACGTCCCTCTCCTGGAGTGTGGTCACGAGTCCGAGCGGTTCCGGAAACGCGACCAACGAGCTCGCGAGCGTGTCCTGTCCCAACTCGGCCGACTGTTGGGCGGTTGGCTGGAACTTGATCGAGCAGGGGACGGCCAGTGGATGGAACATCGTTTCCGCCCCAGACCTCCCCGCAGATGGCACGCTCCGGAGCGTTGCCTGCACCAGCGCCAGCGACTGCTGGGCCGTCGGGTACGTCACGCCCAACGGTGGAGCCACCCAGCCGCTGATCGAGCAGGGCACCGACAGCGGCTGGACTACCGTCTCCAGCCCCAGTCCTTCCGGAAGCACGGACACAGAGCTCTACAGCGTCACCTGTGCGAGCTCCGGCAACTGCTGGGCCGTTGGCTATAACACCGCTCCCACCGGCGGCTCCCAGACGTTGATAGAGCAGGACTCGGGAAGTGGCTGGAGCATCGTCTCCAGCCCGAACCCCGCCGGCGTCCACGGCATCTTCCTCTACGGCGTGACCTGCGTCGGCCCCAGCGAATGTTGGGCTGTCGGGTCCGCTGGCAGCCAGACCCTGATCGAGCAGGAAACCGGGGGGGGATGGACCATTGTCCCAGGCGCCACTCCTCCCGACAGCGCGGGCGCCCAGCTCGTGAGCGTGTCCTGCGTCAGCGACGGTGACTGCTGGGCTGTCGGCTACTCCCAGGCACTACAGGTGTTGATCGAGGAGGACACGGGCAGCGGCTGGAACATCGTCGACAGCCCCGATATCACGGCCGCCGTGAGCAGTCAGCTTGAGGGCGTGACGTGCGACGGCGCTGGCGACTGCTGGGCCGTGGGCGACTACTCCACGGCCGACGGAGCCAGTGAGCCGTTGCTCTTCCAGGAGGCGGGCAGCGGCTGGATCGCGGCCTCCAACCCCAATTCCCCCGGCGGCGCGGAAAACAGCGCGCTCGACAGCGTGACCTGTGCCAGCGCTACTGCCTGTTGGGCCGTCGGGAGTTCCTGGGAAACGGGGGGCGCCACCCAGACGTTGATCGAGCAGGGCACCTAACCACTTCGGTCCCTATAAGGTGACTCCGGTGTGCGAGTCTTGGGGTGTCGAATCGGCTGGATGAAGACTGTGGCCGGCGGACGGAATCTGCGCTACATCGGCCTGCAGCGCAACCGGGCGTGGTTCCTGATGACCGGAGCGGTGTACAACCTGATTCGGATCACCGCCCTGGACGCTCAGGCGGCCTGATCCGGAGGCCGGAGGACCTCTCCCGACGTCCAATCGGGGATCGAGGTCTCACGCAACCGGCCCTCTTGCTCATCGGGCGACCCCTCAGCCCTTTCTCGCTCCACCGGGAGCGAAGATCAACAGCCTGCTAGCGGTACGGCCAGGCGGACTGGGCCGGGAGCAGCCACACCGCCACGCCGTCCGTGTCGTGAGGGGCGAAGCCGAGCACCCCGGTCAGCACCGCCGCCGCCGCCGCCGGGTGGGGCACCTGGGCCATCACGATGGCCCCGATGCGGCTGTCCGCCAGCTCGCTGAGGAATGCGGTGCGATCGGCGGCGTCCGGCGGCTGCGGGGTGGTCGCATCCCCCAGGGCCGTCGCCAGCTTCTCCATCTCCGACTGCCCCGGCGACGTTGGGCCCAGGAAGTAGCCGCCGACGATCTGGAAGCGCATGTCCGCGGCCGTCTGCCAGACCAGCCCGTCGGGCGTGTAGGGACAGGGACAGGGGATGGTGAGCACGGCGGTTCCGGCGGGGATGTCCTCCACCGCGGACGAGGTGAAGTACGCGGGTGTCGTCGCGGGTTGCGCGGTTATCGGTGCCGGTATCAGCGGCACCAGCGCCACGACCGCCCCCCCCGCCAGCCACAGCACACGCAGGCGCCGCCGCCACAGCTCGGCGACGGCCACGGCGACGACCAGGGCCACCGCCAGGTATACGTAGACCATGAGCCGGTTCGCCTGCACGTCGTCGAGGAAGGGGAGCTTGGTCACGATCCACCAGGGCAGCGGGATGGACTGGTGGCCGTCGACGTGGAGGTAGGGGCCGCAGGAGAGGAGCGTCATCACGATGGCGAACAGGCCGGCGCTCCGGACGGCGATGTCGCGCCAGCGCGCCGCGACGGTCGCCATCACGACCGCCAGCAGACCCACCCCCAGGTAGCCGTCCCACTCGACCACATCCCCCGAGAAGTGCTGGCTCAGGGAGGTCGCCCATCCCGGGGCGATCAGCTGCGTCGAGGTCGGCACCACCAGGTTGGCGAGGTCGGTGACGAAGACGGTCGGATCGTGGAGCACCCCGGTGGCGCGGTCGGGGCCGCCCAGCTGGACCGCGAGGGGGTACGCCAGCGCCGCCGCCACCACCACCACTGCGACCGCCGTGGACAGGGCCACGTACCGGGCGCGAGCCCGGACCTGACCCGGGCGGCTGATCGCCAGCAGGGCGGTGAGCACCACCGCGGCCATCACCTCGGTGACCAAGTACTCCTCCAGGATGAAGAACTCGACGACGCCCGCCAGCCCGATGACGAGGCCCAGCAGGCGCGGGTCGTGCCGCTGCCGGATCATCAGCTCGTCGATGAGCAGCAGGCCCACGGGGAGCATCACCGCCGCGGCGACCATCTGGGCGTGGGTGCCGTCCTGCGCCATCATGTAGGGCGAGAAGCCGTAGAGCAGCCCGCCGACGGCCGCTCCGACGTCGTTGCGGACGTAGCGGCGCAGGGCGAGGAAGGCGAAGAAGGCCGCCAGGGCGAGCCCCGCCGTGGTGACGACGTTGTCGGAGAGGACGGCGCCGCCCAGGGCCGTGACCGGCCAGAGCAGCAGGCTGACGGCCGGCATCCACGTGTTCCACATCAGGTTGAGTCCGGCGGGGTGATTGAGGTAGGTGCTGGTGAACGGCGTCATCCCGTGCCCGATCGCGTACGGGGTCCAGCGCAGGAACCACATGGCGTCGAAGGGGTCGACCTGGCCCACCGGACCGGAGATCCTGGTGAGCGGCGCGGACCAGACGCTCAGCTTGCAGAGCACCGCCAGCGCGAGGAAGAGGAGGAGCGGCAGCCAGGCGGCGAAGACCGGCCGGCGCGGCGCGTCTGCGCCGGCGGCCGGCGAGTGGCTGTTCACCCGATCCGGCTCAGATGGCGCCCGACGCAATGCCCTTCTCGATCCAGGGGATCACCTCTCCGAGCATCTCGTCGAGGGTGGTGGTCGCGCTGAAGCCGAGGACGCGGCGCGCCTTCTCCACCGAGGGGACGCGCTGCTGCACGTCGTATGCGAAGGGTGGATCGGACACGTGGCGGAAGGGCGGATCGTCGCCGCGAATGCGCCTCCAGATCGTCTCGGCCAGCTCGAGGACAGTGGTCGATACCGCGGTCGAGAGGTTGAAGTCCTCGTTGAGAGCGGCGGGGTGCTCCATCGCCGTGACGATGCCCCGGGCCAGGTCTCCGCCGTACGTGTAATGGCGGATCTGGTTGCCGTCGCCGAGGATGTGCAGCGGGTCCTGACCGCGCAGGACCTTCTGGACCAGGTCGGGGACCACGTGGCTCATCGCCAGCCTCACGTTGCCGCTCATCACCTCGACGTCACCGAGCGCGCGCCCCTCGCCGAGGCCGACGCAGTTGAACGGCCGGACGATGGTGTAGGGCAGGCCGTGCTGGTCGTGGGCGGCGTGCGCGAAGTACTCGACCGCGAGCTTCTGGAATCCGTAGGCGGAGTTGGGCGGAGGGATCCGGTGCTCCTGGCCCTCCTCGGAGGGCCACGAGTCCGCCGACTCGAAGACCATCGAGGAGCTGAGGTAGGTCACCTTCTGCAGGCGATGACCCCGGTGCGCGTCGATGGCCGCGTCGCAGGAGGCCGCGATGATCCTCTCGTTGGTAGCGAGGAGATCGTAGGCGTAGGCGTGGAAGTACGAGATGCCACCGATCATCGCCGCTCCCGCGATGAAGTGCTCGCAGTCGGCGAGCAGCCCGGTCAGGAGCTGGACGTCCCGAGCGTCTCCCTGCACGAAGCGGTAGCCGGGGTTGCGATCGTAGGATTTCGCCACCGGGCCGTACTTCGAGAGGTTGTCCACCCCGACAACCTCGTGGCCTCTGGAGAGAAGCTCCTCGACGACGTAGCCACCGATGAAACCAGCCGCGCCGCTGACCAGTACCCTGCTCATCTGCTCTCTCTCCGGGGGGTGACCTCTCCCCGAACGGGAGGAGCCGCCCAGCCCGTGAGGGCCCGCCCCTGCCCGCGCATGCCGGAATCCTAGCAGACGCGAATGCGCGTTCTGACCTGGCTCCCCGCTCGGACGCACCTCCCGGACCCAGGTCGAGGCACCGCACACGAGGTACCGTGGCCGCGGCTCCGTTTACTCCATGTGGGGCTTCTGCTCCCCTTTTGCGACGTGTGGAGAAGTCGCCGGTATACTGCCGCCAGCGTCGTTATGGACCTGGGAACATACCAGGAACTGGAGGTGGCGTCGCCGTGTTTGAACGCAACATCGCCGTTCTCGGCGGGTGCGGTCACGTCGGGCTGCCGCTCGGGATGGCCTTCGCGCAGAGGGGGCAGACGGTGGTCCTCTGCGACACCAACGCCGCGGCGGTCGAGATGGTCAACGCGGGCCGGATGCCATTCCGGGAGGACGGAGCCCAGGAGCTGCTTCCGAGCCTGGTGGCCGGTGGCCGGCTGGTGGCCACCCTGGATGGCGGGGCCCTGGGCACGGCCGAGGCCGTCATCGTGGTCATCGGCACCCCGGTCGACGAGTACCAGAACCCCGACGTCGGTGCCGTGCTGCGCGCTCTCGACGGCGCCTCCGGAGATCTGGTGGACGGGCAGCTCCTGGTGCTGCGCAGCACCGTCTACCCCGGGGTCACCGCGCTGGCCGAGAAGCGCATGGCGCAGCTCGGCAAGCTGGTCGACGTCGCCTTCTGCCCGGAGCGCATCGCCGAGGGCCGGGCGCTCGACGAGCTGAGCTCGCTGCCCCAGATCGTGTCCGGGCGCAGCCCGCGTGCCGTGGAGCGCGCCGCGCAGCTCTTCCGCGTCCTGACCCCGGAGATCGTGGAGCTGCTCCCCGAGGAGGCCGAGCTGGCCAAGCTGTTCACCAACACCTGGCGCTACATCAAGTTCGCGACCGCCAACCAGCTGTTCATGATCGCCAACGACTTCGGTCTCGACTTCGAGCGCATCCGCCACGCGGTGACCTACCGGTATCCGCGCGCGGCCGACATGCCCGGCCCGGGCTTCGCCGCCGGGCCCTGCCTCTTCAAGGACACCATGCAGATCGCGGCCTTCAACGAGAACCGCTTCACGCTGGGACACGCCAGCGTGATGGTCAACGAGGGCCTTCCCCTGTACGTGGTGCGCAGGTTGGAGCAGCGCTACGACCTCTCCACGCTGACCGTCGGCATCCTCGGCATGGCCTTCAAGGGGGGCTCGGATGACACCCGGTCCAGCCTCAGCTACAAGCTCAAGCGGCTGCTCAGGATCAAGGCGGACCAGGTGCTCTGCACCGACCCGTACGTCACCGTCGACCCCGACCTGGTCCCCCTGGATGAGGTGCTCGCCAGGTCGGGCCTGCTGGTGGTGGCAGCCCCCCACCCGGAGTATCTGGGACTGGCTGTCGACGTGCCCGCCGTGGATCTCTTCAACGTCCTCGGACGCGGCGTCACGGTCTGATGGCTCGCGTCTCCGTCATCGTCCCGGTCTTCAACGAGGGCGCGGACATCGTCCCCTTCCTCGACCGCGTCTTCGAGGCGGTGACGCTCCCCTGCGAGCTGATCACCGTCTACGACGTCGCCGAGGACACCACCGTCCCCCATCTCGCGGCCTACGCGCAGCGCGAGCCGCGGCTGCGACCCATGCTCAACACCTACGGGCGGGGGCCGGCGGCGGCGATCAGGTACGGCATCGACCACGCTCAGAGTGCGGTGGTGGTCGTCACCATGGCGGACGGCAGCGACGACCCCCACCAGATCGACCAGCTGAGCCGGCTGGTGGAGCGCGGCGTGGTGGTCGCCGCCGCGTCGCGCTACATGCGTGGAGGTCAGCAGGTCGGCGGGCCGTGGGCCAAGGGGATGATGTCGCGTCTCGCCGGGCGATCCCTGCACCTGCTGGGGCGCGTGGGGACGCACGACGCGACCAATTCGTTCAAGGCCTATTCCCGGGATTTCGTCCGCGAGGTCGGCATGGAGTCCGACTCCGGTTTCACCATGGGCATCGAGATGGTCGCCAAGGCGAAGCGGGCGGGATTGCCCGTCGCCGAGATCCCCACCATCTGGCTCGACCGTGCCATCGGGACCTCGAACTTCCACGTGTCACGCTGGCTGATGCGCTACCTCCGCTGGTACCTGCGGGCGCTGCGGCCGAGCGGCAAGCGACCCCGGCCCCGCCGCGTCGACGGGAGCGAGTAGCACCGCTTCCCCTTCCGACGGCGGCCGCCGGCCGGCGACCCGGGCAGATCCCCTACATCCCCCCGCCATTGGCCGGAGTGTTGATGCCTCCTGCGAGGTTGGGGTCACCGAGGCCGGGGAGCTCATCGAAGGGCCCTTCGACTCCCCGCAGCCCGGCGGCAAGCCCGTCGAGTCGGCGGTCGATGTCCGCCACCCTGGCTTCGATTGCTTGGCGAGACTCCTCGAGGTGAGCGACGGGTGCGGGCGTCTGCGAGGCGGTCGCCGGGGGTGCGGCGCTCCGGGAGCCGAGTGCCAACGCCCGTACGCGCGCATCGAGCCGGGCCACGCGTGCCGCCGTCTCCGAGGCGAGAAACGGCTGTGCTCTGGTTTCGAAGAAGACGCCGCTCAGTCGCTGGTCCACCTCGGCCAGCCTGGCTTCGAGTGAGGCGATGGACTCGGCGAGACGGGCATCCACCTCCGCGCGGTGCGCGTCAGCATGCGCGGTGATGCGGGCCACGGCACGGCGCAGGGGCTGGGATATGAGTGGAAACCGTGACGGACTGTCGATACGTGCACGGGAGCGCGCGAAGCCCACCAGCGGACGGCCGTGCTCCTCCTCTGCAGCGCGCCCTCCGAGCCGTGTGCTCGCCGCGCCGGCAGGAGGGGTTCGACCGCGGGCAGCCCCCGCTTCCGACCTTTCTGAGAGCACTGCCTGCGCATGATCGAAGCGCTCCCGAAGAATGGCTGCTCGCGCCGCCAGGCCGTGTTCGGTGAGAACCGCGTGCTGCGCTCTGGCGCCGACCGCCGCTGCTTCATCGGGATGTTCGACTACCCGGCGCATCAGCTGAGCGGCGGCGTCAAGATCCGGCTCCGCCCACCGGGCTCCTTCTGGGTATGGAGCGCAGTTCGCCGGTACGACACCCTCGGTCCACGGAACCAGGTACGCGGTCCGGTCATCCATGAAGTCGAGGTTGCCGGAGTAACCGGTGGCGATCACCGGCTTGCCGAGCGCCATCGACTCCGCCATGGTGAGGCCGAACCCCTCGCTGCGGTGCAGCGAGGCGTAGCAGTCACAGGCGGCCATGAGCGCCGCAATCTCATCGTGGTCGAGATAGCGGTCGATCACCATGATGTCCGGTCTCTCGGCGGCGTGCAGCTTGAGCGCCTCCAGGTCAGCCAACCCGCTCGTTCCGTTGACGGCCTTCAAGACCAGCGTGGGACCCTCCCCGGGCGCGAAGGCCGCCGAGAAAGCGCGGATCAACCCATGCGGGTTCTTCCGCTCGGTGATGCTCGCGAAATCGAAGCAGAAGAGGAAGAGGAAGCCGCCGGGCAGTCCCAGCGTGGCGCGGTCGAGACCTGGGCGTGCCTGCGGAGCCACCACCGGCAGCGGGAAGGCGAAGACAGGCTTCTCGGTGGCAGCGGCGATCGCTCGGCGGCTGAACTCGCTGATCGCCCAGACCTCGTCCACCAGAGCGAAGGAGTCCGACCACATCTCGGGAAACTCCTCCAGCTCCCAAGCCCAGACGCCGATCGTGTAACGACCGGCGAAGAAGGCGGGCCCGACGTCCTTCGCAAAGTGGGGGAGCTGATCGGCATTGACAGCGACGATGTTCACGTTGACGTCGGTGGCGGGCTCCCCTTCGAAGGGGTGATGCTGGCGACTGTTGGTCCTGCCGAAGACGAAGGCCCCGGCGTCGATGTCGGCTGCATCCGCCGCGGCGAGCACGAGACGTCCGAGCTGGCCGACGCCCAGCTCGGCGCGCAGGTAGCCCGCGACGCACACGCCCGGCCTCAGCTCGGCCGGGGAGGACCAGGTCGGCCCCGCGGGAGGGGGCCGGAGTTGAACCCGCCCAGCTTGGACAAGGAGCGGGTGCAGTCGTCCCAGTGCCGCTTCCCGCTGAGCCCAGGTGACATAGGCGTCGTAGTCAGCCCCGTCGGGATCCGGGAATGCCGCCTGCAGGTCCCCCCGGCGACCGTGCAGGTTTGATAGGTACCTCGAGACCCGCCGGGCGTCTCCCTCCGGTGGTGACGCGAGCCAAGTGATGAACTCGTCGGCGCCGTCAGCCGAGAATGGGTCTGGGGGCCGCGGGAGCCCACTCAGCTCGGCCCGGACCAGGCGTTCTCGCCAGAGCAACCGGAGCTCGCGGTCGATCGGGAGGCCATTGGGCAGCTCGGCGAAGCCGTACTCGGGATCGGCATCCCGGTCCCGGGTGCTGGCGCGAATCGCTGCGCTGTACTCGGAGCAGATCCTCGCGACGTCCGGGCTCTCGGAGAGCAGAACCCTGGGATGGGATCCCTGGTGCTTGCTCAGCAGGGAGGGCTGGTCCACGTCGAACCCGCTGAAGTGAAAGAACCTCAGAGGCAGACCGTCGACGCGGTAGCCCTGGTCCGTCCAGCGCAGGTCACGCTGGTAGACGTTCCAGTAGGCGACGTTGTAGGAGGTGTCGCGCAGAATGTGGCAGTCGAACATGCCGGGAACGAAATCCACCCAACGCTGGTCCACGAAGCGCATGTTCCGGACATCGATCTGACACTCGCGATAGACCCGTTCCTTCCAGAAGTCCAAGAACCGCTGTGACCTTCCGGTCAGGGCGATGAAACCCAGGTTGTACATCCCCGCGGCCAGGATGGTCGTCTCGTCGATGCCCTTTCCGTCACGCGGCATCGGCGCGGTGACATGAGGTGTGAGAACGATTCCGCTCCCTTGGGCGAGCGTGCTCACCTCATCGAGAGGCGCGTAGACCCGGATATCGGGGTCCAGGTAGATCACGGCGTCCGCATCACCGCGCGAGAGAAGATGCTCCATGAGCCAGGGCTTCACTGCCGTAGCCAGCTCGAGGAGGTCATAGATCATCGCCATGCAATGGAACTCCTCGACTCCGATCCCCACGTCGCCGGGTCCGAGCACCTCGAACGGCTCCGATCCGGGATCGACGTCGCCGTACAGATCGTCGATCAGGAGAGCGCTGACCCGACCATCGGGATGATGCTCCAGGAAGGACTCGGTCAGCACTCTCGCTGCCGGCAGGTAGTTCCGAGCGACGATGGTGCAGATACGGACCGTCATGGTGCAGATGCCACCCGTCTACGCAACTCCGAGCGTCGCGTATTATGCCAACCCGCCCTCGGCGACCGGGATGGCTCACGCCTGGAGTGGAGGCGAGGCCCCTGCGGGAACAGCGCAATCAGCGCATTCAGGATAGAGACACTTGGGGGGAGAGCCGGCTCGAGGAGGTGCTCCGGCGCTCAGCTGCGGGTCCTAAAGGTCCCCTGCCATGCTTGGCCGGTGCCCATGACCCAGGGGGGCGTCGACGAGCCCGACGGGCTGAACCCCGTCGGTCCGCGTGCACTGTGGATCCGGGGCTGGGTGCACGACCCGGAGAGCCCGGTCGTCCGAGTCGAGGTGTGGCTCGGCGACCACAACATGGGACCGGCCGGGCTGGGTAGGCCTCGCCCTGATGTCGCAGTGGCGCTGGGGGACCCCGAGGCCGGGCTTGCGGGCTTCGAGCTCCACTGCCTGGTGCCGGCCGCTCTGACCGGGGGTGACGTCAACCTGCGGGTGGCGGTGCTGCTGCTGGACGGTGCGCGGACCTATCTGCGCCCGCGAGCGCTCCGTCTGCAACCGTTGCCGGCACCGCCCGCCCCTCTTGCGGACGAGTCGCCGCCGATTCCGCGGCAGGGCCGGATCCATCGTCGCCTCCGAGTCCTGTGGTCAGTGCATGGACTCGGCCGTGGCGGTTCGCAGCTGCGCATCAGTGAGGTGATCGGACACCTCAGTCGCTCACGACACTCGCAGACGGTGCTCTCTCCAGATGACGGACCTCTGCGAGATGTTCTCGCAGCGACCGGCGCAGAAGTCCGGATCGCCCCGCCGATCCCCCTCGATGATCCTGCTGCTTATGAGCGGTCAGTTGCGGACCTGTGCGCTTGGATCGATGGCCGCTTCGACGTCGTCGTGGCCACGACGGCGAGCTTCCCGGCGGTCGACGCCGCCACGCGCCTGGGTCTGCCATCGATCCTTCGTGTCGGCGAATCCGCGCCGCTGCCAACGGTGGTGGCGTGGGTCTTCGGCGAGCTCGATCCGCAGGTCGAGCAGCGCGCGCGATGGGCGGTGAAGAACGCCTCGCTGGTGGTGACCAACTCCGCCGACGCCGTCCGCGTCTACCGCTCCCAGGCCTGGGAGGGCCGCTACCTCATCGTCCCGACCGGGATCGACGTCAGAGCGGCGCACGACGCCAGCCGGACCCTGGACCGCGCCGCCTGCCGGTTGCGCCTCGGAATTGGGGCGGATGAGCGTCTCCTCGTCTGCGCGGGCACCCTCTGGCCGGTGAAGGGCCAGGCGACCCTCGTGCGGGCGATCGACCTCGCGCGCCAGCGGGGGCTGCTCGTCAGCTGCGCGTTGGTGGGGGATGCGGATCCAGACTACGAGCGTGCGATCAGCGCCTACGTCGCCGCGCGCGGCTTGAACGATGCGGTTCGGATCATTCCTTTTCGCGACGACCTCCGATACTGGTGGCGAGCCGCCGACGCGGCGGTGTGCCCCTCCGAATCCGAGGGTTTCCCGGCCGTCGTCGTCGAGGCCATGGCCCATGGTCTGCCCGTGCTCGGCACTCGGGTCGGTGCGATCCCCGACGTGATCGTTCCGGGGGTCACCGGTTGGCTGTGCCAGCCTTCCGACCTTCGCTCGTTGACGGAAGCCCTGGTCGCCGTGGCCGCGACGACCACGGAGGCCCTCCGCGCCATGGGCGCCGCGGCAGCCCGCGCGGCGCGGCCCTACGATCGAGCCGTGACCGTCCAGCGGGTGGCCGACCTGGTGTGCCAGACAGCCCAGGGAGGCCTGCCCCGCTGGGCGCGCCACCTCGTGCAGGGTGAACAGGTGGCGGCGCCCCCTCGGCGGGTTGGGCCGCTCCGCCGCCCGTGGTGACGTTCCGCGGGTACCGCGACCCATGGACCGGAGCCTGGCATTCGACCTTGACAGGTCGGCTCAGCTAGCCCGGGCCGCTGTTGCCACCGCAGGCCACCTCGCCGTGCTCGCGGTCGAACTGATCCAGTAGCTGGGTCAGCCCCCGGCGGAAGTCAACCTCGGCGTGCCAGCCGAGCACTTGCGCGGCCTTCTCGGAGGTGATCCGCGCCGACGGAGGGTCACCGGGACGCTCTGGGTCGAACCGGACGGCCACCCCGTAGCGTGCGGCGACGGTCTCGGCAAGCTGGAGGATGGTCGTCGCCTCGTCGGCAACGATGTTGAGGGTGCACGTCAGATCCGACCCCACAGCGCGCCGCACGGCGCCGGCGATATCCGACGTGTGCGTGAACTGGCGCCACTGGCCACCGGCGCCCTGCACCCGCAGCGTCTCCCCCTGCCTCCCTGCATCCGCGAAGCGGCGGAAGACCGTGTTGGGTCTCATGCCCGGTCCGTATGCGGTGCCCAGGCGCAGGATGATGACGGGAAGGCCGTCGCGCCGGTGGACGCCGGCCAGCGCATCCTCGCCAGCCAGTTTGGTCCTGGCGTAGACGTGGCGCGGTGCGCATGGATGCTGCTCGTTCACCGGCTCGTAGACCGCGGGACCGTACACCTCCCATGTGGATGCGTACACGACTCGCGCCCCCGCAGCAGCGGCGGCCTCGGCCACGCTTCGGGTGCCCACGACGTTTGCTCTCGCGGCGAGGTCCGGGTACCGAGTGGCCGCGTCGACATCGCCGACCCCGCCGAAGTGGACCACAACGTTGGTTCGCTGGCAGGCCCGGCCGAGTGCCTCGGGGTCACACAGGTCCGCTTCGATCGCCGGGAAGGCGTCGTCGAGCGGGGGCAGCAGATCGAATCCCACCGTCTCGATGTCGTGGTCCGAGCTCAGATGCAGGGCGACCTGCCGGCCGAGGAAACCACTGCTCCCGGTCACCAGCACACGCATGTCAGACGCGATCTTCCAGCATTTCGGTTGCCGGAGGTCGACCAGTTCGTCGACGCGCTCCGGGAGCGACCTCACCCGGCCGGCGTGGACGCCCAGGGGAGTGCCGCCGGTGCCTCGCACCGGATGACGAACTGATAGCCGAAGAGGGTTGGCCAGGCGCCCACGGCCAGCCGGTCGGCCGCGCGCACCCCGCGCCACGCCACGCTGTCACGCGCGGAGAGGACCTCGAGGGGCAGCCCCGTCGCCCGCTCGCGGGTGACCGCGAAGCCGGAACGCCGGACCACAGCGAGGAGGCTTCGCCGCGTGAAGAAGCGGACATGGCCGCGATCGAGGATGCCCCGCTGGTCGTAGTCGAAGCGGCCGGCCGCCGTACGCACCCGGGGATACCAATGTCCGAAGTTGGGAACCGAGATGATGAGCGTGCCCCCCGGGACCAGCACGGAGCGGATCTGCCGGAGCAGGCTCTCCGGGTCTCGCACGTGCTCGATGACGTCGGCGGCGACCGCCAGGTCAAACGGTCCGTCCGCGCCGAGGTCGGGCGGAAGGCCGCGGTCGAGGTCCGCCTGGAGGAATCGGTCCACCCGCTCGGTCACTCCGGGCAGCGCAAACATGTCCACGCCGGTGACGTGGTGGCCGAGCGCCCGGATGCGCTCGGCGAGCAGACCGCTGGAGCAGCCGACGTCGAGGACGCGGCCCGGGGGCATCTCTCCCAGCCAGCGCAGCACGATCGAGTGCGAGCTGTTCTCCGCCTCCTTGAGGCCGTACTCGTCCCCGACCGTGTCCAGGGTTCCCGAGAAACCCCTGCTGGTGAGACGGAGTCGCAGCGCGTCCAGGGAGGCGTCACGGACCCTGCGCAGGGTGTCGGTGGGGTGAACCCTCTCCACCTCCACCCCCGGTGCGGCCACCTCGGCGATGCGCTTCCCGGCACTGCGGAGCTGGAGGACGATCTGGAGGTCGAAGTGGTCGTCGCCGGCATTGCCCTCGAAGGGGATCGCGCTGAGCGCCTCGACCCGGTAGGCACGCCAGCCGGAGTGGAGATCCTCGAGCCGGGTGCCCAGCCTCTGGTCGACCCGGGCGAGCAGGCGGTCGCCGACGCGCTCGCCGATCGGAACGCGGCGGGTGCGGTCGCGCGACGGCATCCGGCTCCCGATGACGGCGTCGCACCCGTCCGCCTCGAGCGGGGCGACCAGCGCCTCGACCAGGCCGGGTGGATACGGCCCGGGGCCGCGGAGCACAACCACGATGTCGAGACCGGCCTCGCCCGCCAGCCGGAACGCCGCCTTCTGGAGGGCGCCCTCGCCGTCGCGACCGGGGAGACGCATGACCCGCGGTCCGTCGCCGGCAGGCGGCGCCTCACCCGTCGTCGAGCGCGCGGTGCGGCGGCCGCCCCCGCTCAGGAAGATCGCCGCCAGTCGCGGGCGCAACCGCTCCGGCACGGCGTCACGCACCGTTGCCGCACTGCAGCCGGCGTCTCCCGCCAGGACGAGGACGCCGAATCGTGGCGAGCGGGTGCGGCCGCGAGCCCCGCCGGCGTGCCCGTCGACTGTGGAAACCAGGGCCATGAGGAGGTCGAGGATAGCGCACGGCATGGGGCTGCCAGAGGTGGGTGGCTGGTACACTCCGGCAGGCCATGACCGTCCCGCGCGCCTCGCCGGCCCGTCGTGGAGGACACACCACGGAGCCGCGGCCCGCCCCGCCCGGCGCCCCCACCGGGGAGGGGGCCCGCCCGGCGGGGTCGACCCCGCACCCTCCTGCGGGGGGCCACTTCACCGTTATCACCCTGCCCGCCTACAAGGCCGAGCGGACGCTGGAGCGGACCATCGGGACGCTCCCCCCGGGCGCCGGCGACCACCTCCTCCTGGTCGACGACGCCTCCCCCGACGGGACGGTCGCGCTGGCCCGCGGTCTGGGCATCGACGTCCGCGTGCATGACGTCAACCGTGGCTACGGAGCCAATCAGAAGACGTGCTACCGGGAGGCGCTCGAGCTCGGCGCCACCGTGATCGTGCTCCTCCACCCCGACTACCAGTACGACCCGTCCGCCGTCCCGGCGCTGATCGCCCCCATCGTCGCCGGGGTCGC
>Ga0181519_10002868_pt1 | contig 14350 bp, 11 predicted proteins | sample PEATcosm2014_Bin_26_FD_121102 | JGI IMG/M metagenome (GOLD analysis project Ga0181519, IMG submission 121102) | Peatland microbial communities from MTU Mesocosm Facility, Houghton, MI, USA - PEATcosm2014_Bin02_10_metaG | ecosystem: Environmental > Terrestrial > Soil > Wetlands > Peat | place...
ACATCGATGCCCACCAGCCGCGCGCCGGTCGGATCGATCGCCAGCGCGCGCAGCGCGGTGCCGAAGCGCGTGCGAGTCAGGATCAGCCAGATCGCCGCGCCGAACACGCAGGCGACGCCGAAGGCCAGCACGCGATTGGCGGAAAAGGCGTAGCCGAAGATGTCGATCGGCGCGCCCAGATAGGTGTAGAAGCGTTCGTTGGCGCTGAAGGCCAGTTGCGCCGCGCCGCGCAGCACGAACAGCAGACCGAAGGTGGCGAGGATCGATTCGCCTTCGAGCTGTTCTCGGGTCCGCGCGCGCCGCACCAGCGGCGTCATCAAGATGCGGTAGACCAGCCAGTTGGCGCCGAAGGTCACCGGCACCGACAGCACCAGCCCGGCGATCGGATCGATGTGGCCCAGCGTGAACATCCAGAAGGCGGCGAAGGCCGCGCCCATCAGGAACTCGCCATAGGCGAGGTTGACGATGCGCGCGACCCCGTATTGCAGATTGAATCCGATCGCGACCAGGGCGTAGAGCCCGCCCAGGATCACCCCGCCGATGATGACTTCGATCATGTCAAATCGCGCAACATTGGTCCGAAAAGACTAGTCGATCCCCCACCTCACCCCAACCCTCTCCGCCCCCGCCGGCTTCGCCGGCTAACAAGACGATGCATGCGAAGCATGCGGGGGCGGTGAGGGAGGGACCCGCGCAAGCGGGAGGGTGAGGTGGGGCTGCGCGCGTTCGAACGAGTGCGAGAGACCCGCGATCACCAAGCCGGTTTGGGGAAGATCACCGGCTGCGCGCCCGCCATGTCGGACGGCGAAACGCCCACGAACTGGCCCTTCTGCCATTGTCCGGCGCCCCACTGATGCTCGTGGATGTGGGTCTTGAGATCGATCGGACCCGACACGGTCTGCCACGGTCCGCCGTTGATGATGGTGTCGAGCACTTTCTTGCGGTCGAGCGTGCCGGCCTTTTCGATCGCCTGCTGCAGGATCTGCAAGGACGCGTAGGTGAGCGGGCTGGCCCAACCGTCGGGCGCGTGCTTGGTCACCGCGACCTGGCGCTTGTAGTAGTCCTGGGCGCCGGGCAGGTTGGGATTCCAGCCGCCGATTCCCATCACGCCTTCGGCCTTTTCCTTGAATGCGCCGCCATACTCGGCGAAGGCGGTGCCGACCGCGGTGTAGAACACCTTGGGGTTATAGCCCTGCGCCATCGCCGTGCCGGTCAGCATGAAGGTGTCGGGCGGATAGGAGGCGGCGATGAAGGTGTCGGCGCCGCTGGCCTTCGCGGCCTTGATCTCGTTGGTGAGATCGGCCGCGCCCAGCGGGTAGCTCTTCTGCAGCACGATATCGTAGCCCGAGGCCTTGAGCCCCATGCCGAACCCGGCCGACATCTCGGCGCCGAACTGGTCGCCGACCGAGAGCATCGCGATCTTGTTGTTGAGCGCGCCGGCGGCCTTCTGCTTGTTCAGCACCTCGATCAGGGCCGCGCCGAAATGAGCCGGCTGGTTGAGGAAGAAGAACAGGGTGGGGTACTGCTTGACCAGGTCGGTCTCGTCGTTGGCGTTGGCGGTCACGGCCAGGTCGGGATAGCCGTATTTGGCGAAGATCGGCGCGGCGGCCAGGTTGAATCCGGTGCTCCAGGGCGGCAGGACGAAATCCACCTTGTCCTGGCTCATCAGCTTTTCTTCGAGGCGCAGCATGGTCTGCGCGTCGGAGGTATCGTCGTATTGCACCACTTCGACCAGCATCTTCTTGCCGCCGACATTGATGCCGCCGGCGTCGTTGACGTCCTTCACCCACAACTGATAGCCCGGCAAGGTGGTGGTGCCGGCACCCTGGGCATTGATGCCCGACAGCGACAGCGCGTAGCCGATGCGGATTTTGGCGTCATCGGCCGACGCGGCCCCCGCCGCCAGCCCGCCCGCCGCGACCAAAGCGACGAGCGAAACCATGCGACCCGATTTCCTGTTCATTGTTTGCCTCCCTGCGATGCGATTTATGGTTGCGGGCCAGATATCCTCGTGGCTCCGGTGAATCAGAACGGATAGGGGTTCGGCTTCTCCTTGATCGTCACCCACTGCCACTGGGTGAACTCCTCCCAATTGGCCGGACCGCCGATGCGCGTGCCGTTGCCCGACGCGCCGTTGCCGCCGAACGGAATATGCGGCTCGTCGGCGACGGTCTGGTCGTTGATATGCAGGAGCCCGGTGTTGAGCCGGTTGCCCAGCGCCATGGCGCGACCGACCGACTTCGAGAACACGCCGGCCGAGAGCCCGTATTCGCCGTGATTGGCGAGCTGGACCGCCTCGTCATCCTTGGCGAAGGACGCGATCGCCACCACCGGCCCGAACACTTCCTCCTCGAACGCGCGCATGCCGGGCTTGACGCCGGTCAGCACAGTCGGGCGATAGAAGGGCCCGTCGAAGGTACCGCCGGCGGCCAGCTTGGCACCGGCAGCGACCGAGTCCTTGACGATGCCGTGGATGCGGTCGACCTGGCCGCGGCTGATGATCGGCCCCAGCGCCACCTGGCCGAGCGGATCGCCCACCGGCAGATGCTTGGCTTTGGCCACCAGCTTGTCGACCAGCGACTCGACGATCGATTCGTGAGCCAGCACCAGGCCCGTGGTCATGCAGATCTGGCCCTGGTGGAACCAGGCGCCGAAGGCGATGGCCGACGCGGCCGGATCGAGTTCGGCGTCGTCGCAGACGATCACGGCGTTCTTGCCGCCCAGTTCGAGCTGGACCTTCTTGAGGTGCTTGCCGGCCAGCTCGCCGATGCGGCGCCCCACGCCGCTCGAGCCGGTGAAGGCGATCATCGCGATGTTGGGGTCGGTGCAGATGGCCTCGCCGGCCTCGACGCCGCCGGGCAGCACCTGGAGCACGCCCTTGGGCAGGCCGGCCTCCTCGAAGATGCGCGCGATGATGAACCCGCCGGTCAGCGGCGTGCGCGGATCGGGCTTGAGCACGACCGCGTTGCCGGTGGCCAGCGCGGGCGCCACCGCGCGCGCCGATAAGATCAGCGGGAAGTTGAAGGGCGAGATGACCCCGATCACGCCGCGCGGCATGCGCCGCGCCAGGCTGATGCGGCCGGGATCGGAGGGCAGCACGAGGCCCTGCGGCTCGGTGCACATGGCGGCCGAGCGATGCAGAATCTGCGCGACCATGTGGATTTCGAAACCGGCCTTGGCCGGGATGCCGCCGGTCTCGCGCGCGATCCAGGGGATCAGTTCCTCCTGGTTGGCTTCCAGCAGGTCGGCGGCCTTGCGCACGATCGCGGCGCGCTTCTCGTAGGGCGTCGCGGCCCAGTCGGGCTGGGCCTTGCGCGCCTCGGTCGCCGCGCTGCGGACATCCTCGGCGGTGGCATTGCCGACCCGCGTCATCACCGCGCCGGTCGCGGGCTCGAGCACGTCGAGCGAGCCACCCGCGGCCTGGCGCCATTCGGCGCCGAACAGCCGGCCGCGCCACGTCTGCTCGACCATGAATTTCGGCGTCGGTGCGTTCATCCGATCTCTCCCCTGGGCGGCCTTGGGCCGCTTGTTCTTGAGTTGATGGGGTCCCGGATCGAGCCGGAACCGCATGCGATTGTATCCATAGCGGTCCGCGCGAAACAAGACGATATTGTTCCAAGCCAAACGAATTCCGAATTAACGGGGGCGGGCGCGACCGAGAGGCGCGGCGCAATGTGTCCAGCCGGGCTCACTCGGACCGCAGGATCGACCATGGCGTATTTGGGCCCGCCGAAACCAAATTCGACTTCGCGACGAAGCACCTATAGGGCGCGCGGCGTCCGGTGCAATGGAGGCGGATGATGATGACGCGTCGAGCGGTTCTGAATGGCGGTATGTGCGCACTGGCCGCGCTGGCCGGAGGATCGGCTTTGCGGATTGGCTTCGCGCGCGCCGCCGACGACGATCATGTCGTCCACACCGACGATGAATGGCGGAAGCTTTTGAACGCCGAGCAATACGACGTGCTGCGTAAAGAAGGCACCGAGGCGCCGGGCACCAGCCCGCTGCTGAAGGAACACCGGCGCGGCAACTTCGCTTGCGCGGGCTGCGATCTCGATCTTTTTTCGTCGACCACCAAATACGACAGCCATACCGGCTGGCCCAGCTTCTGGGCGCCGCTCGAGAACGCCGTGGTCACGAAAGAGGACCACACCTTCGGCATGCTGCGCACTGCGGTTATGTGCCGGCGTTGCGAGGGCCATCTCGGGCATGTTTTCGACGACGGCCCCCAGCCGACCGGTCTGCGCTATTGCATGAACGGGGTGGCGATGACCTTCAAGCCCGCGACCGCGTGACACGGGCCGAAGCAACACCATGATCTTGTTCGTCCTGGTCCATGTCTATGGTGCCTCCGCCCGGGCGCCAGTCCGCACGATCAGGTCCCGGGAATCGCGATTAGCGTGACGATCCACTTCTAACGGTTGCGCGCCACGGTCGATCTGTGGCAAAGGGCGGCGATGGACACGCATAGCGAGACTCCGCCGCCCGGCTCCGGTATCGCGCACGTGCTGCTGCCGCGCCTACACGATCTCGGCGATGGCTTCGTCGTCGCGCGCATGCTGCCGCATGCGGCGGCCCGCACGGTCGGGCCATACGTATTCCTCGACCAGTTCGGCCCGGTCGAGCTGCCGCCCGGCAAAGGGATGGACGTGCGGCCGCATCCGCATATCGGGCTCGCCACCGTAACCTATCTGTACGAAGGCGAGATCATGCACCGCGACAGTCTTGGCTCGGTGCAGCGCATCAGCCCCGGCGCGGTCAACTGGATGACGGCGGGCAGGGGGATCGTCCATTCCGAACGCACGCCCGACGAGCTGCGCGCCACCGCGCGGCGGATGTCGGGGCTGCAGTTCTGGGTGGGTCTGCCGACCGCCAGCGAGGAAATGGAGCCGGAATTCGCCCATCACGGCGCCGACGCGCTTCCCGTCATCGAATCGCCGGTCTGCGTGATCCGGCTCGTGGTCGGCTCGCTGATGGGGCGCCGCTCGCCGGTGGCGACCCAGAGCGAGACCCTGCTGGCCGACATCGCCTTGAAGCCGGGCGCGCGGCTGACGGTTCCGGCCGAGCATCGCGAACGCGCCATCCAGGTCACGCGGGGAAACGTCGAGATCGCCGGCGCGCGCTTCGGCACGCAGCGGCTGCTGGTGCTGGAGGCGGGCCGCGAGGTCACGATCGGCGCGCCCGAGTTCGCCCGCGTGGTGCTGTTCGGCGGCGATCCGCTCGACGGCGTGCGGCATCTGGCCTGGAATTTCGTCTCGTCCTCGACGGCGCGGCTGGAACAGGCCAAGGACGATTGGCGCAACGGACGATTCTCCAAGGTGCCTGGCGAAACCGAGTTCATCCCGTTGCCGCCGTGAGCATCGTGTCCCGTTGCGCGCCCTGGCTTGCCGGTCTCGCGCTGCTGATTGCCGGAACCGTCGCGCACGCGCAAACCCCGGCGCCGGCTCCGGTTCAGCCCCCGGCCGACGCGGCGCCCAAGCCCGATTTCGGCCAATGGCTCGAGACCTTCAAGCTCGAGGCCAAGGGCAAGGGCATCAGCGACGTCACTCTGTCGACCGCGCTCAGCGGCATCGAGCCGATCGACAAGATTCTCGATTTCGACCGCCGCCAGCCCGAATTCACGACCACGCTCGACACCTATCTCGCGCGCACGATCACGCCCGAGAAGATCGCCAAGGGAAGGGCGCTCTACGCGGCGAACCGCAAAGTGCTCGACGACGTGCAGCGGAAGTACCAGGTGCCGGCCAAATACATCGTAGCGCTGTGGGGCATCGAGAGCGGCTTCGGCGCCTCGACTGGCGGCTATCCGGTGGTGACGGCGCTGGCCACGCTCGCCTATGACGGACGGCGCAGCCAGTATTTCCGCACCGAACTGATCGACGCGCTGCAAATCGTCGATCGCGGCGCGACGCCCACGCAGATGCGCGGCTCGTGGGCCGGCGCAATGGGCCAGTGCCAGTTCATGCCCTCGGCCTATCTCAAATACGCGACGCGCTGGAACGGGCAGGGACCGCCCGACATCTGGACCACGCCGGCCGACGTATTCGCCTCGGCCGCCAATTATCTCGGCACGGTGGGCTGGGATCCGAAACAGAGCTGGGGCCGCCCGGTGCGGCTGTCGGCGCATCTCGACGATTCGCTGATCGGTCTCGGCGTGAAGAAAAGCGTCGCCGAATGGGCCAAGCTCGGTGTGCGCGAAGCCAACGGCCGGCCGCTGCCCAAAAGCGACCTGATGGGCTCGATCGTTCGCGCCGATCCGGGCCGCGACAAGACCAACACCGGGCCACCGTTTCTGGTCTACGACAATTTCCGGACGCTGATGAACTGGAACCGCTCGGTCTTCTTCGCGGTTGCCGCAGGCACGCTTGCCGAACAGATCGGGAAACGGTAAACTACAAAATCTATTGTGGCCGGGGTAAATATCTACCAAATGTTGGGTGCGGTCCCCTGGAGGCGCCTGTTATCGGTGGTGGCCGGCTGTATCCTCATGGCCGCCTGCTCCGAGACCAAATTCGCCTCGATGGCGGTCAAGGAAGTCAGCAGCCCTACACCCGCGCCGGCCCCGGCCCCGCACGGTATCTACAAGGTGGGCGAGCCCTACCAGATCGGCGGCGTGTGGTACTACCCGTCCGAGGATTTCACCTACGACGAGACCGGCATCGCCTCGTGGTATGGGCCCAACTTCCACGGCAAATTCACCGCCAACGGCGAGATCTACGACCAGAACGACGTGACCGCGGCGCACCGCACGCTCCAGATGCCGTGCCTGGTGCGCGTCACCAATCTCGAGAACGGCCGCACGCTGATCGTGCGCATCAACGATCGCGGGCCCTACGTCAACAACCGCATCATCGATCTGTCGCGCCGGTCGGCCCAGCTGCTCGGCGTCATCGACAAGGGCACCGCGCGCGTGCGCGTGCAGATCATGCCGGACGAGAGCCGCGCGCTCGCGATGCAGGTGAAAGGTCAGCAGCCGGTCGAGGTCGTCTCAGCCGCCGCGGTGCCGCTGGCGCCGATCCAGACCGAGACCCTGCCAGCCCCGGGCAGCACCGACAAGCCGGTGGCAATTGCCAAGCCCAGTCCGCCGCCGGTCGCGACCTATGCGCCGCAGCCGGTGGCCGACCGCGAGCAGCTGGAAAACCAGAAGGTGCAGGTGGTGGCGGTCAAGCCGACCCAGATCTTCATCCAGGCCGGCGCCTTCTCGCAGTTCGACAACGCCCACCGGCTCAGCGCCCTACTTTCGCCATTCGGTCCCACTAGCGTCACGCAGGTCACGACCAAGTCGGGTATCCTGTTCCGCGTGCGGTTGGGCCCGATTGCGACCGTCGACGCCGCCGACGCGATGCTCGATCGACTGATCGCTTCGGGTCATCGCGAAGCGCGGATCGTGGTGGATTGATCGCCCTGGCCGAGCCAGTCTGCGAAGTTCAAGGGAATAGGGGAACAATGCTCATCGTCAATCAGTCGTTCGCCCGCCGGGTGGCGGTCGCCTTCCTCGCGGGCGCGCTGGCCTCCGCCGGCCTGACGCCGGCGGCGCTCGAGGCGCGCGCCGACACCATCACCACCGCGGCCAAGGAAGCGATCGTGATCGACTTCGATACCGGCGCGATCCTGCTCGACAAGAACGCCGACGAGGAGATGGTGCCCTCGTCGATGAGCAAGTTGATGACCGTCTACCTGGTGTTCGACCGGCTGAAGAAGGGCTCGCTCAAGCTGACCGACAAGCTGCCGGTGACCGAGACCGCGTGGAAGCGCCACTACAAGACCGGCGAATCGCTGATGTTCCTGCCGGTCAATTCCCAGGTATCGGTCGAGGAACTGCTCAAGGGCGTGATCGTGCAGTCGGGCAACGACGCCTGCTCGGTGCTGGCCGAAGGCCTGGCGGGCAGCGAGCAGGCCTTCGCCGATCTCGAGACCAAGCGCGGCCAGGAAATCGGCCTGACCCACAGCGCGTTCAAGAACGCCTCGGGCGTGCCCGAGCCGGGCCACTACATGACCGCGCACGATCTCGCGATCCTGGCGACGCGGCTGATCAAGGACTTCCCGGAATTCTACCCGATGTTCGACGAGCGCAAGTTCGCCTTCAACAACATCAACCAGGACAACCGCAACCCGCTGTTCTACCGCAACGTCGAGGGCGCCGACGGGCTCAAGACCGGCCACACCGAGGAGGGCGGCTATGGCGTGACCGGCACCGCGCTGCGCAATGGGCGGCGCGTGATCGTGGTGGTCAACGGCCTGCCCAGCATCAAGGCCCGCGCCGACGAATCGCAGAACCTGATCGAGTGGGGCTTCCGCGAGTTCGAGGACCGGCATTTGCTCAAGGCCGGCGACTCGGTCGCCGATGCCCAGGTCTGGCTGGGCCAGGCGCCGACCGTGCCGGTCACCGTGGCCGAGGACGTGATCGCCACCGTGCCGCGCGTGGGCGCCGCCGACATGAAGGTGACGGCCAACTACGACGCGCCGATTCCGGCGCCGATCAAGAAGGGCCAGAAGGTTGGCACGCTCACCGTCGATGTGCCCGGCTTGAACAAGCGCGGGGTCGCGCTGCTTGCCGGCACCGATGTCGCCCGGCTGGGCGCGCTCGGCCGCGTGTTCGCCGCCGCGCGCCACATCCTCGGCGGTAGCTGACGCGGAATGTCGCCCGGGCGCTTCATCACCTTCGAGGGCGGCGAAGGCGCGGGCAAATCCACCCAGGCCAAGCTTCTGGCCGAGGCGCTTTCCAAGCGCGGTCTCGACGTGGTGATGACGCGCGAACCGGGCGGCGCGCCCACCGCCGAGCAGATCCGGAGTCTACTGGTCGAGGGCGAGGCGGGCCGCTGGGATCCGGTCACCGAAGCGTTGTTGCACTCGGCCGCGCGGCGCGAACATCTGGTCCACACCGTGCTGCCGGCGATCCGGCGCGGTGCCTGGGTGATCTCGGACCGGTTCGCCGATTCGACGGTCGCCTATCAGGGCGCCGGCCAGGGCGTGACAGCGGCGCAGTTGGACCAACTCTATCGCCTGATCGCCGGCGACTTCCAACCCGACCTGACCGTGATCCTCGACTTGCCGGTCGCGGCGGGGCTGAAGCGCGCGGCCAGCCGCGGCGGCAAGGAAGACCGCTACGAACGCATGGGCGTCGCCTTTCACGAGCGCATCCGCGCGTCTTTCGCGGCGATCGCCTCAGCCAATCCCAAACGCTGCGTGGTGATATCGGCCACCGCCGATCCGGCGTCGGTCCACCGATCCGTGCTGGCCGCCACCGACTCGCGCCTGGGCGCGCGCGGCATCGCCTAGCCGCCGAGAAATCCCACCAGCGCCTTCGCCGTCTCCGCCGCCGCCGTGTCGGGAAAGAAATGCCCGCCCGGCATCGCCTGGCCGCGCACGTCGGCGCAACGCTCGCGCCAGGTGGCGGGTACGTCAAAATGCTTCGCCATGAGACCCTGGGTCCCGTACAGAACCAGGGTGGGGCAGGCGATCTTGGTGGAGAGGTCGGCCGCGTCGTGTTCGAGATCGATCGAAGCGGCGGCGCGATAGTCCGAGCATGAGCCGTGGATCATCGCCGGGTCGCGCCAGCAGCGCCGGTAATCGGCGAGCTGCTCCGCGTCGAATTCGCCGACCCGCGCCGCGCCCCAGCCGGCCAGGCAGGTTTCGTAGAAGGCGTCGGGATTGCCGGCGATCATCGTCTCGGGGAACGGTTCGGGCTGGGCCAGGAACAGCCAATGCCAATAGGCCAGACCCAATACCCGGTTCATGTCGCCGAACAGGCGATAGGTCGGCACGATATCCATCACCGTCAGAGTCCGGACCGCCGCGGGGTGATCGAGCGCCAGGCGGTGCGCGGTGCGGCCGCCGCGATCGTGGCCCACGAGATGGAAGCGATCGAAGCCCAACGACTTCATCAGCGCCAACTGGTCGGCGGCCATGGCGCGGAAGGCATAGTTGGATCGGTCGGGCAGGCATTTCGGCTTCGACGAATCGCCATAGCCGCGCAGATCGGCGCAGACCAATGTGAACCGTTCGGCCAGCGCGGGCGCGATCTTGGCCCACATCGCCAGGTTCTGCGGGAAACCGTGCAACAGCAAAACCGGCGGCCCCGCGCCGCCGACCACATAGTTGATCGCGACTTCGCCGAGTTGCGCCCTGGCCCGCTTGAATCCGTCGAACACCACCGCCTCCCCGAGTTCCGACGCGAAAAAGGATTGAACCACCAAGGCACAAAGACACCAAGCCTATGAATCATGGTCTTAGTGCCCCCGGTGTCCCGGTGGTGAAACAGCCTCGGACTGGGATACAGTCGCCACGATGGACGCACTTCCCTCCACTGAACCCCGCGCCGCGACCGAGCTGATCGGTCACGAAGCGGCCGAGCGCCAGTTCCTCGATGCCTGGAACGGCGGACGGATGGCGCATGCCTGGCTGATCGCCGGGCCGCGCGGCATCGGCAAGGCGACGCTGGCCTATCGCATCGCGCGCTTCGTGCTGTCGGGCGGCGGCGAGCAAGCCGGCGGATTGTTCGGCGGCGGCGGACCCGAAAATCTTTCGATCGCGGCCGATCGCCCGATCTTCCGCAAGATCGCCGGCAATGCCTATCCCGATCTGCGCGTTTACGAACGGCAGACCGACGCCAAAGGCAAGCGCCAGTCGGAGATTCCGGTCGCCGAAGTGCGCAAGTTGGGCGAGTTCCTGTCGCTGACCTCGGCCGAGGGCGGCTGGCGCGTGGCGATCATCGACGCGGCCGACGACCTCAACCGCGAAGGCGCCAACGCGATTCTCAAGACGCTCGAGGAGCCGACCCGCAATGCGCTGATCGTGCTGGTGGCGCACAGTCCCGACCGGCTGTTGCCGACGATCCGCTCGCGCTGCCGCCGCCTGACGCTGACGCCGCTGGCCGAGGATGTGGTTATGACGCTGCTGCGCCGTCGCCAGCCCGAATTGAGCGAAACCGACGCCCAGGCGATCGCGCGGCTGGCCGAGGGCAGCATCGGCCGCGCGCTGGCGCTGACCGAGGGCGAGGGGCTGCCGCTCTACCGCGAGATGATCGAGTTGATCAAGTCGATGCCGCGCCTCGACGTCCCCAAGCTGCACGCCTTCTCCGACCGCGTCGGCGGCGACGAAGAGAAAAGCCGCACCTTGCAGGAGCTGTTCCTGCGCTGGCTCGCCACCACCGCCGGTCGCGGCGATCGCGTCCCCGAAGCGGTCGCGGGCGAGCGCGCGCTCGGCGCGCGGTTGCTGGCCGCGGCCGGTCTCGATCGCTGGCTCGAACTGTGGGATCGCACGGTGCGGGCGTTCGAACGCGGCGAGGCCGTCAATCTCGACCGCAAGCAGGTTGTCCTCAACGCCTTCCTCGCCCTCGACCGCACCGTCCGTCCTTGACAGAGGCGCCGCCGGGCAACACTCTGCCGGGCCTCGCGGGAGCATTTGATGGCCGGAAAACCAACCTTCTACGTCACGACGCCGATCTACTACGTCAACGACAACCCGCATGTCGGGCATGCCTACACCACGCTCGCCTGCGACGTGCTGGCGCGCTTCAAGCGGCTCGACGGCTTCGAGGTCAAATTCCTGACCGGCACCGACGAGCACGGCCAGAAGGTCGAGAAATCGGCCCAGGCCGCCGGCACCGACGCGCAGACCTTCACCGACCGGGTGTCGCAGAAGTTCCGCGATCTCACCAAGGCGATGAACTTCTCCAACGACGATTTCATCCGCACCACCGAGCCGCGCCACATCAAGGCCTGCCAGGCGCTGTGGCAAGAGGTCGCCGCGCGCAAGACGCCGAAGGGCAACGACAACATCTACCTGGCCTCGTACGGCGGATGGTATTCGGTGCGCGACGAGGCATTTTGGGGCGAGGACGAGCTGGTCACCGGACCCGACGGCCAGAAAACCGCGCCGACCGGTGCTCTGGTCGAATGGGTCGAGGAGCCGAGCTATTTCTTCCGCCTGTCCGACTGGGCCGACTGGCTGCTTGAATTCTACGACAAGCATCCCGACTTCATCGCGCCCAACAGCCGCCGCAACGAAGTGGTCAGCTTCGTCAAGGGCGGCCTGCAGGACCTCTCGATCTCGCGCACCACCTTCAGTTGGGGCGTGCCGGTGCCCGGCGATCCCAAGCACATCATGTATGTCTGGTTCGACGCGCTGATCAATTACATCACGGCGGTCGGCTACCCCGACAAGACAGGCGAATATGCCAAATTCTGGCCGGCCGACCTGCACGTGGTGGGCAAGGACATCCTGCGCTTCCACGCGGTGTACTGGCCCACGTTTCTCGCCGGGGGCGGCCTCGAGGTGCAAAAGCGCGTGTTCGCCCAGGGCTGGTGGACCATCGAAGGCCAGAAGATGTCGAAATCGCTCGGCAACGCGATCGATCCGCTGGCGCTGATCGCGCGCTACGGGCTCGACCCGGTGCGCTTCTTCCTGCTGCGCGAAGTGCCGTACGGCAACGATGGCGATTTTTCGCGCCGCGCGATGATCGGCCGGATCAACGGCGAGTTGGCCAACGAGCTCGGCAATCTGGCGCAGCGCACGCTGGTGCAGATCAACAAGAACTGCGCCGCCCAAGTGCCCAAGCCCGGCCTATTCATCGATGTCGACAACACGCTGCTCGACGCGGCGAAGGCGTTGCTCGCTCAGTCGCGCGCGGCGATGGATCGGCAGGAATTCCATGTCGCGCTCGAATCGATCTGGCTCGTGGTGCGTGCCGCCAACGCCTATATCGACCATCAGGCGCCCTGGGCGCTGAAAAAGACCGATCTCGCGCGCATGAACACCGTGCTCTATGTGCTGGTCGAGGTCGAGCGGCGGATCGCGTTGCTGCTACAGCCCTTCATGCCCGATTCGATGGCCAAAATGCTCGATCAGCTGGCGGTGCCGGCGGGGGCGCGCGACTTCACCGCGTTCGACACGGCACTCGCCGCCGGGACGAATTTGCCGCCGCCCCAGGGCGTGTTCCCGCGCTATGTCGAGGAGCAGGAAGGCGCGGCCTAGTCCGGGAAGGCCGCGCACGCGGCGCTGTACGCAACCGCGTCGGTGGGATTAGCATCGAACCGACGCCAACACGCGCTTCGAACAAGGCGCGGCCGAGACGGGCAACGACCCGCCGTCAATGACGGGAGGAGACGAGATGGGCCACACCCTGTTCACGAACGTGCGCATCATCGACGGTAGCGGCGCGCAGCCCTACGCCGGCGAGGTTCTGGTTCAAGGCAATCGCATCGCCCGCGTGGCCAAGGGCGGGCAGACGATCCAGATGCCCGGTGCGACGGTGATCGACGCGGGCGGCGCCACGCTGATGCCCGGCATGACCGAGGCGCACACCCATTTTTCCTGGAACGACCAGCCCAGCCTCGGCGCGATCGCGCGCATGCCGCCCGAGGAGCATATCCTGTGGTGCGCCCATATCGCCGAACGCTATCTGCGGATGGGTTTCACCTCCTGCGTCGGCGCGGCCCCGGCCAAGGCGCGGCTCGACGTAGTGATCCGCAACGCGATCGAGTCGGGCCAGATTCCCGGCCCGCGCTATCTCGCCGCCAGCCAGGAGATGACGGTGGCCGGCGGACTGGCCGACGAGATGCTGCCCCATCTGCCGTTCCCGGAAACCAGCTTTGGCGTGGTGGTCAGCGGCGTCGAGGAGATGCGTGCGGCCGTGCGCCTGGCGCTCAAATACGGGGTCGACGCGATCAAGCTGAACCTGTCGGGCGAGTACATCGCCGGCATTCCCGCCGAGTTCACGCCGATGACCGACGAAGAGGTCAAGGTCGCGGTCGACGAGGCCAAGCGGCGCGGCAAACGGGTGCAGGCGCATGCGCGCTCCTGCGAATCGATCAAGCAGTCGCTGCGCAACGGCGTCGAGGTGCTGTTCCACTGCAGCTACACCGACGAAGAAGCGCTCGACATGCTCGAGGCGCAGAAGGACAGGATTTTCGTAGCACCCGGCCTGGCCTGGCTGATCAAGACCTCGTTCCACGCCGCGGAATGGGGCCTGCCGCCCGAACTCACCGCCAAGATGGGCTATCATCGCGAGCTCGAGGCGGCGATCGAATCGCTCAAGAAGATGCACAAGCGCGGAATCAGGGTCCTGCCCGGCGGCGACTACGGTTTCGCCTGGATTCCCCACGGCACCAACGCGACCGACCTTGAATACTTCGTCACGCATCTCGGCTTCACACCGATGGAGGCGATCGTCGCGGCGACCAAGCTCGGCGGCCAGATCATGATGAAGGGCGACGAGCTCGGCCAGACCAAGGAGGGCTATCTCGCCGACATTCTGCTGGTCGACGGCGATCCGCTCGCCAATATCGCGGTCCTGCAGGACGCCTCGCGCATTCTCGCGGTGATGAAGGACGGTTCCTTCCACAAGGAG
>Ga0181519_10002870_pt1 | contig 14346 bp, 17 predicted proteins | sample PEATcosm2014_Bin_26_FD_121102 | JGI IMG/M metagenome (GOLD analysis project Ga0181519, IMG submission 121102) | Peatland microbial communities from MTU Mesocosm Facility, Houghton, MI, USA - PEATcosm2014_Bin02_10_metaG | ecosystem: Environmental > Terrestrial > Soil > Wetlands > Peat | place...
CACCGGCGACAACGTCAAGGAACCCCTCAACCGGCGTGACACCATCCACGTCCAGTTCTAGGCAATCTTATCTACAATCTACCCGGAGCCCGGCCCACAAGGCCGGGCTCCTTTCTTTTTTGGGGTCTGCACGGGGTACAAGCGTTGCGACGTGGACGCCGCTCGATCGGGCCGTTAAAGGGCGGCGATGGCGATTGGCGTCTTTGATTCCGGAATCGGCGGCTTAAGCGTCCACCATGCCCTGGTGCGCCGCCTCCCATCAGCGGACTTCATCTATCTCGCGGATCAGGCGTCGACGCCCTACGGCGGTCGCGCCGGGGAGGAAATCGTCGCCCTCACTCGCGCGGGTTGCGAGCGGCTGTTCGAAGCGGGCTGCGATCTAGTTATCCTGGCCTGCAACACCGCCGCCGCAGTCGCACTGCGGCGTCTGCAACAGACCTGGCTGCCAGACTATCGCCGGGCCTTGGGGCGGCCCGCCAATGTTCTTGGAATTATCGTCCCCACTATCGAAGCCGCCACCGGGTTGCCCTGGAGTCATGAGGCGGAGCGCCCCACCGACAAGGTCGAGCATGTGGATGTCCTGGGCATCTTTTCCACCCCCGCGACGGCGACCTCCCGAGTCTATGAGATCGAAATCGACAAGAGACGCGGTGATGTTGCCGTTTTCTCCGAGCCGTGCGCGACCCTGGCCCGGGATATCGAGGCGGGCGCCAAGGAGGAGTACCTGAAGATCGTGGTCGAAGACCATGTCGGCGCGCTGACGCGAAGGATCGGACGCCCACCCGATAGGGCCATATTGGGCTGCACGCACTATGAGATCATCGCGCGCCTGTTTCGCGACGCCTTGCCGCCTGGCGTTCCGCTGATCCACCAGCCCGAAGCCACCGCAGAGGCGATCGCCACCTATCTTAAGCGCCATCCGCAATATGATCCGGGGGCCGAGGGGCGTCGGTTATTCCTCACTACCGGCCGCGCCGGCGCGCAAAACGGCTTGGTCGAACGGTTCTGGGGCTCGCCCCTCCATTTCCAATCGATTTTATAGGGGGAGACATGAAGTTCGCGGCTCAGTTCGGTGTTGTATTTGGCTTGACCGCCTTAGCTCTTGGAAGCGCGGCGCGCGCCGAAGTGCTCGACAGCCAAGCCGGAGGGTTCACCACGCGCGGGAGCGTCGCCATAGCCGCTCCAGCGGCGAAGGTCTGGACGGCGCTGGGTCAAATCGGGGCATGGTGGAACCCGGTTCACAGCTACTCTGGGGACTCGCGCAATCTGTCCATCGTCCTGAAGCCCGGTGGTTTCTTTCTCGAAGCCCTGCCGGGCGGAGGCGTCCGCCATATGGTTGTGGTCTACGCCAAACCAAACGAGACGCTGCGTTTGGAGGGTGCGCTTGGCCCTTTGCAAGCGTTCGGCGTCGCCGGGAGCTTGACCTGGAGACTAAATGAGAAGGACGGCGTCACGACGGTTACACAAACCTACGACGTGGGCGGCCACGCCCCCGGCGGACTGGCCGCCTTCGCGAGCCCGGTCGACGCGGTGCTCGGCGATCAGGCCAACCGCCTCAAGCGATATGTGGAGACGGGCAAGCCGCAATAAAAGCCCGGACTTCACCGGCGATCCAAGAATCTGTCGATGCAGCTATCGGTGGGGATTGACAATACCTATATCGCTGGGATGCTTCCCACCCTCCGCCAGCTCCAATATCTCAAACTTCTAGCCCACCACGGCTCATTCAGCCGCGCCGCGAATGCGGCCCACGTGACCCAGCCAACCCTTTCGGCGGGTATTCAGGAGCTTGAGAAGATTCTCGGCGCCGCCATGGTCGACCGAAACCGCTCAGGAGTGATTTTGACCGCGGCCGGCGAAGAAGTGGTGAGCCGCGCCGGAGCGATCCTGACGCAGACCGAGGATCTCGTTCGAGAGGCGCGAGGCGCCGGAGAACCTCTGGGCGGCCGGTTCAGGCTCGGCGTCATCCCGACGATCGCCCCGTTTCTTCTGCCCGCCGCGTTGCCTGTGCTGCGAGCGCGCTTTCCAAAACTGAAGTTGTTTCTGCGTGAGGACCTTACTCATCGGCTGGTGGCCGACGTCAGATCCGGCGCCTTGGACGGCGCGCTGCTGGCCCTTCCATACGATGTGACGGGCTTGGACTTCGCCCATGTGGGAGACGACGAACTCATGGCGGCCTTTCCAAGCGATCATCCGCTCAGCCACGCCGCAAGCATCGCGCCCGACCGGCTCGAGGGCGAAGAATTGATATTGCTAGAGGACGGTCATTGCCTGCGCGATCACGCCCTCACCGCCTGCGGGATGGGGGCCGCGCGTCACGCCAGGGAAGAAGGCTTCTCGGCCACCTCGCTCGCCACATTGGTTCAGATGGTGGCTTCGGGGCTCGGGGTTTCCTTCCTGCCAGCCATGGCGGTCGAAGCCGGACTCGCCAAGTCCGCGCAGATTGCCGTGCGTCCTCTGGACGCGGATCACGCAAACCGACAAATCGTGGTGGCCTGGCGAGCCGGATCCACGCGAGCGGCGGAATGCGGCCTTCTCGTCGAGGTGTTTCAAGGCCATTGAGTGGCGGCCGGGCCTTCGGAAAATTTCACGGATCTGGACAGAAAAAGGGGGCGACCGCGAGACAAAAGCGCACGGTAGCCATGCGATCGCCAAAACGTGGTCCGCGGGGCTTGCAAACGCCGCGCGTGAGTCGTTAATCGCTTTGCAGCCTCCCCCCGACAGAGCCCGCAACACCCAAAGCCTCATGAATTATTCGTTCATTAAAATGAATGGTCTCGGCAACGATTTCGTGGTCGTCGAGGCTGGTTCGGAGAAATTTGCCCCCAACACTCAGGAAGTTCGCGCCATCGCTGATCGCAAAAGCGGCATCGGCTGCGATCAACTCATCAGCCTTGAGCGATCCGAGCGTGCCGACGCCTTCATGCGGATATGGAACGCGGATGGAGGCGAGGTAGGCGCCTGCGGAAACGCCGCGCGCTGTGTCGGCTGGCTGCTGATGGAGGCTTCCGGGCGAGAGTCGATCCTGATCGAAACGACCGCCGGCCTTGTGGAGGCCAAGCGCGTCGGCCCAAAGGAAGTCACTGTCGACATGGGCGTTCCAGGTCTCCATTGGCGTGACATCCCGCTGGCGCACGCGGTGGACACCCGCCGGGTCGACCTAGAGGTGGATTATATTCGCGATCGCCCCGGCTGCGTCTCGATGGGCAATCCGCACATGGTGTTCTTCGTGCCCGACGCCATGGCCGTACCCCTCCCCAGGCTGGGGGCCAGATTGGAGCGCCATCCGCTTTTTCCCGAACGGGCCAACGTGGGCTTCGCCCAGGTCAAGGCGGCCAATCGCATCCGTCTGCGGGTCTGGGAACGCGGCGCCGGGATCACCAGCGCCTGCGGCACCGGCGCGTGCGCGGCCGTGGTGGCCGGCCATCGCCGAGGTCTCACCGGCCGTCAGGTCACTGTCGAGATGGACGGCGGCGAACTCCTGATCAACTGGAGCCGGAGTGATGATCACGTGCTGATGACCGGTCCGGTGGCGGTGGAATTCGCCGGCCGCCTTCCCAATCTGGAGCAGGCGGCCGCTTAGCCCAGCCCGACGGTCGCGGCGACGCCGCCGATCTGCTAAAGCCGCGCGAGCGATTACTTGGAGATCGTGGCGGACTGATTTTCATGGCCGACGGATCATCGCCCGCCAACGTCGAGGGCGGCGGGGTCAAAATTGTGACCTTCGGCTGCCGGCTTAATGCGTGCGAGTCGCAGGCCATCAGCGAACGCGCCGCGGAAGACGGGGTGACCGACACCGTGGTCTTCAACACCTGTGCGGTGACCAGCGAAGCCGTCCGCCAGGCGCGCCAAGCCATCCGCAAGGCGAGGCGCGATCGCCCGGGCGCGCGACTGGTCGTCACCGGCTGCGCCGCCCAGATCAATCCAAGCGCCTTTTCCGCCATGGACGAGGTCGATCTGGTCCTGGGCAACGCCGATAAGACCGCCCCGGGCGCGCTGAAAGCCGGTGGTGTTCGGACGCGGGTGAGCAACATCATGGCGTTGCGCGAAACCGCTGGCCGCGCGGCGTCGGGCTTCGCCGGACGCGCGAGGGCCTATGTGGAGATCCAGAACGGCTGTGATCATCGCTGCACCTTCTGTGTGATCCCGTTTGGTCGAGGAAACGCGCGCTCGGTTCCCGCGGAAACAGTCGCGAACCGCGTGCGGGCTCTGGCCGACACTGGATTCGCTGAGGTGGTGCTAACTGGCGTCGATCTCACAAGTTGGGGAACCGACCTTCCGGGCCAGCCACCGCTAGGGGCCTTGGTGAGCGGGATCCTTGCCGGCGCGCCCGCGCTTCGAAGCCTGCGCCTTTCCTCGATCGACGCCGCCGAGATCGATCCGGATCTGATGACCGTCATGGCTGGGGAGCCGCGCTTGGCGCCCCATCTACATCTCTCTCTGCAATCCGGCGACGACCTCATCCTCAAGCGCATGAAGCGCCGGCATTCGCGCGCCCAGGCGCTGGCCTTGATCGACGAGGTGCGGCGGGTGCGGCCCGAGACCGCCTTCGGCGCTGACTTCATCGCCGGCTTTCCCACCGAAACCGAAAGCGCGTTCGAAAACACATTGGCTTTCGTTGAAGAGGCCGACCTCGCTTTCCTCCATGTGTTTCCCTACAGCCCTCGCCCGGGCACGCCCGCCGCGCGCATGCCCCAGCTTTCCCGCTCCGTAATCAAAGAGCGCGCCGGGCGACTGCGCGACGCCGCGAAAACCGCACTCACCCGCCATCTGGACCGTCAGGTGGGACGGCGCCTGACGGTGCTTGTAGAGCGCGAAGGCCAAGGACGCGCCGAGGATTTCACCCAGGTCGCATTCGTGGGAGACGCGCGCGCGGGATCGCTCATCGTCGGCGTGGCCTCCGGCCATGACAATGAACGGGCGCGCATCGATTCCTGGACGGCGGTGACGGCCTAACCCAACAGCCTCCACACATCGTGCGCCGCCAGGGCCATGAGGACGAGTGTGCCCAATACGTGCACAGAGAAGCGGATCATGACCGCGTTGATCGTCGCCTGGATCAGGCTATGGACGACACGTAGCGCGACATAGGCCCAGGCCAGGGCCAGATCGAGGTCGCTGACCCAGCGATGGGTAAGATAGGTGTAAAAGACCAACGCATAGAAGATCGTCGGCTGTTCCATCAGGTGGTTGTAGTTGTAGGCCACCTGCCGGACCTTCAGTGGCAAGATGTCAAGCGAACTCGGCTCCCGCGCCTGGTCGGGATCTATTCCCGCTTTGGTGATCGCGGGAATACGCGTCACATACATCCATATCCACATGACGAAAGACCACAGGATCAGCGCCAGGACTGGCGTGAGTATGGACTTGACGGATTCCAGCGGGGTCATGATTGCGCCCGGAATGGGTCCGCTTCGAAAACGCCCAGAATCTCGAAGTGGTCGCTGAAGAAGGCGAGTTCATCGAAGGCGCCGGCGAGATCGGTGTCGCTCGGACGTCCATCGACCTCGGCGTAGAAGAAAGTCGCTGTGAAGGCGCCATTCTCCATATAGCTCTCCAGCTTGGTCATGTTGACGCCATGGGTGGCGAAACCGCCCAGCACCTTGTAAAGCGCCGCAGGAATATTGCGCACCCGGAAGACGAAGCTGGTTACGCAGGCCGCGCCATCAGCTGGCGGCGGCGGGTTCCGCTCGGCGGACATGACCAGGAACCGTGTGGTGTTGTGGGCTTCATCCTCCACATCGGTCAGCAGGATATCGAGACCATAGATTTCGGCGGCGAGGGCCGGGGCTATGGCCGCCTTCGTGACATCGGGATGAGCCGCCAGGGTCTTGGCGGCGCCGGCGGTGTCGCCCGCCGCCTCCAGGCTCGCGCCCAGCTTCCTGAACACCTTTCGACACTGGCCGGCGGCGAACGGCATGCTGATGATGGTCGCCACATCCTCCAGGCGCGCGCCCGGATTAGCCATGAGTTGGAAGCGAATGGGCTTGAACCGTTCGCCAATGATCTTCAGGCCCGATGAGGGCAGCAAGTGGTGAACATCCGCCACACGGCCGGCGATTGAATTCTCCACCGGGATCATACCCAGTGCGCAGTCTCCGCGTTTCACCGCCTCGAAGGCGTCCTCGAAGGTGGCGTGAGGGGTGGGTTCATAGTCGGGGAAGTGGGCGCGGCAGGCTTCGTCGCTGTTGGCGCCTGGTTCGCCTTGGAAAGCGATCTTCGGTCTAGGAGTCATGAACGGTCTCTAGCATAGGCGCGGGCGGCGGCGAGGTCGGCGGCCGTGTCCACCGAGATCGGGGCCCTGTCGACTACCGCGGCCCAGATGGAAAGGCCCAGTTCCAGAGCTCTGAGTTGCTCAAGGTTTTCTCGCCGCTCAAGCAACGAAGGCGGGGCGGCGTTGAAACGTTCCAAGGCGGCCCGGCGATAGGCATAGAGACCTATGTGTCGCCAGATAGGCCCCTCGCCATAGAGAACCGATCGCGTGAAATAGAGAGCCCTCCCAGAGCGCCCGTCGCCCTCCAAGGCCAGGATCGCCTTGACCACGTCGGGGTTAGCGCGATCAGCGACGTTGGCCTCAAGGGCCACCAAGGTGGCGATATCGCAATCGGGACGGTTAGCCAAAATAGCCGCGCCATCGGCGATCGAGGCGGTTGAAACGAAGGGCATATCGCCTTGAAGATTGATAACCACCTCGTGCCGGCGGTTGGGATCCAGTTCGGCCAGGGCGGCGAGGATGCGGTCGGAGCCGGACGGCAACGACGGGTCGGTGAGAATCGCCTGGCCGCCCGCCATCTTCACAGCATCGACAATGGCGCCGTCGCCCGCCGCCACGACCACCGGGCCTATGTCGGCTTCGAGCGCCTGGCGCATCACTCGGACGATCATCGCCACGCCGCCGATATCCGCCAGGGGCTTGCCTGGCAGCCGGCGCGCGGCCATCCGTGCGGGTATGAGGATAATCGGGTTCATGAGCGGAGCGACGTCCGGAGCCAATTGAACGTGTTCTGGGCGCCGCCGCCGAGACGCCACGGGCGGCGCCCAAAGGGCGTTTGCGCCAGCGGCGGTAGCGTGTAAGAGACGCCAAGGCAACCAGGGGCGAGGTTTGGGCGGCGCAGGCCCCACGATCGTCTCGGCATTCCTCAAAAAGGGCCCAAGGAAGAGATGAGCGACGACCTGACCGGCAACAAGATCATCGGCGCGTCGCTGGCGACGGCGCTCGTCATGGTGGGCCTTGCCGTGGTCACGCCCAAGTTCTTCGAGAGCGCGCCACCGGCCAAGCCGGGATACGTCATCGCCGTGGCCGCCGAAGCCGATTCCGGGGCGGCCGCGCCCGTGGCGCCGCCTGACTGGGGTACGGTGCTGAAGACCGCCGACGTTTCAGCCGGCGAGGCCAAGACCGCAGTCTGCAGGGCCTGTCACATATTTGATCCGTCGGGCGCCAACAACATCGGTCCAGGACTCTATGGGGTCGTCGGCCGCAAGCCTGGCAGCCATCCTGGATTCTCCTATTCGGCCGGCATGGAGGCCTTCGGCGCCAAGCAGCCGATCTGGGACTATGAACACATCTACGAGTTTCTCGCCGGTCCGCAGAAATATATCGATGGCACCAAGATGACCTTCATGGGCATCAAGGACTCGCAGGACCGTATCAACGTCATCGCCTATCTCCATACCCTGGGGTCGAGCCTGCCGATCCCGCCGCCGGCCTCCGCCGCCCAACCTACCGCTGCCGCCGCGGCGACCGGAGCCGCGCCCGCTAAGGCCGGCGCCCCCGCTTGAGCGGCGTCACTCGCCTCGTCTTCTTGGTCGGGGCCATGGTGGTGATGGCGTGGGGCGCGCTGGCCGCACCCGCCCCGCACGTGCGCATCGCATCCCTTGCTCAGCTTCCCACACCTCTACCGAATCCTTATGATCCAGCCGCTGACGCAAAGGCGGAGGTTGCCGCGGCCAGAGCAAAGGCCAGGGCCGATGGAAAGCTCCTTCTGATCGATCTGGGCGGCGCATGGTGCGGCGATTGCCGGGTGCTGGCCGGATTGATGGAGCAACCGGAGATCGCCGAGTTCGTCAGGGCTCACTATGTGGTGGTGAACGTAGATGTAGGCCGCGAGAACCGAAACCTCGACATACCGGCCCACTACGGCGTGAAGTCCATGGAGGGCGTTCCAAGCCTGCTCATCGTCGATTCGCAGGGTCGTCTGGTCAACGCAGGCCACGTCGCCGCCCTTGCCGACGCCCGCTCGATGACCCCGCAGGCGCTCGCCGACTGGCTGGCTCGCTGGACGGACTAGCGGCTAGTTCGAATCGTCGCGCGCCTGGGCCATGGTGATGACGAACCCAGCCAGCACGTCGAGCAGCACCATCAGGATGATCAGGAAAAAGGTCGAAGTGGCGAAGGCGGGAAAGACCAGCATTTCCACAAGGCAGGCGACGAACAGCACCATGGAGAGGGCGTGATTGGCGATGGCGATCCGCCGACTGCCAGCTGATTTCACCAGTTCGACGAACAGCACGACCAGCGAAGCCGCGAGCAACAGGTCCGCCACGCTGACCGGCCATAGGCCTCCCGGCGCTGTCTTGAATTCGAAAAGAGGCGCGGTTAGGCGGATGTTGGCGTCGGTTGAATGGTAGCCGCCGGCAAGGGTGAGAGTGAACAGGTTGTAGAGGCCCACGGGTAGCGCAAGCAGCGGAGCGGCGGCGAAGACGGCGAATCTGCCCATGGCGTCGTTTGTAGGGACGCCGGCGAGAATGGTCGAGGCCGGGCGATCTAGTGCTCCGACACCTGGCCTGGGTCGCGCGTTCTGCCCCTCAGCCAAAGAACCCCCAGCAAGTCGATTGCGCCGGCCGCCAAGCGTCCGAAGTTGGTGTATTTGGACCGACCCGCGACACGTGGGCGATGAGCGACCGGCAAGAAGGTTATCTCATACCCCTCGCGCAACATGACGGCCGGCAGGTAGCGGTGCAGATGATCGAAATAGGGCAGGCGCAGAAAGGCCTCCCGGCGAACGACCTTGAGACCGCAGCCGCTATCGAGCGTGCGGTCGTTGAGTAGACCGCGCCGAACTTCATTGGCCAGGCGCGACGCCCAGCGTCGGGCGAGAGGATCACGCCGGCTACACCGTTCCCCTCCAACAAGACCAAGGCGCGGCGGTCCGGAGCGCAGCACCGCAACCAGATCAAGGGCGTCGGCCGGGTCGTTTTGACCATCGCCATCAAGCAGTACGATAATCGGCGCCCGGGCCGCCAGAACTCCGGTGCGGATCGCCCGGCTCTGGCCGGCGCCTCGGGCGTGGGAGAGGATACGCAGATTTGGCATCTCCGGCCTGAGAGCCATCAGACTTGCCCGGACGCCGTCGGCGCTGGCGTCATCGACGAAGATGATCTCCGCCGCCTCGGCCTCGAAGACGGCCGCAATCTCCCGGGCCAGGGAAGCGGCCGCCCCTTCCTCATCACGAACCGGCACAACGATCGAAATTTGAGGCGCGGTGTCCGACATCATAACCGCCGTTGATAGAGCAAAATTCGGCATCGCGATGTTCGTGCTACTACTCGGCTGTGCTTGACGTTGCATCACTTGACCGCGTGAGTCGCGGCTGGCGAGGCCCTATCCTGGCCGCCGTCGTTGCCCTCCTCGCCGTCCTGCCTGGCCTGGTCGCCCTGCCTCCGCTCGATCGGGACGAATCTCGATTCGCCGAAGCCTCGGCGCAGATGCTGGAAACAGGCGATTTCGTCAGCCCGAAATTTCAGGAGACTCCGCGGTTTAAAAAGCCAGCGGGAATCTATTGGCTGCAGGCCGCCGCCGTGCGCGTCTTCAGCCACGTGGAGGACCGCCAGATCTGGGCCTACCGGATTCCCTCACTCCTAGGCGCGATGATGGCCGCGGCGGCCTGCGCATGGGGCGCGGCCGCGTTCGCGAGGCCCGGATCAGCCTTTCTGGCCGGCGCCTTGTTGGGATCGACATTTCTGCTCTCCACGGAGGGGGCGGTCGCCGCCACCGACGCGGTTTTGGCGGGGTCGGTCACTTTGGCCATGGCGTCGCTCGGAAGGCTCTATTTCGCCGCGCGCGATGGCCCTGCCGCCGGCCGATTGGCGAAGATCCTCTTCTGGCTGGCCGTGACCCTTTCGATCGCGGTCAAAGGACCGATCGGGCCGATGATCGTGGTTCTTACGCTCGCGGCCCTGGCGATCTGGGACCGGAAGGCTGGCTGGATAAGGTCGCTCGGTTGGGGCTGGGGCGCCATCCTTATCCTGGCCGTGATCGGCCCCTGGGCCATGGCCATAACGGTGGCCAGCGACGGGGCCTTCTGGAGCGGCGCGGTCGGCGGCGATCTGGCGTCAAAGCTGGCGGGGGGCGACGACGGTCACGGCGCCCCTCCAGGCTTCCACATGCTTCTGGCGCCGCTGCTGATGTTCCCCGCCACATTCCTGCTTCCGGCTGCCGCGGTCATCGCTTGGCGCGGGCGGTCCGAACCAGCAATCCGATTCGCGCTTTGCTGGCTGATTCCGGCCTGGCTGGTGTTCGAGGCTACGCCGACCAAGCTCGCCCATTATCCCCTGCCGCTCTACGGGGCCGTGGCGTGGCTGATGGCGCGGAGCTTGGCGGAGCCGGCCGACAGGGCTCCACAGCCGATCGTACGGGGCGTCGGCGCGGCCCTCATGATGGTGGCGGCGATCGCCTTCGCGGCCATCGGCCCCATAGCCGTAGGTCGCTTGAATGGCGGCGTGAGCATGCCGGTCGCCCTCGCCGCCGCCGCGCTTTACCTGGCCGCCGGCGCGGCCGGCGCCGGGCTCCTTTCGAAAGATGAGGCTGTAAAGGCCGCTCTCTGGGCCGGCGCGCTTGCCATCCTCGCCCATGGTCTTATTGCCGGTGTCGTCGCGCCGTCGCTGAAGCCTTTGTGGCTGTCGAGCCGGGCCGCCAAAGCGCTGGAAGCCGCCGGCGCCAGCCCGCGCCAGGGCGTGGTCCCCGGCCCCGTCGCCGTCGTAGGCTACGAGGAGCCCAGTCTCGTCTTTCTTCTGGGCGCCGACACCGAATTGGGTGACGCCGACGACGGCGCGGACGCCATCGCCGATGGCCGTCCGGTGATCGTCGAGAGCCGACAGCTTCCCGCCTTCCGACTGGCTTTGGCGCGGCAGGGCCTGGATGTCCAGCGCATCGGTGAGGGCGCCGGCCTCGATTATTCCAATAACGCACACGATATGCTGCTCATGTTCCTGCGGGACAAACACAAGGGCCCCCCATGAATCGTACGATCCAGATCGTCGAGGTTGGGCCTCGCGACGGCTTGCAGAACGAAAAAGCGCTGCTCGAAACCGCCGACAAGATCGAATTCATCAGCCGTCTGGAAGTGGCCGGCGCCAGGCGGATCGAGGCGGTGTCCTTCGTCAATCCGCGCCGTGTGCCGCAGATGGCCGGGGGTGAGGAAATCATGGCCGCGCTGCCGCGTACACCAGCGGTCTCGCGTATCGGCCTGGTGCTTAATGAACGGGGATGGGAACGGGCCGTGGCCAGCGGCTGCGACGAAGCCAATGTGGTGGTTTGCGCCACCGACGGCTTCGGCATTCGCAATCAAGGCGCGGGCGTGGCCCAGCAGATCGCGACCTTGGCGGCCATCGCCGCGCGGCGAGAACGAGAGGGTGGTCCGCCTATTTCCCTGACCATCTCGGTGGCCTTTGGCTGTCCCTTCGACGGCGAGGTCAACGAGGATCAAGTGATGGCGATCGTGCGCGAGGCCGCCGATCTCGGCGTCGGTGAGATCGCCCTGGCCGACACCATTGGCGTCGCCGATCCCTGGACCGTCCGCGCCCGCGTGGAGGCCGCCCGTCGGGCGGCGCCGGATGCGACGCTGCGCATGCATTTCCATGACACCCGGGGCACGGGTCTGGCCAACGCATTCGCCAGCGTGGAGGCCGGCGTAAGAGTGCTCGACGCCAGTTGCGGCGGCCTGGGCGGCTGCCCATTCGCTCCGGCCGCGACCGGCAATATCGCCAGTGAAGATCTGGCCTATATGCTCGAACGCGCCGGCTTCGAGACAGGCCTGGATATTGGCGCTTTGGTGGAGACCGCCCGGTGGGTGGGCGAAAGGATCGGCAAGCCGCCGGTCTCGGCCCTCAGCCGGGCGGGTGGGTTTCCTTAAGCGCCTCCGCGGGCCGCGCTTGCATGGCGGCGACCACATCGATATCACCGCGCCTTCGCTCGCCCGGGAATCTTTGGAGAGGTGGCTGAGCGGTTGAAAGCACCGCACTCGAAATGCGGCATACTCGCAAGGGTATCGGGGGTTCGAATCCCCCCCTCTCCGCCAGCCAGTCCTGGCAGTTCGTCTCTACTCAGCACGACGGCGACAACCCCCGGAAATGCCCCGCGAACTTCCGTGCAAAGGGCAAAATCGGAGACACGAACCGCCGATCAACCTCCCTGTTTACGGGCCAATCGCAGGCCCAGTCTCTGGCCCGGGAACTGACAACTTAACTCGCGCCGGTCGCGAGGGCCCTCTCCCCCTCCGATAATCAAGCGGCCTCGGTAGCGGCCGCCCACGCTTGATGAGCCTCGGCCCGGAATCGACGGAGGGTGGGTCGGCGGATCAGGTGGGTCTGCGTGTTGAAGGTGTTGTAGATGGCGCCGTGAGTGGAGAGGAATCGCTGGGCCGAGCTCTGGCTCTTGAACTTCAGCTGCTTTCGCTCTCGTCGTCGGATGGCGAGGTGAGAGTTCTCGGCCCGGTTGTTTTCCCGCATCCCACCGGGTCGGTGTCGAGCCTTCATTCCCAACTTCTTCATCGCGGCGCCATAGGAGGCGAGCTTATCAGTGGTGACGGTCTGGGGATGGATCCCCTGACCCTTGAGCAACTTCCTCAGGAGCTTCATCGCCGCCGCCTTGTTGCGGCGCTTCTGAACCAGGACATCAAGGACCTCGCCTTCGTCGTCGACGGCGCGCCATAGGTACATCCGCCGGCCGCCGATCTTCACCACCATCTCGTCCAGATGCCACCGGCCCGTGGGCGGCGAACGGCGACGCCGTAGGTTGGCCGCGATCAGCGGACCGAACTTGTTCACCCAGCAGCGCACGGCCTCGCGGCTCACCTCGATGCCGCGCTGGGCGAGGAGCTCCTCGACGTCCCGGACGCTCAAGGTGAAGCGAAAATAAAGCCATACCGCGTAGCGGATCACATCCGGCGGGAACCGGTGGCGCTTGAACGATATTCCCGTCATTGTCTCCATCTCCGTGCCTAGCGGCCAGTCGGGCAAACCCTCGGTGAGGTTCGCCCTACCTCCTCAACACCGGAGACTTGTTAGCGTTAGACTGTCAGCACCTACTACTCGTCACCGGAGACTTCTTAGGGTTAGACTGTCAGCACCCGTCGATGCCCCGAATAGTCACCTACAACGTTCATCGATGCCTAGGGGTGGACCGCCGCCTGAACGTCGGTCGCGTGGCCGAGGTGATCGCGGCGCAATCGCCAGACATCGTGGCGCTGCAGGAGATTGACGTCGGCCGGGCGCGTACCGGCGGCGTCGATCAGGCTCATCATCTGGCGACGCTTCTCGGCATGGCGTTTCATTTCAACGCCGCCTTGACGGTCGAAAGCGAAAGTTATGGGGACGCAATTCTCACGTCCCTGCCCGAGCGCCTGGTCAAGGCGGCGGCGTTGCCCGGACATCCGCTGACCACCCGCCTGGAGCCGCGAGGCGCCCTCTGGGTGGCGGTCAGGATCGGGGACATCGAGCTTCAAGTTATCAATACCCACCTCGGCCTGGCGCCCGGAGAGCAACGCGCCCAGGCCTCGGCGCTCGCTGGCGAGGCATGGCTCGGTTCGCCCGAACGGTCCGACCCGCTGATGCTGGTCGGCGACTTCAACGCCACCCCGCGGGCCGCCACGTTCCGAACGATCTCAGGCCACCTCACGGAATCGCGGCGAGCTTGCAAGGGGGCGCCCTCGATCCGTACGTTTCCCTCCCAAGCGCCGATGCTGGCGCTCGACCACGTGTTCGTCAGCGGGGGCATTCAAGTCCGGTCCGTGACGGCGCCATCGGATATGCGCTCGCGTGCGGCCTCCGATCACCTGCCCCTGGTGGTCGATTTCGATTTGATCGACGAGCAGACCAAGCCCTCCTTGACCGACGCCTGATCGCGATCAGCGTCTATCCGAGAGCAGACCTTCGATTCCGTGGACCCAAATACGACGGCCGGCGGTGGCGTCACTGACGCCGCGGCCGGCCGCTTTCGCACTCGTGAGATTGCCTAGAACTGGACGTGGATGGTGTCACGCCGGTTGAGGGGTTCCTTGACGTTGTCGCCGGTGGCGACGGCGGGATCGGACTTGCCTTTCCAGGAGACGTCGAGGGTGTCTTGGGAGA
>Ga0181519_10002872_pt1 | contig 14345 bp, 10 predicted proteins | sample PEATcosm2014_Bin_26_FD_121102 | JGI IMG/M metagenome (GOLD analysis project Ga0181519, IMG submission 121102) | Peatland microbial communities from MTU Mesocosm Facility, Houghton, MI, USA - PEATcosm2014_Bin02_10_metaG | ecosystem: Environmental > Terrestrial > Soil > Wetlands > Peat | place...
ACGAGCGCGGCGACGAGCGTGGCGTCGTCGGTTTGGTTATCGCCTGAGAATTCATCGAGCGCCGCAAACGCAGTCTGGACAATGCTGTCCGGCTGCCGCATTTTACAACGAGTTACGGCGGCAAGAAGGCCCTCAACTCCCCACTCGTCGCCGGCTGCGTTGGTTGCTTCGACAATGCCGTCGGTATACGCGACAATGAGATCGGCGGGATTGAGTTGGACCCTCCGCGCTTCGTAGACGGTGTCCGCAAAGAATCCAACGGGTGGCGCGCCGGCCTCGAGCCAAGTGATGGCGTCGCGTCCGCCGATGACCATGGCGGGATTGTGGCCTGCATTTACATAGTGCAGCATCCGCGTGTTTTCGTCGAAGACGCCATATAATAAAGTGGCGAATCGATCGGGTGGCGAGCACGCGTACAATTGGCGGTTCACAGCGGTCACCACTGCGTCCACGTCGCCGGGGGCGAACCAAGCGGCAGTGCGAAGAGAGGACTGGACATTCGCGATGAGGAGCGCCGCGGGAAGCCCTTTACCGGATGCATCGGCGACAGCGAACGCCACGCGGCCTCCCGGCAGGGGCAGGAAGGCGAAGCAATCGCCGCCGAGGGCGCGCATCTGCCGGCACCGGGCACTGTACCTGAGTCCCTGGGTTTTGGCGGGCGTGACTTTCATGAATCGCTCTTGCAGATCGCAGGCCACCGCCCAGTCCTGGCTGACATCCACTACCATCGGTTCCGTCATTATCTCCGCACCTCCGTAAGTAGGTCGGCGCGAGGGGCTTGAATTCGACATCGTAGCGCCAAATATTTTTTTGAGAAATTTTCCCGGGGCATGTAGAGAATCGAAAGTCGGCTCCGACTACCATGTGAACGCGCCAGAGGCAGCGTCAACAGGAAGGAGCAAGAGACATGAAATACATTTTGCTAATGTCGGGAACAAAGGCAGGGGTGGACACATACCGTGCTTGGAGTAAGAAGGACATCGATGGCCATATGGCCGTTTTGACCAGCCTGAACCGCGAGCTCACGGAATCGGGTGAATTCGTTGCAACGCAGGGTTTGGCAGCTCCGCATGAAGCTAAGCTGGTACGCGGATTGATGGGCGGGATGCCCGTGACGGACGGCATTTTCCCCGAATCCAAGGAGTTTCTACTGGGCTTCTGGATTCTAGACGTGGCGACGCCGGAGCGAGCCTATGAGATTGCCGCCCGAATTTCAACCGCTCCTGGGCCCGGCGGTGTACCGACCAATATGCCGATTGAAGTCCGTCAATTCGCGAGCCACGGGTCGCAATCGTCCTGAGCGAACGGAGCAAACCCATGAAATACATTTTGATGATGCATGGCAAGAAGGCTGACTGGGATGAATACACCAGGTGGTCGAAAGAGGATCTGCAGCGGAACGTCGACTATATGCGGAGCTTCAGCAAGGAACTGAACGACAGCGGCGTCTTCGTGGACACGAAGGGCCTGGCTTTGCCGCACGAGGCGAAGAACGTTCGCGCGGGGCAGAACGGGGAGCCCATTACGGATGGCGTGTTCCCGGAATCGAAGGAGTTTCTTGCCGGATACTGGGTGATCGACGTGGAAACTCCAGAGCAGGCGTACAAAATTGCCGCCCGCGCGTCCGCCGCACCCGGCCCCGGCGGGAAACCGGCAAATATGCCGATCGAGGTAAGGCAGGTGCTCGGATCCCATAGCGATTTGGGAGTCTGAACACGGATTATCGAAGGTGGCTTTGAGCGAGCATGCAACCGATCTTCCGATCGGACACCTGTTGCGAGAACTGACGCCACAGGTGCTCGGGATAGTGGTGCGGCGATTCCATGATTTCGCCGCGGCCGAGGATGCCGTTCAAGAAGCGTCGATTGCGGCAGTGATCGAATGGCCGCAGCAGGGTCTTCCGGAAAACCCGCGCGCGTGGCTGACGCAGGTTGCGTTTCGAAAAATGACGGACCAGATCCGCAGCGAATCCGCGCGGAGGCGTCGCGAGACGGAAGTTGCGGAGGAGGCGGCCCGTGCGCCCGTGACCACCTTCGATGCCGTGCGGGTGAAAGACGACACGCTTGTTCTTCTCTTCATGTGCTGCCATCCGGCGCTGGCGCCCTCGTCCGCCATTGCTTTAACGCTCCGCGCCGTTGGTGGCCTCACCACGGCTGAAATCGCCAATGCCTTCCTGGTTCCGGAAGCCACCATGGCGCAGCGAATCAGCCGGGCGAAGCAGACCATCAAGGCATCGGGGATTCCATTCCAATTGCCCGATCCCGATGAGCGCGGGTTGCGTCTGCGCTCCGTGCTGCACGTCCTGTACTTGATCTTCAACGAAGGATATACTGCCACATCGGGGCCTCACCTACGGCGCACCGATCTCTCCCAGGAGGGGATACGCCTGGCGCGCATGGCCCTTCAACTGGAACCCGAAAATACCGAGATCGCGGGCCTGCTTGCGCTGATGCTGCTGACGGATGCGCGCCGGCATGCCCGAACCGGCTTAAACGATGAGTTGATCCCGCTCGCGCAGCAGGACCGGGCTCTTTGGGATCGTGGGCAGATCGCCGAAGGAGTCGCGCTTCTCTCAGCCGCACTGCCGAAAGGCTCCGTCGGACCTTATCAACTCCAAGCCGCGATCGCCGCCGTTCACGATGAAGGCGGGCGCCTGGAAGATACCGATTGGCCCCAGATACTCGCGCTGTATGAGTTGCTGAAGCGGATGTCGGACAATCCGATGGTGATCTTGAATCACGCAATCGCGGTAGCGATGGTGCATGGTCCGAAAGAAGGGTTGAATCTGCTGGACGGCCTCAAGGGGGAGCCGCGAATTGCCGAACACTATCGCTTGGATGCCGTTCGCGCACATCTGCTGGAAATGGCTGGCGATTCGCGAGCCGCGGCGAAATACTACCTCGCGGCCGCGGGCAAAACCGTGAATCTCCCAGAGCGCAATTACCTTCTGATGCAATCCGCGCGGCTCTCAACGATGATTCGTGATTCCTGACGAATCTCAAGGGATTGGGCTTGGGCCGAGTGGAAGATCCGCTGTTCCGTAGCAACGACCACCGCCGTTTTAGGATCCGCTCGAAGTGCCGCAGTCCGGCTAGTAGCCGCGTTATGGTAAATCCACATGGAAGCAACCCAGCGTGAAGGCAAACGGGAATGGGCCGGGCTCGCTGGTTCGATATAGCCCGTCGAAGAACACGATCGCACGGTTCGGAATCTGCTCGACAAATTGGAAAGATGGCTTCCATGGCCCAGAATGCCACCCGCGATCTTCCGCCGTCATGATCTGCATCGGGGAACTCCATTCGGAAAGCATTCGCAACGGGCGTTCTGCTCTGCACCACCACAGACCAGTCTCCGGCGGGGGTGCGCCCTTCCCCACCCAAACACGGGCGAAGATAGCGTCGTATCCAATCCCCCTCTGACGAACGCAGAAATCGAACATCTTCATTTCCGGCGGCGCGAAGACAACGTGTTCGCTCCAGCCGGTACGCCCGTTGTCACTTTCTGAATAACCGTGGATGAGAACATCCTCATGGTTCGATCCGGCCACGTACCACATTCTCCATTTGCCATCGTGATAGATCAGGTTTGGTTCGAATACGCTCCCGTGCTCCCAGTCTTCATTCGCGCTGAATGCTGGTTCCAGTTGATCGATCCACGTCTCCCCATCGAATTCCAGAAACCCGATCCTGTATGGTCCCCAGAGGTTGTCGGCCGCGCCAGCGTAGTAAATCCGTTCGACCCATTTTCCTTTGGTGGGGTCCCATCCCCTCGCATACGATGGGCAGTGCCGTCCGCCGTTGCCGTCCCATGGGCTGCTGTGCTGCCGGCCCGCCACTGGCGCCAACTCTCCCGCCGCGCTGCGAGTGAGCTTCCAACCAGTCGCTGACAGCGGTGCGCCCGTGGCGAGCGAGGCGCTGTAGATGTCCGTTGGCCCGAATCCACCGGGCTGGCCCGCCAGATACATCCACCACTGCTGGCATCGCTGGACAACACTTGGGTCCGACAGTTCCCCGCCGCCGGACCCCGTGGAGGCGTCGCGTGGGTCGAAGATCTTCAATTCAGTTCCCGCCACAGGTTTTCCGGAAGGGCTCATAGTTCTGATTAGGCAGACCATCTTATCAAGAGTGTGGACCACGGATGGCCGGTGCAGGTGGGCAAGCTACTAGGCTCCGGGTGGTTGACGCACTACTCGTAGAACGCCGCGGACGGGCGGACGCACACGACGAGGAGTTTGGCAACGAACGAGTGATCGCTTCGGCACGCGCAGCGCGGTGTCTCGGCGCCCAGGGCATCCGCGGCAGGATTCTCGACGAAGTGACGCGCTTCTGCAACGGTAACTTCCACGACGACGCTTCACTCATTGTGGTGACAGTGGATTAGGGTTCCACCCCAACTGGGGTCGCCTTCCATCAGCACTGGTGGCGAGGTCCCGCATTACGCACAAACCGGAAGTTGGGCTGTCGCAAGCTGACTTATGGGTACCAATCCGTGCGCAGCTTCCGGACAATCTGACAATCACAAATTTGTGCCGCCCCTCGGCAACCAGTTCATCATTAACCGCTTCGCTGATTGCGCACATGCGACGGCTCCAGACTCCTCGACTCCCGCCGACGAGTGGCTGTCGAAAAACTCACGCGTCAGGCAGGTCGGCACACCGGCAACCGATCTGACAGCTTCGCTTCAGAAAGCCAAAGAAACGCGTCTCGTCCCCACCGTGCCGCCCATTAGTCCCGACCCGCCGTCGGTCACCGGCATCAACCATTCATCGGCAATTCATTGACGGGAGCATGGCGCCCTCGTAGCCTTGTGTCAGGCTGGCTGAATTGAGTGCCTAACGGGTTAGGGACACCGCGGAAGGTCTCGAAGGAGGTTCGTATGATAAGAAGTTCCAGCCCGTGGACGGCAGACTACTGTTCTGGGTTCGGCCCGTCAGGGGCAATTGGCTGGCTGTTGGCCTGCACCCGCTGTGGCCCGGTGATGGATGGTGGTGGCCGGGCGCGGAGAGAAAGGGAAGTGACCGTTTCGCGGATGTACTATGCTTGGCACAATGACGCACAGCGCCCATAAAGACTGGCGGCTTCTCGCGCAGCGGCTCGGCCTGTGGGGCCTTTGCCTCCCGTTACTCGGCGTGCCGCAGTGCCTCGCGGCGGCTTGGGCGGCTCCGGGAAACTTGCCCGGCGTGTGGACGCTTCCGGTTGAGATCAAGACCGCTCCGGCATTCGATGCCGTCGTGCTTCCCATGCGTGGTTCGTTCGCGCAGCATGACGCGGCGATCGAGCGTCTTCGCGCTTCGCTCGGTTCGGCCGGTGTCGAGCCGACTGGCCCGGTCTTCGGTCGTTACCTCAACGACCCCGCGCAGGTGCGCGAAAAGGACCTGCTGTGGGAGGTCGGGTATCCGGTCCCGCGCGGGACGAGAGCCGTCCGGCCATTCGAACTGAGGTCGTTCGAGACGCGGCTGGTGGCTTCCTTGCGCCTGCACGGCCCTTACTCGGAGAGTGGGCGTAACTCGCCCGCGCTGTTTGAATGGCTTGCTAAGAACGGCTATTACGCCAATGGCGACTCCCTCGCGTTTTGGAGCGTTGCCTCGACGCCCGATGGCTTCCACACACCTGAGACTGAACTCCGCGTTCCGGTGGGGCGAGTCCACGTCCTTCCATTGCTCTTCCGTTATCTGGTTTGCATTTGGGGCGCATACGTCTTTGCGCTATTCTCAATCGTCTACCTTCGGCAGCGCCGGCGCCTCCGCCTGTCTCTCTGGCCGGGCCACTTGTGGGCGCTCCTTGGCTTCTCGTGCGCGGTTCTCTACCTGCTGCCCCTGCTCGGCGAACTGATGTACCTTTACGCCCCGCTCAGCGACCGGCGCTTCGCGCTCGTGGACGAATGGTACGGGACCGCGGGAATTGTGATTCCACCGCTGCTCGCGCACCTGTTCTTCCGCGTCACGCGTTGCGACTTGCCGAAGCCTCTGCTGTTCCGGTTGGGCGTGATCGCGGTGTACGGGGTAGGCGCCGGGCTGGCCTTCAGCACCTGGTTCAACGGCTTCCCGGCACCGTGGACGGACATGGCCGGCCAGGTGGGTGATGGATTCGTCGCTGTTGCCTCCGCGCTGGGGCTGACCATGGTCATCTTGTGCCGCGCCAAGGGCACCATCACCAGGCCCGAGCGCCGGGCGTATGTCACGTTATTGGCCGCGACGATTGCAGTCTCGTTTCTTGGTGTTGTCTTCCGCGGAACATCTGCGGACGGCTTCCTGGAACCGGCACTTCGCGCGATGCCGATCCCGTTGTTCTTCGCGACCATGTATTACAACGAACGAGCTGTCTTCTTCGATATCGTCGCCAAGCGGGGCCTGTTCACGCTGGCGATGTTGATTCTGTTGATGACCTACTTTGCGCTGGTTCCTTCCTGGCTGTGGAGCATTCGCCTGGGATGGCTCGGGAGTTGGGTATACCCGCTTTCGGCACTGCCGCTGGCGATCGTCGCGCCTGGGCTGAACGGCCGTCTTTGTTCGTATCTCGATCACCACTGGCTGGGGCGGAACCTGTCTCCAGCCGAGGCGCATCAATCCTTCCTCGCTGGTCTCGCTACCGCCACCGGGGAACAAGGCCTAGTAGCTGTGGCCGAGCAGCGTCTCGCGGCGATCTACCATGCCGCCGCCAGCGTGACGCTCGGTCCGGGGACGAATTCTCCGATGGCGGTGTCAGGGAGTTTTGAAGTGCCCCTCGTCTCGCGAGGCGAACGGCAGGGAAGTGTGCGCGTGGAGACGCCCGCCGGCGGCCGCCCCTTCCTAAGCGAGGATCGGCAACTCCTCATTTCGCTGGCCGAATCCTTTGCCCTGGCGCTGGAGAATGTCGGCCTTCGCGAAAAGGAGTTGCGGCAGGAGCGGAGAGAGCACGACCTCCTGCTCCACGCCAGCCGTGCCGAATTGAGGTCCCTGCGCGCTCAGATCAATCCCCACTTTCTCTTCAACGCTCTGAACTCGATTGCCGCCTTGATCGCGATCGAGCCGGAACAGGCCGAGCTCACGGTCGAGCGCCTGGCCGAGCTGTTTCGATACGCCCTGCGCCGGTCGGACAAGGAATGGGTGCGTGTCGAGGACGAGATGGCCTTCGTGCAATGCTATCTCGACGTCGAGGAGACCCGCTTTCACAAGCGCCTGAAGGTGCATGTGGAGCAGGACGAGACCGCGTCGAGGGCGCTGGTGCCTGCCATGATGGTCCACACGCTCGTTGAAAACGCAGTCAAGCACGGCATCGCAACTACGCGCGGCGCGGGGAGGATCGAAGTTCGCACTTCCCGGCAGGATGGCGCGCTCCACATCGAAGTCCGCGACAGCGGTCTCGGCTTTGCGGACGGTGCCGCCAACGCGCTCAACACGCCAGGCCACGGCCTGAAGAATGTCCAGGACCGCTTGCGTGCTCACTTTGGAGAGGATGGGCATTTGAGGTTTGGCCGCGACGAAGGTGCGTCGATGACCACGGTTTCGATCGCCATGCCTTTTGTGCTGGTGGCACCCGGCGAGCCGAACGGAGCGTCCCGATGAACGTCATGCTGGCCGATGACGAGGAGTTAGCGCGCAGCCGCCTCCGGAAGTTGCTGGCCGGTTATGGTGATGTGACCGTGGTGGGCGAGGCCGGCGACGGTGAAGAAGCCATCCAACAGATCGCCGAGCTACGGCCGGACGCTGTTTTCCTGGACATAAAGATGCCCGGTGCGGACGGCCTCGAGGTCGTCCGGTCGCTTGGTTCCCGGCGGCCTAGGATCGTCTTCTGCACCGCCTTCGACGAGTACGCCGTCGAGGCTTTCGAACTCCACGCCGTCGACTATCTCCTCAAGCCCGTAACGCGCGCGAGGCTGGCTGTGTGCATCGAACACCTGCGGCGGATACCCGCCGCGGAGTGGGATGTTGCCGTCGAGCGGATCGCGAGCAGCAGCGCGATGGGTGCGACGCGCTTCCTCGCCCGCTGCGGCGTCAAGTATCGCGTGGTCGGCCAGAAAGAGGTCGAGTACTTCAGCTTCGAAGAAGGATTCACTGCTCTGCACACGGCTGCGGGCCGCTTCGCGATGGATCCGACACTCAACGTCCTGGAGAGCCGCCTCAACCCACATCAGTTCTTCCGCATCTCACGGGGCGTCATCGTCAGGTTGGACGCCGTCCTCGAGGTGGCTCCCTTGATCGGCGGCTACGGCGAAGTCCGGCTCCGCAACGGCACGTGTTTCCCGGTGAGCCGGCGGAGATTCCGCAAGCTGCTCGAAGAACTCGAAGGCCACTCGGCACAGGCTGGCTAAGGCATAGCTGGAACCGGCAATTCGCGCCATCGAACCACTGGTCAGTCCTAATGACCACCCATCATGAATCGTTTGGCGGCGGCCTGGCCTAGCCTTACGATTAGTGTGCCGAATGACGCCCGGAGTACAAAGAGCATGACACGACCCTCTGTGTTCGTCTTAGCAGGTTTCCTGATGCTGTTCCTGACCGGCTGTCCGGACGAACCAGGGCTTCCGGCGCCGCCTCCGCCGGCGCCTGTCCTTCCCCAATACACAGCGTGTATTTCGACCACGCCGGTTGACGCCGGCAACCCGAACGAGCCGGTGATTACGCTGATTGGTCCGCGAGTCATCAGCCAACCGCTGGGCAGCGTTTACGTCGACGCAGGCGCAACGGCCAGCGATCCTCACGATGGAGACATCTCCAGCCAAATCGTGGTCACGGGTCTGTCTGCACTTGACGTGAACACCGTGGGTGATTATCCGATCCGATACAACATGGTGGATAGTGCCCAATTGCGGGCCGTCGAGGTGGTGCGAATGGTGCGCGTGACTGACGGCACATTCACTGAACAAACACCCAGAGATATCGACACTACCAGCGCCCATTTGCCCTACTACGAGCACTTACCGGTGAACTATAGCAGCAATCCCGCCCAGACGTTTCCGGTAATCATTTTTCAGCACGGTTGGGGTGGGGCGCGATTTACAGCCGACGGGACAGCCGTTCAGTTGCCCCTATCCGGGCTGGCGAACAGCGACGTGGTGGGATTGATTAACAATGGTCAATGGGACGATTCGCGCCCCTTCATCGTGCTCTCTCCACAGCGGTGCGTTGATCCGCTGACTTACGTCGTGACGGCGTGGGAGACCAAGATCTTCATCGACTATGCCATCAACACGTACCGGATCGACCCGTCGCGTATCTACCTGGCTGGTTTCAGTGAGGGTTCGGGCGACACGTGGGACTATGTCACGAACTTCCCTCAACAGCTCGCGGCTGTAGTTCCGATATCCGGCCCCTACGGAACTTCGTCAGGTTGCCTGCTGAAGGATACGCCGGCCTGGGCGTTTCAGGCCGCCGACGACACGGTCGTCAATCCTCAGAGCTCAATCGATACGGTCAACTCCATCAATGCTTGCAATCCGCCCGAACTGGCCAAGATAACGCTTTTCCCGACTGGCGGCCACCTTGATGAGTACATGGTGATGAACCTTACGGGCATGGGGGAGGGCGAGGCACCCCACGACGTCTACGACGAAAGCATATATGACTGGCTGCTGGCGCACAGCCGCACCTCAGGCGCGCCCGCTTCGCAAACAGCAAACACGGCCGGTATGAAGGCCGGGGCGCCGCGCAGCGCAGCGCAGGCGGCTGCCACTGCCGAACCAGTCGTCGTGGAGCTCTCGGTCAACCGCGCGACGATCCGCTTCGGCCAGCCGGCCACGCTTGCCTGGACCGCGGCGGGCGCCGGTTCCTGTGTGGCATCCGGCGACTGGTCCGGCGGGCGCCCCGCAAAGGGAGCCGAGTCCTTTGTGCCGCCAGCTCCCGGTTCCTACGGCTATGTCTTGACCTGCTCGGGAGCGGCGGGCGTGGACGTGAAGTCGGTGTCGTTGACGGTACAAGCGATTGGCGATTCCTCGGTTCCCGACCGGTGAGGATTTCGAGATGAAAGCACCGTGGTACTGTTCGATTTACGGACGCTGCGCAGGCTCCGGCGTCCTCCCTATCACGCTGGCGATGCAGGCTGTGTTGGTGACGATCGAACTCGCCGCACTGGTCCAGCCCGCGCGGGCGGCACAGCCTTGGACAATTCCGGCCCTTCAGGAATGGACGGATCTGGCGGGCTCATACACGTTTGGCCCCGGTTCGAGAGTTGTGGTCGATCCGGCTTCCTTGAGCCAGCTCTCCAGCACGGCGTTTACATTCGGCGGCGAGCTGGCGGTTCTCACCGGAGTGACGGTTCCTGTCGTGATTGGAGCCAGCCCGCAAGCGGGCGACATCTCGCTCACCCTGGGCGCGGCGGATTCGACGATTGGAGAAGAAGGGTACCTCTTGACCGTTGCCGATCACATTGCGATCAGCGCCCAAACGGACGCGGGTGTGTTTTACGGAACTCGGAGTGTTCTGCAACTATTGAAGCAGGGACTTACGATTCAGGCCGGCATGGCGCGCGACTGGCCAAACTTCCCGGAGCGGGCTCTGATGTTGTCCCTGGAAACGTATTACTCACTTCCATTTCTCGAGCGTCACATCAAGGACTTGGCCTATCTCAAGCTGAACTACCTCCATCTTCATCTTTCCGACAACCAGGAGTTTCGGCTGGAAAGTAGTACCCATTCCGAAATCGTCGCGTCGCAGTTTTACAGCAAAGCCGAAATGACGGACCTCATTGAGCTCGCGCGCGAATACCATGTGATGATCGTGCCGGAGATCGACGTTCCTGCACATTCGCAAGCCATGCTGACGCCGCATCCGGATCTGGCATTGCCGGGTAACCCTGACAAAATGGACCTGAGCAAGCCAGGCAACTATGCGCTGATCGAGGACCTGCTGAACGAGTATCTGCCCCTGTTCCCCGCGCCCTTCTGGCACACGGGGTTCGATGAGTACCTTACTTTCGACGAGTACTCGCAGTATCCGCAACTGCTGACTTATGCGCAGCAGCTATATGGACCGAACGCGAGTTATCAGGACATATACATAGGTTTCGCCAACTGGATCGACGGGATCGTGAAGGCCCATGGAAAGCAATTGCGTGCCTGGAACGACCTGGTAGGAGTGGCGGGCCACGTCGAAACTCCGAACCCCGACATTGTGGTGGAGATGTGGTGGCCCAACGTTTTGCCTCAAAACCTTTTAGCCGAGGGCTACACCATCATCAATTGCGAAGCGGCTACTACTTACTTTCCCGCCGATCCAAGCAATCTGTACGAAAGCTGGGCGCCCAACCAGCAGTGGGTGACGAGCTATAACTACCTCGGAGTTCCTAACTTCGAGGACTTACCAGCTTCAACGCCGGGAGTCCTCGGCGGGAAAGTCCACGTCTGGACCAATGCCAGCGGCCCTGCGGGGGAACAATACATCCAAAGCGGCCTTGCCCCGCTTCTCCGCGGTCTCGCCCAGAACAGTTGGGTATCGCCGAAGCTGACGCCCACGTATGACGCCTTCGCTAACATCATGAACGCGATCGGCGACACTCCCGACTGGGCGTCTCCCTTGACGCCGGCCATCAGCCCCGGTGGCGTTGTGAATGCGGCAAGCTATACCGCTGGAGCCGCGCTCGCCCCTGGCAGCATCGTTTCGGTTTTTGGTTCCTTCCCGCTGTATGCTCCGATCGACGCCCCCAGCCTGCCGCTTCCGCCCAGCCTGGTCGGTGTGGCTGTGAACGCCGGTGGGTTCTCAGCGCCGCTGTTTTTCGCCGCTGGTGGACAGGTGAACCTTCAGGTACCCTGGGAACTGGCCGGACAGTCCCAGGCGACCATCACCGCCACGGCCTGGGGCCAGACCAGCCCCGCTCAGACCGTCAATCTGGTGCCCTTCTCGCCAGGCATATTCAGCATGAACGGGAAGGGATCTGGTCAAGGCGCCATCCGGGATATGTCGTACCAGCTGGTGGACCCTTCCAACCCGGCGGAGGCAGGGAGCACGGTCCTCATCTACTGCACGGGCCTGGGACCGGTGACCAACCAGCCGCCGACCGGCTCCCCCGCACCGGGAAGTCCGCTCGCTGAAACGACGACCAAGCCCACCGTGCTGATCGGGGGCGCGCCGGCCAGCGTACAGTTCTCGGGCCTCGCGCCAGGGATGGTCGGTACGTATCAGGTGAACGCGGTCGTACCTTTCGGTTTGGCTACCGGCGGTACCGTTCCCGTTACGATTTCCATCGGTGGGATTACTTCGAACACGGTGACGATCGCGGCAGGCAACACGATGGCGTCCGAAGTCCGTGTCCGGGAATGACATGCGATTTTTGCCACGGATCAGTACCGAGAAACGCCAGGGTCCCGCAATCGCGCCCGTGTCCGGCCGCCAGTGTGTAAAACGTCGGAAACATCGTCGCAGGCTGTTAGCTCCGCTGCTGGCGAAGCGCTCTTTTACTGCGTGACCTTTACGATCCGCTCCGATCTCACATCCGCCGAGGAACCTCCCACCATGATTCGGATCGGTTCCTCCTCCACTACGAAGCTGCTCCTCGCCTCATCCCAATAGGCCAATGTCTGGGCCTTCAGCGGAATCTGCACTGTCTTGGTTTCACCGCGCGCTAAGTGGACCCGCTCAAATCCTCGCAGTTCCTTCTGCGGCCGCTCTACTTTCGAGCCCAGGTGCTGGACGTAGACCTGCACTACTTCATCGCCATCCCGAGCGCCCGTATTGGTGACATCCAGGCTGACCGTGATCTGCCCATCGCGGGGGAGACTGACCGTGCTGGTCCGCAGATTCGAGTACTGGAACGTGGTGTAACTGAGCCCGTACCCAAAGGGGTACAGCGGCTCCCCTTTGAAATACATGTACGTTCTGCCGTCCCGGATATTGTAGTCCATCATCGGCGGCAATTGCGCCAACGACTTCGGCCAGGTCTGGACCAGCCGTCCCGCCGGATCGTAATCGCCGAACAGCACACTCGCGATTGCAGTGCCTTCTTCCTGTCCCGAATGGCTGGTGTGCAGTATGGCGGGTACGTTCTGTTGCGTCCAATTGATGGCGTACGGCATGCCGGAGACCAGCACCACCACTGTCTTCGGGTTCGCCTTGTACACGTCCTGAATCAGCTTTTCCTGGTCCAGGTCGATCGACTTCCGATCGTGATTCTCCATCGCCTCGCCGGGAGTGGGACAATCGGCATCGTCCAACGCGAAACCGGCCAGCAGCCCTTTGTACGGACCGCACATCGGCTGATTGCCCACCACCACGACGGCTACATCGGACGTCCTGGCAGCGCTCACCGCCGCGTCGTTGGTGTTGTCGGCCGCGTAATTCACCACCACTCCGGAACCAACCGCTTTCTTGATTCCGTCGAGCGGCGAAACCGCGTAGGGAGGCAATCCGCTATAGCCCTCCAGAGCCACGGCGTTGGCGCGAGGTCCGATCACCGCGATTGACTTGATTGCCTGCTTGTTCAGCGGCAGGAAGTTATTCGCGTTCTTCAGAAGCACCATTGACTCCAATGAAACCTGGCGCGCGATCGCGTTGTGCTTTTCCGAATTGACCGGATCGGGCGCACCCTTGAGGCTCCCGTATGGCGTGGAAGAAGGAGGATCCAGAAGCCCCAGCCGGATAATCGTGCGGAGGTTCGGCCGCACCACAGCGTCGATATCCGCTTCCGTGAGAAGCCCAGCTTCGAGCGCGGCCTTGACATCCTTTCGGTAGCCATCGAGGAAAAGCGTGATTCCGGCCTTGATCGTGGCGGCCGCCGCCTCTGTTCGCGTCGGATAGAACTTGTGCTTGCTCACCTGGAATCCGAACGCACCGGCATCGGTGCAGATGACGCCATCCACGCCCCATTCCTTCATCGTGATGTTCCGGATGACGGCGTTGCTGGTCATCGGCGCCTTGTTCCAGGCGTTGTATGAGGTCATATACGATCGCGCCCCGCCTTCGACGAAGCCCATTCGAAATGGAACCGAGTAATACTCGCGGAAGAGCCGCACGTCGAAGTCCGACGACGAACCGTAGCGGCCCCGCTCGTTGCTGTTGGCCAGGAAGTGCTTCAATAGCGAGGCCGCCTGCCAGTACTTCGGGTCATCGCCCTGAAGCCCCTTGATCAGCGCCACGGCGATTGTCCCGTTGAAGAAAGGATCTTCCCCATAGCTCTCCTGCGTGCGCCCCCAGCGCGGATCGCGCGCCAGGTCCGCATTCGGGGTCAGGAGGATCAGCGCCGACCTCGGCGTCTTGCCGTTCTCGAAGATGTAGCGCGCCTCGGAGCCGATCACAGCTCCGGCCTGGCGGACCAGAGCCGGGTCCCAGGTACGCGCGATTCCGACGCCCTCCGGGAATTGTGTGGTGGCTACCGGCTTGCCCGACATGCTCGACAGGTCCATGTCCGCTAGATCGAAACCGAACGTCGCCATCGCCT
>Ga0181519_10002873_pt1 | contig 14341 bp, 9 predicted proteins | sample PEATcosm2014_Bin_26_FD_121102 | JGI IMG/M metagenome (GOLD analysis project Ga0181519, IMG submission 121102) | Peatland microbial communities from MTU Mesocosm Facility, Houghton, MI, USA - PEATcosm2014_Bin02_10_metaG | ecosystem: Environmental > Terrestrial > Soil > Wetlands > Peat | place...
ATTGCCGTGTGGACTCTGCGCAACTGGGTCACCTTCCGGGTCTTCCAGCCGCTGGCTCCGCGCTATCTTGGCGACCCCGGCGATCGCGCCAACGTCGGCGTCTATCGCTGGATTCGCACCTGGTCCGTCGAGTACACATCGACGGCGGTCGTATTCTGGCAGGTCGGCGTTGGGCCCATCGATCCCACCGATTTGCCCGCGCGTGCCTTCGATTCGCCGGCCGAACGCGCGCAAACTCTCGCTCTCCTCGACGAATACAACCACACCATCTCTATCTCCGCCGATCTCGACCATCGTTTCGGCGCGCTCGCCGCGCAGCGCATCCACGCGTACCCCTTCCGCTACTACGTCACGCTTCCTCTCGCGCGCATCGCCGACATGATGTTTCGCCCCCGCACTGAAGAGTTCGAAATCGAGGTTTTTTGGTGGCCCCCCGCCGACCACCCCGCGCAAACCGTGAGTGCGATTCTGCTCGGCCTCCTCAATCTTTTTTATGTCGCAGCAGCGGTGTGGGCATTTCTTCGTCGTCGTGTCCCCTGGCCCTGGATGCTCGGCGGTTACATCGTTCTGCGCTGTTTGTTGCTTGGCACCATGGAAAACTCTGAACCACGTTACTCGCTGGAGTGTTTTCCCATCTTCATCGTCGCTGCCGCCGCCGTCCTAAGCGGTTCCAAATTTGCGACGTTGCAGACGCGAGTTGCCCCACCCCAACGGGTTGCCCCGCCCCAACCGGTTGCCCCATCCTAAAGCTCGACGCACCGCAGCGAGCTTAGGGTGGGATCGCACGAACCCCCACCCACCTCTATCAACCCTGCACGAAAAATGGGTGCCCCACATCTCGCCTTTGAGATGTGGGACATCACGAACCCCAACCCACTTCCCTCAGCCCAGCACGAAAAGGGTGGGACCGTGCGCTTCCTTGCTGACTCGCTGCTTCGCCGACTCGCAGACTCGCCAACTCCGCTAGCCCCGCCGTCTCACCCCTCTGTGCGACAATCCACTTCAGACTGATTTGCCATGCGAATTGCTCGACTTTTTCCCGCAGTTATCTGCGGATTGGCTTTAGCCTCCGTTTCGGCCCATCCGCAGGGTGAGCCTGCGGCGCCCCTGGTTCTCGTCGGTGGCACAGTCGTCGATGTGGCCAATTGGGGCCATTCGGCCCGCGACATCCCCGATGCCATTGTCGTCATCCGCGAAGGCAAAATCACTGAAGTCGGCCTGCCCGGCGCAGTGCCCATCCCCAAAGGCGCGCGCATCATCGATTGCACCGGAAAATTTCTCATTCCCGGTCTCATCGACGGCTATGCGGGCCTGAACTCGCAGGCCCAGGCCAACGCCAACCTTTACATGGGCGTCACCACAGTGGTCGCCCGCGCCGACTATCAGCGCGGCTTCATCGATTCCAGCGCGCAGCCGAGCCCGCACATTTACCCCATCGACACCATCGGCGCCACCGACAACTGGAGCCTTTTGGCCCGCCGGCCAGAGTGGGTCTCCAAGCTCCGTGAAGGCCCTCATCCCGCCGAGCTCAGCCCGCAGGACACGGCGCGTCAGATCGTCGACACCGTCCACCTCGGCACGCGCGTGCTGCTGCTGCCGCCCTATCTCACCGCCGCCAATTCACAGTGGATCATCGCCCGCGCCCACGAGATGGGTCTCGTCACCTACGGCATCTTTGTCGCCACGCCGTATCGCGTCGGCGTCGAGGCCGGCGTCGATGCTCTGCCGCAGATAGACCGTTACGACCTCGGCGTAATTCCCGACGAATTGCAGCGACCCCTCATTGATGATCCCGACGGCTCCTCGGCCGAAACCGCCTACGATTACTCGGAGCACGTCTCGCCCACCGATCTCCGTCTGCGCACCTACGCGCACCTGCTCGCCTCACATCACGCCGCGCTCATGCCCAGCTTCAGCCTCTACTACGTGAATTTGCCGGGCCATCGTAATCTCTGGAAGGAACCGGCCGCGGCTCTTCTCGATCCCGGCCGCATGTATCACCCCTCTGACCCTGCCACCGGCGAAATGATTTATCCGCTTCCCACCTGGGCGCACCATCTGCCCGTCACCGCGCAGCGCTGGATGGAAGAAGACCTCCAAAAGAAGGCCGGCCTCACCGCGCTCCATCTCTGGCACATCAACGAAACCATCTTTGCGGATTTCCCGCACTACCTGGCCGCCTCCGGTGCCGACTCCATGGGCACTATGCCCGGAATCTCGCTGCACACGGAGCTCGAGCTTCTGGTTCGCCTCGGCCTCTCGCCGCGCGAAGCCCTTGCCTCCGCCACCAACAACTACTCGCTCCAATTCGGTTGGAACGAGCTCGGCCTCATCGCCGCTGGCCGCCGCGCCGATCTCCTCGTAGTTGACGCCGATCCCACCGCCAACATCTGGAACGCGCGCCGCATCTCCGCCATCATCCTCGACGGCGAACCCCTCGACCGCAACGCCCTGCTGCATTTGAAAAAATAAAACCTGAAGCCTCAGGGCGGAAATGCACGAATTCGAGTCCGCACGGACTAAGGCAAAGAGCTTTCACCGGCAGGCAGGATTCTCGCAGTCGATTGAAACAGCCTGTAATGGGAATACAGGTGAATCTCTTCCCCGGCAAGGTACGCTGTCTGCCATTGGGTCTCGACCTCTGTCGGTAGCCAAAGCGTTACATTGATCGCGCGTATCTTCACTGCGCCGTATGCAATATCCGAGCGAAGTTGATTGAGTTGAATGCCGGGCAGAGGCGTCAATAGATCCGTCTGCATGCGAACAATCTGGAATGTCGATTGGTCGATCCAGGCAACCCCTTGAATCAGGGTCGAACAATGGCCGTAGCTAGATTCAATGACAGTGCGCAGATCTTCATGGTCTGGAATCTGCGCAAAGGCCAACGCATAGGTTTCGCGATTGCCGATCTTCTGCTCTCCGACGTAGCGAAAGTGGGACTCCTGAAGATTGCCAGGTGAAAAAAAGAGCCCCGTTGTCGCGAAGCCAACACTGAAAGGTGCCCGGACGCGATGATCGGAGTCGTCAATCGGCTTGTCGTGCGCATCTGTCCGCAATTCCTCGAATTCGCTGCCTCCAGCTGGCGCTTGTTTGTGTACGATCCGGTACGTGTAAACGCGGGTTCTTGTTTGTGTAATCGCTAATCCCTGCTGGGTGAATCCCGGCTCTGATTCTCGAGTGCTTAATCCGAGGGAGGGTTGACTCGGCCTGGCGTTTTTCAAGGTCGTATCGGCTGGCCCCTTCACTTCCTCTTTCGCAATCAGGTTCGGCATTCTATGAAACAGGTCGGCGACGACCGCGCTGGCTTGGTTAAGGATGGATGCGGTCTTATCCTGCGCCGCCACAGGGGACGTTCCGCCGTTTGCGTTCTCTGCTGCTTCAACTCGGATCTCGCTCAGTCCCGGCACCATCCTTTTCAATTGCTCGATGGGCTCATCGACGTAAGAAGGCACCTGCACGCCCGGCTGTCCGCCCTCTCGAAAAGTTTCGCAGGACGGAATCGACCCAGATTGCGGCAAATCGGTTGTCGCCGTGGTCGGTAGAACCGTCGCCTTTCCAGATGTGCTGGCGATTTCAGGATCCACTTCCCCTCTAACACCGCTAACTCCGTTAACCTTACCCCGCTCCGCGTCCGCGATCGCATCCCGCGCCCACGCAGAGTACACGAATTCTTCGCGCTGCTTCTCCCACTCCGCCCTGGGCAGCACGCTCAATTGCTCCGGCGTCAGGTTCGGCACGTTCACATCGATCGCCACCAACCCCGCGTCGCGGTCCTCGCGTTGTGCGCTCTTGTTGAACTCAACGCCGTTCTTCGCAGCCCAGTCTCCAATCCTGATCGTCGGCAGACTCGCAATCTGGCTGCTCTTCCAGTTGGCAAAATGCAAATGATCCGCCAACCACTGCGCCGCAATCTTCGTCACCCACCCCGGCCTGTGGCTTGCCCCGGGATCGAAGTAGTATGTGAAGACATTCGTGTCCGACCCGTTCACGGCAATCGTCCGCGCGCGCATGTCATCGAAAAAGTTCAGCGGGTGCGTCGGAATCGCCACCACCTGGTCGTTCGTCCCATTGAAAATGAACGTCGGCCCACGCTTGGCCTGCAGCGCGAAGATCATCGCCGCCCTGTCGCCAAGAAATTCCAGTGCGTGATACGGCCCCGCCTGGCACATCACGTTATGGCTTGAGTCCCAATATCCGCCCGGCCCGTCCAGATCGCCGCCGCCCGTCAATAGAACCGCATGAATGCGATCGTCGACCGCGCCCGCAATCGAAACCACAAATGAGCCCATCGAAAATCCCATCACCCCAATGCGTTTCGCATCCACTTCCGGCCGGCTCCTTAAATACGAAACCGCCTGCATCACGTCCGTCAGCATCTGCCCGCCCATACGCTGCGGCACGCCCGGCACATCGATGAACTTATCGTGTTCGCTGGTGCCGTCCTTGTGATCGTCGTTGCGCTCGCCCTCGCCAATCATGTCGTAGGTCAGCACCACCGCCCCTGCGCGCGCATACTCCACGCCCGTGTACCACGAGTACCAGCTCGTCTTGTCGGCGCCGTGCCCGTTCACCACCACGATTCCAGGAATCTTGCCGCGCACCTTCTCGGGCCTGTACACAATCGCCGGAACCCGCAGTCCGTACTCCGTAACATACGTCACGCGCTCCGCCACCACTCCCGGCTCAACCTTGAAGCTCCCCAGGTTTTTCGCGTCCAGCGCCGGCAACGGATCGGGCACAAACAACGCCGCGCGAATCTTCTCCCGCAGCTGCTTCGCCGTAGCATCCGTCATCTGTGCCGCCAGCGGCGCAGCCGTCATCGCCATCAGCACCAGGCCAGTTCCGAAAGCCAGACTCACGCCGGCTGCCTGGCCCGCCATTCCGCGCCTCGCAAAGCGCTTCGCTTTGCCATTCGCCAGCAGATTCATATTGCCCTCACCTGCCCTGTCATAGTACAAGCATCCTTCATAGTGCATACACAGCATATTGCTCAATGCATGTTTTCAGGAAATGGAGTTTTTCATGGCGCAACCCGTCGATTTCATTGGCGCGCGAACCGTTTCGCGCCGGATCCTTGGCACGCTGTTTTTAGCGTCGCTGGCCATGTGTGGAGTCTTCGCCCACGCCGCGCGCATCTGCGACGTAACTGCCAACGGCGCCAAGGGCGACGGCGTCACCAAGGATACTCAGGCCATTCAGGGCGCCATCGACGCCTGCGCGGCCAAAGGCGGCGGCACAGTACGAATCACCTCGGGAACTTTCCTCTCCGGCCCCATCGTGCTCAAGAGCCACATCACCCTTGAAGTCGATGCGGGCGCGACCCTGCTCGGCAGTCAGGACAAAGCTGACTATCCTCAGGTTCAGGAGTTGCGCGAACCTGCTCTGCAGCCGCTCGTCAGCGCGACCAACGCCGAGCACATCGTCATTCGCGGCGGCGGCATCATCGACGGCAACGGAAAACCTTGGTGGGACGCAGTCTACGCCCATCGCGCCGGATCCAACTTCGTCGCCGCCATGCGCCCTCGGCTTATCCTCTTCGATCACTGCCACCACGTTCTCATTGAGAACATGACCATCCAGAACTCCGCGTCCTGGCAAGTCGTGCCCTACTACTCCGACGATATCGTCATCCGCAACGGAAAAATCCTCGCCCCCGCGCGTTCGCCCAACACCGACGGCATCGATCCTTTTTCATCGAGCCACGTCACCATCTCTCACATGACCATCGACACCGGCGACGACAATATCGCCATCAAGTCCGGCCAGCCCAACTCGCCCGGTCCCGACTCGCCCTCCACCGGCATCACCATCACCGACTGCACCTTTCTCCACGGCCACGGCATGTCCATGGGCAGCGAAATCGCCGGCGGCGTCCAGCGCGTCCGCGCCCGCCGTATTCACTTTCAGGACACGGCCAGCGGCGTGCGCATTAAATCCAATCGCGATCGCGGCGGCGACATCGGCAACTTTGACTTCCGCGACCTGACCATGGAAAATGTCGGCACGCCCATTCTCATCACCGAGTACTACCCGCGCATTCCTCAGCACGATACCGCGCAGCCGGTCACGCGCCTCACTCCGCACTTTCACGACATCCGCATCAGCAACCTGAAAGCGACGGGCGCCAAGGAGGCGGGCATCGTCGTCGGCCTTCCCGAAAGCCCCATCACCACCATCACGCTCGAACATGTCCAGATCGCCGCGCAGAAAGGCATGACCGTCAGCGACGCCACCGTGACCGCTCACGACTTTTCAGTGACGGCCGCCGCGGGCGACCCCTATACCCTGCTCGAAAACGCGCACATCAATCGCAAATAAGCCGGTCCGCCCAATTGCTCATTGCTGGGTTGCCCCATCCTAAAGCTCGACGCAACGCAGCGAGCTCTGGGGTGGAAACGCACGAACCTACCCCACTCGCCCGTCGTCGTATACCCTTGAAGACAGCGATTCACCCCAGACCGCCATGCTTCGATTCCCCTTCCCAACTCGCACTGCGGGACCTCAGCCACGCAACCGCGTGCTGCTCCTCATCGCGGTCTACAAACTTCTCCATGCCATGTTGTTCTTCGCCATCGGCATGGGCGCGCACCACCTGCTCCACAGGGACCTCGCCGATCAAATCGAACTTTTTGCCCGCCATCTGCGCTTCAATCCCGAGTCACGGCTGATCATCTTTATTCTTCAGAAGTCCTCGCTCATCACTGGCCCGGTCCTTGAGCGCATCAGCCTCATTGCTTACTGCTACGCGACCCTTACGCTGGTGGAAGGCATCGGTCTCTACCTTGAGAAGGCCTGGGGCGAATTTCTCACGCTCGCCATTACCGCCTCATTTCTACCCTGGGAGATCCTCGAAATTCTCCGCCAAATCACGTGGATCCGCGTCGGCCTGCTCACCATCAATATTCTGGTCTTTGTCTATTTGCTGCAGTTGGTCCTCGGTCGCGCCCGCAACCGAGCCAAAGCATGGAAGGATTCATCCCCGCCCGACACCTGATCCCTGACACCTGACCCCTAGCCCTTCTTCACCGCGTGCCCGCCAAACGCGTTGCGCATAATGGCCAGCATGCGATCGGTAAAGTTGTTCTCCTCGCGCGAGCGGATGCGCCGGATCACCGACTCCGTGATCACCGGCGCGGACACATTCAGGTCGATCGCCTCAAATACCGTCCAGCGACCTTCGCCTGAATCCACCACATACGCCTGCAGTCCATCCAGCGTGGGGTTTCCGGCCAGCGCCTCCGCCGTCAGATCCAGCAGCCAGCTCCGCACCACGCTCCCATACCGCCAGATGTCGGCAATTTGTGGCAGGTCCAGCCGAAACGCTTCCTTCTTCTCCAGGATCGTGAATCCCTCGGCGTAGGCCTGCATCAAGCCGTACTCAATGCCGTTGTGCACCATCTTCACAAAATGTCCCGCGCCCGCCGGGCCCACATGTCCCCATCCCTTGTCCTTGGCTGGGGCCAGCGCTTCGAAAATCGGCCGCAGATATTGCACCGGCTCTTCGTCGCCGCCGATCATCATGCTGTAGCCCTCTTTCAGTCCCCACACCCCGCCCGAAGTTCCCACATCGATAAACTCGAATCCCTTGGCTTTCACCTCGACGTAGCGCCGCATGGAATCCTTGTACATCGAGTTGCCGCCGTCGATCAGAATGTCGCCGGGATTCAGCAGCGGCTCCAGCTTCGCGATCGTGTCATCCACCGGCTGCCCCTGCGGCACCATAATCCATATGGCCCTGCGGCCCTCTAAGTTTTGGACGAAATCTTCGATGGTGGAAACGCCCAGGTTACCCGCCGCGGTCAGCCGCGCCACGGCTTCGGCGTTAAAGTCGAAGCCCACCACCTCGTGCCCGCCTAGCTTCAGGCGTTCCGCCATGTTGCCGCCCATCTTGCCCAAACCAATCAGTCCCAGTTGCATAACGACCTCCGCCTCTCTCTTATTGAAAGGGAATCCATCTTGAAAGGGAATCTCAAATCTCGCTTTGAAGGGGAACCTCAAAACCAATTCTCAACCCACTACAAATAGGGGTGCCCTCGGTCTCGATTTTGAGACCGGGGATAGCAAAAACCCAAACCCAGCATCAACAAGCTAGAAGCTGGCAGCTAGCAGCTGCCTTCTAAAACACTCCTAACTCGACCAACGCAGCCCGCAGCGCATCCGCGCCGGTAAACTGAATCGCCTTCATGCCCGCCGCCAATCCACCGGCCACATTTTCTTGGCGATCGTCGATAAACAGAACGCGCTCTGGCCTGCAACCCAAAATGTCCAGCGCCCTCAAGTACATCGCCGGCTCCGGCTTGCGCAAGCCCATGTAACACGAAGTGAAGGCAACCTTGAAATACCGGCGCAGGCCAAAATGTCCGAAGCGAAATTCGTTGGTTTCGCGGGCTTCGTTGTTCAAGGCGCCCACCAAACAAACATTCGATGCCGCAATTTCGGAAAGGATGTGCAAAGCTCCGTGGGGCAACTTCTGCGATTGCGCCAGCATGAACGAGAAAAACTCGCTACGCGAAAACCCGCGCTGCTCGTAGAACACCGTCGCACTCAGATATGTATTGAGATCGATCTCGCCGCGCTCCCAGGCATCCATCACTTCCGCATGCCGCGTCTCAAGCGCCGCCGCATCCAGGCTGAAGTGCGCCACCGCAGCCGCGCGTTCCCCGTGGTCCCAGCCGTTGGTCAGCAGGACTCCGCCAACATCGAAGAAGATTGCGTCGAAGGGGAACATGGTGGGCGAGTGAAAAAGTGAACGAGTGAAAATGTGAACCAGTCAGCGAGTTAGCGAGCCTGCTTTTCGCCGTCTCCGCACAGGTACTTGGCCTCAATCGCCAACACCTTCTTGAACCGCCGCTCAAACCGGCCTTCTTGCGCCTGGAATTTCGCGCCAATGAATGCGTGCGCCAGCTCAAACGCCAGCGCGGAGCCGATGATTCTCGCGCCCAGCACCAGCACATTCATGTCGTCATGCTCCACGCCCTGGTGCGCCGAATACGTGTCGTGACAGATGCCGGCGCGAATGCCGGGAATCTTGTTCGCAGCTACACATACGCCCACGCCGCTGCCGCAGATGAGAATGCCGCGCGGAGCCACGCCCGCCTTGATCGCCTCGCCCGTCCTCAGGGCAAAATCGGGATAGTCGTCCTCGGGCTCGCATACGAACGCCCCGAGATCGACCACTTCATGGCCGGCCGCACCCAGGTTAGCGCGCACCTCTTCCTTCAAAGCAAATCCCGCATGATCGGAAGCGATGACGAGTTTCATTACGATCCTTTCGGTAGAGCACGCGCGAAGCGCGGCTAGCTCCGCTACTTCAGCAGCTTCTTCGCCCGCGCCGCCACATTTTCCGCGCTGAATCCAAGTTCCTTCATCACGATGGGTCCCGGGGCCGAGGCGCCGAAGCGGTCCAGCCCCACCACGTCGCCGTCGAGGCCCACATACTTCCACCATCCCAGCGTCGCGCCCGCCTCAACCGCCAGCTTGGGAACACTCGCCGGTAGCACGTTGGCCTTGTACTCCGCCGATTGCTCCTCAAAAACCCTCCAACTCGGGAAGCTCACCACGCGCGCGCTGATTCCTTCCGCGGCCAGCAGTTTCGCCGCGCCCAGCACCACGCTCACTTCCGAACCTGTTCCAATCAAAATCACCTGCGGATTCGCGACATCTTCCAACACGTACGCGCCCTTGCTTACGCTCGCGTACATGTCGCGGTTCGTCACGTCGATCACCGGCACATCCTGCCGCGTCAGCGCGAAAAACGCCGGTCCCTTGCGCTCCAGCGCCAGTCGCCACACCGCCGCCGTTTCATTCGCATCCGCTGGGCGGAAATCCGTCATGTGCGGCACCGCGCGCAGCGCCATCAGGTGCTCAACCGGCTCATGCGTCGGACCATCCTCGCCCACTCCGATCGAGTCGTGCGTGAACACAAACAGAGAATGCGCTTCCATGATCGCCGCAATGCGCAGCGCCGGCTTCGCGTAATCCGAGAACACGAAGAACGTCGACCCGAACGGCTTCAACCCTCCGTGCACCGCCATGCCGTTCACGGCCGCGCACATGCCCAGCTCGCGCACGCCGAAAAATACATTGCGCCCCGCAGGATCCTCGGCAAAATGCGCCGAGTTCTTGAAGATCGTCTTCGTCGAAGCCGTCAGATCCGCCGCCCCGCCAAACAGCTCCGGCACTACGTCATAGATCGCGTTCATCACTTGCTGGCCTGCGTTGCGCGTCGCGATGGGCTTCTCCGTTCCGAAGCTGGGAATCGATTTCTCCCATCCCGCCTTCAAATTCCCCGCTTGCGTCCGCTCAAACTCCGCCGCCAGTTCAGGAAATGCCGCCTTGTACCCGGCAAATAACTGGTTCCACTCCGCCTCGGCGGCCGCGCCGCGCTTCTCTGCTTCGCGCCAGTTCGCCAATGCATCATCCGGCACATAAAAGCTCTGGTCCTCGGGGAATCCGAAGAACTTCTTGGTCGCCGCCACATCCGCCGCGCCCATGGCTTCACCGTGCACCTTGTTGGTGCCCGCCTTCGGGCTGCCATAGCCGATGATCGTACGCACGCCAATCAACGACGGTTTGCCGGTCTGGAGCTTCGCCGCTACGATGGCCTCCTCAATGCCCCCCAGATCGTTGCCGTCCATCACCCGCTGCACATGCCAGCCGTAGGCCTCGAAACGCTCGTAAACATTCTCCGTAAAGCTCCAGTTAGTCGGGCCGTCAAGCGAGATCAGATTGTCGTCGTAAAGCACGATCAGCTTACCCAGGTTCAGCGTTCCCGCCAGCGAAGCCGCCTCGTGCGACAGGCCCTCCATCAGATCGCCATCGCCGCACATCACAAACGTGTGATGATCCACAACATTGAAGCCCGGCTTGTTATACGTGGCCGCCAGATGCCTCTCTGCCATGGCCATGCCCACGCCCATCCCGAATCCCTGTCCCAGGGGTCCGGTCGTCGCCTCCACGCCATCGGTCAAACCGTACTCCGGATGCCCCGGCGTAATCGATCCCCACGTGCGGAAGCTCTTCAGATCGTCCAGCGTCACCTTGTAGCCGGAAAGATACAGCGTCCCATAGAGCAGCATTGACGCATGCCCGTTCGACAGCACGAAGCGATCCCGATCCGCCCACTTGGAGTGCGCCGGGTTGTGCTTCATCAGCTTGTGGAACAGCAGGTATGCCATTGGTGCGTCGCCTACCGGTGCGCCCGGATGGCCGCTGTTCGCCTTCTGCACGCCGTCTACGGCGAGCAGTCGCAGAGTATCAATCGACAGCTGATCGAGTGAGAGTGACGCAATGCCTGAAGCCATATTTGTCTTTGATTTTCCTTTCGCCTTGAAGTGCGAACGCACCGGCCAGAACCGTTCTACGCGGCATCCACCTTGACCTTTACATTGTATCCAAGCCAGGCCTCCGGACCCGCCCCCAATTCCGTCCAGTGGAGCGTCCATTCCAGTTCTCGGCATCCCGCTGGAGCGGTAATGTCGGCGCTGAATCCCGAGCTTCCCAGGTTCCGGCTGACCGTCCTGTTCACCGTTTGCCAATCATCGCCGGTCCACAGCACCTCAAAAAGGCTTTCCTCCAGGATGCGCAGAGTATTTTCAGCCGCGATGCGCTGGATCGGCCGCCTAGAGCTGTAGATCTCCAGCCCCGCCCGGCGTCGTTTGCGCCCCTCCGGCTCGCAATACCGCTCATACACAGGGTCGATGCGGTCAAAAACCTTGCCATCCGCGGCCGAGCGCATCAGTTTCAGGTATTCGGCATGCGCCCATACCAGCGGCACTGCCGACCCCGCCGGCTGTCCCAGCCACAGGTGCCGCTCCGGCCGGTCGGCCTCGTCCCACACTTGCTCCGGCAGTAACTGCCCTGACGACGCGAACTTTTCATAGGTCTCGATCAGCGGGCCAATGTCCTTGCCCGCCGCCAGTTCATAATGTGCGCGCTCGCCGGTCAGCAGCGGCCACACCCGCCCCTGGCCCCACCCCTGGTACGGCCCTCCGTCCGGCCGCTGCCCATAACCGTCCCCGTTGTAGCGCAGCCATCCCGGCCCCTGCGGCAGGTCCCGCTTCAGCACCGCGTCCACCACCTTCAACGAATCCACGATCAGCGGATCGTCGGCGCGGCGCACGCCGTAGCGGACGAGTTCCAAAAAACCTGCGTCGACAATCTCGCGCGCCTCAAATTGGGTCCGCGTGCCCGGCGGCCGGTTCGACAGCCGGACCAATTCCTCGCCGCACTCTTCCTCCGCATACGCCTCGCCGCACTCCGGCGGCCTTATTCGCATATAGTGCCGCTTGATCTCCGGATCGAGCACGCCATCGTTGGTCACTGTCCAGTCTTCGAGGTGCTCTTCCAGCCAGTCGGCAAACTCCTCAAGAAATGTGGCCAACTCGTCGGCTTCGTTCGCGCGCGCAATCTCCGCCGCGCAAATCAGTCCTGCGATTACCGCCGCCAGCGTCGACGGCGAGTAACCCGCATTCTCTTCCCAGCGCTCCTGTTGCGTAATGGGCGCGCAGCGCACCAGGATTCCCGCCGCCCGCTCAATAAATGCAAAAAACGGCAGATTGCCCATCCCGCCCGCTTTCCATAACCGCCACGCCAGCATCACCGGAAACGCCACCTCGTCCAGTTGCTTGCCGGTCCAGTAAGGAGTGCCGTCAATCCAGAAGTTCTGCGCAAAGCTGCCGTCGGGCAGTTGCGTGCATCCCAGGTACACCAGCGCCCGTCGCGCCGTCTCCATGCGGCCGCAGGCCAGCAACGCCGTCGCCGTTTGTACCATGTCGCGCGTCCAAACCAGGTGATAGCCGCCCAAATCGTCGTCGCCCTTCACCTGCCCCCATGGAATCGACGCCGACGCCACAAACGCACCCGCATACGATTTGTCTTCGTGCGCCAGCAGCACGGCATGGCTCGTGCGCAGCAGCTTGCCGTCGTCTTTTGTGGATCCAGCCAGCCACACAGGATGCGCCGCTCGTTTCCACTGCACAATGAACCGCTTGCATTGTTCCTCAAACGATTCCGCGAGCGCTCCCATCATCTTCTGGAGCGCGGTGTGATGCCCATTGCCAATTCCGATCGCCAGCGTGAATTCGCGCACAGCATTGCCGCTTTGAGCCTCTGTACTCGATCCATCGCCGGGGTCTGTGCGCGATGCAGCGCCCCTTTGCGCGATGCAATCGAGATCGATCTCGCCCATCATCGCAACATTGCCGTCCGTCGCCGAGCCAAACTCCCAATCCATTTTGAAGTTCTGCTTCAGGTCCTGCCAGCCGTCGCTCGCGCCCACAAACCCGCAGCTCATGCGCGAGAATCCGCAACTGGCCGTCATCGCCAGCGACCACTCGTTCTTCCACGCCAGCAGCACGTTGTGCCCCGCGAGATCGAGCGCCCGCGCCGAATTCCCCGCCCCACCTCGATCCAAATGCGGCGCCAGCAGCGCATACATCTTCAGCCGCGGAATCAAATCCGCATGGCCCTCCAGGCGCACGTGCTGCAACACCACGCCGTGGTGCGGATCGCAAATGATCTCCTTGGTGATGCTGTAACGCCCGTCGGGGTCGCTGTTGACATACCGCGCCCCCAGCGCGTCGGGGTCGATGTACTCGAAGCTCTTATTCAGGTCGCGCTTTTCCTCGTGCACAAACGTCTCGCCGTCGGTCACAAGGAAACCCATGTCGCGCACCTGCGGGCGATCGATCGTGGGAAAGTAAATCTCGTTCAGGATTCCGTGCGAACACGTAACCCAGATGCGGCTCGACGCCGCATAGGCCGTAACCACCGCGTCCTTCACGCTCGACGTCCACCGCGGCTCCAGCCCGGGCGTGCCAAAGGCCTCGCCCTGCTGCTCAAGCCACCGGTACAAGGACTGATCGCTCATATGCACTCGTCATGGATGGATTGTTGAAACTGAAAAACTCGCCGTCTTTCGCGTCGGGGAACAAAGAAGGAAGCAGAATCAGGGAAGCCGCGCGCCATCTAACAAATAAGACGCCTTTTACCTGCAGTTGGATACTAAAACATTTCCGTTACAACATCACCAAGTGAACGCTTTGCGCCAACTCACCAAAATCTTGGGTGCCCCATATCTCGCTTCTGAGATGTGGGATACCGCCACCGCCAACTTACGGGGATCAAGCTAGTAGCTAGAAGCTAGGAGCTAACTCGCCGTCCTCGCCCTCACCAGCATGTACTTCACCGCCGCATCAATCTCCGCCGGCGTCACATCCTCCACCACGCCCGCATTGCCAATCCCAATGGGCAGCACGAACCGCCGCACTCCGCCCACATTCTTTTTATCGCTTCCCGTCGCCGCCAGCACGCGCCCCGCGCTCACCTTCAACTTGGGCAG
>Ga0181519_10002874_pt1 | contig 14339 bp, 7 predicted proteins | sample PEATcosm2014_Bin_26_FD_121102 | JGI IMG/M metagenome (GOLD analysis project Ga0181519, IMG submission 121102) | Peatland microbial communities from MTU Mesocosm Facility, Houghton, MI, USA - PEATcosm2014_Bin02_10_metaG | ecosystem: Environmental > Terrestrial > Soil > Wetlands > Peat | place...
GTTTCCCCTCCTTGGACTATAGCCGGACGGCTATCGTTAGCATTAATTTAATTCATTATTAATTCAAGAGCGAACTTCCTAGACTCCCTTCCCGAGCGCCGCCAGGGGCAAGGCGGCGCGAGCGTGCTTCCAACTAGCCAATCAGGGAGGAGTGACAACCATGAACGATCCGACCGCGGCACGGTTCCCGCTTTCGGCCGAGGACCGCCATGACGCCTAGCGCCGTCGGCCCCGGCCTCGTACTGGCCGCGCCCCTGGTCCTGTTGTTGGCCGGTCTGCTGCCGCCCCAATGGGCAAATGCGCGGGCCGGCCGCATGGCGGGCCTGTGCGGCGCGGCCGCCTGGCTGGCACTGGCTTGCGCGCTGATGGCGGCAGTGGCCCGCGCGCTGGAGGGCCCGGCTACGTTCACCCTGTACAGCCGGGATCTGCCCGGCGGCGTTGGGGCGTTCTCGCTGTCCATCTACGTCAACAACGTCACGATCATCATGCTGCTGCTGGTGTCCTTCGTCGGCGCCATCGTGACCCGATACTCCCGCAACTACATGGCCGGCGATGCCAACCAGGGGCGATTCAACAAATGGCTCGCTCTTACCCTGGCGGCCATCCTTACCCTGATCGCCGCCGGCAACCTGCTCATGTTCGCCCTGGCCTGGATAGCCACCAGCCTCTGCCTGCACCAGCTGCTCATGTTCTACCGCGGGCGCCGCGACGCCGTACTGGCCGCCCACAAGAAATTCATCGCCAGCCGGATCAGCGACCTGAGCCTGCTGCTGGCGATTTTCCTCATCGGCTCCACCCTGCATACGCTGGATTTCGCGCAGATGTTCCAGATGCTCGCCGATCTGCGGGAACCCTTGCCCGCAGCTCTCGATATCGCCGCCATGCTGATCGTGCTGAGCGCCGCCCTCAAGTCGGCGCAGTTTCCCCTGCACGGCTGGCTGATCCAGGTCATGGAGGCGCCCACGCCCGTGTCCGCCCTGCTGCATGCGGGCATCGTCAATGCGGGCGCCTTCCTCGTCATCCGCATGAGCCCCGTGATGTCGCATTCGCAAGCGGCCCTGGGCCTGCTCGCCGCGATCGGACTGTCGACCCTGGCACTGGCCTCGCTGGTGATGCTCACGCAGACCAGCATCAAGGTGTCGCTTGCATGGTCCACCTCGGCGCAGATGGGTTTCATGCTGCTCGAATGCGGCTTGGGCCTCTACAGCCTGGCGATGCTGCATCTGGTGGCCCACTCCCTGTACAAGGCCCACGCCTTCCTGGCCTCGGGCAGCGGCGTCGATGCGTTCCGCGCGCCGGTGATCGCGCACGGGCCCGGCGGTTTTCGTCCCGGCCGGATGCTCGCGGCGCTTCTTTTCGGCAGCCTCGTCGCGGTGGCCGCGGCTGCCGCATTCGGCATCTCGGGCCGCGAGCAGCCGGCATTGCTCGCCGGCGGCGCCATCGTTGCCATCGCGGCGAGCCAGTTGTTGCTGCAGACGGCTGCCACCATGCGCAGCGGCGCATTGCTGGTCCGCGGACTGGGCCTGGGTGTGACGATACCGCTCGCCTATTTTGCCCTGCACGCCGTCTTCGACGCGGCCGTGCGCAACAGCGTGGTTCCCGTCCCGACGGCGGCGGGCCCCTTCCAGCAGGGCCTCGCTGCGGCCATCGTGGGCGTGTTCCTGGCGTTGATGGTGCTGCAGGAGTTGCTCAAGCATTCCGCGCAGTGGCTTGGGGACGCGATCTACCTGCACCTTTATAACGGCCTGTACATCGACGTCTACATCACGCGCCTCTTGCAGCGCCTGTGGCCCACGCCGATGCCCGGGCCCGAAAGTCCCCCGGCGCCATTTGCCACAGTACCACTCCACGGAGCGCAATGATGCACCTGAACGACATCTTCTCCGCGAGGGATCCGGCGACGCCACCCCCCGCCGCGCAGGAAAATACCGGACCAGCCGCGGCCCACCCGGACGCCGCGCCCGCTCCCACGCAAGCGGCACGGGTCGGGGCGCAACTCGACCGGCGCATCGACACCGCATGCGGGCGCATCGCCCCCTTGTGGCCACTCGAGCACTTCGTGGCCGTCAACCCCTTCTTCGGATTGGCCGACCAGAGCTTTCAGGCCGCTTCCGACACGCTCGCGCGCATCACGGGCAATGGCCTCTACATGCCCCGCGAATATTTCCGCGAGCAGGTGGCGCTCGGCCGCATTGGCGATGACGACCTGCAGCGCGCCATCGTCCGGTGCGGCAGCGATTTGAGCGTCGAAAGCGTGCGCCGCACGCTCGCGCAGGAAGCGCCCCGGCCCAAGCTCGGCATGGCCTCGGTGAGCGAGGTGCTCGAGCGGGTCGAGGGCGGGCTATGGTCGAGCTTCGTGACCGAACGCATCAGCCTGCACTGCGCCGCCTACTTCGACCTGGGCCAGGCGATCGTGCCGCCACCGTGGCGCAAGCTCTCGCTCTACGCATCCTGGCGAAAGGCCGCCGTCATCGACCGCAGTCCGGCGATGATGGGACTTGCCGGCTTTCGCGCCGCGGCCGCACAACTGCCGGCGCAACCCCGCGTCGCGATCGGCTGGGCAGTTGAGCAGCTGGGCGTGCCGGATGCCGCCGTCGAGCGCTACCTGCACGCGGCGCTGATGAGCATCGGCGGCTGGGCCGCCTGGGCCCGCTACCGGCGCTGGCAGGCCGAGTTGGCGGGCGGCAGCGACGATGCCATCGTGGATCTGCTCGCGATCCGCCTGATGTGGGATGTCCTGCTCTACCAGGAGAAGCAGTCGCCGGCCCTGATCGCCCGGTGGCGGGAGATGCTCGCTGCCAGCATGCGCCCGCCCTCGGCCAAGCGCAGCGCCTCGGCGCAGATCGACCGCATCCTGCAAAATGCCCTGGAGATCGGATTCCAGCGCTCCGTGATCGCGGGGCTTGCGCGGGCCGGCGCGGAAGGCCCGCCGGGGCACCCGGCTCCGCGTCCCGCGGTCCAGGCGGCCTTCTGCATCGATGTGCGCTCCGAGGTCCTGCGCCGGGCGCTCGAGACGGTGGCGCCCCGGGTTCAGACCTTGGGCTTTGCGGGTTTCTTCGGCATCTTCATCGAGGTCGTGCCCCTGGGCGCTAGCCGGGGCCGTGCCCACGTGCCCGTCATTTTCAATCCGGCCTACCGCATCCTCGAGCAGATCAGGGGCGGCGATACCGTGGCGACGGCGCGCCTGCGGCGGCGCCGCATCGCACTTTCGAAGGCATGGAAGGCCTTCAAGCTATCGGCCGCATCGTGCTTTTCATTTGTCGAGGCCTTCGGTTTGACCTATGGTCCGAAGCTGCTCACGGACAGCTTCGGCTGGAGCCGGCCAGTTCCCGATCCGCGGACACAGGGCATCGATCGGGAGGCCCTTGCACGCCTCGGTCCGGCGCTGGACGCGCTGCCCGCGGCGCAAGGCTGCGCACCCGACGCCGGATCGGGAATCGCAACGGCCGACCGGGTCGGCCATGCGGAGCGCATCCTGCGCGCCATGACGCTCACCGCGAATTTCGGCCACCTTGTCCTGCTGGCAGGCCACGGCAGCAGTACCGTAAACAATCCGCACGCGACGGGCCTGGACTGCGGCGCATGCGCGGGGCAGACCGGCGAGGCCAGCGCCCGGGTCGTCGCGGCCCTCTTGAATGATCCGGCCGTGCGCGCCGGCCTGCGCGAGCGCGGCATCGACGTCCCCGCCGACACGTGGTTCCTGGCCGGCTTGCACGACACGACCACGGACGCCTTGCGTCTTTTCGACACCGACGCCGTGCCGCCGGCGCTCGCGCAGACCCTCGGCCAACTGCGCCAATGGCTGGAGCAGGCGGCCGGACTGGCCCGCATGGAGCGCGCCGCATTGCTGGGCGTGGCGGGTCTGCCCGACCGAGCGTTGGAAGCGGAGGTGCACCGGCGCAGCCGCGACTGGTCGCAGGTGCGGCCGGAATGGGCTCTGGCCAACAATGCAGCCTTCATCGCCGCACCGCGCGCGCGCACTGCGCAAATGGACCTGGGCGGCCGCGCCTTCCTGCACGAGTACGTCTGGGAGAAGGACGAGGGTTTCCGCATCCTGGAGCTGATCATGACCGCCCCCATGGTGGTGGCCAACTGGATCAATATGCAGTACTACGGCTCGATGGTGGACAACAAGCGCTTCGGCAGCGGCAACAAGGTTCTGCATAACGTCACCGGCGGCGCCGTCGGCGTGCTGGAGGGCAACGGCGGCGACCTGCGTGTTGGCCTGCCCTTGCAATCGCTCCATGATGGACAGCGCTGGGTACACGAGCCCTTGCGATTGAGCGTCTTCATCGAAGCTCCCGAGGCCGCCATCGATGACATCATCGGGCGCCACGAGCCCGTGCGCCAACTGGTGGAAAACGGATGGCTGCACCTGTTTTGCATCGGCCAGAACGGCGGGGTCCGGCGGCGTGTTTCCAGCGCCACCTGGGAGGGCGCCGAGCCCGCCATTTGACGGCCGCAGTGGATCAGGACACGCCCGTCGTCGAATTGCTATGATCAGCCGCCCTTATGACTTCCCGCAAAAAACAACAATTCCATGCATATCACTCTGCGGCAACTCCGCATCTTCGAAGCCGTCGCAACCTACGGGTCGATGTCGCGCGCTGCTGTCGAGCTCAACCTCACGCAGCCCGCGGTTTCGATGCAGATGAAGCAGATCGAGGAGCAGATCGGCCTGCCCTTGATCGAGCAGGTGGGCAGGAAGCTGTTTCTCACGGAGGCGGGCACGGAACTGCGCACGCACGCGCAGCGCTTCAACGCGCAGGCGCTGGAGCTCAAGGCCGCCATGGAGCACCTGCGCGGCCTGCACCGGGGGCTGCTGCGCCTGGCCGTCGTGTCGACCGCCAATTACTTCCTGCCGCCCTTGATCGCTTCCCTGAGCCAGCAGCATCCCGGCGTGCAGGTGAGTCTCCAGGTGTCCAACCGTGAATCGGTCCTGGCCGCGCTCGCGGACAACCGCACGGATCTGGCCATCACGGGCCGCCCCCCGGAAAGCGACGAGCTGGTGGCCGAACGCTTCCTCGACAACCCGCTGGTCGTCATCGCCTCGCCATCTCATCCCCTGGCAAGGACGGAATCGCTCACGCTGCAGCGCTTGAGCGAGGAGCGCCTGGTATTGCGCGAATCCGGATCGGGCACGCGCGCCACGATAGAGCGCCATTTTGCCGAGTGCGGGGTCGACTACCTGCCCGGCTGCGAACTCAACACCAACGAGGCGGTCAAGCTTGCCGTGCAGGCCGGCCTGGGCCTGGGCGTGGTTTCCGCCCAGGCCATCGAGCTCGAGATCGAAGCGGGCCGCCTGGCCGTCCTCAATGTGGAGGGGTTTCCCATCATGCGCGGCTGGCACGTGGTGCATCGGCGCGGCAAGCGGATGTCGGCGGTCGCTTCGGAATTCCGCGATCTCTTGCTTGCGCAGAGTGCCAGCAAATCGGCTGGCACGCCAGCAGCGCCGGCCGCGAAGCGGCGGCGCGCTAGCGCCTGAGCGGCAGGCCGAATCCGCCCCGGCCTCGCATTGCTACCGGGTTCACCGCGTCCGATGCAAACGTCGCGATCGACGCGCAAGGGCGATTGTCAAAAAATCGGCGCGCAGCCGACCATCCGTTCCAGCAGAGAGTGATTCATCTTGGCCGGTTCCACGCAACTGGTGAGTTGTTGATCGAGGCTCTTGGCGAGCTGAACATTGGTCTCCGTCGGCGAGGTGGCCGACTGCACAAGCACGAGAAAAATACCGATGGAGACCAGGGTGGTGGCGGTGTTGCGAACGGTGGCTGTGGTCATGGCGTGCTCCTGGGTCGTTTTTTGGGGGGTACTGCACCGACGACGCCACTATCTGCCGCATGCCCCATCAGGTCCTTGGGGACGCCTTTATAATTCCTGATGAATCCTGAAGTCTCGGATCGAATCGGACTTCTGGCGGGCGAAGGTGGCGATTGAGTGAGGTCCACGTGACCGATTCAATAAGCGACATCACGTTTGGCCGTTTCCTGGTTCGGGTGGACGCCCGCCAGCTGCTCCTTGACGGCGAGCCCGTCAAACTGGGAGCCAAGGCGTTTGACCTGCTGCTCATCCTTTTGGAGCGGCGAGAACGGGTGGTTAGTAAAGACCAACTTCTCGATTTGGTCTGGCCTGGCCTGATAGTGGAAGAAAACACGCTGCAGGTTCACATCTCGACCCTGCGCAAGCTGCTCGGACCTTTGGCCATCGTCACCATCCCCGGGCGGGGCTACCGGTTCGCCGGCGCCGCGCTTGCGCCACCGGCCGAGACGTCGCCCGCATGCCCCGAACCGCCCGCCATGCTCGAGGAAGTGCCGGCATACGGACCGGCAGGGGCGATCCCCAACACGGTGCTCAAGCCGCCACGCCTGATCGGCCGCGAAGCCGCGCTCCAGAAACTGCGCACGGCATGGACGCTGGGCCAGATGTTCGTGGTCCTGGGCGAGGGCGGCATGGGAAAAAGCCGCCTGCTGGCCGAGTTTGCATCCCAGGACGCCGCGGTCATGGCCTCGGGGGCGCGGCCAGGCGACAGCGCGGTTCCGTATTCGACGCTGGCGCGGCTGCTGACCGCCGTAAACGAGCGATTCCATCCGCGGCTCGAACCGGCAATCGCGGCCGACGTGAGCCGTCTCGTGCCGCGCCTGGTGTCACCGGGCCAGCCGATTCCCGCGCTCGTCACGGAAGCCGACCGCCTGAGGTTTCTTGCGTCCGTCGAGACTTTCGTATTGGCCTGCCGGGCCGCGGGCGTTCACGGACTCCTGATCGACGACGTGCAGTTTGCCGACAATGCGAGCGCGGCGGTGTTTCGAACCTTGTTCGATCCTGCGCGGGGCTCGCCGGGATCGCTGCACGCCGGTTTTGCGACACGCTCCGACCCGATGGGGACGGGAGCGATGGAATTTCTCGAGGGACTCAAGACCAGCTGGCAGGTCGCCACGGTCGAGTTGGCGCCGCTGGAATCCGCCGATATCGGCAAGCTCATAGACAGTCTGGAGGTCGATGCCCTGCGCTCCACCGGCTGGACAATCGCGCTGGCACACCACGCGGGAGGCAACCCGGCCTATCTGCTCGAATCGGTGAAGACGATCCTCGCCGAAGGCCCGGTTGCCGACGTGCCCGCGCATCTGCCGGTGCCCCCGACGGTGGAAGCGGCCGTCGAGCGGCGCCTCAAGCAGCTCGCGCCCGATACGCGCACGCTGGCGCAGCTGGCCGCCGTGGCGGGGACAGCCTTCTCCGTGGCGCTGGCGGCAAGCGCACTGGGCAAGCCGCCGCTGTCCCTTACTCCGAACTTCTCCGAGCTCGAGCAGATGCAGATTCTCAAGGGCAATGCCTTCGTGCACGACATCGTCCAGGAAGCAACCTTGCGCAGCGTTCCCGGTGCCATCCAGGATGTCCTGCATCGCACCGTTGCCCAATACCTGGAGTCGATCTCGGCCTCGCCCGGCGCCATCGCGCAACATTGGCAGGCCTGCGGGGAATGGGCGCGCGCCGGCCAGAGATGGCGCGCCGCCGCCGATGCCTCGACACTGTGCTCGCGGCCGGTCGATGCGGGAGATTTCCTGCTGCGGGCAATGGATTGCTTCGAGCGCGCCGGCGATGGCGCCGCCCGCTTCGACGCCTGCTACGAATTTGCCTTGACCTCGCCGCACCCGGAGCATGGCAAGCGACTTGCAAACGTCATCGAGCAGATGCATGCGCTCGCGACCCAGGACGAGCAGCGCCTGAAGACCGCCTTGGTCGAAGCCGGCTTCGCCCGCGGATTCGCGCACGGCATCCGCGATGTCGGGCATTGCGAGCAATGCGCGCGCAGGGCCCTCGAACTGGCCATGAAACTGGGCAACGCAACCCTGGAATTCGAGGCACGCAACATATTGGCCTTCCTGCTCTATCACCTGGACCGCGGAAAGGATGCGGTCTCGACGATCGAACCCAATCGGCAATGGGCCGACTCGCAGGCCACGCCGGCCCAGAAGGTGGATTTCCTGGACCGCTACGGAATCGCCCTTTGGTCTGCCGGCCGCACGAGCGAGGCGCTGGCGTTCCAGCGTGAATCGGTCGTCGAGGCCTTGAAATGCGGCGAATTCACGCGGGCGGTCCGATGCCTGTCCAATCTTGCCGAAAATCTCGGACATGTGGGGCGCCTGCAGGAAGCGAGCGCCTCGTTCGGCGAAGCGATCGCCACCCGCAAGCGCCTTGGCCCGGTTCGTTCGATTTCGGCCTTCACCGAGCTGTATCTGGGCAAGGTCGACCGCGAGCTGGGGCGCTATGCCAACGCCCTGGACAACCTGGGCTTTGCCATCGCGGAAATGCAGCGATCCGGCCAGGGTGCGGCCGTCATGCTGGCCGAATCCGAGCTGGCCCTGACCTGGCTCGATCTGGGGCAGACCGAGCGGGCCGCGCAGTGCTCGAGCCAGTCCTGCGTTCGGCCTCCGACACCGATCCAGGCACGTCGTTGCGACGCCGATCTGCGCCTGGCGCGTGCAACCAAGCGCCCTCGCCAGGCACTGCTCGCGCTGGCGCAGGAAATCGCGCGCGGCGCCGGCAATGAAGTTCGAATCCCCTTGGAGTTGGAAATCGCCCGGGAAAAGGGCTCCGCGCAAGCGCGTGCCGCATTCGAGCAGATCATTTTGTCCGCGGAGGGAGCCGGCATGCATGGTCACGCCCTGCACGCACGGATCGAACTGGCACGCAATCTTTTCGAAAGCGGACAGATCGATCGCGCCGTCGATCAGGTGCATGCGAGCCTCGACGCGTTCCAGCAGTTCGATCCGGTGGACCTGTACCGGCCCGCCATATGGTGGACCGGGTTCCAGGTGCTCGATGCGTCGAGGGATTCGGCCGGCGCCGAGGCTTGCCTGCGCGCCGCCCGCGACTGGGTTCAAGGCACGGCGCGCGACCACGTGCCCGAGGAGTATCGGGACAGCTTCCTGACGCAGAACCCGATCAACCGGCAGTTGCTCGCGGCTGCGCGAAAGCGGCTCGTCTCCTAGCCCCCGACGGTCATTTCGCGCATTCCCGAGTGGCAAATCACGGCGACGCTGGCGGCAGCGGCGCCATCAACGCCGCACGGGCATGCTTGCGTTTGCCACGATGACCGGTGATTTGCCGGCGATCCGCAGGCCCGCGTCGGCATCGGGCGTGGAGAACAGGACCGCGACGGAACCGAATAGCACCGTGGTCATGCAAACGGAAAGGACGGCGGCGGCGATCCGGCTGGTGTGGGTGGTGTTCATGGCGTTCTCCCGAGGTTGGTTGATGGGTGCTGCGGCGATGGCTCCACTATCGTCCGCGCCCTCCATCAGGTCCTTGGGGACACCTTGATTACTTCTGAAGAATCCTGAAGATTCCGGGCCCGCCTCAGTTGAACGCCTGCGCCTGGACTTGCCGCCCGAGCAGTGCGCCCAATTGCGCGGCCCCTACCGGCCGGCTGAAATAGTATCCCTGGCCCTCCGGGCATCCGCGTTCGCGCAGGAAATCGAATTGCTCCCGGGTCTCGATTCCCTCGGCAATGACGCATTTGCGCAGGCTTTTGCCCATGGCGATCACCGCCGCGACGATGCCGGCATCGTCCGCGTCCGTCGTCAGGTCGCGCACGAACGACTTGTCGATCTTGACCGTATCGATCGGAAAGCGCTTCAGGTAGCTCAGGCTCGAATACCCCGTCCCGAAATCGTCGAGCGCGAGGCGCACGCCCAGATCCTTGAGCGCCTGCAGCACCTTGCCCGTGGCGCTGGAGTCCTGCATCAGGAAAGTTTCCGTCAACTCCAGCTCCAGGCAGCGCGGCGGCAACTGGGTCTGCGCCAAAATGGCGCCCACGCCCGCGACGAAACCCTCTGCGCGCAGCTCCACCGCGGAGATGTTCACTGCGAGGCGCACCGGGTCCATTCCCGCGCGCTGCCAGGCGCGCGCCTGGTGGCAGGCTTCGAGCAGTACCCAGCGGCCGATCGCCGGCATCAAGCCGCACTCCTCGGCGATCGGGATGAACCGCGCCGGCTCGATCAGTCCGCGCTCCGGGTGCCGCCAGCGGACCAAGGCCTCGACCGCGGTGATGGCGCCGGTCGCAAGGTCGACTTTCGGCTGGTACTCCAGGAAGAATTGCCCCTGCTGGAGCGCGCGGCGCATTCCCATTTCGAGGAACCGCCGGTCGACGGCGAGCACATTGAGGTTTGCCTTGAAGAACTGGTAGTTGTTGCGACCCCCGTCCTTGGCCTGGTACATCGCGAAGTCCGCGTTCTTCAAGAGCGTTTCCAGGTCGAGGCCGTCGTCGGGGTAGGTGACGATGCCGATGCTTGCGCTGGCGTGCAGCTCGTGTCCGTCGATATGGTGGGGTTTTTGCAGTTCGAACAGGATCTTTTCGGCGCAGATGGCCGCGTCCCCGGCGTGCGCCACCTCGGATAGCAATATCACGAATTCATCGCCGCCCTGGCGGCTCACCGTGTCGGTGTCGCGGACACCGTCGAGCAGGCGCTGCGCAACCGACTGCAACAGGCGGTCGCCGATCGCATGCCCCAGCGAGTCGTTCACCAGCTTGAACCGGTCCAGGTCCAGGAACAGCACCGCCAGCTTCACCTGCCGGCGGTGGGCGAGCGAAATGGCCTGCAGCAGCCGGTCGCGCAGGAGAATCCGGTTGGGCAGATCCGTCAGGGCATCGTGCTGGGCGAGGTGGGACATCCGGACGGCCAGGGAATGGGCGGCGCTCACATCGTGAAAAACCATCACCGCGCCGCTGACCCGACCCAGGACGTCGTGGACCGGGGCCGCCGAGTCTTCGATGGCCGCCTCGCCGCCGCCACGCCGCATGAGGATGCAGTTGGGCGGCAGGTGCGTGTGGACGTTCTGCGCCATTGCCGCGATGACCGGATTGGCGACGGTTTCGCGGCTCGTCGCCTCGACGACGGCGAATACCTCGGAGACCGGCCGGCCGACGGCCTCTTCCCGGGGCCAACCGGCCATCGTCTCGGCAACCATATTGACGAACGTTATCTTTCCCGCGAGGTCCGTGCATACCACCGCATCGCCGATCGAATTGAGGGTGACCTGCGCACGCTCCTTTTCGGCAAACAGCGCAACTTCCGTGGCCCTTCGCCGGTTGCTGTCGCGCCCGACGATCCACGCGGCAATCGCAAGCAGGACCAGGCACAGGCCATCGCCCGCGATGAGGACGGTTCGCGCGGCGTTCGCGCTGCGCTTCGCGTCGCCCGTGCGCGAAACCAGGAGGCCGAGTTCCGCATCCTGCATGGCAAGTACCACGGCTTGCCGCTCGTGCATCATCCGCTGGCCGCGTCCATCCTGGATGTATCGCGTCGCGGCGGCAAATCCCTTCGCCTGGCGCAGGGCGATCACGGCTTCGGCGTACTGGCGGTCCTGCCGGGCAAGCCGCCAAAGCGCCTGCAACTGATCCTGCTGGAACGGGTTGTCCCTGGTGAGTCCGTCGATCTTGGCCGCCGCGCTATCGAACGCTGCCCGGCTCTCGCGATAGTGTTCGAGGATTTCCGGGCTGCCGGTCACCGCAAAGCCCCGGTAGCTCGACTCGGCGCCTTCGAGCGCCGTGAGAAGGCTCTGCAGGCTGGCGAGCACTTCGTGCGTATGGTCTTCCCAGCGGCTGCTTTCCTTGGACCGCTCCACGAAGCGATCGGACGCAAAGCCCACGATCGCCATTGCCAATGCAAGCAGGAGGAACGGCAGGGTGCCGGAGGTAAGCCGCAAGGCGGCCCTGAGGGGGGTGGTCACACGGTTTTCCGATCGCCAAGGCAATACGCGAACGACGGCATCGCGCATGAACCCGACGCTCCCTGGCGGGAAGCGCAGCTGCACGCCGTGCGCCGAACGTCTCTTGCTTGTAGCGGCTGCGCGCGCGCGCGTCTGTGCGCTGGCCGACGCCGTGCCCGGCGGTGCTGTGCCGGTCCCGGTTTGCGAACCGGGGCCGGATTGCGGGAAATCACGCCCTTTGCAGCACGAAGGCGCGGGTGCTCGCTTGGCGCATTTCCGCTCCCCTCCGTCGCAACTGGATCGAAGCCCCCGCAGTGCCCTGGCTAAACTTTGGCCCAGACCCGGGAGGCGAACGGCGCCGTGCCGTTTTCGCCGCAGATGGGATTCGGGTTCGGGAGAGATCGGGCAATGAAGACGCATGCGCGCGCGGTGGTCATCGGCGGCGGGGTAGTGGGCGTAAGCACGCTCTACCATCTGGTGAAGAAGGGCTGGAGCGACGTCGTCCTGCTCGAGCGCAGCGAACTCACCGCCGGTTCCACCTGGCATGCCGCCGGCCTGCTGCCCCTGTTCAACATGAGCTATACCGTGGGCCAGCTGCACAAGTATTCGGTGGACCTGTACAAGCGCCTGCCCGCCGAGACCGGCCAGGAGGTGAGCTTCCATGTGACCGGCAACCTGCGACTGGCAACCTGCCGCGACCGCATGGACGAGTACCTCAAGTACTGCGGCACCGCCAACACCATCGGCGTTCCGTTCGAGGTGATCACGCCCGCGCGGGTCAAGGAATTGTGGCCACTCATCGACCTGGGCGACGGCGTGGACACGCCCGCGGTGATCGGCGCGCTCTACCACCCGGACGACGGGCACATCGCCCCGGTCGACCTCACCATGGCGCTGCGCAAGGGCGCGCGCATGGGCGGGGCCGATATCCACGAGAAGACCGAGGTCACCGGCGTCGAGCGAATGGGGTCCGGCGAATGGAAGATCCGTACCGACAAGGGCGACATCACCTGCGAGCACGTGGTCTGCGCCACGGGCAACTACGCGCGCCAGACGGGCCGGCTATTCGGCGTGAACGTGCCGGCCATCCCGGTGGAGCACCAGTACATCGTCTACGGCGAGTCGCCCGAGCTCAAGCAATACCGCGCCCAGGGCGGACCGGAACTCGCGGTGCTGCGCGAATCGGACAAGTCGTACTACCTGCGCGAGGAACGCATGGGCTGGATCCTCGGGCCCTACGAGGCGGGCGCGCCGGCGCGCTTTGCCGACGGCGTTCCCGACTGGTTCGGCAAGAGCCTCTTCGAGGGCGATCTGGACCGCATGCTGCCGCACATGGAGGCGGCCATGCGGCGCGTGCCCGCGCTCGAGCACTGCGGCATCAAGACCATCGTCAATGGCCCCATCTCGTACACGCCAGACGGCAGCCCGCTGATCGGCCCGGCCGGCGGCGTGCGCAACGTCTGGCTCAACGAGGGCCACAGCTTCGGCGTGACGGCGGCCGGCGGGGCCGGCTGGCAGCTGGCCGAGTGGATCGTCGAGGGCCAGCCCGGCATCGACATGCTGGCGGTCGATCCGCGCCGCTACGGCAGCTATGCCGGGCGCCGCTATACGGTGGCCAAGAACGAGGAAACCTACCGCAACGTCTTCACCATCCATTACCCGGACGAGGAGCGCGAGGACGCCCGCCCGGCCAAGACCAGCCCCATCTACCCCGAGCTCGACCGCATGGGCGCCGTCTGGGGCCAGCGATTCGGCTGGGAGCGCGCCAACTGGTTCGCGCCCGAGGGCGTGGCGCGCAAGGACGTGTGGAGCTTTCGCCGCAGCAACTATTTCGAGCACGTGGGCAAGGAATGCCATGCCGTGCGCGGCGGCGTCGGCATGATGGATCTCATGCCCTTTACCAAGCACGAGGTCACCGGCGCGGGGGCCGAAGCCTGGCTCGACGGCCTCGTGGCCAACAAGGTGCCGGCCAAGGTCGGGCGCATCGCCCTGTGCCATGCACTGACGCCGCGCGGCGGGATCCGCTCGGAATTCACGATCACCAAGATCGCCGAAGGGAATTTCTACGTGGTAAGCGCCGGAGCCGCGGAAGCCTACGACAGCGATTACCTGCAAAAGGCCCTGCCCGCGGACGGCTCGGTGCAGCTGCGCAATATCACCCAGAGCCGCGGCTGCTTCGTGGTGATCGGGCCGCGTGCCCGCGATGTGCTGGCCAAGCTGACCGACAGCCCGCTGGACAACGCGAGCTTCCCCTGGCTCACGAGCCAGGTCATCGAGGTGGGTTACGCCACCGACGTCTACGCCCTGCGCGTGAACTTCGTCGGCGAACTGGGCTGGGAACTGCACTATCCCATCGCCTATGCCCACCATCTGTTCTCGGCCATCTTCGCGGCAGGCCAGGAATTCGGCATCGCGATGGCCGGCATGCGCGCCATGGAGTCGATGCGCCTGGAAAAATCGTACCGGATGTGGGGCTCGGACCTCACGCGCGACTACACGCCCTTCGAGGCCAGCCTGGATCGCTTCGTGCGCATGAACAAGGGCGATTTCATCGGCCGCGCCGCGCTTGAAAAGCAGCTCGCCGACGGGGTTCCCCATCGCTTCGTGACGCTCGAGGTGCACGGCGTCGCGGA
>Ga0181519_10002878_pt1 | contig 14334 bp, 10 predicted proteins | sample PEATcosm2014_Bin_26_FD_121102 | JGI IMG/M metagenome (GOLD analysis project Ga0181519, IMG submission 121102) | Peatland microbial communities from MTU Mesocosm Facility, Houghton, MI, USA - PEATcosm2014_Bin02_10_metaG | ecosystem: Environmental > Terrestrial > Soil > Wetlands > Peat | place...
AAAATTGAGGGGGCTTTAGCCCCGCAGAACAATCGCCCCAAAGATTAACCTCTTCAAAAGCCCGCATCGCACCACAAACAAATCGGGCATCCGCCAAGGCGGACGCCCGATGCTGACCCCTGACACCTGGCACCTGAAACCTGTCGCCTGCTCTTACCGCCAGTAGTACGCTCCGCCCACAATGAAATAGGGTCGATAGTAAGGCGCAGGATACCCATATGCCGGGCCGTATCCATAGCCGTAATAGGGCGATCCGTAGGGGTAGCCACGGCGGTAAAGCGCCGGGCCGCCGGGATACAGCCCCTGCGCCAGTCTTGCCGCTTCCTGCGGGCTCACTGGGGCCACCGTAATGGGCGCAGCCAGGTGGAATGTGACGAGCGCTTCGGCTGGAATCCACGCTCGGTAACCGGGCGAAGCCGCTCCCAACGCCGTACCGCCAGCCACGCCGGCGCCGGCGCCGATGGCGCAACCCGGGCCGCGGCCCACCGCGCAACCGATGATCGTGCCGATCACGCCGCCCGTCAACGCGCTGCCCACCGTCTGGCCGGCCTTATTCGGAGCCTTCACCTTGAACTGGTCGCTCGCGATCGGATAATTGCGCCCGCCCAGATCGAGCGAAGTCAGCGTGAGCGCCAGCGTGGAACTGCCTCCCATGCTGCCCGAACCCACATTCTTGTGTTCCGCAATCACGCCGTGCACCACGGCACCGCGCGGAATCGCCAGCGCGCCGCCCATGGTCACGTCCTGAATCACCATGAACTGCACCGGCTCCCCGTCCTTGGCCCGTTTGCTATCCACCGGCTCGCTGGTGCGAAGCTGAAGCAGCGTTCCTGCGGGCAGCGTCACAGGGCCGCTGGCGGGTGCGTACTGCGGTGCTTGCCGAGCCTGCGGATATTGCTGCGGATACTGCGGCGGATATTGCGGGCTCTGGTACTGCGGCCGCGGCGGAGGCGGCGGATAAGCCCCTTGCTGCTGCGGATAAGGCGCGGGCGCCTGATTCACGGCCGCGGGATCCGGTCCCTGGTCCGGAGCCGGTCCCGGAGGCGGCAGACCCGCCGTTTGCTGTTTCACCTGCGACTGGTCGGGGTCCGGCATCTCCTGCGAGTCCGGGGCAGGCTGCGCGTTCTGCGCCTCCGGACCGGGATTGCCCACCGTCAGATTGTTGTGCACCTTGGTCACGCCGTTCACGTGTGCGGCGATCGACTCCGCCAGTTGTTTGGACGCATCCGTCGATACCGTTCCCGAGAGCGTAACTTCGCTCTGGATCGTGGCTGCAGTGATCAGGTCGCTCTTCAGTGCCGCCGACGCGTCGAGGGCGTGCACCACGTCCATCTCAATCTGTCCGTCGGTGCGCGGTCCCTGCTGAGCCGCCGGCTGACTCTCTTGCGCCTGACTTTGCGACTGCCCCGCCGGAGCGCCGCCATTTTGCGCAATCGCGACCGCGGCAAACAGCACAGCCACCCCGGTCCATGCCACAAGCGGTCGAAAGCCCTTTTTCAGCAAGCTGCGATTCATTTTCGATGTCTCCTCTTTCGATACGATCGTTCTCAACCCGGAAAAGATGCGCGGGGAGAACGATTTTCAAAGCCTTTTCCAGGGCTCAATCCGTTAGACGAGCCTGGCCTGGAGCCTGTTACCCGGTATAACCCCGTTTTCGGCAAAAAGTTGTCTGCTTTTGACCGTCCGACCCGGGATCCCTTGGGGGGCCCCCAGTGTCTCGATTCCGAGACAGGGGATACCAGGATGCCAAAGTGCGAATCTTCGCGGTCCGAGACCTACGCCAGGGCCGCAGCAATCGCCGCATTCAAAGTGTTCAGGCCCGTGGCCAAATCGGCACCCAGGTGAACTCGCAGAGCGCGGCGCCCGCGCGCCTCCAGTACCGCCAGGTCCCCCGCCGCCTGGGCGTCGATCACCACTCCAAAACTGTACCGCTGGCCCGGAATTTCTGCGTCTTCGGCGTGCCTTGCGGTGATCTGCAAAAACACGCCCGTGTTCGGTCCGCCTTTGTAATCCTGCCCGGTCGAGTGCAGAAAGCGCGGTCCGAAACCCAGGCAAGTGGCCACGCGTTTGTTGTCGCGCACAGCGTGCCGCATCACCTGGATCGCCGCTTCGTGCTCTGGGAACATGGGTAGAAACGCCAGTGTCGCGAAGTAGTCCCCAGCGCGAAGTTGAGCGAGATGGGCGCGCAAAAAGCCGGTCAGCGAATCGGTGGGCGCTAGGGCGCGCAGTTCGGCCGCATAGGCCTCCGTCGCGAACAATTCAATCCCGGCCTCCGACAGCACTGGCTGCCGCTGGGGAAGCTTGCCGGTCTTTTCGTACTCATCCGTCAGGGCGCGCGTTTCGATCTTCGCCGCCTCCACATCCGGCTGGTTGAAGGGGTTGATGCCCATCACCGAGCCGGCAACCGCCGTGGCAACCTCCCACGTGAAGAACTGGCCGAAGATCTCGTACAGGTCCTCGATTTCAATCGTCACCACCGGATGCCCCGCTGCCGCCAGTGCCGCAACCTTGTCGTCCTGACTCGCGTCCGCGGTTCCCCTCAGGCGCACGTAAGCAAACACGCGGTCCTTGCCATACACCTCAGGCGGACCAATGGCTTCGCGATCTACCGGCGTAATGCCCTTGCCCTGCTTGCCGGTAGATTCGGCAATCAGTTGCTCCAGCCATGCGCCCAGATCGTAGATCTCCGGCGAAGCAAAGATGGTGATCTTGTCGCGCCCGGCATTGGCCGCCGATCCCAGCAGCAATCCAAGTTGGACTCCGGGGTTGTTCTGGATCGGCTCCTTCGCACTGGCCACGCCTTTGGCGGCCTCTTCAAGCAGCTTGCCTATCTTCAGTCCAGCCACGGTGGCCGCAACCACGCCGAAATTCGAGAGTGCAGAGTAGCGCCCGCCGATCTGCGGATCGCCATAAAAGATGTACCGGAAGCCGTCGTGCTTCGCTACTTGCTCCATCTTCGAGCCAGGATCGGTAATGGCCACAAAATGGCTGCCCACATTCTCGGCCCCCACCACCCGGCGCACCTGCTCGTAAAAAAACTGTTTCAGAATATTCGGCTCCAGCGTGGTACCCGATTTGCTGGCCACGATCACCAGCGCCTCACCCAGGTCCACCGATTCGCGCGCAGCCAGCACCTGTGCCGGATCCGTGGAGTCGACGATGTGCAGCGCCGGAAAACCCGGCTGCGGGCCGAAGGTCTTGGCCAGAACCTCGGGACACAGGCTGGACCCGCCCATGCCCAGCAGCAGAGCCGATTTGAAACCCGCACTGCGCACGTCGCCGCCCAGCACCGCAAGCGACGCTAGGTCCTTCTGCTGCCGCTCGACAATATCGAGCCAGCCCATCCACTTCTCCTCGCCGTCGCGAGTCCACAGTGAAGGGTCCTTCTTCCAAAAGCGCTCGATCTTGTGGTTGGCTTGCCAGTCGGCGGAAGCCGCATTCACGGCCCCATGCAGTTCAGATGGAATTGCGAATCGAAAACTCATATGACTATAGATTCTCCCTCAAAAAGATGGTTGCAAGGCAAAGAATGTAAAAAAGTTCGCCTGAAGGGAAGAAGAGGGCGGGAAATCACGGCTAGGTCACTGCGCGACAGCATGTGTTTCCCACCCGTCATACTCTCCGCCAAAAGATCGCGCGAGATGAAGAAGCTGAATCACTGTCTCGTCGATAGCTGACTGCTGGACCGATTGCGTTCGAGCTAATATGATTGCAAAACGCGGCTCGGAGGGAGAAACATGTTCGGACTCAACGACGAAGCCTTCCTCTAAGACGGCGTCGCGGAACGCAGCACGTGACGGCTCTGAATCAAAGTAGACAAAATGACGCACTTCGCGTGACACCGAGTGAACGTCTCCTTGCCTTTTGAGTAAATCGAGGACGTCCATGTTGCCGATCCGTTGGAAGTCTTCAGGCGATGGGAAGAGCACGTCGAGGTACTGACTCCATGACGGGTCAAATTTGTCGCCGACGTCGCATTGGTACCCCTCAAATTCACTAAGCGCCCTCTTCACCGCGGCTTCCAGCCCATCCTTCTTCTCACCATAAAAGTAGAATTCCCTCCTGCCCTCAGTTGTGATCCGCCCGCATGGAATTGCAGAAAACTCCTGCGCAAGGCTGGCATTCAGTGCATCTTCAATCCTGTAAAGCGTGGGCGCCTCTTCACTATCGGACAGGCCATCAGGCCGAGGAGCGCGCATGTAAACCCAAGCCCAAAGAAGAAGCGGTTTTGAGACAATTGGCGCAGACTTGATTAGTTCGAGGTCCAGGAAAATCGAAGCGCGCTTTCCGTTCACGTTGCAGAGATAAGGTTTCCATTTCTCGGTCATAGGTCATGCAATCCTGGACAATCGGCTGCGGCGGAGGTTAGGGCGCGAGCGCGGGTTCCGATACAAGCTCTGCCGATCAGCAAACGCTACGGTTGTCGCGAATTCACTCCGGCCAATTCGGCGTAATCCGAATCAGGTCGAGTTTCCCTTCCGCAGCGCCCAAATCCTCCAGCACAAACTCCGGCGAAACCGCGGGCACGGCCACAATACCCCGCGGCGGCAACTCCACCGGCTCAAATCCTTCGCCCGCGAGCCGCCCTGCTCCCATTGCGGCAAACAGGTAGGCCAGGCCGGGTTTCTTATCGCCGCGCAGGCTCGCGCTCGTCCGCTTGTCCTCGACAGGTATCCGCTCAATGCGGAAGTAATCCGAATCAATCAGCACAAAGCGATCGGCAATCGCCCGCGGTTCAATCTTCCCCGCCTGCGTCACGAGCCTCGTCGCTTCGAGGGATTTTTCAATGTGCAGTTCGCGCCCGCGTCCGTAGTCGAACATGCGATAGGTGGTGTCGCTGTACTGCTGCGTCTCCAGCAGAATCGATCCCGGCCAGATGGCGTGAATCGTCCCTGCATCCACAAAAATCAAGTCGCCCGTCTCCACGGGCACGGCGTTCAAGCTTTCTTCCAGCGTGCCTTCCTTAATCTCTTCCTCAATTTGCTTCAGGGTAGTCCCGGGTTTCACGCCCACGGCCACCTCTGCGCCCGGCTCCGCCGCCAGCGCGTACCAGCACTCCGTCTTGCCGCGCGGCTGGCCGTACTTCTGCGCCATCTTGTCGTCGGGATGCACCTGCACGCTCAGCTTTTCTGCCGCAAAAATTGTCTTGATCAGCAGCGGTGAATCCGACACCGGCGCACTGTCGCCCAGAAGCGCCGCGTGTTCCTCTGCAAACAGTGCAGCCAGCCGTTTGCCCGCGTACGGCCCCGTGGCAATCAGGCAATCGTCGCCCGTCAGCCACATCTCGCCGATCGGTTCGCCTTCGGCCACGCGATCGTACCAGGGACGCAAATCGCAGAATCCCCACGGGCGCGGCGAAATCGCGGGCTCTATGCCGAATGGCGCCAGTTCTGCCACAAAATCATCTCTCAAGGTCATTTTCCAGCTCTTGCCATCCTCACTCTAGCAGACGGCGCATTCTTCGCTTCTCGCCCCGGAAGGGCCGACCTGCGCACGAAAATTGGCGCGCTAATCGGCGTCTCGGGCTATCCTCTTTTTCATGCCGCACTCCGCGATCTTCGACAGCATGTTCCATCTCCCGCTTCCCATCCTGGAAAAGCTGGCCCGTCCCGTCATCGTTTACCTGGCGCTGGTGGTTTTGCTGCGCATCTTCGGCAAACGCGAATTGGCGCAGCTCAACCCATTCGACCTCGTGGTTCTGCTCTCGCTCTCCAACACCGTGCAGAACGCCATCATCGGCGACGACAACTCCGTCACCGGCGGCATCATCGGCGCCGTCGGACTGCTGGCCGTCAACTGGTTGGTGGTGCGCGCTCTCTTCCGCTCTCCGCGGCTCACGCGCATGATGGAGGGCCGCTCCACCGTGCTCATCCGCAACGGCCAAATCGACACGCGCGCGTTGCAGCGCGAGTCGCTCACGCGCGAGGAACTCGTCGACGTCGTTCACCGCCAGGGATTCGACGATCTTCACGCGGTGCGCCACTGCGAGCTTGAGCCCAACGGCACGTTTTACGTGGAAGCCTTCGAACCCACTCTTGCCGAAAAGCACCACGAGGAATTGCTCACGCGCCTCGACAACCTCCAAAGCCAGATCGCCGCACTAAGCGCCCGTCCAACGAGCTAGTGAATTCAGGTTCCCGTTAGCCAAATTGCCGCGATAGATTTACGAATATTCCTGTTGCAGATATATCCGTTATGGATATATAGTCTCTTCATGGCCGCCGAAACCGCACCCGCGACACCACTTTCACCAGCCGTCTTCGCTATCCTCCTCTCTCTGGCCCGGGGCGAGAAGCACGGCTACCAAATCATGAAAGACGTGCGTGCGCCTGAGGGCGGCGGCGTGCAAATGGGCCCCGGAACGCTTTACGGCTCTCTCGATCGCATGATGCGCGACGGTCTGGTCGAAGAAACAGGGCTCACCGACGATGAGCGCCGTCGCTACTATCGCCTGACCGCCCGGGGCGACTCCGACCTGATCGCGGAACTTCGGCGTCTCGCGGCAGCCGTCGCCGGCGCCCGCTCGCTCGGGCTGCTCCCGCACGGGGGCCGCTCATGACCCAATCCGTACAGGACCGCACTCGTCTCGAGTCACTCTATGCACTCGCCCTGCGCGCTTACCCCACGCGCTTCCGGCAGGCATACGGCGCGTCCATGCGCCAGGCGTTTCGGGACGCGTTCAGCGACACTTCGTTCTCTCGCCGCACCCTCATCCGGCTGGTCTTCCGCGACCTCGTCACGTCTCTCATCAAGGAGCATCTCGCCATGCTGCTCGACACCTTCGCCCGTCCTGCTCTCCTGTTCAACGCCGTCATTCTCAGCGCCCTCGCCTCGGGACTTGCATTGGCACTCTACTCCATTCCGCAACAGGTTCTTCGCCAGGGCGCCAACGACCCGCAGATCGCGCTTGCCGGCGATCTGGCCGCAAAACTCGAGCAGGGTGTCGCGCCGACCGCCGCTGTCCCCGCGGCCTCTGTCGACATGGCGCGCAGCTTGACCCCCTTCGTCATCGTCTACGACGACCGGGGCCATCCACTTGCCTCACAGGCGCAACTTGACGGGCAGATACCGGTGCCGCCGCAAGGCGCCTTCGACTACGTTCGTCAACATGGCGAAGAGCGCGTCAGTTGGCAGCCGATTCTGGGATCGGTTCGCGGCGTGCGCATCGCCGCCGTGATCGAGCGAGTCAATGGCCCACAGCCCGGTTTCGTCCTCGCCGGCCGCAATATGCGCGAAGTCGAGTCGCGCGAGCAACAGGTCAGCAAAATGGCCGGCCTGACCTGGATCGGTATGATCGGGGTGATTCTTCTCGGCACCGCCGCATTCGGCTGGTATACGCGGCCGAAGACCGCATAATCGCCTATCAATGTCGTCGCATCGGCACGGCATTGCCTATGCATGCCAATGACAGTCCCGTCCGTGTGCGGAGCCGACGGTCAACTTCGCCTGGTTGCTGAATCTTCCTCAGCACGAATGGCGCGTGAAGCGCGCGTGTGCCTGGACGGCCGGTCCTTTGCTAATCTTGGCGCAGCATGATCAAACAGGTTGCACCGATTGCCGCGGTTCTTCTTCTCTGCGCTCTTCCCTCGCTCGCGCAAAAGAAAGCTTCGTCCGCGCCCAGAAAGGCCCCCGCGCCCGCGATCCGCTTTCAAGGCGCGCCCCAATACACGCAAGAGGAGTTGCTCGCGGCCGCCGGCTTCAAACCAGGCGCGCGCCTCACCGCCGCCGAAGTGAAAGCTCGCGCCAAACAGCTCAACGATACCGGCTTCTTCGCGGCAATCAAGTTCAGCAGCGACAGCAAGGGACTGCTCTTCTCGTTAACGCCCGCCAGCCAGCTCTACGCCATACACCTCGACAATCTGCCGCTCCAGTCCGGCAAAGACCTTGACGCTAAACTTCACGCGCGCTTCCCGCTCTATCACAGTCTCGTGCCCGTCAGTGGCTCCGTGCTCGATGGCATCCGCCAGACCTTCGAAGAAATGCTGGCAGCCGAGGGCGTCAAAGCAACGGTGAAAGCCGCTCTCACCAGCGGCCTCGGCCCGCAAAAAATCACGGCCATCGATTTCACCATCACCTCGCCGGCGGTGCGCATCGGCCCCATCCAGATCTCCGGCGTTTCGCCCGCTATGCTGTCCAAAGTCAATCTCCTTGCCGCCGGCCAGACCGGGAACCCATTCGATACCGAGAACACCGCCATCGGTCTTCAGCACGCCTTCGAGGACCTCTACCAGGATCAGGGTTACGCCGCTGCCGATGTCTCTGTGACCGAAATCGCGCCCGTCATCGATGCCAACCAATCCGTCGCGATACCCTTTACGGTCGCGATCAAAGAAGGCGGAATCTACAAGCTCGGCTCTCTCGGCTATCCCGCCGACGCGCTCGTCCCCCGCGCAGACGTCGAGAAGATATTGTCCAAATACCCCGCCGGCTCAGGAAGGCCGCTCGATCTGTTTCTCCTCGCCGTTCGCGACGCCTATCACGCCCGCGGCTATCTCGAGTGCTCCATCGTCTCGCACCCCTCATTCAACGAGGCCACGCACATCGCAAATTACAGTCTCGAGATCGCTCCCGGCCCGAGCTACCAGATGGGGACGGTTCATTTCGACGGCGCACCAGACGCCATGGCCGTCCGGCTCACCCGTCTCTGGAAGATAGCGCCGGGCCAGCCTTTTGACGAAAGCTACGTCTCAACCTTCGCTGCGCGAGCCCAAAAGCAGGACCGGACTCTCGCAAAATGGATGCAAACCGTCATCAACAGCTTCGACGTAAAGCCCAACGCAACCACACACGAAGTCAACTGCATCTTCCACTTCGCGAAGGCCGCGCCCAGCGCACATTAAGAATTGCACTCAGACCATTCAGCCAATAAAAAGACGATGCCGCAAGCATCGCCCTTCCACAAATGGCGCGCGAAGCGCGCGTCTGCCCGTGACGGCCAGTCACTCCCATTCGATTGTGCCGGGGGGCTTTGACGTGATGTCGTACACCACGCGGTTGATGCCGCGCACCTCATTCACAATGCGGTTGGACATGCGTTTCAGTAGCTCGTAGGGCATTGGGGTCCAGTCGGCGGTCATGCCGTCTTCCGAGTGCACGGCGCGGATGGCGGCGGTAAATGCATACGTGCGCTGGTCGCCCATTACGCCCACGCTCATCACCGGCAGCAACACTGCAAAACTTTGCCAAATCTTGTTGTAGAGTCCAGCCGCCTTGATCTCGGCCACCACAATTTCGTCGGCCTCCTGCAGCAGCGCCACGCGCTCCGGCGTCACCTCGCCCAGGATGCGCACCGCCAGGCCCGGCCCGGGAAACGGCTGCCGGGCAAGGATCTCTTCCGGCATGCCCATGTCGCGACCGATGCGGCGAACTTCATCCTTGAAAAGATCGCGCAGCGGTTCAATGAGTTTCAGCTTCATGCGCTCCGGCAGTCCGCCCACGTTGTGGTGGCTCTTGATGGTCTGGCTCGGACCCTTCACGCTCGACGATTCGATGACGTCGGGATAGAGCGTCCCCTGCACCAGCCAATCCACGCCGCCTGTCACCTGCGCGATGCGCTGCGCCTCCTCCTCGAAAACCGCGATAAACTCCGCGCCAATGCGTTTTCTCTTGGTCTCCGGATCAGTCACCCCGGCGAGCTTTTCAAGAAATCGCGCGCTGGCATTCACTGCAACAATATGCAGCCCCAGCTTGTCGCGCAGATTGTCCTGCACGCTTTGAAACTCGTTCTTGCGCAGCACGCCGTTGTTCACGAAAATGCAGGTCAGTTGGCTGCCGATCGCCTTATGCACCAGCATCGCGGCCACTGAGGAATCTACGCCGCCGGAAAGCCCGCAGATCACGTGACCCTTGCCTACCTGTGCGCGGATCGCAGCCACCGTCGACTCGATGAAATGCGCCGGCGTCCAGTCCCCGCGCGCCCCGCAGATGCGGAGAAAATTTCCGATCAGTTGCGGGCCCAACGGCGTGTGGTGCACTTCGGGATGGAACTGCACCGCCCAGATGCGGCGCTCCTCGTTGGCGATTCCGGCCAGCGCGTTTTGCGTCACGGCCACGCGGCGAAAGCCCGCCGGCAGCGCCTCAGCCTCGTCGCCGTGGCTCATCCACGCCTGGATCGACTTCGGCAGCCCGGCAAACAACTCCGTCGAATGGTCTTCAATCTCCACTTCGGCGTGGCCGTACTCGCGTTTCGGCGCAGAGCGAACCTTCCCGCCAAGGTGATGCACGATGTAATGCAGTCCGTAGCACACGCCAAGCGTCGGCACGCCCATGGCCAGCACGCGCGGGTCGGCATCCGGCGCGTCGGAGTCGTACACCGATGACGGTCCGCCCGAAAGAATCAATCCGATAGGTTTGTAGGCTTCGATTTCACTCAGCGGCGCAGTGCAAGGCAGCACCACGGAAAAAACATTCTGCTCGCGGATGCGGCGCGCGATCAGTTGCGTGTACTGCGATCCGAAATCGAGGATGACGACGGTTTGGGTGTCCACGCTCCAGTGTGGCAGGGCGCAGGTTGAGGTGTAAATAGGCTGTAGGAAAACTCTTCAAGGAATGCAAGAAGTGTCAGGGCACGACTTCAGTCGTGCCGAAAAGGGCAAAAAATAAAAAGGGGCTTTAGCCCCGGACGGGCTGCGTCTTTCAAATTGACGCACCGCGATTTATTGTACGGTGATTTCGACAGCCGCCGAATGCGATAAGGCTCCCGAGGCCGCAGTCACGGTCATTGGGTACGATTCCGGACGCGGGCTGCCGCATCCGCTGGTGCCCGCCGCCAGCACTGCCCCGGAGACGGCAAGCAGAATGAGCATGCACCAGCCTCGGCTCCGCTTGCGCAATCGCCCGGCAAACGGCAGCAGAACCAGCCCCAGGGCCACCGGAATGCACCGGTCGCCGAACAGCCCGCGTGCAGGCTCGAGCGCGGCTGAGCCCGGCATCTTCACCTGCATGGTCACTGTCGTAGTGGCGGAGTTCACTGACACCGTAGCCGGAGAAAACGTGGCCGTCGCTCCAAGCGGGACTTGGCTCGCACTCAGGTTTATCCCTGCGGGCATCGTTGGGCCACCCACTGGCGTAATCATCAACGTATAAGTCGCGGTGCCTCCGCCGGGCACATTCGCCCCGCTCGATCCGCTCACGGTCAGCGTAAAGTCCTGAACATTCTCCGCCATCGCGGGGCTCGTTGCCCCCATGTAGCTGTTGTCTCCCGAGTAGACCGCGGTAATGGAATGCGGGCCGGCAGTCAATGCCGACGTCGTGAACGTGGCCGCACCGGAAGCGATGGTGGCCGTACCGATCTGCGTCCCGCCATCCATGAAAGCAATCGTGCCCGTAGGCATAACCGGCAACACCGGGAAGCTCGCCGTAAAGCTCACCGCACTGGTCAGGAAGACGGGATTGGCGTTCGCGCTCACTGTTACCAGCGGAGTCGCCGGCAGCACCGTCAACTTCACGGTGGCCGCAGCGCTCGTGTAGTCGATCGTGTCGGTCGGCGTAAACGTGGCTTGCAGAGTTTGGGTGCCCGTCGTCAGGACGGTTCCCGCCGCCGGAGAATATTGAACGCTACCCGCCACATTGGCAGTCGCGTCCAGCTGCGTTCCGCTCAGCGGCGTACCGAAAATAATTGCCTTGGGGGTTTGCCAGGTGATGACCGGCTGTTGCTGGTAGATGACGCTATCGGAAGCCGAGGGGTTGGTCGAGAAGGTTGCATCGGAAACCGTTGCCGTCAACTGCCCAGCGCTCGGCGCCGTCGTGTAAGTCCCAACGCTCAAGGTCAGCGTCACCCCGTCGCTGGCGTTGGCACCCAGTTCCGTCGTGCGCGTGCAGCTCAGTGTCGCCACCGTGCAAATCCAGCCGGCCGTAGAGTCCGTGATCCCCGTTACCGTCACCAACGGCGGTGGTGCAAAACTCAAAGTCGCGAAGCTGTCGATCGCGGTCGAGGTGCTGGTGTTGATCACATTCACAACGAGCTGGTCGGCATTGTCGCCCGATTTCGCGGTCAAGGGAGTGGGCGCAAATGCGATCGAGATCGTTGGCGTCACGACCGGCTGTACGAACGCGGAGAGGTCGAAGAGCGCGTACTCCAGCATCTCCTCCTGCGGCTTCATCACCGCGGGAAGCGGCGGGCACTCCGCAGGGAAAAACCTGCCGTAGGCAACCGTCGGGATCACGTGATAGTCGATGAACATTGCGCGCCCGCATTGGTTCGCCGCCGGCGCCCCCACTGGCGTGTTGAACGTGAACTGCATCGAGGGATTGCCCTTCTGGCCGCTGTATGAGTTGCTGTTCAGGGTCAGCCAGGATTGCGTCGGTGCGATTACCGTGTCCAGTCGAACATACGCGGGCTGAACCTGGATCTGATCATTCGTGCCCGCAAGTGTGGCGCCCGCATTGTCCAGCCATTGCGCCATCGTGGCGCCGTCATCGAACTGCGTGTTGACCGTAACCGTTGCCGGATAAAGGCCAGCGTTGGCGTAGATATCCCAGTTCGCAATCGGCGGGAATGGCGAGTTATAAGGTGTGTTCGGATCGAGCCATTCGTAACCGAAGTCGCTGGTAAAAATGCGCCCACCGACATTGGTGTAATTCATGACGTCGGTCAGCTCCACCGGCTGCCGGGGGGACGGAAAGCCGTGGCATGGCAACAGGACCACGTCGTATTTTGCGAGGGTCGCCGGAGTCTGGATTAACGCGACATCCGTCGGAGTAGAAGCATTGATCGCAGCCCCTCCTCCTCCGTACCCGTAACCTGGCGCGTCGGTGCCTATGTAAAGGTGTATGCGTCCTCCGCCCGTGCCGTTGTCGTCGGTATACTCTGTGTCGGCGATGCCTATGTCACGCAGCACGCACTCTGAGCCATCCAAGTTGCCGGTGGCCACAGCAATCAACGGAATGTCGCCCTGCGTATGGTCGGCCGGCATGTGCAGCTCAAGCCCGGTCAGCGGTGCAATCCCAACCGTCTGGTTTAGGAATTGCCGCCGCCATTTTCCCGCTTGGATGACGATCGTGTAGCTGGCGTTTTCAGGAATGTCAGTGAGCGTGAAGGTGCCGTCCACGGCGGTGTAGGTATAGCTCACCACACCCGCCGGCGCCTGGTAGGTCAGGCATTGCACGCCCGCGGGCAGCGGGGCTACCGTCCCCGTAGTGGCGTAGACCAGCACATGCGGTAGCGGGAGCGCGCTCGATGTAGTGCGCGGATCGAAGACCGCGCCGCTGATCGTCGTGGTCGCGGTCTGCGCGGATGCAAGCGCACAGGCAACCAACAGAATCGCGAGCGCAAAGGCTGCGCGGCTACGACGGCGGAAAACACATAAATGAACCAAGGCCCAATAAGGCAAAGAAAAAAGAGCGATCATAAACGGCTCCTGACTGCGCATGTCTGCTCCCCGCGAGCCATTCGACACGGCAGGAACCCGCCAACATAATACTCTTAGTCATTTATCTTGTCGGTGAAAGTGACCCCAATCACTCGCAGCGTTATCGCGCCTCTCGGAAATCCATCCTCTCCATGTGCTCAATCGGTGGATTCCCGGCCTTACGGCAGCTTCACCGCCGCTGCTTCCGGATTCCAGCGGTCCTTCCCCGCCAGAAACACCCGCGGCTGGTACCGCGCCGCCTCGCGCGCCGTTAGTTGGTGCGACCACGCAACCCGCGCCGCCACATTTGCGCCCGGTCCTTTTGACGCAAACTCCGCGTAGTACGCCAGCGGCGTCTCGTTCGTTCTTCCCCACGCGCTCCAGCCCGCAGGGATGACATCTGCGGGCAGTTCCGTGTCGACGTACACCACGCGCGCATAAGGCCGCCACGGCCTTCCCAAACCAACAGTGTCGCGCGGCGCGCCCGCCGGAATGCCGCTGGTCACTTTGCTGTGGATGATCACGTAGCCTGTCGTCTGATCCGGTGAGGTGCGCGACTGCGCCGTCAAATACCCCGGTCCATTCGCGTGGAGTTCCGTGTGGTCGAACACCGCCGCTGCGTTGCCGAAGATAAAGTCCACGCCGCCCTCAATGTAGGAGTCGACATAATACTGGCGTCCGTAATCCGCAAAGAGCGTGTCCTGGTGGCCCAGAAATCTGCAATTCTTGAAGACCGCACGGTCCGCCCTCACCGCAGCGGCCACGGCCTGGCCGGTGTTGCCGGCGGTGTTTTCAAAAGTCAGGTTGTCGGCTTCGAATCCGTCGCCGTTAATCTCCACGGTCTCCGTGAAAAACGTCCCGCCGCCCTGCTTGGCGTTCAGGCTATTGGTAATCACCACGTCCGCGGGCGACTTTCCCATGCCCACCAGCGTGATATTGGTGTGGTTCTGCGTCACAATCACCCGCTCGTGGTAAACCCCGGGCG
>Ga0181519_10002880_pt1 | contig 14332 bp, 14 predicted proteins | sample PEATcosm2014_Bin_26_FD_121102 | JGI IMG/M metagenome (GOLD analysis project Ga0181519, IMG submission 121102) | Peatland microbial communities from MTU Mesocosm Facility, Houghton, MI, USA - PEATcosm2014_Bin02_10_metaG | ecosystem: Environmental > Terrestrial > Soil > Wetlands > Peat | place...
CCTCGATGACAACAGCCAGCTCAAGCTGGGCGGGCTGGCCGCCGAGGCCGCCGGCTGACCGGACCCCGGCGTCGGGAGGCGGCCCGGTCGGGGCCGACCGGCGCTACGGTGGCCCGGGCCGCCGGGCCGGGGCCGGACCGGGGCCGGAGAGGGGTGGACCGATGAGCCGACCGGAGCCCTTCGCCGGCGACCTGCACATGGTCGAGTGCCCGCGCTGGCACGACGGGGCGCTGTGGGTGTCGGACATGCGCGGCCACCAGGTGGTGCGCTTCGCCGACGACGGCACCCGGACCGACGTGGTCACCCTGGACGGTGACGGCCCGGGCGGCCTGGGCTGGCTGCCCGACGGCCGGCTGCTGGTGGTCGGCATGGAGCGGCGGCGCCTCTACTCGGTGGGTCCCGACGGCATCCCGGTGATCCACGCCGAGCTGGGTCCCCTGGCCACCTGGGACGCCAACGACATGGTGGTGGCCGACGACGGCACGGCGTACGTGTCCCAGACCGGCTTCGACCTGTACTTCAAGACGACGCCCATCTTGGAGACGGTCGTCATGCGGGTCGACCCGGACGGCCGGGTCAGCGTGGCCGCCGACCGCATGCTGGTGCCCAACGGCATGACCCTCGACCCGAGCGGGACGGTCCTCACCGTGGCCGAGTCGTGGGGCGAGCGGCTGACCCGCTTCACCGTGGCCGCCGACGGCGGGCTGACCGACCGGACCACGCTGGCCCGCCTGGAGCCGGCGGCCGGGGTCCGCCACGCCCGGCCCGACGGCATCTGCCTCGACCAGGCCGGCGGGATCTGGGTGGCCGACTTCCTGGGCCGCCGGGTCCTGCGGGTCGACGGCGGAGGACAGGTGACCGACGTCCTGGCGGTCGACCACCGACCGCTGGCCGTCGTCCTGGGTGGCCCCGACCGGCGGCGGCTGTTCATCTGCCTGGTCCCCGATCTCGGGCCACCCGACGAGCCCGGAGCCCGGGGGGCCCACATCGACGTGCTCACCGTCGACATCCCGGGAGCCGGTCGGCCCTGAGCCGGGCTGGGCGGCCGGGGGTGGGCGGCCGGGGGTGGGCGGCCGGAGGTGGCGCGGCCGGAGGTGGGGCGGCCGGGCTGGGCGGTCCACTGTCTCGGGCAAGGCCCGGGGTCAGGCCGTCGGTGGGTCGGCCGCCGGGTCCCTCGGGCGGACCCGGTAGGCGCACACGTGGGCCCCGTCCATCAGGTGGGCCACCCGCTCGACGCGGGCTCCGGGCAGCGAGGCCCGGATGAACTCGATCTCTGACGAGCACGCCTGGCCGAAGCCCCGGGCCACGGTCAGGATGGCGCAATTGTGCTCGGTGATGAGCCAGCTGCCGTCGGCCGACCGCTCACAGTCGGCCAGGTACCCGTCCTCGTCGAGCACCGCGGTGAGCGCCGCCACCTGCTCGTCCAGGGTGGCTCCGGTCACCTTGGCCCGGGCGTCGTCGATCCGGCGGTCCCGACGCTGGGCGAACAATTCGTCGACCGCCGGAGACTCCGGGCCGCCGAGATAGCCCAGGAGCTCGGTCGTCAGGTCCCCGTAGCGCTTGGGGAACAGGTTCTCGGCCGCCCCGGTCAACCGGTACCGGTGGGCCGGGCGGCCCCGGGAGGGCGCCGGCTCCTCGTCGTGGGCCACCAGCCCGTCCTCTTCCAGCCGGCCGATCTGCTGGCGGACGGCGGCCGTGGTCAGGCCGAGCCGGGTGGCCAGCTCCGGGGCCCGCAGCGGGCCGTGGCGCTTCAAGGTGGTGAGCACGGCCCGGCGGGTGGTCGACAGGCTGGCCAGCGGGGCCCCCTCGTCGGCGCTCACGGCAGCACCAGGTGGACGTCGCCGAACTCGTGCCACAGGTAGCCCTCGGCCACGGCCGCCGCGTAGGAGGCCTCGAGCAGCGGCCGGCCGGCCACCGTCTCGAGCAGGGTCAGGTGCGACGCCTCGGGCTCGTGCCAGCCGGTGAGCAGGCCGTCGACCACCCGGACGCCCCGCTCCGGGGTGATCACCGTCTCGGTCCAGCCCTCGCCCGCGTGGACGTGGCCCTTCTCGTCGGCCACCGACTCGATGGCCCGGACCACGGTGGTGCCCACGGCCACCACCCGGCCCCCGTCGAGCCGGGTCGCCTCGACCCGCCGGGCCGTGGACGCCGAGACCCGGAAGTACTCGGGGTAGGGGGGCTCGGAGGCCTCCAACGAGGCCACCCCGGTGTGCAGCACCACCGGGGCCACGTCGACCCCCCGGGCCACCAGCCGGGTCAGCACCTCGGGGGTGAAGGGACGGCCGGCGCTCGGCATCTCGCCCGAGCCGGGCTCGTTGGCGTAGACGTTCTGGTACATGGCGATCGGCCAGTCGCCGCGGACGTAGCCGTAGCGGATCGGCCGGCCGTGGACGGCCAGGTAGGTGTGGACCGGGCCCGGGGTGGCTATCGAGGCCACCCACAGCCGGGTGCCCCGCCCGGCCGGGCCGGGGGCGTAGGCGGTGAGCAGGACGGCCCGGCCCCCGCCGGCCAGGTCGAGGGCGGTGCCCGGCTCGGCGTCGAGCACGGCCGCCCCGTCCCGGCGCAGCTCGAGGGTCCACAGGCCGGCCGGCAGGGTGGTCGACAGGTGGACCTGGAGGGGCCGGCCCACCCGGTCGGTGCCGTCGATCTCGGCCGGCAGCGTGCCCGAGGTGTTGATGACCACCAGGTCGCCCTCGTCGAGGAAGCGGGGCAGCTCGGCGAACGTGGAGTGCACCAGGGCCAGGTCGTGCCGGGAGGCCACCAGCATGCGCACGGCGTCCCGGGTCAGGCCCCGGGACTCGGGCGGGCCGGCCGCCTCGAGCTCGGCCGGAAGGACGAAGGACAGGGGCGCCGGCATGAGCGGCCGGAGGGCGGTCACGACGCCACCGCCGCCCGTCCGACGGCCGGTCCGGCGGCCGGTCCGAGGTCGGGCACCCGGTAGCGGCCGCTCGGCCGGTCGCTCTCGACCAGTCCGATCAGGACCGGGACGACGGTCTCGGGCAGGGGTCGGTCCGAGATGTCCTGGCCCGGGAAGGCCTCCTGGTGCATCCGGGTCCGCAGGTCGCCCGGGTCGACCGACCACACCCGCAGCGCCGGCTCCTCTTCGGCCAGCACGGCGCTCCAGTGGTCGAGGGCGGCCTTGGACGACCCGTAGGCCCCCCAGCCCGGGTAGGCCTCGACGGCGGCGTCCGAGCTCACGTTGAGCACTCGGGCGTCGGCCGACCGGCGCAGCAGGGGCAGGGCCCGCTGGACCAGGGCCAGCGGGGCCTCGACGTTCACCTCGTAGACCTCGCGCCAGCGGTCCAGGGGGTACTCGGCCAGCGGCGGGCGAGGGCTGGCCCCCAGGGTGCTGGCGTTGTTGACCACCAGGTCGAGGCGGCCCAGCCCGGCCGCCGCGGCCACCAGGGCCGCCCGGTGGGCGTCGTCGGTGACGTCGCCCGCCACCACCTCGAGACGGGCCGGCCGGCCGGCCGCCGGGGCCAGCCCGGCCGCCGCCCCGGCCAGGGCGTCGGCGTCCCGGCCGTCGACGACCACCGACCAGCCCCGGTCGAGCAGCCCCCGGGCCAGGCCCCGGCCCAGTCCCATCGAGCCTCCGGTGACGATGGCCACGGACATCTCCCACCCCCGTCCCCGGCGCACCGCTGCGGGGCGTTCCCGCGGGGTGCGTCGGCTCCCTCGAATATAACAACTGATTCCTATCTTTAATACGCCGGGCCTCGGCACGGTGGAGACTCCTCCGGCCGGTCCACCAGCGTGGGGTCCGGAGATCGGAGGCGGCTGTGGCCGACGAGGTGCTCTACCGACGCGACGGCCCGATCGGCCGGCTGACCATCAACCGGCCCGAGGCCCGAAACGCCATGTCCCAGACCGTCATGCGCCAGCTGCGCCAGGGTGCGGCCGAGGCCGGCCGGGACCCCGAGGTCCGGGTGCTCGTGCTCACCGGGGCCGGGGAGCGGGCCTTCTGCGCCGGAGCCGACCTGGTCCAGATGAGCGGGGCCGGCGTCCAGCCCACCGTCGTCGAGGCCCACCACCAGCGGGGCCACCTGGCCGGGCTGATGGAGGAGCTCTGGCAGCTGGGCAAGCCGACCATCGCCCGGGTGCGGGGCTACGCCCTGGCCGGAGGGTTCGGCCTGGCCCTGTCGTGCGACTTCGTGGTGGCCGCCGAGGACGCCGTCTTCGGCACGCCCGAGCTCGACGTGGGCCTGTGGCCGTACATGGTGACCGTCCCGCTCATGCGGTCCATGCCGCCCAAGAAGGCCCTCGAGCTCATGCTGACCTGCCGGCGGGTCGGAGCGGCCGAGGCCGAACGGATCGGCTTCGTGAACCGGGTGGTCCCGGTGGACCAGCTGGACGCCGCGGTCGACGAGCTGGCCACCTCGCTGGCCGCCAAGCCACCCGAGGCCATGCGGCTGGGCCGGGACGCCTTCTACCGGGTGTGGGACATGGCGGCCCACGACTCGCTCCCCCTCCTCCAGTCGCTGCTGACCGTCACCGTGGCCGGCGACGAGGCCCGGGAAGGCACCACGGCCTTCGCCGAGAAGCGACCGCCGGCCTGGCGAGCCTGACGGCCCCCACTCCGAGGACGGGAATGGGACCTTCGGCCCTCCCCGTCTGACCAAACGGTTGGTAGGTATATGGGGACCGCCAAAGGAGGCCCCGATGGATCTGCCGTATCGGATGTACGACGCCGACAACCACTTCTACGAGTCCCCCGACGCCTTCACCCGGCACCTGCCGGCCAACCGGCGCAACGACATGTTCTGGTTCACCGACGAGCGGGGCCACCGCCACTACATGGTCAACGGCCGGTGGTGGAACTACATCCCCAACCCGACCTGGGACCCGGTGTCCCGGCCCGGCTCGATGGGCGACATGTTCGCCGGCCGGCGGTCGGCCAGCGAGGTCGACGCCTTCAAGGTGGTCGAGCCGCTGGCCAACCACCCCGAGTACCAGGACCGGGACCTGCGCGTCCGCAGCCTGGACGAGCAGAACGTCGAGGCCACGGTGCTCTTCCCGACCAACGTCACCGGCCTGGAGGAGGCGGCCCGGGAGAACCTGCCGCTGGCCGTCGACCTGGTGTGGGCGTTCAACCAGTGGCTCGAGGAGACCTGGGGCTTCAACTACCAGGGCCGGTTGTACACCACGGCCGTCATCTCGCTGTCCGACGTGCACGAGGCGGTTCGCACCCTCGAGTGGGCTCTCGACCGGGGCTGCCGGGCCGTCCAGATCCGCCCGGGACCGGTGCCCACCGTCGCCGGGTACCGGTCCCCGGGCGACCCCGAGTTCGACCCGTTCTGGGCCCGGGCCCAAGAGGCCGGCGTGCTGGTGTGCAGCCACGTGGCCGACTCGGGCTACAACCGCTACGCCGGGGACTACACCGGCGTGTACTGGTTCAAGTCCCTGCGCCGCAACCCGTTCGAGCAGATCGTCACCCACGGCCGGCCGATCATGGACTACCTGACCGCGCTGAGCTGCCACGGGACGCTGGCCCGGTTCCCCGACCTTAAGATCATCTCGGTCGAGAACGGCTGCGACTGGGTCGACTACCTGCTCATGCAGCTCAAGACGTTCCACAGCCGCTACGGCGCCTCGTTCCCGGTCGACCCGGTCGAGGCGTTCGAGCGCAACGTCTACCTCAGCCCGTTCTGGGAGGAGGACATCGTCGGCCTGGCCACCCGGATGCCGGTCGAGCACATCCTGGCCGGCTCGGACTACCCCCACGCCGAGGGGCTGAAGGAGCCCACCGACTTCGTGAAGGGCCTCTCGGAGTTCTCCGAGGCCGACCAGCGCAAGATCATGCGCTCCAACCTGCTCTCCCTGCTCGTCTGAGAAGCCGAGCCCCCGACTCTCCACGGGGGGGCTCACCACGGGGGGGCTCACGACCGCGGTCCGGGCCACCGATCCGACGCCCCCCGTCGCATCGGTGGCCCGGCCCGCCGGACCTGTCGGCCGTCAGCGTGGCACCACCGGCGACCGACCCGCACCGGTTGCGGGCCTCCGGAGGCTGTGGTATCCCGGCCGCGAGGCGTCGTCCCGGCGCCGTCACCCAGGGGGGCGCCATGTCAGCCACGTCGCACCACGACCGGTCGTCGAACGGGGCCGGGCCGTCCGTCGACCGCCCGGTCGTGGTGGCCAGCTGCGACTCCCATGTCGGCCCCCGGCTGGTCCCCGACCTCCGGGCCTACTGCCCGGCCAGCCACCGGGCCCAGTTCGACGACTTCGTCGAGCGCTACGACACCTCGGTCACCCTGTTCGACGGCGGCCTGGCCCACCCCAACCTGTCCCGGCCCGGCCACTACGAGGCCTCGGCCCGGCTGGCCGACATGGACCGGGACGGGGTGGCCACCGAGGTCCTCTACCACTTCTCCCAGAACGGCCAGCCGTTCCCGTTCCTCATGTCCCCGGCCGGCGGGCTGTCCAACGACGCCGACGACCGGGACCTGGCCGCCGTCGGCTACCACCTCTACAACCGTTGGCTGGCCGACTTCGTCTCGGCCGAGCCGGACCGCCTGCTGGGCCTGGCCTACCTACCGCTGTGGGACATCGGGGCGGCCCGGGCCGAGCTGGCCTGGGCGGCCGACGTCGGGCTGAAGGGCGTCAACTTCCCGCCACCGGGCCGGCCCGGGGTGGTCCCCTACAACGACCGGGCCTGGGAGCCCTTCTGGTCGGCCTGCGAGGACACCGGGATGACGTTGCACACCCACTCGGGGGGCGGGGCCCCGACCGAGTACGCCGAGCGGCCGGGCGGACACCAGATCCAGATCTACGAGGGCGGGGGCTACATGTCCCGCCGGGCCGTGTGGTGGCTCATCCACGCCGGGGTGTTCGAGCGCCACCCGTTGCTCCGGCTGGTCATCACCGAGCAGTACGAGGGGTGGTGGGTGCCGACCTTCCTCGAGCTGGACAACGTCTACCAGCGCTTCGGCCTGTCCTCGGCCCAGGGCCGGCTGCCCCGGCTGCCCAGCGAGTACGCGGCCGACCACGTCCTCCAGGGGGCCAGCTTCATGTCCCGCTGGCAGGCCGCCGACGCCCTGGACCACGGCTACGCGGCCAACGTGGCCTGGGGCCGCGACTACCCCCACGTCGAGGGGGTGTTCCAGGTGCGCGACGACGAGGCGGCCGAGCCGGTGACCCGGCTGGCCCTCCGCCACCTCTTCTCCGCCGTGCCCCCGGCCAAGACCCGGGCCATGGCCGGGGAGAACCTGGCCCGGGTCATGGGTCTCGACGTCCGCCGGCTGGAGCGGGTGGCCGCGGCCATCGGCGCCCCGACGCTGGCCGACCTGTCGGCCGAGCCCGAGGCCCTGCCCGAGGTCGACCGGGGCTCCAACGCCTTCCGGGGCCAGGCCGGGCCTCGGGTCGAGGCCCCGATCGGCTGACCGGCCCCCGTGGGCGTCGGAACCCTCAACCGGTGACCCCGGCCGGGGGCACCGGCCGGGCGGCGTCGATCCGGGCCAGGTCGGCCTCGAGCTCGGCCACCATCTGGGCCACCGTTCCCCGGAAGTGGGCCAGCGCCAGGTCGAGCCGGAACTCGAAGGCGGCGGCCAGGGCCGGCCCGTAGTGCACGGTCACCGGGGTCTGGCGGTTGGCCACCGAGAAGGTGGTCTCACCGGCCCGGTCGTCGTGGGTCACGCCGATCAGCTTGGCGAAGTCGCACTCCCGGGTCTGGTGGGCGCCCAGGAAGACCACCCGGGCGCTGGTCACCACCACCGGGCCCCGGTCGATCGCCGTGGCCACCGGCGACCCCTGGACGTAGTGCCCCCGGGTGGCCCCGACCCGGTAGCGCACCCCGGTGTGGCCCACCGGGACCGAGAAGCCCGACGACGCCCCCTGGTAGTGGCCGGGTCCCCGGCGTTCCTCGACCAGACCGCACCCGGTCACCGTGTAGAAGACGGTCTCGCCCTGGTGGAGCACGATGTCGGCCGTCCGGTCGCCTCCGAAGTCCCGGGCCACGGCGACCAGGTGGGCGTAGCCGTCGTGCTCGGCCTGCCACCGGGCCAGGGCCTCCTGGTAGTCCTGGGCCGCCTTCTTGGCCCGGTGCTCCTCGAACATGTCCGCCTCCCATCCGCCCGCAGGCCGCGTGGTGGTCTCAGGTCAGGCGGGCCACGGCCAGCGCCGTGGCCACCAGGACCACCCCCCACGACATGGCCCGCAGGGACTGTTCCAGGGGGGCCAGGAGCGCCGCCTGGTCCAGGGGCACGGTGGTCCCGTCGGCCAGGGTGACCCGGCCGTCGACCGCGGTGGCCCGGCGGCGCAGCATGCGGGCCGGGGTGCTCAGCCGGCGCTGGGCGGCCGACAGGGCGAAGGCCGCCGCGGCGGCCAGGACGGCGTCCAGACGCACCGTTCCGGCCTGGACCACGTAGGCCGTGAGGACCGGGAAGGCCCCCCAGGCCAGGGCGAACATCACGTCGCCGTGGAGGGCCCCTCCGAACAGCTCGAGGTTGTAGCCCAGCACCAGCACCGGGCCGAGGATCAGGAAGGGGATGAGCACCCAGCCCACCTGGGTCACCCCGTAGATGCCCAGACCGAGCGCCCCGGCCCCGCAGACGGCGCCCACCACGGCCAGCGTGGTCGAGCTGATGGCCGTGCGCAGGGGCCGGCCGGCCAGCTCGTCGAGGGCGTGGGCCGTCACCCCGACGGCCAGGAAGAAGGCGCCCAGCGTGGCCAACAGCCAGGACACGTTGATCACCGGGGCCAGGCAGGCCCCGATGACCACGTAGCCCAGGTGCCACGCCGTGTAGGGCGGGTGGAGCAGGGTCCACCAGTCCCGCCACCGACCCGGTCGGGCGGCGTAGTACGCCGGCCGGCTCTCGACCGCCGGGCCGGGAGCGGGTGCCGGACCGTCCTCAGGCACGCCGTCGGCCCCACATGACCAGGCCACCGCCCAGGCTCATCTCCCGCAGGCCGACGTCCTCCAGGCCGGCCCGCTCCCAGGCGCCCACGGTCCAGGCCACCGGGTAGCGGCGGTAGTGCCCGCTGATGTTGGGGCCCAGGAAGGCCCCGACCCGTCGCCACTCCTTGCCCCCGGTGATCCAGCCCCCGAGGGGCAGCAGGATGCGGGTGTAGCCCACCCACCAGAAGCGCCAGAACGGGTTGGGCGGGGCCAGGAACTCCAGGCTCGACACCATGCCTCCGGGCTTGACCACCCGGGCCAGCTCGACCAGGGTGGCCGCCGGGTCGTCGACGTAGCGCAGGAGGTAGGTGAAGGTCAGGGCGTCGAAGGTGGCATCGGGGAAGGGCAGCTCCTGGGCCTTGCCCACGACCAGGCGCACGTGGCCGGCCTCCCCGGCCGCCGCCACGTTGACCGCACCCTGGCGGAGCATGCGCTCGGTCAGGTCGATGCCCACCACCTGGCCGCTGGTCCGCCGGGCCAGCTGGATGGCCACCCCGGCCGTCCCGGAGGCCACGTCGAGGATCAGGCCGGGCCGCTCGGGCACGATGTGGTCGACCATCTCCTTGCGCCACCGGCCGTTCTGGCCCATGGACAGGACCTCGGCCAGCCGGTCGTAGCGGTCGGGCAGCGGGGTGAACAGGTCCTGGGCGAAGTCGTCACGTCGCTCGGTGTCGGTCGATGCCACGGGTGCCTCCCTGACCTGGGCTGGTCCCAACCTATCGGCGGGGACGGCCCCGAGCCGAGTTCGAGCCGGCCCGGCCCCGGCCGGACGGCGGCCGGCGGGGTCCACGACGAGGGGCGGTGGAAACCGGGCCGTTCGGGCACGATTGGGGTGTGGACCGCGACCCCGACGCCGAGCCCGAGCCCGACACCGACACCGACACCGACGGCTCTGGCCCGGCCGCCGCTCCCCGGCTCGGCCACGGCGACCTGGGCTACGCCTCCTTGTGGGTGGCCGACGTGGACCGGGCGGCCGAGTTCTTCTCGGCCGTGCTGGGCTGGCGCTACGGCCCGGCCTCGGGCCCCGGCGGGCGGCACGTCGAGGGCCTGTCGGTCCACCACGGGCTGTGGGGCGGCTTCACCCGGTCCACCCTGTTCTGCTGCTTCGCCGTGGCCGACGTGGCGGTGGCCGCGGCCCGGGTCCGGGCGGCCGGGGGCACCGCCGGCCGGCCCCACCGGGAGCCCTACGGCCTGCTGGCCGACTGTGTCGACGACCAGGGGGTTCGCTTCGCCGTGTTCGAGCCGCCGGGCGGAGTGGGCCGGGGGCCGGCCCGGTCGGCCAACGGGTCGGTGCCCGGTGACCTGGCCTACGTGACCATGGAGGTCGAGGACTCCCGACGGGCCCGGGACTTCTACGCCGCCGTCCTGGGCTGGCGGTTCAGCCCGGGCTCGGTGATCGACGGCTTCGGGGTGGACGGCGTGGTGCCCATGTTCGGGCTGTCGGGCGGCCATGCCGGTGCGGCCACCGTGCCCCTCTACCGGGTAGTCGACGTCGAGGCGGCCGTGGACCGGGTGCGGGCGGCCGGGGGGACGGCCAGCGACCCCGAGGGCCAGCCCTACGGCGTCACCGCCCGGTGCGCCGACCCGCAGAGCACCCGCTTCGCCGTGGGCCAGCTCCGGTGACCGGCCGGCCGGTGGCCCGAGCACCCCGGTAGCCCGAGCACCCCGGTACCCGCCGGGAGGGATGGGCCGGGGCTCCGGTGGGTAGAGCTCCGGGATGCCCCGGAGCTCGGCTTCCCGGCGCCGACTGGCCTACCGCACCGAGCAGCTGCCCGCCTCGAGCCGCCAGATCTACCGGATCGACCACTACACCTCCCAGTCCTGGGCCACGATGGTCGCGCTGTCCGTGGTGACCGGGCTGCTGGTGGCCGGGGCGGTGGTCGGGTTCCCGGGGTGGTGGGTGACCCTGTTCAGCGTGGGCACCAGTGCCGTGACCTTGATCATGGTCTTCATCATCCAGCACACGGCGAGCCGGGAGCAGGCGGCCACCCAGCGCAAGCTGGACGAACTGCTGCGGGCCGTACCCCAGGCCGCCGACAGCCTGATGCTGCTCGAGGAGGCCCCCGAAGAGGTGGTCCGGGGGGTCGAGGAGGAGCAGCGGGCGGTCCAGCGGACGACCCGGGGGTGAGCCCGGGCCACGCCGACGCGCTGTCCGGTCAGCCCCCGGTGGCCAGCGACTCGAAATTCTCGAACAGCCGGGGCTCGCCGAGCCGCTGGCGCTGGCGCTGGGCCGCCGGGCCCACCCGGGACCACATGCCCTCGATCCACCAGAGGTCCTCCACCAGACCACGGTCCAGAACTCCCTGCTTCACGAAGGTCCCGACCGTCTCGCCGAAGAACAAGACGCTGCGGACGGCCGGCTCGTTGGCCTCGGCCGTCTCGGGGTTGAACCCCTCGTCCATCAGCTCGCCCAGCGCCTCGGCCAGGCCGGTCTCCCCGCCCCACCGCAGGATCTGCATGACCAGGTTGGCGTCGTCGTAGGTCGCCGGCATGGTGGCGAGCCTGGCACATCTCCGGCCCCGGACACCAGGCGCCGGGTGGCCGACACCGGCCCCGGCCGGCGCTCAGGAGCCCCGGCCGCCCAGGAACAACCGGTAGGCCGGGTTGTCGGTCTCGTCCCAGTAGGGGTAGCCCAGTGCGTCCAGGCAGCGCAGGAAGGTCGGTCGATCGGCCACCGGCACCTGGACACCGGCCAGCACCCGGCCGTCGTCGGCCCCGTGGTTGCGGTAGTGGAACAGCGAGATGTTCCACCCGTCCCCCAGCCCGTCCAAGAAGGCCAGCAGGGCCCCCGGCCGCTCGGGGAACTCGAAGCGGTAGAGGAGCTCGTCCTCGAGGTCGACCACCCGGCCCCCGACCATGTAGCGGACGTGCAGCTTGGCCAGCTCGTTGTCAGTCAGGTCGACCACCTGATGGCCGGTCGCCTCCAGCCCGGCGATGATCCGGCCGGTCTCGGCCGCCCCCTCGCTCAGCTTGACCCCGACGAAGATCTCGGCCGTCCCCGGCCCGGCGTAGCGGTAGTTGAACTCGGTGATGGACCGCTCCCCCAGGTGGCCCAGGAAGGCCCGGTAGGCGCCGGGGGCCTCGGGCACGGTCACGGCCAGCAGGGCCTCGCCCCGCTCGCCGACCTCGGCCCGCTCGGCCACGTGGCGCAGGCGGTCGAAGTTGACGTTGGCCCCCGAGTTGACGGCGATGAGCGGGCCCCCGGGGGCCCGGCCGGACTCCACGTGGCGCCGGAGGCCGGCCAGGGCCAGGGCCCCGGCCGGCTCGGCGATGGCCCGGGTGTCGTCGAAGATGTCCTTGACGGCGGCGCAGATCTCGTCGGTGGTCACGGTGACCACACCGTCCATCAGGTCCCGGCACAGGGCGAAGGTCATGGCCCCGACCTGGCGGACGGCCACGCCGTCGGCGAACCGGCCGACCTGATCGAGGGCCACCGGGGCGCCGGCGGCCAGGGCGGCGGCCATCGAGGCGGCGTCCTCGGGCTCCACACCGATCACCTGGACGTCGGGTCGCAGGAACTTCACGTAGGCGGCCACCCCGGCGGCCAGGCCGCCCCCGCCCACCGGCACGTAGACCGCCCCCATGGCTCCGGGGTGCTGGCGCAGGAGCTCCATGGCGATGGTGCCCTGGCCGGCGATGACCGCCTCGTCCTCGAAGGGGTGCACGTAGACCAGGTCGTGCTCGGCGGCCAGCTCCTGGGCCCGGACCTGGGCGGCGTCGAAGTCGTCGCCGCACAGGACGATCTCGGCCCCCAGGCGGTCGACCGCCTGGACCTTGATGGTCGGGGTGGTGGTGGGCATGACCACCAGGGCCCGGATCCCCAGGTGGCGGGCCGACATGGCCACCCCCTGGGCGTGGTTCCCGGCCGAGGCGCAGATCACCCCCCGGGCCCGCTGGGCCGGGCTGAGCGAGGCGATCTTGTTGTGGGCTCCCCGGAGCTTGAAGGAGAAGGCCGGCTGGAGGTCCTCCCGCTTGAGCAGGACGGGCCGGTCCAGTCGGGCCGACATCCGGGGCATGACCTCGAGCGGGGTCTCCTCGGCCAGGTCGTAGACGGCCGAGGTGAGGATCCGCCGGACCACCGCTTGCTGCACACCACCCTCCTGGTTCACCAGAGTCGGGCTCCATCATCGCCCGGCCGGCGCCGGCCGGCCGACGGGCCGCCGCCACGACCGCCGGGGCACCCGGCCATTGACGCCGACCGCCTTTCCCTGGAAGGGTCGGACGGGCGGCCGACACGGGACGTGAGGGTGAGCACATGACGCGCAACTCGACCAAGGGCCGCACCGTGGTCGGCCGCACCGTGGTGGGCCGCACCGTTCGGGGAGTGGTGGGGGCCTCGGCCGGGGTGCTGGCCACGGCCACCCTGGCCCTGATGGGCGCCGGCCCGACCGGGGCCACGGCACCGCCGGCCGTGACCACGCTGACCACCGGCTGGACGTGGGCCGCCGGCGTGCCCGACACCATCGATCAGACCGTCCCGGCCGGGATCTGCTCGGCCGCCTTCAGCGTGGACGGGGCCATCGGCGGCAGCGCCCCGGACTTCGGGGAGCTGGGCGTCAACGTCCAGGGGGGCTACGGCGGGGAGGCCAAGGGCACCGTGGCGGTGACCGGGGGCGAGAAGTACCAGATCGACCTGGGCGGCGAGGGCGGCGAGGGCGGCGGCCAGAACCCCGAGGGCCAGCCGTACGGCGGCGGGGTCAGCAACGCCCCGGGCGGCGAGGGATCGGGCGGCGACAGCGGCGGCGAGGTGTCGGGCTACTACAGCCCCGTCTTCAGCATCAACGGCGGGGGCGGCGGGGCCGCCTCGTTCCTGTTCCTGGGCACCCAGACCCCGACCACGTCGACCACCCCGCTCCTGGTCGGGGCGGGCGGAGGCGGGGGCGGGGCCGGCGGGGCCGACAACCGCTACAGCACCTACGGCCTGGGCGGGACGGGCGGCAACGGCGGGGCCACCGGGTCGTCGGGCACGGCCGGGACCCCCCAGGCCGGCAGCCCGGCCAACGGCGGTGGCGGAGGCGGCGCCGGGGCCGGCACGGCGGGCACGGCCGGCACGGCCGATCTCGACGGCAACGCCGGGAGCACCTGGGCCGGCCTGGGGATCGGGGGGGCCGGCGCCACCTACTCGGTCGCCGCCCCCTACTACCCCGGCGGGGGCGGCGGGGGCGGCGGGGGTTGGGCCGGCGGGGGCGGCGGGGGTACCTCGTACGTCTGGACCAACACCAACACCGACCCGGCGACGGTCGGGGCGGCCCCGCCGCCCCCGGCCCTCTTCGGGGACCCGCCGCCGGCCGGGTACGTCAACTCGGGCGGGGGCGGCGGTGGCGGGGGCGGGGGCTCGAACTACGTCAGCCCGTCGGTGACCGACCCCAGCTCGGGGGCGGAGAGCCCGCTCAGCGTGGCGTCGGCCACCGTCGTCTTCACCGCCTGCCCGTTGACCGTCCA
>Ga0181519_10002884_pt1 | contig 14318 bp, 10 predicted proteins | sample PEATcosm2014_Bin_26_FD_121102 | JGI IMG/M metagenome (GOLD analysis project Ga0181519, IMG submission 121102) | Peatland microbial communities from MTU Mesocosm Facility, Houghton, MI, USA - PEATcosm2014_Bin02_10_metaG | ecosystem: Environmental > Terrestrial > Soil > Wetlands > Peat | place...
CAGATGGGGACTATTCGCCTGGGCAAGCGCACCGACGGCACCACTCCGCTGATTAAGGAGTTCCTGCCCATCGCCAAGCTGGAGGACCTGGTGTTCACCGGGTGGGACATCTTTGGCGGCAATCTGTACGAGGCGTCGAAGACGGCGGCAGTGCTGGACAACGAGACGCTGGAGAAGATCCGGCCGTATCTGGAGTCGATTGAGCCCATGCCCGCGGCGTTCGACCAAAAATATGTGAAGCGGCTGACCGCTACCAAGATCAAGAGCGGCAAGAACAAGCGCGACCTGGCCGAGCAACTGAGGAAAGACATTCAGGCGTTCAAGAAGAAGACCGACCGGCAGGTGGTAATTTGGACCGGATCGACGGAGATTTTCCTGTCGCCGACGGCGGTACATCAGACACTTGCTGCCTTCGAGAAGGGGATGGATAACGACGATCCGGGGATTGCGCCGTCACAGTTGTATGCGTGGGCGGCGCTTACGGAGGGGATTCCGTTTATCAACGGAGCGCCCAACCTGACGGTGGATATTCCCGCGATGAACGAGCTATCGCGCAAGATGAATGCGCCGATCTGCGGACGGGACTTTAAGACGGGGCAGACGCTGATCAAGAGCGTACTGGCTCCTGCGTTCAAGGCGCGGATGCTGGGCGTCAGCGGCTGGTTCTCGACCAACATTCTGGGCAACCGGGACGGCGAGGTGCTGGACGATCCGTCGTCGTTCAAGACCAAGGAGGAGTCGAAGCTGGGACTGCTGGATTTGATTCTACAGCCCGAGTTGTATCCCGACCTATACAAGGATATTTTCCATAAGGTAAGGATTAACTATTACCCGCCACGTGGTGATGCTAAAGAGGGTTGGGACAACATTGATATCTTCGGGTGGCTTGGCTATCCGATGCAGTTGAAGGTGGATTTCCTGTGCCGCGACTCGATTCTGGCGGCGCCGCTGGCGCTTGATCTGTGCCTGTTCATGGACCTTGCGGCGCGGACTCCAAGCCTTCGCGGGCTGGGGATTCAGGAGTGGCTCAGCTTCTACTTCAAGGCGCCGGACAGCGCACCGGGCGTGTATCCGGAGCACGATTTATTTATCCAGCAGATGAAGCTGAAAAACACGCTGCGGCACATTATGGGCGAGGACCTGATCACACATTTGGGTCTGGACTACTACGGGGAATAGAGACGGAAATTTTATCCATTGGGACAAGCCCTGCAACCGAAGTGTTGCGGGGCTTCTTCGTATAGTCTGACTACTAACTCTTGATTGAGTGCTAATCGCTGACCTCAGTGGCTAAAGCCGCAGTTAAATTCAGCATTTACGGCATGGCTGAAGCCGTGCCCTTAAGCAAAACAAGAACGATTCTATGGCTTGAGGTGTGGAATTAGACAGGTTCTCCCCGAGGGAAGTGGATGCAGACTGCAAATGCCGGCGACCGCCAGTTGGAGACGCTCCGATTGTATGGAGCGTTGATGGAGGTGCGGGAAGATTGGGGCGGGGGTCTGGTGCTGTGCTGCGGCGAAGGCTGCGCGGCGAGCGGGGTGCCAACCGCTGTCAGCATTGCGGTAGGGGCGACGCTGGCAATCGACGCCGATGCTGTCGCGGTGAAGGCAGCGATGCGGCGCGGCGAAGTGGACTTTGTGGTGAATACGCTGGATGAGGCGCTGCGCGCGCTGAAGAACCAGGTGCGGTTGCGGAGAGCGCTGAGTGTCGGGCTGACCGCGGAGGTCCGTGAAACGTTGCGCGAGATGGTGGAACGCGGCGTGCTGCCCGATCTGCTGCTGATTGGCGCGAAACAAAATGCGGATTCGATTCTGCAGGAAGAAAGCATCCAAGCGCTACAGGCGGCGGGGATGCGTTTGCGGAAGATGGAGGGTGAGGACGAAGAACGAAGCGACGCGGGCATTGCGCGCAAGCAGTTCAAGGAGGTTTATATTCCTGCGGCGAACGCGGCCGAGCTGCGAGCGTTGGATGAGCGGTTACTGGCGATTCTTCAACCTGATGATCTGGTTCGCAGACGCTGGATTCAGAGTGTTCCCAAATATCTTCGGGAGGCTCGCGGTGATGGTCGATGGGTGTGGCTGACGGAAGGAGAGCAGCAACGATTGCGAGAGGCTGGTTTTTATGACGGAGCTATGGGCTTTGAGCCGTGAGCTATGAACTAAGATCTGTAGGCTATGAGCTATGAGGTAAACACTACTCCGCGACGGCCAGCAGATGCGGCCAGAGGGCTTTGGTGCCGGCTTCGGATTTGGCGGAGACGGGGAGAACCTCGTCGATCTCGTGCTCGCGCTTGAGGGCCGCGAGCGATTTGGCGAGCGCGTTGTGGGAGAGGCGGTCGGATTTAGTGGCGACGACGAGGTAGGGACGCTGGGTGTGACGGAAGAAGTCGATGAGCTGACGGTCGCTGGGCTGTGGCGGGATGTTGCTGTCTACCAGACAGACGGCGAGGGCGAGGGTCTCGCGCTTGGTGAGGTAGGGTTCGATGAAGTTGGGCCACTCGGCGGAGATGGATTTGGATATCTTGGCGTAGCCGTAGCCGGGCAGGTCGGCGAAGATGAGCGTGGGTCGGGGTTTGATTTTGTCGCCCGTGCCCTGGTGCAGAGAGAAGAAGTTGATGGCACGGGTGCGGCCGGGGGTGGATGAGGTGTGCGCCTGCTGGGAGCCGAGCAGCGCATTGATGAGCGACGACTTGCCAACGTTGGAGCGGCCAAGGAAGGCTATCTCTGGCGCGCCGAAGGTCCTTGCCTCGGAAGGGAAGTGGGCGGCATCGGTGGCGGAGAGCAGGAAGATAGGGGTCAGTCGCATCGCTCCAGTCTAGAGCATTCCGTCTCCAGGACCGTCGCCACGGAGTAGACTTTCCTGTGCGTCGGCTCATCGGCGAATCCGTTCAGGAGAAATGCTTGTCGATCCATAGCAACGATGCTTCAAGGCTTGTGGCGCATGTTGTCTCCGCGCTTGCGCTGGCTGCTTGTTGGGTGGGCGGTGTTGCAGCGCAGCCGATTGCCGGAGACGGCGGGGGGTTGAGTGCTCGTCCCTTTGCTAACGATGCACGATGGATCGCCGCGCAGGGAGACGTGCCGGTTGCAACTGCCGCACATACATCGCCTCCCCCGGTGGTCGATTCCTTAGTGTCGTTGCCATTGCCGATCTTTCGTCACAGCTTTAAGGTGCATGGAAAAAGTGCGGATGCAAAGATCGTCTCGGCCACACTGAATATCTCCGGGCTGGGGCAGTTCGAGGCGCACATCAATGGTCGTAATGTGACGGAGTCTGTGTTGACGCCGGGATGGAGCGACTATCGCAAGCGCGTCTATTACGACACGTACGATGTGACCAAGCTGATGGTGCAGGGTGAAAACGCGATTGGCGTGCTGCTGGGCAATGGCATGTACAACGTGGAGTCGCCCGCCAACCGGTATACGAAGTTTCGCGGGTCGTTCGGTAAGCCGAAGCTGATTGTCGCGCTGGTGTTGCAATTCAGCGATGGCTACGAGCAACGCATTGTGTCGGATGACGCGTGGAAGACGGCGACGGGGCCGATCGTGTTCAGCAATATTTACGGTGGCGAGGACTACGACGCGCGGCGGGAGCAGGCGGGTTGGGATGCGGCGGGGTTTGACGACAAGGGATGGGCGGCGGCAAATGTGGTTGCGGGGCCGGGCGGCGCGCTGGTGAAGGAGACGATTTCGCCGGTGGTGGCAAACGAGAGCTACACGCCGGTTGCGGTGACGCATCCGAAGCCTGGTGTGACGGTCTACGACCTGGGGCAGAATATGGCGGGTTGGCCGGAGATAGAGGTACGCGGCGCGCGCGGTGACGTGGTCAAAATGCTCCCCGGTGAGCTGCTGGACGCGAATGGATTGGTGACGCAGCGCAGTATGAATGCGAGTGCGAAGGACCCCGATTCGTTCAACTACACGTTGAAGGGTGGAGGAGCGGAGGCGTGGCATCCGCGCTTCAGCTATACGGGTTTCCGCTATGTGCAGGTGGAGACGAACGGTGTGGGTGCGGGTGCGACTGCGCCGGTGGTGGTGAAGATTGCGGGGCGGTTTCTACACGATGCGTTTGCTGTGGATGGGACGTTTACTTCCTCGAGTGAGCTACTGAACCGCATTCACACGCTGATCGATCGGGCGATTCTATCGAACTCGGTTTCCGTGCTGACGGATTGTCCCACGCGCGAGAAGCTGGGCTGGCTGGAGCAGACACATCTGGCGGGCGCATCGATTATGTACAACTACAATGTCGAAGGCCTGTATGCCAAGATGGCCGCGGACATGCGCGACGCGCAGACGGCGGACGGACTGGTGCCGGACATTGCGCCGGAGTACACGACCTTCCCTGACGATTTTCGCGATTCGCCGGAGTGGGGCGCGGCGGTGATCCTGAGTCCGTGGGAGGCGTACCAGTTTTACGGCGATCTCGATCTTTTGCGCGTGCAGTATCCGGCGATGCAGCGCTATGCGGAGTATCTGCGGGGGAAGGCGCAGGGACACTTGCTGCTGTACGGGTTGGGCGACTGGTACGACATTGGGCCGAAGAACCCGGGGCGCTCGCAGTTGACCAGCGCAGGCGTGACGGCGACGGCGATCTACTATCAGGAGCTGAAGGCGCTGGCGGATGTCGCTCGCCTGCTTCATCACATGGGTGACGGGGACAAATATGCGAACGAAGCCGGTGAGGTGAAGACGGCCTTCAACGAGCGTTTCTTGCATGCGGATTCGAAACAGTACGACACGGGATCGCAGACGGCGAACGCCATGCCGCTGGTTGTGGGGCTTGTGCCAGCGGACCGGCGCGACGCTGTGCTTGAGAATCTTGTTGCCGACATTCACGCGCACGGCGATCACGTAACGGCGGGCGATGTGGGTTTCCATTACGTGGTGCGCGCGCTGACGGATGGCGGCCGCTCGGATGTTCTCTATACGATGCTGATGCGCACCGACAAGCCGAGCTACGGCGACCAGCTTGCGCACGGGGCGACGACGCTGACCGAGGCGTGGGACGCAAATCCCGGCTCGTCGCAGAACCATTTCATGCTGGGCCATGCGGAGGAGTGGTTCTATCGTGGGCTGGCCGGGATACTAGTCGATCTGACATCCTGGCCAAACAATGGTGACGCTCAAATCTCTATTAAGCCTGCTATTGTTGGCGATCTAACGCATGTCTCAGCGACCTATCACTCCAAGGCGGGCCTTGTTGCGAGCGCGTGGACGCGCGACGGTGACAAGCTGACGATGGACGTAACTATTCCCTCCTCCGCTTACATTTTTATCCCCATGGAGTTCAGCGAGGAGATCATGGTCAACGGAAAGGCCATTGCATCGACCAATGCGGTCCATATCGTGTTTAGCGATGTACCGGGATCGTCGAGATACGCGACCTATCAACTCCCTGCGGGGACGTATCACATCGAGTCGCACAGGTGATCTGCGGTAGTGGCCGCGGCATCCGTAGAAACGGCGGGATGATCGCCGGCGATGGGCCAGCCGTCCGCGCTCCACGACAGTGGTCGGATGTCCAGCACGGAGCGTCCGTCGCGCTTCATGTCTGCCTCGTAGTGGATGCTGAAGCGCTCGGGGCCAGTTGACGGTGCATCGTAATCGACTACACGACCGAAGTGGCCGGGGCCGATGCGTGTGGCGTCGGAGGCGAGAAAGAGCGTACCGCCACCTTCGGACATTGGTTTGCCGTCGCGGTCCATATACGGACCGGTAATGGTGCGCGCGCGGCCTACGCGGATGTTGTAGGTGCTGTCCTTGCCCTTGCAGCAGCTTCCGTGGTTGACGAAGAGGTAGAAGAAGCCGTCGTGGGAGATGATGTCGGAGGCCTCGGACTCGCGGGCCGTGGCAATGGGAGCACCGAGGGTATTGGGCGCGAGAGCAAGGCCGGTGTGCGGGTCAAGCTGGGTGACGCGGATGCTGCCGTGGTACGAGCCGTAGCAGATCCAGAGCGTGCCGTCGGGTGCGAGGATGACGCCGGGATCAATGGCGTTGAGGTCTTCGTTGCCGTTGGAGGTGACGACCACGCCGCGGTCGGTCCATTTATAGGCGGGGTCCTTGGGATCGAGCACAGGGTTGGTGGCGAGACCAATGGCCGACTGGAACGATCCCCAACTGGAGACTGCGTAGTAGAGATAGAACTGGTTGTTCATGCGGATGATGTCCGGCGCCCAGACGTCGGTGCCGTTATTCTTGGGCACCAGCGCATGCACTGCGTCGGGAATCTGGGTGAAGACGCTGCCTTCGCGCGTCCAAGTGACTGTGTCGGGCGAGGAGTAGAAGGGTGCTCCGCGGCCAGTGGAGAAGACGAAGTACTTTCCGTGGAAGTGGACCACGGTTGAAGGATCGTGGACGAAGGGCATTCCAGCGACAGGAACGCCGATGGCCGCCATTTGAGGACGCTTCTGTTCGGCGGGTGGCGCGGTGGCCGGTGTGGACGTCTGCGCCGATGCGGTACTCTCCTGCTTGAGCAGAGCAACGAGGCGCTTGAAGCCTTCGGTGCGTGCTGTCTTGTTGGCTGCATTGGTGGCGGGGTCTTCTCCGGCGCGCATAAAGCCGTGGCCCGCCCCGTCATAAATTACCGGCTCGTATTTCTTGCCAGCGGCCTTCATTGCGGCAGTGGTTGCGGGGACGGTGGCGGAGATGCGCGCGTCGTTGCCAGCGTAGAAGCCGTAGACGGGCGCGGCAATGTTCTTGAGCGCGTCGTCGGCGGGCGGCGGGCCGTAGAAGACGAATGCGGCGGAGAGATCGTGGCGGTGGGTGGCGAAGTCGAAGGACTTGCCACCGCCCCAGCAGAAGCCCGCGACGAAGAGCTTGCCACTGGCGGAGGGAAGCTTCTTGCCGTAGTCTGCGGCGGCATCCAGGTCGGCGGTGACGACGGCTGGATCGAGCGCGGAGACGGCCTTGGTGACGGCGTCCTGGCCGGGATAGGCGTCCGTGCCGCCGCCGTTGGGGCCGTATCCATAGAGCAGGTCTGGCGCGACGACGATGTATCCCTCGGCGGCGATCTCGTCGGCCATCTCCTTGGCCCAGTCGCTGAGGCCGAAGATCTCGTGGATCATGAGGACGACGGGGGCCTTCTGGCTGACCTCGGGATAGACGACGAAGGCCTGCACGGTGCGGTCGCCCTGCTTGATGGCGACGTACTCGCGGTGGCGTGGCGACTTCTCCAGCGTCGCCTTGGCCCAATCCTGCGCGATGAGCGGGGAAGCGGTGAAGGCGAAGAGAACGACGAGGGCGAGAGAGAGCAAAGTTGGGCGGCGCATGGCGTGAGTCTAGCGGAGAGCGCTGCGATCCTGCAAGGCGGGCGGCACGGAATCCGCAGTGCAGGGGTTTCGCAGCGCAACTAATCTCGCGCAACTGGGATAATCACCAATAATTACAGGGGTTTTCGCATCTCCTGAACGGCTGCTCCTTGATACCTTTAGGTCCCCTGAGCATCTAACAAAGTGGAGGTAAGGACAATGCCAAGGCTGAGAGCAATCACACTGCTTTCCCTGGCGACGAGTCTCTTCGTGCCCTATGCGTTTACTCAGCACACGAGCAATGCCGGCCCAGGGACGATCAATAACGTGGAAGGCGAAGCCACCCTCAACGGTCAACCACTGACGTCGCAATCCGCTGGAAGTGCGGAGGTTGCGCAGGGCCAAACAGTAACAACAACCAACGGGAAGGTGGAGGTGTTGCTGACTCCTGGCGTGTTTCTCCGCCTGGGCGACAACAGCGCCGTCACCATGGTTTCTCCGGACATGACGGAGACCGAGGTGCAGTTGGATCGCGGCACCGCAACGGTCGAAGTCGATTATTTATATAACGGAAACGCGATACTGGTAGACCAAGGACCAGCGCAGGCGTCGCTGCTGAAGAACGGAGTGTATGAGTTCGACGCGACTGTAGGCAAGATGCGCGTCTTCGAAGGCGAGGCCGCGGTTTCGCCCTTGCAGAGTTCCAAGAAGTGGATCCGGGTGAAGGACCACCATGAGTTGGCGATCACCGGCGGGCGGGCCAAGCCGCAAGATTTCAACGGCAAAGAGGTGGCTAGCGTGGATCCGCTGTACCAGTGGAGCAAGCTGCGCGCCGATACAGTAGGCCAGGCGAACCTGGCAATGTCCGAGGAGTATGCGGGCAGCTCGAACTACAATCCCGGCTGGATGTGGGACCCGGGGATGTATATGTACACATGGATGCCTTGGGACGGGATGTTCATGGACCCGTTTGGTGACGGGTTTTATTCGCCGTGGTACCTGTATGGCGGTGGGTATATCTATCCCGGCTACGGCTTTGGCGGCGGATACTGGTCCGGCTACGGCTATGGCGGCGGGTACTATCCTGGCGGCTACGGAGGCAGACCTGGCCCCGTGCGCCCCGGCCCGCGCCCATTGCCACCAAGCCCAGCACCGATTCGCCAGGGAGGTACCTTTGGCGGCCGCGGAATGGCATCGGCGCCAGTAGGACGTGGATCTGGCGGCGGAGGATTTGGCGGTGGCGGTGGCGGATTCCACGGCGGCGGTGGAGGCCACGCTGGCGGCGGTGGCGGACACCGGTAAGTTCCGGTGCGGTTGATCAGGATTGAGGTTGATCGGAGACCCTATCTTCCCAGGCACGACGGAAGGATAGGGTTTCTGGCGTTTGGAGTTGGAATGATTGGCAAGCAATATCACAGGTCCATGCGGTTTGGCGGCGGGATGGAGCTTCGTGGTGCGTGATGCCTTGGATGAGACGAGATGTGAGGTGGCTGGCAACTGGAGGTTAATAGGGAAACCTGTTCGCGGAAGGTTGGTATCGAAGGATGCAGGGAGAATGCCGTGCGTGGATACGGTTCATGACCGATGAGAAGGGGACGAAGATGGCGGTGCTGATGAAACGGGGGACGAGTCGCTGTTGAAGGACTCCCCTGTAGGTCCACGGCGAAGCACACGCCGCCAAAACCACAGGATGGGGCGTAGAGGCACATAAGCCCAAAAGAGACGGTCGGGTAGACGAAGCACCCTAAAATCTACACGACAGTGGGCAAGTTCGGCCACAGTTTCGCGCCAGGTTCTTTGGGAATGAACCATCCGATTGTAGCGATAACGAGACAACAGACCTGGCAATGCGGCCATTACGCTGTGAACTACCGGCTCCTTAGGATCTTTGAGGGAAGATGATGGCTTGTCGATAAGCAGGGATGGCATATCCTTCCATGGATTCCCACGGAGGACTGGCAACGGAAGCCCGTACACGTCCTGCAAAAGGCACGGACAAGCCAGCAGGGCCCTATGCTGACCTGTCCTTCGTGCTTCCAGCAGGACCGCCTCCCAATCCACGCGACCCTCGGCGTGGATGCGCGCCATGTCTCCAAGCCACTTTGCACGGGACCAAGCATGTCCCGCTCCATGGCTGCAAAGATAAAGCACCAGGTCGATGGGGTGCATGGCCTGATGGGCAGCTCCTTGCCAGATAGAAGGGATACTTCTGGCCCACCGGTCACTGTTTAGGCTTGGCGCCTCCCATTGGTTGCGCCAGTGGAGTTCCAGCAGACAATTCCCCTGGGGCTGAAGGAAGCCAAGGTGGTGCTCGTGGAGCAAGCAGCTTTGCAATTGGCGGGGACTCAGAGAAAAGTAGTCGACGCCCAGGCGCCAGCCCTGATTCTGCAGACAGGATTGCGCATTGAAAAAATCCTCCTGGGGAACAGCCAGGTCCAGGTCATGAGACTGGCGTAGTCCAATGTCACCGTAGAGGGTGAAGGAGAGTATCGGCCCCTTGAGGGGCATCACGGGGATCGCGGCGCGATTGAATGCCTTCAGTACCTCCGCCAGAATCAAGGAATGCTTTACTGCCAGCATCCGGCAGGAATCGCTTCGCTTCTTTAGTTCTGCTTGTATGGGCTCTGGAATATTCAAGTCGGGGACACGCTTGAGGGCGGCCCAGCTCAGGGCCGGTGTGCGGTGACGGTCCACCAGACGAATGTATTCTGCCCAGTCTGGACTGGCCGCAATTGCTTGGCGGATGGTCAACTCCTGATGATTCATCGAGGAATCGGGGGCCAGCCAGGAGGTGGCGATCATCAGGCGGAATGCGGGGCTGGTTGCTTCGAGCCAGGGGGTCTTAGTCATGACGGATGTCCGGTAACTGTACAGTCCATGCCATGGTCCACGCATCCGCCGCATACAAAATGGGAGTCAAAGCGCGGTGGTTCGCAGACCAATGGTGAAAGAGCTGCTCGAGCTGTTGAATCAGCATGGACCGATATGACCTCACGAAGGGGAATCTGCAAGACGACGTAGGAAGAGGCCAACGCCCAGCCCACGGAGAAGGATTTGGCCGGCCTTTGCGGTGGTATCGGAATCGACCTTGACCGCCAGATCATCCAGAGTACGGCGAAGCAGTTGCATGTCAAGGAACTCGCGGGCCAGGGGCAGTGAATCAAGGGAATGCAAAGCTTCCCGAAATGCGGGTAGTTCGCGCAGAATCCGATGGCCAACATCGGCAGCCTGTAGGCCTTTATGTCGTCCATTCAGCACTGCTTCCGGCATACGATTGCGGAAGGCCCTGCGCATGAGCCAACTGCCCTGACCACGTCGGCGAAACTGATCGTCCGGGACCCGAAGGATAAACTCCACGAGGGGCATATTGAAGGTTGGATCGAGAAAAGAGATGGAGTGCCTGGCTCCCATCTCTGTCATAAGACCTGGGCCAATGCTCCAGGCAGGCCAGAAAAAACGCAGATGCACATCTTCCAGCGGGGAGAAGGTGAAGGTCGGATCGAATCCTGCCGCCCGCATCCTTTGATCGAGATTCAACTGCGAAGCCATCTGTGGGTTGAGAGCGGAATAGGCCCGCCAAGGTTCGCGAGCGGGCGATTTGAGCTGTCGATACGCGCGCCGCCCCGGTGTCAGCAATGGCTTCAGCACCTGGCGCTTGAGGGTGAGCCACGGGTTCGACTCGGCATGGAGCAGCAAGCGCCACGCCGTATGAGGGTGCCTCTGTCGAAGGGCAAGCAGCGCAGAGCCACTGCCAGCCCAGGAGACAGTGGCATTGCCCATCTGCCCGGTAAAAACGACCGCTGCTCCATTGCCGGCAGCGGCTTCCGCGATGGCCTGAATCCAGTAATGGTTGCCGGCCGCATGACTTGGGCCGCCATGGATGTCCATAAGGTGTTCGATGCCCTGGAGGACTGTATACTGCGCTGCATCGACCGGGATGTGCTGGACATTGGCCCCCGCCATATCGGCGGTAGCGTGGGCCAACTCCCATTCATTGCCCACTCTATGGGCTCCAGCTCCGTCCGGCACAAGGCATGGCACCGAGGTGTAAGCGGTAAGGCCGCGACCTTGGCTGGCAAGAAGCAGTGCGGCGATTGCGACCACGGAGCCGGAGTCACGACCACCGGAGAGCGTTGCGGCAACTGGCTTCTGAGTGCGCAGACAGCTCTTCACCGCGCGGGTGTAATGCTCCAGAAAGGCTTCTTCGTACTCTTCATCGCTGCGCAAAGACAGAGGTTCGCGTCCCTCGGCCGACCAATGCCGAAAAGTGCGGGTCCGGCCCGCCGCGTCGATGGCCATGGCGTGCGCCCAAATCAGCCGCCGGAAGCCTTTGTACGCAGTCCGTTCCGCATCGTGTTGCCATGAAACCAGCACCTGGGCGAGACGCAGGGGGTCCGGTTCCTTGACCACGCCGGGGAGAGCAAGCAGTGCCTTCAGGTTGGACGAAAATGCGAGGAAGCCTTGACCCTCGTAGTAGTAGAGGGTTGCGTTTCCGCAGGCGTCCCTGGCCAACAGGAGACGATGTTCTCGAGCATCCCAGGCCGCCAGCGCCCAGTCTCCCTGAAGGTGTGGGCTAAGCTCCTCGCCCCAGCGGTCGAAGGCCAGACTCACCAGCTGTGCGTCGGACAATCGGGGGGCTTCCGAGGAGGAAATCTGAAACGCATCGAGGAGCGCAGCACGATTGTCCAGGCGCGCCGCGCTGACTACAGGCCCTCGCGTGCCCTGCACAGGCTGGCTCTCGAAGGCATCCTCCGGATTGATCTCCAGCAGAAGATGTCCCAATCCCACCGGGTCGTCCACACTGTGTCCGCCTCCGTGGGGGCCATAGAAGGCCATGGCTGTCTTCATCCGCTCCAGCCAATGAGGTTCCACCGGAGCGCCGTCCCAGCGATAGATTCCATAGATCCCGCTCACGCTCGCCTCCGGGCAAAGGATGTGAAGGTCTTGAAGCGCTGGTGGCCAGGTTCGCCGGTCACAACGCAGGGCCCCAAACGTAGCCACGCATGGGCATCGAATCCTGAAGATTTTCCCTGGCTCGCACCGAAGCTCACGGTGCCCTCCAGACCGCGGCGGCGCAACATGCCGCTGGCAGCCAGGGCCTGGGCCAGGCAACGCCCATCCCAGGGAACGCGCCGCGCCAGGACACTGATGGCCCATCCAACTTCTTGTGCCATATGAATCTGTTCGGGTGTTGCCGTGGCCGGGGTCTCGGCACCGGGTGTTCCCAGCCACGCAGCAATGCGCCGGAAGGGGAGAAAGGCCATAGCTATGCGAGCAACAGCCAGCGTGATCAGGGCTTCGCGCAGAAGTTTTTTTCTGGAGCGGGGAATCCGCCGATAGCGATTCAGATCATTCCACACGCAACAGGCCTTCCCGTTCCATCTTGGACAAAAATCGTTCCAGGTCGGCTGCACAGGTTTGCGGCGAGACCCGGTATTCCTTCACCAGCCGGTCCACCAAATCGGAAAACGTCACGGGGACTTCCAGCATATTCCAGATGCTCTGGGCTGCCCCGCCCAAGCCGTAGTATGCCCCGGCATCGATACTCATCAGGACGGTCTCCTGATCGAGCTCCGTGGAGAGCAGGTTCTGGACGCGCGACAATCGTGAATTGGGAGAGAGATGCATTTAGCTCTTTGCCTCCGCGTGGATGGCTGTATTCTGCACAGCCGATGGGATGAGACCAAAGTGGTCCGCCCAGGCGGACTCCAAAAATCCAACCAGCTCGTCGGACTCACTAGGATTACGCCTCCGGGTGACGACGGCCAGAGTGGCCTGTTGTGCAATCACTGCCGCCAATCGCACCAAGCTGGCCTGGGTCAGTTGCCCTTTCAGGTACTGGGGCCGGTAGAGGTTCTCCAGCAGTCGCCGCACGCGGTCTAAACCGGAGAGCATCCGGAAGGCCGGGGCTGCGCATTCTGAAGTTGCGGGGTCGTCGATCTGAAGGACGTGGATGGCCCGAAGCGGCACTGGGTGCGGGCAGTAGCCTGCGTCCATGGGGACCACATATTTGTCCACGTCGAAGCGCCCACCCTGTGGTGCGCCCAGCCGCTCGAATGCATCCGCGCAGATGCGAAACTTGGCCAGGGCGGGAAGAATCCGTAGTCCATCCTCAGTGGGCGCGACGGCGCAAACATCGTCGCTGAGCAGGCGATAACCCCTGTGATGGAACTGGGCAGCCAGGGTGGATTTGCCCGCTCCCTGCGCCCCTACGAAGATCATTGCGCCCCAGTCAGTCTCCACTGCGCTACCGTGCAGAGGGAACAACCCGCGCTGATAGAGCAGAGCGCCCATCACCGAGCCAAATAAGAACAGGCGGACTCTTTCGATCGGAGCATCCGGGAGCGGCTCGATGAAGATTCGGCAGCCCTCTTCCACCCGATAGCAGGCCACGCCAGGCACCGCCAGACTGAAGATTCCCGGCTGAACATCGTAGATGGGATTCCCCAGACTCTGCGAGGCAGAGGGCAGCGCAGGCAGCAGATGGATCGTCACATCCGGACTGCCGCTCAACTGGGAGTAAGGCGGAAGTTCGGGGCAATCCAGCTCTGCATGGATGCAAAGTCCATACGCCCAGTATGCATGGAGGGACATCTTCGATCCTCAGGAAGCACGCACCCGCAACTGGCCCCATCGTCCCGTACCCAGAACAGGCATTGAATTGAGATTGTATGCCAAACACAACTGCTACGCTGCATCCACACGCTACAACAAGGCCGTAACAACTCTGGTCGCACGCCCCGGAAATCCAATACGGCTGGCCGTTGCTTCTCTTACACCGCACTTCAAGGGAACGACGTTCATGCTACAAACGAACACACCTCGTCGCCCTGCGCCAGAGGCGCAACGTGTCGGCATATTTTGTACTTGATTTACCGCAGCGGCAACAAGACTCTAGCTGTAGCCAGAAATATCACTACTCTCAGTAATTGCTCCGCTGGCGGTGATCTTTTTGACATCTACCTTCTTCAACTTCGGGGCAACCCAGTCTTTTCTAGTGTGCTGTCCCAGAAATACGATTGCATAGTTTGGCGAGTTTTTGAAAGATGGAATCTGCTGTGGCGGTCCAAGC
>Ga0181519_10002886_pt1 | contig 14314 bp, 13 predicted proteins | sample PEATcosm2014_Bin_26_FD_121102 | JGI IMG/M metagenome (GOLD analysis project Ga0181519, IMG submission 121102) | Peatland microbial communities from MTU Mesocosm Facility, Houghton, MI, USA - PEATcosm2014_Bin02_10_metaG | ecosystem: Environmental > Terrestrial > Soil > Wetlands > Peat | place...
CAGCCGCCTGGTGTATCGCGAAGTCAAAAGTTGCTTCACGTTCGAGTTCAGCGGCCAGCGTGCCGCCCGAGGCGCCGGCCTGCATGGCGAGGATCGCCCGCCCGATCACCGAAGCCATCAAGTAGCCGCTGGTCGCCTGTTCGTAGGTGAGCGAACCCCGTCGGTCGCGGTAAAGGCTGAGTGCCCCGAGCCGGACCGCCCCGATTCGTACGGGAAAGCCGAAGACCGCTCGGGCACCAGCGTCGAGCGCCTGAGGAGTGTAGAACACCCAACGACCGCCCGCGCTCTTTTGTAGATCGGCTTCTTCAACCGCGTCTTCGCCGCGACAGGCATCGTTACAGGGGCCTTCACGCAAGGTGATCTCAAGGTCCATCAACTGACTGGACGTCTTGTCACTGGTTCCCATGCTGGTCATGTCAGCGCTCGACATACTAAGAGCGATACCAGCGCCCGAGAGTTCGGTGATTTCGGCTGCCACCATGCTCAGGGCGCCCTCATTGGCTCCTTCACGCTCGTAGCGAGCCATGAGTGCGAAAATGTCGACGAGCCGGTCCGTAGCCACTTCAGTTGGCTTTGAAATTCGCGAAAGCCGAGCGATAGTCCGTTGACTTCGTCACGGTGGTTCTCCTAACAACGTGTCGACGCTCAACGAGGGCTAGATCTAGCGCTACCAAACTTCCAATGCGAAATCTAGTTCCACCCTACCGCGCCCGAGAATCACCGGGATCAACGTTCACCCAATGGTCATAAAGTGCCCCATTCACCCGTTTCGAGATCGCCACCATTCTCTTCACTGGAAGTCGGCGCCACTTCAACCTCGTAGCGCCGCCTCGATGATCCTTCCAATCTGGGTGCTCTCGAGCAGGAACCCGTCGTGACCGACGCTCGAGCGCACCGTCTGCAAGGGTCGTACGTTCGCCATGAGATCGACCAGTTCCTCCTGAAGTCGTGGCGGATAGAGGCGGTCCGAATCGATACTGATCACCGTGACCACACTCGTGACGCTGTTTAAGGCCTCCTTTATCCCTCCCCGGCCCCGGCCCACGTCGTGATAGTTCATCGCCTCACTCAGTACGACGTAGCTGTTGGGATCAAAGCGACGGACCAACTTGTCGCCCTGGTACTCCAGATACGACTCAATGGCGTAACGCCCACCGTCAATGGCTGTTTCGCCGTCCTGCTCCATTCGCCCGAAGCGAACGTCAAACTCACCGCTCGTTCGGTACGTGAAGTGACCTATGCCGCGCGCTAACGCCATTCCCGCGTAGGGGCCGGTTCCGGTGTCGTAATAGTCGCCGCCGCAGAACCCAGGGTCGAGCCGGATCGCCCGTATTTGCAGCGAACTCAGCGCGATTTCATCGGCCGTCGACGCGGCGCCCACCGCGAGCACCACGGCGCTCGCCAGTCGCGAAGGAAAACCCACTGCCCACTCGAGCACTCGCATGCCGCCCATCGAACCGCCCACGACCGCGTACCACTGGGTGATGCCCAAGTGATCGGCCAGGGCCACCTCCACGTCGACTTGATCGCGAATCGTGATGCGGGGGAAACGTGACCCGAAGTGACGACCAGTGGCGTCTCGTGAGGATGGTCCAGTGGTACCTTGGGCTCCGCCGAGCACGTTGGGACACACGACGTAGAACCTGCTCGTATCGATGGCGAGACCCGGGCCGACCACGCCATCCCACCAACCCTTCGTAAGGTGACCCGGACCAGACGGTCCCGTGACGTGACTGTCGCCGGTGAGGGCGTGCTCGACCAGTATCGCGTTCGATCGAGTCGCGTTGAGCGTTCCCCAGGTCTCGTAGGCCACAGTGACACTCGCCAACGAATCTCCTGCTTCAAAGCGAAAGCCTCGTTCGTCGCGGCCTCGAAGCACGACGAACTGACGGTGGCCAGGTTCGTCGCCGTCGCGCCAGTACCCGACGTGCTCGGAGTTCATCCCTGGGCCGCGCGAAACCCTTGTTCGAGGTCGGCGAGGATGTCCTCTAGGGTCTCGATACCCACCGACAAGCGAATCAGATCGGGGCTCACGCCGGTCGTTTGCTGCTCCTCCTCGGTCAATTGCGAGTGCGTCGTCGAGGCGGGGTGGATAGCGAGGCTCTTGGCGTCGCCGACGTTGGCGAGATGGCTGAAGAGTTCCAGTCCCTCGATGAACTTGCGTCCGGCGTCGGCCCCACCCTTGATTCCAAAGGCGATGATCGATCCACCGCCCTTTGGAAGGTACTTCAACTGAAGGGCGTGCCACGGACTGGATTTCAGACCAGAATACCTAACCCACTCGACGTCCTGGCGGGCTTCGAGCCAGTTCGCCACGGCGGTCGCGTTGGCGACGTGCCGTTCGATGCGCAGACTCAACGTCTCGAGACCCTGGAGGAAGAGGAACGAGTTGAGCGGTGCAATCGCCGCACCGATGTCTCGAAGATACTGAAGACGGGCCTTCAGCACGAAACGGGCCGGGAAGAGCGCCTCGGGCAGATCGCCAAAGACCAAACCGTGGTAGCTCGGATCAGGCTCGGTGAAACCCGGAAAGCGTCCGCTCCCTTCGTAGTCGAATTTCCCCCCATCGACGATCACGCCGCCAATCGAGGTCCCGTGTCCGCCGATAAATTTTGTGGCCGAATGCACGACGACGTCAGCGCCGTGTTCGAGCGGCCGCGACAGGTACGGCGTCGCCAAGGTGTTGTCAACCACGAGCGGAATATGGTTGTCGTGGGCAATCGTGGAGACCATCTCAAAGTCAAGGACGTCGCCCTTTGGATTACCCAGGGTCTCGGCGTAGAACGCCTTCGTGTTGGGCCGAATGGCCGCTTGCCACTCTTTGGGGTCGTCGGGATTCTCGACGAACGTGGTCTCTATCCCGAGCTTGGGCAACGTGTAATGGAACAAGTTGTAAGTTCCCCCGTACAGCGACGCCGAAGACACCACGTGTCCGCCGTTCTCGGCGAGGTTGAGGATCGCGATCGTTTCCGCGCTCGAGCCCGACGACACCGCCAGCGCGGCAACGCCGCCCTCGAGTGACGCAATTCGCTCTTCGAAGGCGTTTTGGGTCGGGTTCATGATGCGCGTATAGATGTTGCCCAACTCTGAGAGCCCGAACAGCGCGGCTGCGTGCGCCGTGTCGCGAAAGACGTAGCTGGTGGTCTGGTAGATCGGTATGGCGCGAGCGCCTGTCGCGCTGTCCGCAGTGGTACCTGCGTGAATCTGACGGGTTTCAAATCCCCATTCGGCCACTTCAATCTCCTCTGTTCTTGGGCCGATAACTTCGCGCCCGACGTGTCAGTACTATATATGATTATTCTGATGGTTTAGGTCAGGATTATCCATGCTGCGATAGTGCAATTGGGCCTATAAATATTGTCACCGATTGGTCACGCGCACCCCACCGAGAGCCTTTGTTTTTCAACGAAATATTACCCGTACGCTGTTCTAGTAACAGTACGTCGCCAAGCGAACCCTCGCATCGCCACCTTGGGTCCGGGTGACTCTTCGCCCCTTTCCGAAATCATCGGAACAACTGAATGGATAAACCATGGAGCGATCTTCGTTCTTGCAACGCATCAGTCGAATTCTCCACTGGGTAGGTGACCTCACCTCGCGCTCGGGCACTTCGGTCGTGGTCCTTCTCCTCTTGTTGACATTTGGCGTGGTTCTCGCGGCGAATGGATTCCCTGGCAACTGGGAGTCCAATTTCGCGACGGTGGTCAGCGCGATCACGTTGCTGATGTTGTTCGTCATCCAGCACACGCAGGGTCGTCACCAGAAAGTCTTGCAGCTCAAACTCGACGAACTCATTCGCACCTCACCGGGCGCCGACGACCTACTCGTTCACCTCGAGGTTGCTCCCGACGATGAACTCCTGGTGCGCGAGCAAGAACAAGTCGCACACCACGAAGCGCTGCGCGATGACGCCAGTCTGGAGATCATCGAATACAACCCGGGCAAAAAGGATTGACCGACAGCACGGCGAAACATTAGTTCCGCGTCGCGAAGTACTCCCTCATCGGATCAAGGTAGTTTTCCTTCCAGCCACCCTCCTCGTAACCGCGATGTTCGTCGGGAACATTTGAATGTACGATTCGCACCAACGTCTCATCGCCACGGGGTTCTAGGAGGACTTCGATTTGCGAGTCTGCGTCGTCGTCCGTGAACTGTGTCGTACGCCACGACTGGACGATGCGACCAACGGATCGAGCTCGAGCGTCGTCCCCTTGATGTACTGGTCCCAGGCGGTGAACTCACCGCCCACCACCGGATCGACGTGGGCCTCTCCTCCGGTCATGGCGCTGTGCCCGTCGCTCGACATCCACGCTCGATAGATGGCTTCGGGGCTGGCCGCTACTAACCCCGACACCTCAAAGTCGTACGGCATCGCTCCCCCTTCCGTGCCCTGAGGCACGCACCGTAGGTTCCCACATAGCGATGCTGCTCGCAACGCATTGACTTGGTTGATCTCGCGTCGAACGATGCTTTCACAATCAAAAGGGCCGAGATTCCGCCAATTCTGACCCTTTCTATCGAAGCCCAATTAAGGTGTCCAAATCAGATCTCTCGCCCACCTCGACCCGCTTCAACGCTGCACGGCGCAGAGCCGACTACGGCCTATGAGGGCCGATGCCTAGAAACCGGAGCGTGGCGGCCTCGCGCACGGCTCCCAACGAATTCGCTCGCAGCCTTTTCGCCCCCTTGCCCACTCGCTACAACGTGCTGGCCCAGATCCTCTCCTTCGGACAAGACCGACGCTGGCGAGTTGCCATGGTCGAGCACGTCGTCGGCGCGAAACCGCAGCTCGTCCTGGACGTGGCGTGTGGGCCATGTGCCGTCACCAAACGACTCGCCAAGAGGACGACCGCACGAATCATCGGAGCCGACCTCAGTGACGACATGCTTCGCGCCGGTCAGGCGAACATTCGCCGCAGCCATCTCGAGGACCGGGTCGCGCTCGTGCTCGCTCGAGGTGAGCAGCTCCCCTTTCCCGACGGCACTTTTGACGCGCTGACCTTCACGTACCTCCTTCGTTACGTCAGCGACCCCGAGGCGACGATCAAGGAGCTCGCACGAGTCGTGAAACCCGGAGGACCGATTGCGAACCTCGAGTTCGCCGTACCAGGGAAATTTGGCTGGCGAGTCGCGTGGTGGTGCTACACGCGCTGGGTCTTACCCGTCGCGGGCTACGTGACCGGTGGCAAGGGCTGGTGGGACGTCGGACGCTTCCTCGGCCCGAGCATTTCCAAGCACTATCGGAACTATACGGTGGACTGGACGCTGCGCGCCTGGGAGCACGCGGGAATCGAACACGTAGAGTGCCAGCCCATGAGCCTTGGTGGCGGACTCGTCATGTGGGGATACCGCGAGGACTGACGTGTCGGGCCCCGCCAATACTCCTGGTTTCGACGGCCCGGCCTTCTACGCACAACCCCGACTGCTGCACAAACGCCGCAGTCGGGATTGGTGGACCTTGTTGCATCCTCCCTACACGCTGTGCCACCTCTCGTTCGTCGTGGTGGGAGCGTGTCTCGTGGGCCCCGTGAATTCGCTCTACATGTGGATGACGATTCTCGCCTTTTTCTTGGCAGTAGGCATCGGGGCGCACGCCCTCGATGAGCTTCAGGGCAGACCCCTGCGCACCGAAATTCCGGCGTGGCAACTGAAGGCCGCCGCGCTCTTGGGCGTGGGCGGCGCCGTGGTGGTTGGGGTTATCGGTGCTGTCCTCACGAGCGGCTATCTAGGGATATTTATCGTGGTGGGTATCGTGCTCGCACTCGGCTACAACCTTGAACTCTTTCACGGAGGGTTACACACTGACTTCGTCTTTGCGCTGAGCTGGGGATCGTTTCCCGTGCTCACCGCCTACTTCGCCCAGCACTCGACCCTCAATCTCGCCGCCTTCATCGCGGCGGTCTTTGCGGCCCTCATCGCGGGAACCCAACGTCAACTCTCCACGCCGGCGAGGAACCTGCGGCGACGCGTCTCGCACGTCGAGGGAATCCAGGTGCACGTCGACGGTTCGACCGTCTCGATCACTAAGGAAGCCCAACTTCAACCACTTGAGAGCGCCTTGCGGTTGCTCTGCTGGGCGTCGGTCACTCTCGCGATCTCACTGGCGTGCGCTCGCTACCACGTTCTTTGACTACATTCAACTAATCCCACTTCCTCGAGGGCGACCGACTCGCGAATGATGGCGAAGGACGAAAGTCACTTTCTATGTCGCTTCCATGAACCTCGTGCGCGTTGGGGTGGTGATTTCTTCGTCTGCGTACTGCAAAAGTGACGCGTTCCACTCACGACGTTCGACGTGAAGCGACGGCGGCACTGGCCTGGAATCAACAATGAAACGAGTACATTCGATCCGGAGGTGTGAGATGAGTTCGGGCGACACCGCATGGCTTCTCGTAAGTGCCGCACTGGTGCTCTTCATGACCGTTGGTCTCGCCTTCTTCTACGGAGGCATGGAAACCGAGCGAAACGTGCTCGACATGCTCGCCATGAACTTCTTCACCATCACACTGGTGACGATCCTGTGGGCACTGCTCGGCTTCACCGTGGCCTTCGGCCCTGACGTCGGACACGGCTTCATCGGGAATTTCCATTACTTCGCCCTCAACAACATGGGCGGAATCTGGCCGGGTACCCACGTTCCCAAGTTGGCCTTCATGGTCTTTCAGATGATGTTCGCCATCATCACGCCCGCCCTGGTGACCGGGGCCGTTGCCGGTCGAATGAAGTTCAGCGCCTGGATCGCCTTTTGCGCCGTGTGGAGTGTGGTCGTGTATCCCATCATCGCCCACTGGGTCTTTGATCCTCAGGGCTGGATCTACCGCTTGGGCGCGCGCGACTTTGCGGGCGGCACCGTGGTGCACGCCAGCGCTGGCGCCGCGGCACTGGTACTGGTACTAGTCCTCGGGCCGCGCTCGAAGGATGCGAGGGCGAATTACCCCACCCGCTCGGTCCCCTTCGTGCTGCTCGGCGCGGGAATCCTCTGGTTCGGCTGGTTCGGCTTTAATGGCGGGTCAGCGCTGGGTGCCAACGCGCTCGCCGTGAGCGCCTTTGCGACCACGCAGCTCGCAGCCTCGTCAGCATGTCTGGGCTGGGCGGTGCTCGAGAAGCTCTTCACCGGCAAGACGACAGTCATTGGCATGGCGACGGGAGCCGTCGTGGGGCTCGCGACGGTCACGCCGGCGTCTGGTTACGTCGGAATGGTGCCCGCCTTGATCATTGGCCTCGTCGCGAGCGGGGCGTGTTTCGCTGCGATTCACTTCGCCGAACAGTTCACGAAGTTCGACGACACTTTTGGCGTGGCGGCCGTCCACGGCGTTGGCGGCTGTCTGGGGATGCTGCTCCTCGGCCTGTTCGCGCACTTCACCATCAATCGAGCCGGTCTGACGAGTTCGACGAATGAACACATCAATGGCCTCTTCTTCGGCGATCCTACGTTTCTCTGGCACCAAGTGATCGCGGTAGCCGCCGTCGTCGGTTTCACGGTCACGGTCACGTATCTTGTCGCCGCCGCCATCAAGGCGACCATCGGGCTGCGCGTGAGTGAAACTGTCCAGGAAGATATTGGCCTCGGTGCGGCGTTCGACGCGGAAACTTCGACTACGAACCAGGTCCCCGCGTGACGCCTCGAGACGATTCACTGACGCAAAACCAATTCGCTGATCGGCCCCTGCTCGTGTTCTGGGAGATGACCAAGGCCTGCCAGCTGGCCTGTTTCCACTGTCGCGCGAACGCCCAGTGTGACCCGGGTCCAGACGAACTATCCACTGACGAAGGACGCGCCCTGATCGACGAGCTCTCGAGCGCGGGGCGACCTCGGCCAATCCTGATCTTGACGGGTGGCGACTGCCTGATGCGCGACGATATCGTCGACCTCGCCCATTACGCCAAGCAGCACGCCGTTCCGGTTGCGATTGCCCCCTCGGTCACGCCGCGTCTCACGACCGAGACACTGCTTCGGCTCCGAGGCGAAGGAGTCAAGAGCGCCTCTCTCAGTCTCGACGGGGCTTCACCCGACATCCACGACGGCGTGCGCGGTATAGCGGGACATTTCACTTCGACACTTCGCGCGATTGGCCAATTGAAAGATCTCGGCTTCACCGTCCAGATCAACACGACGGTGATGCCTACGAATACCCACCAACTCGCCGATATCGCGTCGCTACTTCACGAATACCACGTCGATGTCTGGGAAGTCTTCTTTCTCATCACGACGGGTCGTGGCAGTGAGGTGAGTACGACCAGTGCTCAAGAGAACGAAGACGTCTGCCACTTTCTTGTCGACGCATCGCGCTACGGCTTCACTGTGCGCACCGTCGAGGCGCCGTTCTTTCGACGGGTCGCCCACGAGCGCAAGGAATCCAGTTCTCACTCGCCCACTGGCGTCGGCCCCCTCTACGACCAGTTGCGCCATCGCCTCGTGGACCTGCTGGGCTCAAGTGACGCGCCGATTCGAACCCCAAGTGCGGCCACCCGCGACGGCAAAGGCATCATCTTCGTAGGTTCCACCGGGACGGTCACGCCCTCGGGCTTCCTACCCCTCGCCCTGGGCAACGTGCGTGAGCAGAGCTTGCTCTCGATCTACCGCGAGCACGAGTTGCTGCGCTCGATTCGCGCGGCCGAATTTCACGGTGCATGTGGTGACTGCACCTTCGCAAACCTCTGCGGCGGCTCTCGTTCGAGGGCCTACGCCAGTTCTAATGATCCGCTCGGCTCCGATCCCGGATGTCTGCTCGTGGCTAACGCGACGAGTCAGTAAAGTCGACGACTACCGGAGTACCTTTCGCCCGGTCGCCTTTAGGGCACGAACTCGAAACGTCACCGGGGCCTTACCTCCGCCGCGACGCTGCTCTTCACCCTCGTGATCGGGGGCGGGTGGTTCGTGCCCGAGCACCCGCAGCCCGAGTAGTGCGTCCTCGCCGGTCAGCTCTTCGAACGTACCCTGGACAATGACGCTGGTCCAACTTCCATTGTCAACGAGCTCGTCCACCTCAAAGCAAACGCTGGGGTTTCGGCGCATCATCGTCACCTTCTGACCCTCAATGGTGTGAAAGTAGAAGCAGTCGCCCTCGCGCGCGAACATGAGCGGTACGACGAAGGTCAACCCTTCGTCGTGACACCCGAGCCGACCACGTCGTTGGGTCTTCACGAATTCATCAATTTCCCGGGTTGTCATCTCATCCATAGGCGCCGACGATACTTGCGAGGAGTCGAACGCTACCCTGGATCTCAGGGACCAAAGACCTTTTCTCTCTTGCACCCAATGCGACCGGTGCGGCGTGAATCTCACCCGCAATTCGCACGAGGTGATTCGTAGGAAAGAGAAGTCGAACCAACTCGCCGTCGTCTCCTAGCGCCCGACGCGACGCGAACACCGCGGCAACGATTCGAGTGAAGTGTTCCCCGGGCCGCCCGACGCGGCCCGGGGAACCAAGGTGGTCAGACCGGTACGTCGCCCTTCAAGGTGACACGCTGGATGACACGATGCTGGGGCGCGAAGTCACCCACGACCGAGTGCTGGGTCGCGCGGTTGTCCCAGAAGCCGACGTCGCCCTGGGTCCAGTGGTAGCGCACGCTGTACTCGGGTCGCACCGAGTGCTTATAGAGGAAGCTCAACAGCGCCTTGCTCTCGTGACGCTCGAGTTCGACGATGTGTGACGTGAAACCGGGATTCACGAAGAGCGCCTTCTTTCCGGTCTCGGGGTGCGTGCGAACCACGGGATGCACCACGGGTTCGAGGTTGAACTCATCGCTCCCCTCCCACGAGCCCTTGCCGAACTTCTCGAGGGCCGCCTGGAACTGAGCCCGACCGTCATGCAACGCGGTCAGCGTTGTCAGGTACTCCTGCAAAGATGCTGAGAGGTCCTCGAAGGCGGCCTGCTGGTCCGAGAATTGGGTGTCCCCGCCCGAAGGTGGAATGACGACGGCGTTGAGAATAGACCCCAGAGGTGGACGGGTAACGAAGGTCACGTCGGTGTGCCAGTCCAGACCCTGCTTGCGCGTCACCACGTCGCCGTAGTTCGCGTAGATGTCACGGCCCTTCGAGTAGTCGATCTCGAAGATGTTCGGATAGCCCGGTATACCCGGAATGACCGGATGTCCTTCGGTGGGCTCACCGAACTTTGCCGCGAAGGCCAAGTGTGAATCCGGGTCCAGGTGCTGGTTCTGGAAGAACACCACTTTGCGCTCGAGCCAGATCTGACGAATGGCTTCAACGGTCGTTTCATCTACTTCGCGCAAGTTGACGCCGTGAATGACCGCGCCAATCGTTCCCGAGAGCGGGGTGTAGGCCAACTTCACCTGCTTGTCGATAAGTGTCATGCGTGCTGCTTCTCCTTTAGGTAGCGGAACCGTGGTAGGTTTGAAAAATCACTATATACCCGATAGATTTAGTCAGTAATAGTATTTGGAGGATTTTGCATCACCCGGATCGATGAGAACTATCGCCCGAACGTCCTTCAGGAGTTCGTTCGATATCCTAGTATTTCGCTAGAAATTATAGAATAACGTAACTCCCTAAGAAAGGCGACCCCAATGACGTCCACGTACACGCCAGCCGAAGTCGACGCCAGCGCCTCGGCGTCGCCCGATGACCGGCTGCTGCCCGGTCTGGTCGCTCCTCGCTTCAGACGCCGGCGTAAGCGCAACCCACTCGTCAGTATCGCCCTGCGCGTAATCTCGATTCTGGTCGTCCTCCTTTTGTGGTGGCTTGAGGCCAAGCACATAGGTGATCCCGAAAAGCTCCCGTCACCTCTGGTCGTGTACCACAACTTTGGTTTCCTCTTCAGCCAGAAGGACCTGTTGGGACAGATCGGTATTTCGCTCACCCGCTCGGTCAAGGGCCTCGTAATCGGCGCGTCGTGTGGGTTCGCCCTCGGTGCCGTCTCGGGACTTACCTCAACGGGTGAAGGTCTCATCGACTCACCCATGCAGCTGATCCGTTTCACACCCTTCCTCGCTTTGATCCCGCTCTTCATCACCTGGTTCGGTCTCAGCGACAAGCCCAAGATCATCTTGATCTCACTGGCCTGCGCGACGCCGGTGTATCTGAACACCGCCACCGCTGTGCGAAACGTGGACCGGCGCGTCGTCGAGGCGGCACGTTCGTTCGGACTGAAGAAATTACGTCTCTTGAGAGAGGTCACTTTCCCCCTGGCGCTACCGGGCATCCTCACGGGACTTCGCTTCTCGATGGCGGTCTCCGTGTTGGCTCTCGTGGCCGCAGAACAAATCAATGCCAATAGCGGCATCGGCGCCATGATGCTCACCGCCCAGGGGAACCTCAATACCCAAACCGTCTTTTGCTGCGTGGTGCTCTACATGGGAATCGGGATCTGCTTTGACGCAATCATCCGGATCGTCGAAGTGCTGTCACTGCGCTGGCGCGCGGGGGTGTCCGTACGATGACTCTCGAATACGACAAAGTCAAGACGGGTGCCGCGCTTGCCGTGCGCGCCACCGGTATCAGCCGGCACTTCGACGAGCACGTAGCGCTCGATGAGGTCGACCTCGAGATGCGAGAGGGAGAGTTCGTCGCCCTGGTGGGAAAGAGCGGAAGTGGCAAGACCACGCTGTTGCGCATCCTCGCCGGTCTGGACGGTCCCGATGCTGGGACCTTGCTCGTACCCGAAGCGCGCACCGTCGTCTTCCAAGAGCCTCGTCTAGTTCAGTCCAAGCGAGTGTGGCGCAACGTCAACTTGGGTCTCAACCGTTCGGTCGCGAACAAGACGACCGCCAATGAAGCCCTTCGGGTCGTGAACCTCGAGCATCGGGTGAACGCGTGGCCGGCCACCCTCTCGGGCGGTGAGGCCCAGCGTGTCGCCCTCGCGCGGGCACTCGTGCGCCAGCCCAAACTGCTACTCCTCGACGAGCCGTTCGCCGCGCTCGACGCACTCACCCGTCTGCAGATGCACCAACTGATTCGTGAGCTGATCGATCGATTCACGCCCGCTACGTTGCTCGTGACCCACGACGTCGACGAAGCACTGCTGTTGGCCGACCGCGTCATGGTCTTGCGCGACGGCAAACTCGTCACCGAAATCATTCCCACCGATCCGTTCCCTCGCCATCCCGTCGGTGAAGCCTTCACCAAGGTGCGTAAATCGCTTCTTGGTGAACTTGGCGTGGAGGTCTAGGGATCGCCGTCACCCGGAAAAGGAGGAAGACCGACCATTTTCGTCGTGACTTGACTTTTACTATTATTTCTATTATCTTTATGGAAATAGTCACCTATAACGACAGCTACTGGTTCGCCAGTCAACAAAGGAGCATCATGAAGGCAGTAAAGATCAACGCGGTCCTCGTTTCGGGGGCCCTCGTACTGGGCGCCATGGGCGCGGGACTCGTCGCGACGAGCGCGGGCGCCGCGAAGAAGCCGTCGCAGAAGACCACGACCACACTCAAGAAGCCAAAGCCCATCAACCTGTCGGGCGTCACGCTCAATATCGGTGACATCTCCGAGCAAGTCGAGCTGGGCCTGGTCGCGTCGGGTGAAATCACTCCGACCAGTACGAGTGGTGTGTTCAGCGTGACCGGCTACCCGTTCAAGTTGGACTTCACGCAATTCATCGCGGGCCCTCAAGCCATCGCCGGCATCGTGGGTGGTTCGATTGACGTTGCCGTGTCGGCAGACACCCCCGTGATCTTCGCTGAAGCACAGGGCGTGAAGTTCAAGACCATCGCGGTCGTTGATCCCAACGTACCGGGCGCGGACTTCTCGATCGTGCTCGCAAAGAACTCACAGATCACGTCATTGTCTGAACTCAAGGGCCTGACCATCTCGGCCCAGACGAGCACGATCAACGAGTATTTCGCCCTCCAGGCGCTCGCGTCGGTCGGTCTCAATGAGCATCAGGTCACCGTTGACAACCTGACCCCGCCCCTCGCCGAAGCGGCTCTTTCCAGCGGCGCCATCCAGGCCGCGGTGCTGCCAGAACCGTACGTGTCGCTTGAGAAGGCGGCCGGCTTGAAGGTCCTCACGAGTGGTGTTGGCTTCATCGACGGCTACGAGTTCCTGGACGCCGCCCAGTCGGCCCTGGCCAATCCCGCCAAGGCCGCCGCCATTGGTGACTTGCTGACGTTGATCGGTAAGGCCCAGCAATGGGACGCCGCCAACCAAGCCGCGCTCGCCCAGCAACTCGCGACGTTGGACTCATTGCCCCTGGCGCTGGCGACCGTGATTATCACCGACACCATCGGAAGTTTTGTGCCGATCAACGCCGCGGTGATTAGCAAGACCCAGACTGAGGCGACGGTGTTCTTCAACAACAGTGAACTGTCCGCACCGGTGAACGCCTCGAGCATTTTTGACGCTCGGTACAATTCGACCATCGCACCGTTCGTCAAGTCGTAACCAGTAGGTCGCAGTACCCATGGCCTCCAGCCCGGCGAGTCGGTCTCCGGGCTGGAGGCCTCCCCCTTTCTGACCCACCAATCCCGGTCGATCGTTGGCTCCCGTGCGAGCGAACCAAGCCCACGCGGGCCGACGCGTACCGGGGCCGCGTCTGTAGGCTCATGCCCAATGAGTTCGACCATCACCACGCCTTTTGGCTTCTCTTCGACGGCTGACGAAGTCCTCGCCGGCGTCGACCTCTCGGGTCGCAGCGCGCTGGTGACTGGTGGCGCATCAGGTATTGGCCTCGAGACCGCTCGCGCGCTCGCTCGAGCCGGCGCCACGGTCACGCTCGCCGTGCGCGACGTCGCCGCCGGAAACCGAGCTGGCGCCGACATCGTCGAATCGACGGGCAACGATGACGTGCGCGTCGCGCAGCTCGACCTGACGAGCGTCGCGTCGATTAGTGCCTTTTCGCGACGTTGGAACATTCCCCTGCACATGCTCATCCTCAACGCCGGGGTCATGGCCGTGCCGACGCTAGAGCGCAACGACCAGGGCCATGAATTGCAGTTCGCCACCAACTACCTCGGACACTTCGCCCTGACCATGAACCTCTACCCCTGGCTCGAGCGCGCCACGGGCGCTCGCGTCGTGTCGGTGAGTTCCAACGCTCACCACTTCTCGCCGGTGGTCTTCGAGGACATTGACTACGAGCAGCGCCCCTATGACCCGTGGTCCGCCTACGGTCAGTCCAAGACCGCCGACATCCTGCTCGCCGTGGAGATCACGCGGCGCTGGTCGAGCGCGGGTATCTGCGCGAACGCGTTGAACCCCGGGGCGATTCCCACGAACCTGCAGCGTTACACCGGTGAGGTGTTGACCCCTATCGAGAAACGCAAGACGCCCCAACAAGGTGCCGCTACCTCGGTGCTGCTCGCGGCGTCACCATTGGTCGCCCAGGCGGGCGGGCGCTACTTCGAGGAC
>Ga0181519_10002892_pt1 | contig 14308 bp, 12 predicted proteins | sample PEATcosm2014_Bin_26_FD_121102 | JGI IMG/M metagenome (GOLD analysis project Ga0181519, IMG submission 121102) | Peatland microbial communities from MTU Mesocosm Facility, Houghton, MI, USA - PEATcosm2014_Bin02_10_metaG | ecosystem: Environmental > Terrestrial > Soil > Wetlands > Peat | place...
CACCTCGTCGAACACCAGGATCAGGCCAAACTCGTCGCACATCTCCCGCAATCCGCGGAAATATTCCGCCGGGGCCACGGACAAGCCGCCTTCGCCCTGTACCAGTTCGACGATCACGCCGGCGGTTTCGGGCCCGACCTTGGCGCGCATCTCGTTGAGATTGCCGTAGGCGATGTGGTCGAAGCCCGGCGCCGGCGGCCCAAAACCTTTCAGGTATTTCTCGTTACCGGCGGCGGCCAGCGTCGCCAGGGTGCGGCCGTGGAACGAGCCGGTGCAGGCGATAAGCCGGTAGCGCTCGGGATGCCCGCTTTCGGCATGGTATTTCCGCGCCACTTTGATCGAGCATTCCATCGCTTCGGCGCCCGAATTGCAGAAGAAGACGGTGTCGGCGAAAGAGGTGTCGACGAGGCGCTGCGCCATGCGCTTCTGCGCCTCGATCTGGAACAGGTTGGAGCAGTGCCAAAGCTTTTGCGCCTGGGCGTTGAGCGCGGCGATAAGCCGCGGATGCGCATGGCCCAGCGAGGTCACGGCGACGCCGCTGGCGAAATCGAGATATTTGCGGCCGTCGGTGGCGAAGAGGTAGGCGCCCTCGCCGCGCTCGAACGTCAGTTCGTTCCGCGCATAAGTCGGCATAACGGCTGGAATCACGGGAATCTCTCCTCGGCGATGAAAACGATGGGAAATAAACGGCGATAACGCGGCGCCTTAGCCTCGTCGCAGCCGCAACCTCTCCCGCCGTTCCCCGGCGTGCCCGGCCTTAATGCCAGAGACACGTTTCATCGCTTCGCTCCGCGCTCCGGGCGCAACGCCCGGAGGAAGCGAGGGAGTATGGTGATGAGCTAAACCCTTGTCAACGCCGGGAGAATCGAGGCTCCCGGACGCGCGGCGCGGGTTCGCGCAGGAAACGCGAAAGTGGGCAGGATACCATCGCGCGCCTGATTCGCCATGGAAACGGGTTCACGCGCGATGATGTTCGTGCGACATCGCGGATTTTTCCTTGCGGGCGGACGAAGCTTGCTAAGCTCCCGCGCGCATGAATGAATCCGCTGGCGATCCCGCCCAAACTCTCGACCGGATTCTGGCGGCCATATCCGATCCGATCATCAAACAGGTCGGACTCTACTGGCGTAGCAAGATCAAAAACGGCCTCTTGCCGGCTCGCGGCGACATCGACCCGGTCGAAATCCCGTCGCTGTTGCGTCATATCATCCTGTGGGAAGTCGAGCATTCGCCGCTGCGTTTTCGTGGACGGCTCGTCGGTTCGCATATCGTCGCGATGTCGGGACGCGATGCCACCGGCCGTTATATCGACTACATCGACGATAACGGCGAGATCGAAGCCGAATACCGCGCCGCGGCGGCAAGCGGCCAGCCGCGCTATCAGGAGCGCCGCGCGCATTGGCCCAATCACGATCACAAATATTACGCCCGTTTGCTGCTGCCGCTGGCGAAGGACGGGCGCAGCGCCGACATGCTGTTCGGTGCCATCATCACCATCGCCGCTCCGCCGCAGCCGCGTTGATCGGTCCTGCGGGTCGCTTCGCTCAGGCCCCGAACTTTTAGGCTTTGAGCTTGTAGCCGCTCGCGAGCATGGCGTGGCACAGAATCAGCAGGCCGAGATTGATCGCGATCATGATGAAGGCGCCGAGAAGGAGAGAGCCCTCGGCGTGGCCGGTGAAGCCATAGCGGAACCCGTCGATCATGTAGAAGAACGGGTTGCACAGCGCCGCGATACGGAATTTTTCGGGCAGAAACTCGATCGAATAGAAAGTGCCGGAAAGAAACGCCAGCGGCGTCACGATGAAATTGGTCACCGCCGCAATGTGGTCGAACTTGTCGGCCCAAATGCCGCCGATCAGTCCCAGCACCGACAAGAGCAGCGACGCGGCCACCGCGTGGAACAGTGCCAGCGGCAGGCTGTAGATATGCACCGGCACGAAGGCCGTCATGGTGGCGGTCACCACCACGCCCACCACCAGCCCGCGCGTCACGCCGCCCAGGGCGAAGCCCCAGACCAGTTCACCCGGACTGAGCGGCGGCATCAGCACGTCGATGATGTTGCCTTGCATCTTGGCGATCATCAGCGAAGACGAGGTGTTGGCGAATGCGTTCTGCGTGATCGCCATCATGACCAGGCCGGGGGCGAGAAATTCGAGATAGGGAATGCCGCCGACCAGGCGTTGCTGTCCGCCCATCGCCATCAGGAAAATCGCCAGGAACAGCAGCGTCGTCACCACCGGCGCCACCACCGTCTGCATCCCGACCTTGATGAAGCGGCGCACCTCGCGCGCATAGAGGGTCCATAGGCCCAGCCAATTGACCGCGCCGATATGGCGCGAGCGGGGCGCGCCGGTTTCATTCATGGTGTAGTCTTGCGTCATGATTGCCGAGCTTAGGCCCATGGCGGGCGCCGGGGAAGCCCGGGAGAGCGAAATGCATGGCTGATTCGCGGGAAAAGCGGGCACGCAAAATTCCGCGCAAGATCACGGCGCAAAGGCTGGATAACATGGCGCTCCATTATCTCGGACGCTTTGCCAGTTCGAGCGCCAATCTGAAACGCGTGCTGATGCGCAAGGTGGTGCGCGCGGCGGCGGCGCATGATTCGGATCCGGCGGAGGACGAGAAACTGGTCGACGATCTGATCGCGCGTTATCTGCGCTCCGGCCTGATCGACGACCAGGCCTATGCCGCGCAAAAGGCCGCGAGCCTGCAACGCCGCGGCGCCTCGCGCTTCGGCATCAAGGGCAAGCTGCGCCAGAAGGGCGTGGCGGGCGAACTCATCGACCAAACCATCGAGAGTCTCGAAGAGCAGGGCGGTTCATCGAGCGAATTGGCGGCGGCTTGCGCGCTGGTCCGCCGCCGGCGTCTCGGACCCTACCGCGAGAAGGCCAAGCGCGCGGCCTTGCGCGACAAGGATTTGGCCGCGCTGTCTCGCGCCGGATTCGGCTTCGAGGTGGCGCGGATCGTGCTGGCGGCGCCCGATATCGCCGCGGTCGAAAAGCTCGCGCACGGTCCAGCCGGGGAAGAAACCGAAGAAGACTAGAAGGATTACTTTTTGTCCTTGGGCACAGGTGGGGGCGCGGATGGGGGCACGTCGGGCAATTCAAGGGGCGCCAGCAAATCGCTGCGCATGGCGATGTGGTTCTGGTCGAAGGCCTGCTTGACCCGGCGATTGAATTCGCGCCCGGCGGTCAGATGCTTGGTGCGTTGGGTCATCAGCCGCGCCTGGACGATATAGGCGCCCGCCTCGAAGCGGTCGAGGCCGAGGATTTCAAGCGGACCCACGACGATGGATTTGTAGGCCGGATCCTGGCGCATCTCCTCGGTTACTTGCTTCAGCAGCTCGATCACCTTGTCGCTGTTCTCGTGATAGGAGACGCTGATGTCGGCCACGTAGTAGGACACGTCCTTCGACAAATTGGTGATGATCTTGGCCTCGCTGAATGGCACGGTCATGAACCCACCTTCCGGCGTGCGCAGCTTGATGGTGCGCAGCGCTATCGCCTCGACCGTGCCGTGGTAATTGTTGCCGATATCGATGTAGTCGCCGACCGCGATGGTGTCGTCGATCAGCACCGCGATGCTGGTCATGATGTCCTTGATGATCGCCTGCGATCCTAGCCCCGCGACCAGGCCGATCGCGCCCGCGCCCGCCAGCAAGGGCCCGAGGCTGATCCCCAGCGCGTCGAGCACCACGAAACCCAGAATGATGCCCAGCACGATCATCATCACCAGGCGCAGGAAAGGGAAAAAGGTCTGGGCGCGGGCGCGGCGGCGGCTGTCGTTCTCGAGCTTCTGCATGTAGCGCTCGAGCAGCGAAACGAACACCTCCCAGGCCACCAACTCGATGACCAGCGCCACCGCCACGCTCATCAGGCTGCCGGCGGCACGGCTATTGGCGGTCGCCTCGAGCCAGGAGAAAGCGTCGACGCCCCAGGCCTGGAGCAGCGCGATCGCGGCCAAGACGTAGATCACCACCGAAACCGTCAGGGTGAGCGCGGGAATATAGCGGTTGGTGCGCGTTTCCAGCGTCGGGAAGCGGGTCTTCAGATCCGGTGAAACCGCGAAGCCGCGCCGCGCCGCGCGCTGGACGAACTGCACCGCCAGCGCCGCGGCCAGCACCAGCACCACGCTGACCACGGTCGAGCGCAGCAGGAACATGAGCCCGCCCTCGATGTGCAGCGTGAAGATGCCGAAGGTGCCGAGCACATAGACCAGCGCGAGGATGTGCCAAACTTCGGATAGACGGTAACGGAACAGTTTCCAGCCCGGGCTTTGCGTGGATTCCTCATCCGGGTTGCCGCGCAGCCAATCCGCCACCGGCTTGCGGTTTTGCAACACGAAGACGATGGCGAACACGCCCAGCACCAGCACCACGATGCGCAGCAGCATGGCGTAGATTCCGCCCGGCGCGCTGAGCCACCACGCGCAAGATGCGGCGGCGAAGCCGTAAACCGCCCAATTGGTGAAACGGCGCGCCCAGATATAGAGGTAGGCGCGGGTCTCATCGCCGAGCGGATAAAGCGCCACGGCGCTCGGCGACAGCAGCAGAACGCGCGCCAGGGTGATGATGATGCGCGACCACAGATAGGCGCCGATCAGCGTCTTGGCCACCTGATCGGTGACGAAATCCGGCTCGGTAAAGGGCAGCACGATGAAGGCCACGGCGGCGAAGACCAGGATCGGCAGCGCCTCGACCCCGGCGTAAGCCGCCAGGATCATGAGCTGCTGCACCAGTTTCGCGCCGGCGCGCGCGCCCAACCGGCGGGCCGGCGCGCGCAGCAGGAACCAGGCGAGCCAGTCGGCGACAATCGCCAGACCGAAGACGATGGCGAGTTCGCGTGCCACCTCGATCCAGCGCTGACGCGCGTCGCTGTCCTCCGCCTGATAACGTATGTAGTGGATGAGACGCGGCGCATCGACCACGACCTGCGCCGCCTCGAGAATCTCGCCGCCGAGCGAACTCGCTTCCTCGGATACCGCGCGCAGGAAAGCCGCCGCGCCCGATTGCGTCTGTTTTTGTTCGACGGCGTTCTGGGCGGCGATCAGCGCCTGCAGTTCCTCGACCAGATGCTGGCGTTCGGCCGGGTTCTGGATGGTCTCGACCAGACTCTGCAGTTGTTCGACGGTGACCGGAGGGGGTGGGGGCGGGGCCGGCGCGGGTGCCGGTGGTTTGGCCGGTGCGGTCTCGGCGGGTTGAGCTTGGGATTGATCTTGAGATTGGGCCGGGGCTTGGACTTGCGGCTCGGGAGTCGGTCCGGCGCTTTGCGCGCGCGCATGGCCAGAAACGAGAATCGGCCACATTGCCAGGAGCAGAACCAGCGCGCGGAAAAGGGAGAATCGGGCGACCATCGGGCGAGATTAGCCGGGCTATGTCCTGGAGCCAATCACGATAGAATAGCCGCCAGACGCAATACCGAAACGATCAACAGCGCCACACCCGAAACCATCAATACCCCGCTCGAAACCCGGCCGAGCCAGTTCAGGCCGAATCGGCGCAAGGATTTCACCGCCAGACACAGCCCCACCCACCACAGCAGCGAGCCGCAGAACAGGCCGCTCACCAGAACGGCAATGCCGGTATAGCCCAAGGACGCATCGACGCCCAATTGCGAGAAGATGGCGGCGAAAGCGAGGATGGTGATCGGGTTGGTGAGGGTGAGCACGAAGCTCGAACCGAAGGCATAGGCCATGCGTTCGCCTGCCAGCGGTTCCGCCCGGTAGGTTCGGGTCTTACCGAGCGCTTTCCAGCCGGCGGCGAGCAGGAACAATCCGCCGGCAGCACCAAGCCAGTCGCGTTCCAACAACAGCCCGTCGCGGATAAAGGTGAGTCCAAATCCGGCGATGATGCCGAACAGCGAATCGGCCAGCGCCGCGCCCAGGCCCGAGACCAGCCCATAGGCCGCGCCCTCGAACAGCGTACGCCGCATGCACAGCAACCCCACCGGCCCCATGGGCAGGGCGATGACGATGCCGACGGCGATTCCCTTGAGAAAGGCATCCAGCAACATGGCCGGGATACTAAAGCGTGACCGCGCGCGGTGTGCAGGATTTTACGCGGCGCCTTCCGGGCTGCGTCCGCTTCCGTCTTCGGCTAAACTCTTGTCATGGATCCCGAGAAGGAAAAACGTCTCTTCGAGCTTCGCCGCAAGCTGGTCGACAGCAAACAACGCTGGGCCAAGGAAGGCCGTCTCATTACGGGCCAGGCCGGCGATCCCGAACGCGATCGTCTGCCGCCCGGGCAAAAACAGGTCAAGGACTGGCCGGTGCTCGATCTCGGCAACCGGCCCGGTGTGTCACGAGAGAGCTGGCGGCTGACTGTCGACGGGAAGGTGACGCATCCCTTCGAATGGGACTGGCAGAAATTCCAGGACCAGCCGAAATTCCAATCGATTTCCGACATCCATTGCGTCACCGCCTGGTCGCGCTTCGACAATCACTGGGAAGGGGTGAGCGCCAAACATATCTTGTCCTTGGCTCAGCCCTTGCCCGAGGCGCGTTTCGTGGTCTTCCACAGCTTCGACGGTTACACCACCAATCTGCCGCTCAAGGATTTCGACGCTGAGGATGTTTTGATAGCCCATTCCTGGGACGGCCGGCCCTTGCCGCGCGAGCATGGCGGGCCGGCGCGGGTGGTGGTGCCCAAGCTCTATTTCTGGAAAAGCGCGAAATGGGTCAACCGCATCGAATTGGTGGCGGAGGACCGGCCGGGTTTCTGGGAAGAGCGCGGCTATCACCGCCACGGCGATCCGTGGACGGAAGAACGTTACGGCTGAAACCCGGAACTAGCTTGCCGCGCGCAGCTTCACGGGGCGGACAAGCGGAAAATCCTGGCAAAATTCGCGCAACACTGCGATTTCGTGCAGCGCATGCCGGGCGAAGAAATCCTCCTCGAAGCGGTGACTGCCGATGAAGTGGAGAAACTTCGCATCCTCGCGCGGCCCGCCGGGGAAGAAACTCGAATAGGAGGGGTAAGGCAACACCACCGGTTTCGGCGAATTCGCGACGGCGAAATTCGAGCCGCATTGCTCGGTGCCCCATTCGCGCCAGCGTTCGCCCATGATCGCCTGCATGCGGGCGTGGAATTCCTCGATGCGCGCACGGGCGAATCCGCCCTTGGCGAAACCCGCCAGTCCCGAGGAGCCACGCACATAGAGCAACCGGCCCTTGTCGGGATAGCGCTCGAAACCGCGTTCCGATGCTATGCCGATATAGTCGCTGTTTATCGTGCGCGCGGATTCGGCCGCGGCGCTCATGGTGGCCAGCGGCCAGCCATCCGACATGGTGAAGGGCAGGTTGTTCTCGGCGCAGAAAACGATTTCGCGCAAATCGCCACCGAAGGCGAGGGTATCGCAATCGGCCTGGATGACATATTCGCCGCGCGCGCGGTCGAGCAAATAGACCAGCCGTTCCCAGGTGCCTCCGCGCTGGCAGCCTCCGGTATCGATATCCTCGAGAATGGCGAATTCAATGCCCTTGAAATGCGCGGACAGGGTGTCGCGCGAATCTTTCGGCATGTCGCGATCGATGATGGCGACCAGCTTGCCGCTTCCGAGACGCCGGTAAAACGCCTTCATGCTGATGAGGTACATTTGCACGTCGCCCTTGGCGACCATGCTGACGACGGTCCAAGGTGCGGGAATCACGGTGAGCGGCGGGGTCGCGTGCACGCCCCGGGTCATCCATTCGAAGCGGCGGGTTTTGATCTGCTTGCGGAGCCGATAGAACATGCGGGTTCCTGGATGAGCTGACGCGATGCGCGCCGCTGAAGAAGGCCATGCTAATCGCGGCTGGTTTGCAATTTCTTAAGGCAGCACCGGGCCTTATAAATACACACTAGAATATGTGTCAGATAACGATTAATGGCAGTTGAAACCACGAGTTCGCCGTTGACAAGCCGCACCGCGCCATCGAAGCTGGATGTAACAAAAGTGAGTAAAAAATCAGGGGGGACGCTGCCGCGTAAAATCTGCGGCTATTCATCTCAAATCATAACGTTCCACTCATTTCGTTCTGCGTGTCATCGGCCGTTTCCGGGGGGACCGGGAAGGGGATAATTGACCTCGAATTAACGGGAAACGCCCATGGCCAAGACCGATTACAACCGGCTCAACCAATCGCTCACCGATCTTCTCAGTCTCGACATTCCGCCCATCGCCATCACTTTTCTGGACTCGCCACCGTCTTCCATGCCGCGTCCCGGCGGAACCATGCCGGCGCCCACCCCCGACGGCAGGACCGGCGCGGTCGCCGCCGGTTGTGTTTTCTGGATGATGGCGACGGATAAAAGCTTCGCCACCCTGGCCGCCGATCACGCCAATTGCAGCGTCGGAAGCGTCACCCACGGCTTCAAGACCCTGGCCGAGGTGGCCAAGGCAGGCGACGTCGCGGCGCTTCTGGAAAGCAATTGGGTCACGCCCGAGGCGGTGCGCGGCATAACCGCGGTGACCAAGAAGCCGGGCGCGATCGCCTATGGGCCGCTGGGTAAGACCACGCTCGATCCCGACGTCGTGTTCCTGCGGCTCAACGGCAAGCAACTCATGCTGCTGCACGATGCCTGTCCCGATCTGCGTTTCGAGGGCAAGCCGCAATGCCACATCATCGCAATCGCCAAGGAGAAGGGCGAATTGGCGGTGTCGAGCGGCTGCATGCTGAGCCGCGTGCGCACCGGCATGTCGAACAACGAGGTGACCTTCGCGCTGCCCGGTCATCGCTTGGTCGAGCTCGTCGAACGGCTCAAGGCGGCGCAGGCCGCCGACATGCAGGTCGCGGCCTATGCGAGCCGGGACGCCAAGCGGTTCCAATCCTAAGAATCGGGACCCGTCTTGGATTTGGCGGGATGCGGCCGGCTCCGGATTCCCGATTCGACTCGAAATCTTCCTCCGGTATTACAGCGATTTAAGTTGTCCCTGCGCCCGCCGGACGGGCTTGATTTCGGCCGCTGGATGGCCACAGATGGCGCGCGCAAGCACGCGTCCGCTGCGATAATAATGCGCGTGAGATAAACCCGGAGTGGATTCGAACTGATGGACGTGATGATCGAAGCGCGCGGCCTAAGCCGGCGGTTCGGCCCGATTGTGGCGGTAGACGACGTCTCTTTCTCCGTCGGGCGCGGCGAAGTGTTGGGCTTTCTGGGTCCCAACGGTGCCGGAAAATCCACCACCATGAAAATGCTCACCGGCTTTCTGGCGCCGACATCGGGCACGGCGGTGATCTGCGGCGACGACATCCGTTTGAAGCCGGTCGCGGCCAAGCGCCACATCGGATATCTGCCCGAAGGTGCGCCGGCCTATCCCGATATGACTCCGCGCGGCTTCCTGGAATTCATCGCGGCCATTCGCGGCTTCCGCGGCGCCGAGGCGAAAAATCGCATCGAGCAGGTGATCGAATCCGCCGATCTCCGCACGGTCTTGGAGCAGCCGATCGACACGCTCTCCAAGGGATTCAAGCGCCGTGTCGGCCTGGCCCAGGCGCTGCTGCACGATCCCGAGGTGCTGATCCTCGACGAGCCGACCGACGGTCTCGACCCCAACCAGAAACACGAGGTGCGCGCGTTGATCAACGTGCTGGCGCCGCAAAAGGCGATCGTGATCTCGACCCATCTTCTGGAAGAGGTCGACGCGATCTGCACCCGCGCCATCGTCATCGCCTCGGGCAGACTCCTGGCCGACGCCACGCCCTTCGAGCTGGCCGCGCGTTCGCGCCATCACAATGCGGTGCATATCGATCTCACCGGTGACGTGACCGACGCGGCGCTGTCGCTGAAACGCCTGCCCGGCGTGTCGTCGGTCGAGGAGTTGGCGGCGGATGACGGCACCGCGCTGCTGGTGTTTCCGCGCGAGGGCAAATCGATTCTTGGCGAAGTCACCGATCTGGTGCGCACCGCCGGCTGGCCGATTCGCAGCCTGCATGTCGAGCGCGGACGGCTCGACGAAGTCTTCCGTTCCATCACCGGCGGCTGAGGAGGGGAGATGCGCGGCACTTGGGTCATCTTCCGCCGTGAGCTGGAAAGCTATTTCGCAACGCCCTTGGCTTATGTCTTCATCATCATCTTCCTGGTGATGGCGGGCGCCACGACCTTCTTCGTCGGCGATTTCTTCGACCGCGGCCAGGCCGATCTGCAGCCCTTTTTCGCCTACCATCCCTGGCTCTATCTGGTGCTGATCCCGGCCTTGTCGATGCGGCTTTGGGCCGAGGAACGCAAGAGCGGCACCATCGAGCTTTTCCTGACATTGCCGATCTCGGTCTGGCAAGCCGTGCTGGGCAAGTTCTTCGCGGCTTGGGCCTTTACCGGCATCGCGCTGGCGCTGACCTTTCCGCTTTGGATAACGGTCAACATACTGGGCAGTCCGGATAACGGCGTGATCCTGGCGAGCTATGCCGGCAGCTTCCTGATGGCCGGCGCGTTTTTGGCCCTGGGCGGGGCGCTCTCGGCCTTGACCAAAAGCCAAGTGATCGCCTTCGTCATGACCGCGGCGGCGTGTTTCGTCTTCACCGTGGCGGGATTGCCCGAATTGCTGGGTTTCCTTACCGGCTGGCTGCCCGCGGGGCTGCTCGACGCGGCCGCGAATTTCAGTTTCCTCGGGCACTTCAACGCCATCCTGCGCGGCGTCATCCAGCTCGACGACGCGGTGTTCTTCATCTCCGCGATCGTGCTGTTCCTTTTCGCCAACACGCTCGTGATCGAGCTCAAGAAGGCGGATTGAAGCGATGAACATTCGCCTGCGGTTTCCGCAATCGCGCAACGGCATGGCGCTTCTGGCGCTGGCGGCGGCGGCATTGCTGTTCGTGGCGGTGAACATCATCGCCGGGAATTGGTATTCTTCAGAACGGCTCGATCTCACCCAGGACAAGCTCTACACGCTGTCGTCCGGTACGCGCGCGACCCTGGCCAAGATCGACGAGCCGATCACGCTTCGCTTCTATTATTCGCCGCAACTCGGCCAGGAGATTCCGTCCTATGGCGTCTATGCCGACCGGGTGCGCGAGATGCTCAAATCCTACGTCGCCGCTTCCGGCGGCAAGATTCAGCTCCAGCTGCTCGATCCCGAGCCGTTCTCGCCGACCGAGGACCGCGCCGCGGCCTTCGGGCTCCAGGGCGTGCCGCTCGATCAGAGCGGCGAGCAGGTCTATTTCGGCCTCGCCGGCACCAATTCGACCGACGACCAGGAGGTCATTCCCTTCTTCCAGCCGGAGCGCGAGCGCTTTCTCGAATACGATTTGACCAAGCTCATCCATACCCTGGTCAACCCGACCAAGACCGTGGTCGGACTCGCCACCGGCTTGCCGATGGAAGGCGATTTGATGGCCGCGATGCAGGGCCGGCCGCTGGTGCCCTATGTCATCCTCGATCAGATGCGCCAGCTTTACGACGTGCATCTGCTCGGCAGCGATTTCGATTCCGTGCCCGCCGATGTCGGCGTGCTGATGCTGGTGCATCCGCAGAATCTTGCGCCCAAGACGCTCTACGCCATCGACCAGTTCGTGATGAAGGGCGGCCATGCGCTGATCTTCGTCGATCCGAATTCCGAGACACAGAGCTCCCATCCGAGCCAGCTGAATCCGCCGGGCATGCCCAATGACAGCGATCTTCCTCAGCTGTTCAAGGCCTGGGGGCTGCAGATGGATCCCAAGGTGATTGCCGGCGACCGTCAGGCGGCGATGAAGGTGAATGCCGGATCCGATAACCACGTGCAGGCGGTCGATTATGTCGCCTGGCTGGCGCTCAAATCGGCGAATTTCAATCATGAGGACCAGATCACGGCTGATCTGTCGCAGATCAACATGGCCACGGCGGGGGTGCTGCGGCCGCTGCCCAACGCCAAGACCAATTTCTCGCCGCTGATTTCCACCTCCACCGATTCGATGGAGATACCGGTGGAGAAGGTGCAGGTGCCGTTGCCTGATCTCGCCGGGATGTTGAACGGTTTCCAGCCCAGCGGACAGAACCTGGTTTTGGCCGCGCATATCACCGGCCCCGCCGATACGGCATTCCCCAATGGTCCGCTCTCGGCCGCGGCCGTTTCGCCGCCCGTGACACCCGATTCCAGTACGGCAGCTCCGCAACTCATCCCGCCCGACAAGATCGCCAAGAAAAATCCCACGAAGCCGACTCTGACTTTACCGGCCGGTTCGCAAAAGAATGGCGGGCAGATCAAGACCGCGGTCCAGCCGCTCAACATCGTGGTGGTGGCCGATACCGATATTCTCGACGACCGTTTCTGGGTCGATGTGCAGGATTTCTTCGGCCAGCGCGTCGCCGTGGCCAACGCCAATAACGGCGACTTCGTCACCAACGCCATCGACGTGCTGTCGGGCGGCGACGATTTGGTGGGCTTGCGCTCGCGCGGTACCTCGGCGCGGCCCTTCGATCTGGTGCAGGACATCCAGCGCCAGGCCGATGCGCGCTACCAGGCGAGCGAGAAGGCGCTGGAGGATCAGCTCAAGGATACCCAGCAGAAGCTCAAGGATCTGAGCCTTTCGGCCGATAAGCCGGGCGCCCAGCCCGACGCCGCCCAGGCGGCGGCGATCGACAATTTCCGCAATCAGATGTTCGCCACAAGGCGCCAGTTGCGCGCGGTGCAACTGGCCGAGCGTCAGGATCTCAATTTCCTGAAGGGTGCGCTCGAATTCTTCGACATCGCCGTCATCCCCATCCTGGTGGCGATCGCGGCCGCCGTCATCGGCATTCTCCGGCTGCGGCGCCGCGCGCGCGCCGCGCACACCGTCTGAGGGCGGGATTCATGCAGCGGAACAGCCTGATCGTTCTTCTCGCCGTCACCTTGCTGGCGGTTATCGTGGCGGTGGTTTCCGGCTCGAGCGGCGGACCCAATTCCAATCCGCTGACCGGCCGTCCGGTCCTGGCCGATCTGGCTTCGCAGCTCGGGGAAGTCGGACAGGTCACGCTGGTCCACGGCGCGGACAAGACCACGCTCATCCGCCGCGATGGAAAGTGGGTGGTGAGCGAGCGCAACAACTATCCCGCCGATGCCGAGAAGCTGCGCCAATTGCTGTTGGGATTGGCCGGCCTCACCTATGTCGAGCCCAAGACCAAGGAAGCGCAGAATTATCCGCGGCTCCAGGTCGAGGATGCCGGCGCGCCGAATTCGCAATCGACCTTGATCACGGTATCGGGGGAGCAGGGGACGCTGCTGGGCGAGGTTATCGCCGGCAAACGGCTGGTCGACGCGTTGGGCGGTGGCGACGATGGCGTCTATGTCCGCAAGCCCGGCGACGCGCAATCCTGGTTGGCGCGCGGCACGCTCGATTTGTCCGATGCCTCGGGTTGGCTCGATCCCGCTCTCACCGATTTGCCGGCGGACGGGGTGAAAGAGGTGCTGCTCACATCGCCCGACAATTCCCGGCTCACCATCTCCCGCGTCCAGCCCGGGGATAAATTCACTCTCGCCGAATTGCCCAAGAACCGGAAGTTGCGCAGCGATGACGCGCTCGATGGCGTGGCCGGCGCGCTCGGCGGGCTGCAATTGACCGACGTGGCGCCGGCATCGGGCTTCGTCTGGCCCAAATCCGGTACCAGTCATGCCCGTTTTACTTTCTTCAACGGGCTGGTGGTGACGGTCGATCTCGCCGATCAGGATAAGACCAGCTGGGCGCATTTCACCGCCACGGGCGCGGGCGATTCATCGGCGCAGGCGCAGCAGCTGAATGACGGCTTCGCCAACTGGGTCTATGTGCTGCCCGCGTTCAAGGCCGGCCTGCTGAAGACCAGGATGGCCGATCTGCTGCCGGCGCCGGCGCCGCCCCCCAAATTGTCGTCTCCCTGAGGATGGCAGTCTCGTGAACGGCGATCCCGCTTCGCCCTGCATCCGGCTTTGCGTGATCGATCCGGCGAGCGGGCTTTGCCGGGGTTGTCGGCGGTCGCTGGCCGAGATCGCTTCCTGGCCCAATCTCGGCAGTCCCGAAAAACAGCGGATTCTCGCCGATTTGCCCCATCGTTCCGCCATGCCGCCGGATCGCCCCAGCCCTGCGTGAGCCGGGTCGTCTTTTCGCCTCACGCCGCTTATATAAGCTTGAGACGAGGAAGGGGATTTCATGCGCGATCAAACGACGAGTATCCAAGCGGGGCTGTCGCGGCCAGTGGCTAAACTGGTGCGTGGCATGCCGACAAATGACGGCGACGGCGTCAAGCTGACGCGCGTCCTCGGCGGTCCCAATTTGCCCGAACTCGATCCTTTCCTGCTGCTGGACGAAATTCGTTCCGACGACGGGGCGGATTACATCGGCGGTTTTCCCGAGCATCCGCATCGCGGTTTCGAAACCGTGACCTACGTGCTCGCCGGGCGCATGC
>Ga0181519_10002893_pt1 | contig 14300 bp, 12 predicted proteins | sample PEATcosm2014_Bin_26_FD_121102 | JGI IMG/M metagenome (GOLD analysis project Ga0181519, IMG submission 121102) | Peatland microbial communities from MTU Mesocosm Facility, Houghton, MI, USA - PEATcosm2014_Bin02_10_metaG | ecosystem: Environmental > Terrestrial > Soil > Wetlands > Peat | place...
GTTTGGCGACGCCGTACTCCAGCGTATCGCCAACACGATTCAGCACTGCATTCGCTTGCCGAGCGATTTTGCGGTACGTCTGGGCGGAGAGGAGTTTGCCGTGGTGCTGCCGGAGATCGATCAGCACGCTGCGCTGCGCGTGGCGGACCGGATTCGCGAATCGGTCAAACGCGCGAGCACGGAGCTGCTTCCGCAGACAGCGCGCGACGAAGGCGAGGCCATCACAATCAGCGTGGGCATTGCGTCATGGCAGCCGGGCGAGCCGCTCGTCATCAGCGCGATGCTCGAGCGCGCAGACAAGGCGCTCTATCAGGCCAAGCACAAGGGACGCGATCAAAGCGTACTCGGGCAGATGGCGGCGTGAGGGTGAGGCGGGTGAGCCTGTGTGATGGCGCGCCAAGCAATAGGCGCCAGGGGTGGAATCTAGGGCGATGGGGACGATGGGGGCGACGGCGGCCCCTTGAGTTCGACGGTGTTGCCGTCCGGATCATTGAGATAGCACGACGGCCCTTCGCCCTGCGCGCCGTAGCGTTGCACCGCCTCCCCCAGCGTCACGCCGTGCGAGGCCAGTCCCTGACGGATTGCTTCCTCGTCGAATGGCTCCACGCGCAGACAGAAGTGATCGAGATTGTGGCCTTCCGGGCCCGGCGCTTCGCCGCCCTGACGGCCGATCGTGCCGGCAACGTCGACCAGATCGATCAACGCGTCGCCCGCGCGCAACTGCACCAGCCCGATATCGGCCTGCACCTTCTCCAGCGTGCAGCCGAGCACATCCATGTAGAAATGCTTGAGCCGGGCAATGTCGCTCGTGCGCAGCACGACGTGATCGAGCGCGACGAACGGAATCTTCATCACGCGCTCAACGCATAGCGCCGCCGCTTCTCGACCTTGGTTTCGTGCGTCATCTCGCTACGGCCGTCCTCGAACACCGTCTCGAGCCGCACCGTGAAGCCCCACAGGCGCGCCACGTGCTTGAGCACTTCCTCGAAGCCATCGTCGAGCGGCTTGCGATCGCTTTGCACGTGACGCAGCGTGAGCGAGCGATCGCCGTGCAGATCCACGTGCGAGACCTGAATGTTCGGCTCGATCTGGCTGAGGTTGTACTGCTGCGCGAGCATCTCGCGGATCTCGCGATAGCCGGTGTCGTTATGGATGGCGGTGACACGCAGGCGGCTGTCGCGGTCGTCGTCGAGCACGGAGAACAGCTTGAGATCGCGAATGACCTTCGGCGAGAGGAACTGCTGGATGAAGCTCTCGTCCTTGAAGTTGCGCATGGCGAAGTCGAGCGTGGTCAGCCAGTCGGAGCCCGCGATGTCGGGCGCCCACCGCCGGTCCTCGTCGGTCGGCGCCTCGCACATGCGGCGAATGTCCTGGAACATCGCAAAGCCTAGCGCATACGGATTCAGGCCGCTGTAATACGGACTGTCGAACGACGGTTGATACACCACGTTCGTATGCGCGTGCAGGAACTCCATCATGAACGCGTCGTTGACGAGCTTCTCTTTGTAGAGCTGCTGAAGGATCGTGTAGTGCCAGAACGTCGCCCAGCCCTCGTTCATCACCTTGGTCTGACGCTGCGGATAGAAATACTGAGCGAGCTTGCGCACGATGCGCACGATCTCGCGCTGCCACGGGGCCAGCTTGGGCGCGTTCTTCTCGAAGAAGTACAGCAGGTTCTCCTGCGGCTCGCTCGGGAACCGCGGGTCGTCGGATTCGGTCGGATCGAGCCCGTCGTCCTCGTCATCGTCGTGCAAGGGATGATGCGGCAACGTGCGCCACAGATCGTTGATCTGCAATTGCAGATAGTTCTCGCGCTCCTTCTGACGCGCCTGCTCCTGCGCGAGCGACAGCCGTTTCGGCCGCTTGTAACGATCCACGCCGTAGTTCATGAGCGCGTGGCAGGAGTCGAGCAGCAACTCGACCGACTGCTCGCCGTAGCGTTGCTCGCACTCGGTGATGTAGTTACGCGCGAACAGCAGGTAGTCGACGATGGCGTCGGCACTCGTCCACGTGCGGAAAAGATAATTGCCCTTGAAGAACGAGTTATGACCGTAGCTGGCGTGCGCGATGGTCAGCGCCTGCATGGTCATGCTGTTCTCCTCCATCAGATAGGCGATGCAGGGATTCGAGTTGATGACGATCTCGTACGCGAGCCCCATCTGCCCGCGCTTGTAACCGCGCTCGGAAGACAGGAAATGCTTGCCATACGACCAGTGGTGATAGCCGATGGGCAACCCCACGGTCGCGTAGGCGTCGAGCATTTGCTCGGCGGTGATGATCTCGATCTGATTCGGATACGTGTCGAGCTTGAAGCCCGCCGCGATACGGGCGATCTCGTGCTCGTAACGTTGAATCAGTTCAAACGTCCATTCCGATCCGGTGGATATATACGCCATGATGCGCCCTCGTTGCCCTCATTGGGGGATCGACGCGTGACCGTTTTCAGGCCGCCTTCTTCTTGAACAGATCGTGCAGCACCGGATAGATCTCGGCCGCTTCCATGATGCGTTGCATCGCGAAATTCGGATGCTGCTGCTTGACCGACAGGTACTCATTCCACAGGTTCTGCGGCTCGGCGCTCGCCACCTCCACATACGCGAAGTACTGCACGGCAGGCATGATCGTCTGGTTCAGAATGTCGCGGCAGATGGGCGAATCCCCGTCCCAGTTGTCACCATCGGAGACCTGCGCCCCGTAGATATTCCAGTCGCTCGGCGAGTAGCGATCCGCGATGATTTCCGTCATCAGCTTGAGCGCGCTCGAGACCACCGTGCCGCCCGACTCGCGCGCGTAGAAGAAGTCGTCTTCGTTGACCTCCTTCGCCGTGGTGTGGTGACGGATGAGCACCAGATCGATGCGCTCGTAGTTATGCCGCAGGAACAGGTAGAGCAGCATGAAGAAGCGCTTGGCGAGATCCTTGCGGCTCTGATCCATGGAGCCGGAAACGTCCATCAGGCAGAACATGACCGCCTGCGCCTGCGGACGCGGCTGCATGACCCGATTCGAGTAGCGCAGATCGAGCTTCTCGATGTACGGAATGCCTTCGACGCGCGTGCGAAGGTGCGTGATCTCGTGCGCCAGCGCCAGCGCACGCGGCGACGTGTCGCCTTCGCGCGAGACGATGTCCGCGTACTCGGCCTCCAACTCGCGCAACTGCTTGCGATAAGGGGCCGTGAGTGCGATGCGGCGGCCCAGCGAGCTGCGCATCGTACGAATGACGTTGAGGTTCGACGGCGTGCCGTCGATGGAATAGCCTGCGCGAACCTTGCGGAACTCCGGAATCTGCGCGAGACGTCGTTTCGCGAGGTCCGGCAGGGCCATGTCCTCGAAGAAGAATTTCAGAAACTCCTCGCGTGAGAGGTTGAAGACGAAGTCGTCCTCTCCCTCTCCCGAGTCACTGGCGCGACTGCCGCCACCGCCCGATCCCGACGGAGGACGCTCGAAGTTATCGCCCACCACGAACTCGCGATTGCCGGGATGCACCATCTCCCGCCGCCCGCCAGGGCCGTGGTGGAACAACGGCTCCGAAATGTCCTTGACCGGGATCGAGACCTGTCCGCTGCCATCGATGTCGGTAATCTTGCGCCCGCCCACCGCCTTCGCTACCGCGCGTCGAATCTGATCGCGGTAGCGTTTGATGAAGCGCTGCTGGTTGATGGCGCTTTTGTTCTTGCCGTTTTGCCGTCTGTCGATGATCGCTGACATGGTGGCCCCGATGAGTTACGAGGATTTGCGCACGCGCAGGTACCATTCCACGAGCAGGCGAACCTGCTTCGGGGTATAGCCTTTTTCCACCATCCGGTTGACAAAGTTGGCGTGCTTTTCCTGATCCTCTTTGGACGACTTCGCGTTGAACGAAATCACCGGCAGCAAATCCTCGGTGGTCGAGAACATGCGCTTTTCGATGACCGCCCGCAGCTTCTCGTAACTCGTCCAGAGCGGATTCTTGCCCGCGTTGTTGGCGCGTGCTCTCAGAACGAAGTTGACGATCTCGTTGCGGAAGTCCTTCGGGTTGGTGATCCCGGCCGGCTTTTCGACCTTCTCCAGTTCATCGTTGAGCGCGGTGCGATCGAGAATCTCGCCGGTGTTCGGATCGCGATACTCCTGATCCTGAATCCAGAGATCCGCGAAATTCACGTAGCGATCGAAGATGTTCTGTCCGTACTCCGAGTACGACTCGAGGTACGCGGTCTGAATCTCCTTGCCGATGAATTCGACGAACGGGGCGGTCAGATACTCCTTGATATACGCGAGATAGCGCTTCTCGACCTCGGCGGGGTACTGTTCGCGCTCGATCTGTTGCTCGAGCACGTAGAGCATGTGCACCGGATTGGCCGCCACTTCGGTGTTATCGAAGTTGAAGACTTTCGAGAGCACCTTGAAGGCGAAACGCGTGGACATGCCCGTCATGCCTTCATCCACACCGGCGTAGTCGCGATACTCCTGATACGACTTGGCCTTCGGGTCGATGTCCTTGAGGTTTTCACCGTCGTAGACACGAACCTTGGAGAAGATGTTGGAATTTTCGGGCTCTTTGAGCCGCGTGAGCACCGCGAACTGGGCGAGCATCTTGAGCACGTTCGGCGCGCGCGGCGCGTTGGCGAGCGAGCTGTTCTTCACGAGCTTCTCGTAAATCTTCACCTCGTCGGTCACGCGCAGGCAGTACGGCACCTTCACGATATAGATACGGTCGAGGAAAGCCTCGTTGTTACGATTGCCCTTGAAGCTCTGCCATTCGGCCTCGTTCGAGTGGGCGAGCACGATACCGTCGAACGGAATCGCACCGAACCCTTCCGTGCCCTTGTAGTTGCCTTCCTGCGTGGCGGTCAGCAACGGGTGCAGCACCTTGATCGGCGCCTTGAACATTTCGACGAATTCGAGCAAGCCGCGATTGGCCAGGCACAGACCGCCGGAATACGAATAGGCATCCGGGTCGTCCTGTGGAAATTCCTCGAGCTTGCGGATGTCGACCTTGCCGACCAGCGACGAGATGTCCTGATTGTTCTCGTCACCCGGCTCGGTCTTCGCGATCGCGATCTGTTGCAGCACCGACGGGCGCACCTTCACCACGCGGAACTTGGTGATGTCGCCGTTGAACTCGTTCAGACGCTTGGTGGCCCACGGCGACGGAATCGTGTTGAGATACCGCAGCGGGATGCCGAAGTCCTCTTCCAGAATCTTGCCGTCTTCCTCGGACGAGAACAGGCCCAGGGGAGACTCGTGCACCGGCGATCCCTTCAGGCAGTAGATGGGCACATCTTCCATCAACGCCTTGAGCTTCTCGGCCAGCGACGACTTGCCGCCTCCCGGCGGTCCAAGCAGGTACAGGATCTGTTTGCGTTCTTCGAGCCCTTGCGCGGCGTGTTTGAAGAACGAGACGATTTGCTCGATCGTGTCTTCCATGCCGTAGAAATCACGGAAGGCCGGATAGATCTTGATGATCTTGTTCGAGAACAACCGCGAGAGCCGCGGGTCGTGGTGCGTGTCGATGAGTTCGGGCTCACCGATGGCGCGCAGCATGCGTTCAGCTGCACTCGCGTACGCCGTCGAGTCCTTCTTACAGATCTCCAGATACTCCTGGATGCTGTATTCCTCTTCCCTGCGTGCTTCGAAACGTGTCGTGTAGTGGCTGAAAATATCCATATGCCTCACCCCCGCCTCATCGAAAAACATCGCAAAACGATGTCCGCTCTGTTGCCTAAGACCCGGATGACTGCGCAATAGTTTCGGCTGGGCTCACTACATGCCGGAGCGACTTTCGCGAAACCTTTCGCACTGTCCCCTCCCTTACATGAACGACTCAAAATCGGTTTAGGTTGACTTTAAACTTGTCACTGAAAATTGCAACCGTTAACTCATCATATGCACAAACAAAAAAACTGTCGCTACATATTTACCGCAACGCTAAGCATTGCCGATAACCCGCATTCCACAAGGGTTTCCGCATCATCTACGCATTGCGCACGTCAGTGCGGATACGTCATAAATCGAGCGAATTTTCGAGCACTCTCACACGCATTGCGCACTCGGGTTTGCCTGCACTATGAAGCATTTAGTCACCCCCGACATTCATTAAGGAATCCTATTTATCACATGGAATTTGCGTTGAGATTTCGACGCACGACGTGCAATGTCCAAGGAAAAAAAGTGGGTTGCCCGACGACGTCGACGAACGCGAAGACGTGGGCGCGTGATGAGATGCTTTCCTGCCGAGGCGACGCGACTGCGCGAAGTCGCGAAGGTCGTGCGATCATCGTGCGTCAGCGCAAGATGTCGCGGGCGGAAAGTCGAAGACGGCCGGATATCTGAACGGGCGAACCTCCTCGGCGGTGACGGTTGCCGGCGGCACGCCTCGCCCCCTTCGCCTCATGCTCCGGCTCAGGTCGTTGCGCCGCACCATGCCACCATCTATCAATGCCTTGCATATTGCCGATCTCTGGAATGAAGCGAACAGCGTGCCAGTCGATTCAGCGTGAATCCATGTTACGCCGGTTCGCCAGAATCTGCTGCGCTGATATGTAACGCGTTGTGTCCCAGCCTATTCCACACGCGTTCCGTGCCCGCCCGCGTGCCCGATCGACGACAGCGACATGAGCGGTCAATCCATGCCATAATGCAACCTTGTTGCATTTATTACACAGTTGCAATCTGTGTCCGGGCATTGCCCGCCTCACCCATGATCCGTTTCTCCGTTTGGTTCTACCGTCTCGCAGGCTGGGAACGCACGGCACTCACGCTGCTCGTGCTCGTACCGCTTTGGGCGCTCGTTTTCTGGGCGCTGCAAGGGGTCGCATCGTGATCGGTTGCCATGATCTCTCGGTCCACTTCGGACCGAACACTGCCCTGGAGGGCGTGAGCGCCACGTTTGCGCCCGGCGTGCTCTCGGCGGTCGTCGGCCCCAATGGCGGTGGCAAAACCACCCTGCTGCGCGCGCTCGCGGGCCTGCAAAAGGCATCGAAAGGCAAGGTCGTTTGCGACGGGCCGGTGGCCTATCTTTCGCAGCGGCCCGAGACCGATCACCGCTTCCCCATGTGCGTCGAAGAATATGTGCTGACCGGCACGTGGCGGCGCACGGGCGATGCACGCCGCCTCGGGCGCAATGAATTCGACCGCGCTCACGACGCCCTGTGCCGCGTTGGCCTTGCGGACAAACGCGCTCAGCCTCTGGAAGTCTTGTCGGGCGGTCAATGGCAGCGCGCCCGCTTCGCACGGCTGATCGTGGAAGACGCCCCCATCGTTTTGCTGGATGAACCGCTCACGGGCATCGATGTGCCGTCGGCGGAACTGCTGCTCGCCTTGCTGGATCAATGGCGCAATGAAGGACGCACGGTGGTGACGGTCCTGCACGACCTGCCCCTCGTGCTCGAGCGCCTTTCGTACGTCGCCGTGATGGCCGGCCGGCTGGTCGCGTCGGGCGCGCCGGCGGAGTGCCTGCACCGCGGACTGCCGTCTGCCGACAGCACGGGAGGGGCGACGTACGCGGGCCTGTCCGGCGCCGGAGGGTATACCACCCGCGCCACCATCGCTACCAGCGTGGCAGGTGCGGCTCCGGCCTCGTTCGGCGGCTCGGCCCGGGATGGCGCACACCTGCCGGGTTCGGTCGCGCCCCCCCGCGGAGGCCCGCGATGAGCATGGTATGGGATCTGATCGTCGGCCCGTTCTCGGAATTCGACTTCATGCGCCACGCGCTCGTCGGCAGCCTCGCGTTGTCGATCGGATGCACGCCGGTAGGCGTGTTCCTGCTGCTGCGACGCATGAGCCTGATGGGCGATTCGCTCTCGCATGCCGTGCTGCCGGGGGCCGCCATCGGCTATCTGATCGGCGGCCTGTCGCTGCCATGGATGGCGGGCGGCGGCATGGTGGCCGGCCTGCTCGTTGCGCTGCTCGCCGGGCTGTCGAGCCGGCGCACGCGGCTCGACGAAGGCGCCTCGTTCGCCGGCTTCTATCTGCTTGCATTGGCCGGTGGCGTGGTGATCGTCTCCAAATGGGGCAACAGCGTCGATCTGATGCACCTGCTCTTCGGTTCGGTGCTCGCCGTGGACGATCCGTCGCTCATTCTCGTGGCCGCGATCGCTACCGTGACGCTGCTCTGGTTCGGATGGCATTATCGCGGCCTCGTGCTCGATAGCGCCGATCCAACGTTCCTCGGCCACGGGCATGGCAAGAGCGTGATGCGCTACCACCTCGGCTTTACCGTGCTCACGGTGATGAACCTCGTGGCGGGATTTCAGGCGATGGGCACGCTCATGGCCGTAGGACTGATGATGCTGCCGGCCGCGACCGCCCGGCTCGTCGCCCGCACGCTGCCGGGTATGCTGCTCGTGGCCTGGCTGGTCGCGAGCGCGTCGAGCGTGATCGGGCTGCTGATTTCGTATTATTTGGCCTGCCCTTCCGGGCCGGCCATCGTTTTGACAGCAGGCATCGCCTATCTGGGCGCGCTGCTTGCCACTCCGGGCCAGGCCAATACGGCGAAGACCCCGGCGCTTTAAGAGAGGAAAACATGTTCGGATTGGGTAAACGGGGCCGCCGCTCATCGGGCGGCAAATCCTGGCTTGGTGCGGGCGCCTTCGCCGCAATGTTCGCTCTGGCGCTGGCGTTCGCCGGTCCGGCACGCGCGCAGGACACGCGCCTGCCCGTCGGCGTGAGCTTCAGCATTCTGTCCGACATCGTGAAGGTGGTCGGCGGCGACCGGATCGACGTCACCACCCTCGTCGGCCCCGATCAGGACACACACGTCTATGAGCCGACCCCGGCGGACGTCGCCAAGCTCTCGGGCACCAAGCTCTTTTTCGTGAACGGTCTGGGCTTCGAAGGCTGGCTGCCCCGTTTGATGAAGTCGAGCCACTATGCCGGCACGCTGGTCACGGTCACGAAGGGCCTCAAGCCCCGCACCATGGTCGACGACGGCAAGACGGTGACCGATCCGCACATGTTCCAGGACCCTGAGCGGGTGAAGGCCATGGTCGACAACATCGCAGCCGCCCTGTCGCAGGCCGATCCGGCCGGTAGCACCTACTATGCGGAACGCGCGAAGAACTATCAGGGCGCGCTCGACGACCTGATCACCTGGGCGAACAAGCAACTCGCCCCGATTGCGCCCGCCCGTCGCGTAGTGCTGACGTCGCATGACGCTTTCGGCTACCTCGGCCAGCGGTTCGGCATCAAATTCCTCGCCCCCGAGGGGGTGTCGACGGAGAGCGAGGCCAGTGCCAAGGACGTGGCGAACCTGATCCGCGTGATCCGTCGCACCGGCATCAAGGCGGTCTTCATGGAGAACATCTCCAATCCGCGTCTGGTCGAGCGTATCGCCAAGGACGCCAAGGTCACGGTCGACGGCAAGCTTTACTCCGATGCGCTCTCGCAGAACCCGGAAGCCACGACCTACCTCCAGTTGTTCCAGCACAACATCCGCGCCATTGCGGCCGCGATGAAGGATAACCGCTAGTCTCGCTGTTCCCCCGCGGTGCACGCGGTATAATGCGTGCACCACACACCGGCCCCGCTACGGAGGTCCGGACAGGCCGGCCACGCCGGCTTTTGCGTTTGGGCCGCCGCTTTTCTCGTGCAGCCCGGCAAGACTGAACCCCTGAAACACTCAATACGGACGCCCCCAGGTTAACCACTGAGAACGGCGCACACTTAATGGCAAAGAAGATTTACATCAAGACGTTCGGCTGTCAGATGAACGAGTACGACTCCGACAAGATGGCGGACGTGCTCGGCGCAGCCGAAGGTCTCGAAAAGACCGACTCCCCCGAAGACGCCGACGTGATCCTGTTCAACACCTGCTCCGTGCGCGAAAAGGCGCAGGAAAAGGTGTTCTCGGATCTGGGCCGCATGCGCGCGCTCAAGGAGATCAAGCCGGATCTGGTGATCGGCGTGGGCGGCTGTGTTGCCAGTCAGGAAGGCGCTGCCATCGTGCAGCGCGCGCCCTATGTAGACGTGGTGTTCGGCCCGCAAACGCTGCATCGTCTGCCGCAAATGCTCGAAGCGCGCCGCGCCACCGGCCGCTCGCAGGTCGACATCTCGTTCCCGGAGATCGAGAAGTTCGACCATCTGCCGCCGGCCAAGGTCGAGGGCCCCACCGCCTTCGTCTCGATCATGGAAGGCTGCTCGAAGTATTGCAGCTACTGCGTGGTGCCGTACACGCGCGGCGACGAAGTCTCGCGCCCGTTCGAGGACGTGCTCACCGAGATCGCCGGTCTGGCCGAACAGGGCGTGCGCGAAATCACGCTGCTCGGGCAGAACGTGAACGCCTATCGCGGCCTGATGGCCGACGGTGAGATCGCCGACTTCGCGCTGCTCATCGAATACGTAGCGGAAGTGCCGGGCATCGAGCGTATCCGCTACACGACCAGCCACCCGAAGGAATTCACACAGCGCCTGATCGACACCTATGCCAAGGTGCCCAAGCTCGTGAGCCATCTGCACCTGCCCGTGCAGCACGGCGCCGACCGTGTGCTCTCGGCCATGAAGCGCGGCTACACCGTGCTGGAATACAAGTCGATCATCCGCCGCCTGCGTCAGGTGCGCCCCGACATGTCGATGTCGTCGGACTTCATCGTCGGCTTTCCCGGCGAGACGGAAGACGATTTCGACAAGCTCATGGCGATGATTCACGAGATCGGCTACGACACGAGCTTCTCGTTCATCTACAGCCCGCGTCCCGGCACGCCGGCCGCCAATCTGCCGGACGACACCCCGCGTGAAGTCAAGCTGCGCCGTCTGCAACACTTGCAGGCGGTGATCGAGGAAAACGCCGCGCGCATCAGCCAAAGCATGGTCGGCTCGCGCCAGCGCATTCTCGTCGAAGGCGTGTCGCGCAAAGACCCGAACGAGCTGCAAGGCCGCACGGAGAACAATCGCGTGGTGAACTTCCCCGCCTCCGAAGCGCAACGCGCCAGCCTGATCGGCGAGATGACCGACGTTGTGATCACGCTCGCCTACCCGCACTCGTTGCGTGGCGAGCTGGTCACCACGCACTAAGCGATATTCGCGCATATGAACGGACCCGGCAGGCCCTGGCGAGCACACCGCATTCCCGAGCCTGCCCCCGGCGACTCCATCGAACGACCTGAACAGGCACCCGACCGGATCATTTTGAAAGCACCCGTCCAAGAATTCACCGCCCCGCGCGACGACAATCGCCGTCTGGCCAACCTTTGCGGCCCGCTCGACGAAAACCTGCGCCAGATCGAACAGGCGCTCGACGTCTCGATTTCCCGCCGCGGCCATCGCTTCTCCGTTCGCGGCAAGAGCGCCGTGATCGCCACGCAGGCGCTCGAGAGCTTCTACAACCGCGCCGCCGAACCGTTGTCGGTCGACGACATTCAGCTAGGTCTCGTGGAGTCGCGTCAGGGGCTCGTGCCGAGCGTGCGACATGGCGACGACAACCCGTTTGCCACCGGGGAGACCGAAGACGGCTCGCCCGTGCTGCACACGCGCCGCAGCGACCTGCACGGCCGCACGCCGGCGCAGCGCGATTACCTCAAGCAGATCCTCTCGCACGATGTGACGTTCGGCATCGGCCCGGCCGGTACCGGCAAGACCTATCTGGCCGTGGCGTGCGCCGTCGACGCGCTCGAGCGCGACGCGGTCAAGCGCATCGTGCTCACGCGTCCGGCCGTGGAAGCGGGCGAGCGTCTGGGCTTCCTGCCCGGCGATCTGGCGCAGAAGGTCGACCCGTACCTGCGCCCGCTCTACGACGCGCTCTACGATCTGCTCGGCTTCGACAAGACGCAGAAGTACTTCGAGAAGCAGATGATCGAGATCGCGCCGCTCGCGTATATGCGCGGGCGCACGCTCAATCACGCGTTCATCATTCTGGACGAGGCGCAGAACACCACGCCCGAGCAGATGAAGATGTTCCTCACGCGTATCGGCTTCGGCAGCAAGGCCGTCGTGACCGGCGACACCACGCAGGTCGACCTGCCGCGCGGCGCGAAGAGCGGCCTGATGGAAGCGCAACTGATCCTGAAGAACGTTCGCGGCATCGCCATGACCCGCTTCACCAGCGTGGACGTGGTGCGTCACCCGCTGGTCGCCCGTATCGTCGAAGCGTACGACGCGCACACGCAGCACGCCGAAGCCGGACTGGATCTGCCGGAACCGGGTGAGCGTGAGCGACGCGAGGCCCGCGCATCGCGAGGCAAGGCATGAGCGAGAGCACCCGCGAGCGCGCCACGGGGGCGCCGCGCCGTGCGCCCGCCCATGCGCTCAAGCTCACCACCCAGTTCGTGGCCGGCCCGGCGTTCGCCGCGCACAAGGCGCTGCTCTCGCGCACCGCTGTGCGCCGCTGGGTGCAGGCTGCGCTGCTGGCCGACGCCGAACTGACGCTGCGCTTCGTCGACGCCGAGGAAGGCCAGACGCTCAATCGCGGCTATCGCGGCAAGGACTACGCCACCAATGTGCTCACGTTTGCCTATGCGCAAGACGAGAGCGATCCGGTGACGGGCGACATCGTGCTGTGCTGCCCGGTGGTCGAGCGCGAGGCGAGCGAGCAAGGCATCGCGCTTGAAGCGCATTACGCGCACCTGATCGTGCACGGCGTGCTCCACGCGCAAGGCTACGACCACGAAGCGGACGACGAGGCACAGGAAATGGAAGGTCTGGAGACGGAGATTCTCGCCGGCCTCGGCTACCCCGATCCTTATGCGTCGGAGAAGTCCGCTCCCGCGGCGGCTGCCACGCCTGTCAAAACCAAGACGCCGGCCAAACCGCGCCGCGCCTGACCCGATATCGTATGGACCGCACCCCTGAACGCCCGACTGCCTCCGAGACCTCACCGGCCAGCGTGTCGAGCGGTCCAGGATGCACCCAATACCCACCCGACATCGGGCTGGGCCGCCATCTCACGCAGGAAGAACTCGCGAGCTCGCTCGACGCGGCGCTCACCGGCTGGGATGGCCGTCAGGATCTGTGGATCTTCGCGTACGGCTCGCTCATCTGGAACCCCGGTCTGCCCGTCGAGGAAAGTCAGCGCGCCCGCGTGTACGGCTATCACCGGGGGCTGTATCTGTGGTCGCGCGTCAATCGCGGCACCCCCGAGCACCCCGGACTCGTGCTCGCGCTCGATCGTGGCGGTTCGTGCGCAGGCGTGGCGATGCGGATCGCGGCCGCCCGTGCCCGCACCGAACTCGAAACGCTCTGGTATCGCGAGATGGCGATGGGCTCGTATCGTCCGGCGTGGCTCAATTGCGTGCTCGCCGACGGCCGCACTGCGCCTGCGCTCGCGTTCGTCATGCGACGCGACGTGAAGAGCTACGCGGGACGTCTGCCCGACGACATCATCCGCAAGGTCTTCCGTCAGGCGCAGGGACGCTACGGCACGACACAGGATTACGTCGCCCGCACGGTCAAGGCGTTGCGCGAAGCGGGCATGCCCGACCCAGCGCTCGAAGCGGTGCTGCACCGGTGCGGTGCACACTGAAACACGTGCCAACGCGCTGAACGGTCTGAATTCCGTAGCGTCGCGCCGTCGCAAACACGGCGTAATAATTCACTGTGGAAATCGGACGCAAGCATGACGGAAATACGACGCCAGCGCGGCGGCGCTGTCGCAGCGATGCCGCACATCTGGTGTATCCTTTAGCTTCCTGAAACAGCCCGGCGTCCGCCCACCTTGGACGCGCCGTCATGAACGACCCTTATCCCAGTCGACCCGGTCGAAAAAACCCTGATAAACCTCGCTCCCTGCTCGAACGCCTCACCGATCTGATTTCTCCAGAGCCGGAGTCGCGCGCAGAGTTGCTCGAAATTCTGCAAGACGCCCACGCCCGCAACCTGATGGACGCCGATTCTCTGGCGATGATCGAGGGCGTATTCCAGGTGGCTGATCTGTGTGCCCGCGACATCATGGTGCCGCGCGCGCAAATGGACGCCATCAACATCGAACAGACTCCCGAAGAATTCGTGCCGTTCGTGCTGGAACAGGCGCACTCGCGCTATCCGGTCTTCGAAGGCAATCGCGACAACATCATCGGCATTCTGCTCGCGAAGGATCTGCTGCGTTACTACGCGAATCACGATTTCGACGTGCGCGACATGCTGCGCCCGGCCGTGTTCATTCCGGAGTCGAAGCGTCTGAACGTGCTGCTGCACGACTTCCGCGTGAATCGCAATCACATCGCCATCGTCGTGGACGAATACGGCGGTGTGGCAGGCCTCATCACCATTGAAGACGTGCTCGAGCAGATCGTCGGCGACATCGAAGACGAGTACGACTTCGATGAGGAAGAAGACAACATCATCTCCGCGCCCGACGGGACGTATCGCATTCGCGCGCTGACCGAGATCGAGCA
>Ga0181519_10002894_pt1 | contig 14299 bp, 12 predicted proteins | sample PEATcosm2014_Bin_26_FD_121102 | JGI IMG/M metagenome (GOLD analysis project Ga0181519, IMG submission 121102) | Peatland microbial communities from MTU Mesocosm Facility, Houghton, MI, USA - PEATcosm2014_Bin02_10_metaG | ecosystem: Environmental > Terrestrial > Soil > Wetlands > Peat | place...
CAGGCATTCGCCAGGGCCGGTGCGGCCGTGACGATCGCCTCACGCAGTCAGGCCAAGCTCGACGACGCGCTTGCCACCATCGGCACGACGGCTCGCGCGGTCGTGCTCGACACGGGCGACGCGGGCGCCGTCGAACGATTCTTTGCCGATCACGCCCCGTGGCAGCACGTGGTCATCTCGGCCGCGCAAACGCCTACCGGGCAGGTGCGCAAGCTCTCGCTGGAGGACGCGCATGCCGCCTTCGACAGCAAGTTCTGGGGCACGTATCACGTGGCGCGTTACGCACGAATCGAAGACGGCGGCTCGCTCACGCTGACGTCGGGCTATCTGAGCGTGCGTCCGAGCACGTCGTCAGTCGTGCAGGGGGCGATCAACGCCGCAGTCGAAGCGCTGGGCCGAGGGCTCGCGTTGGAACTGTCACCGGTGCGGGTGAATACCGTCTCGCCGGGGCTGACGGCGACGCCGCTGTGGAACAAACTGGCCGAGGCCGACCGTGAGGCGATGTATCGCAACGCCGCCGAGCGTTTGCCGGCGCGACGCGTGGTGGCTGCCGAGGACGTGGCCAACACGATTCTGTATCTTGCCGGCACGCCGAGCGCCACCGGCTCGACGGTGCTGATCGACGCAGGCGGCGCGATCGCCTGATGCCCCGAGTTCTGGAGACTGACCTATGCATATCGATCTGAAAGACAAAGTGGCGCTGGTGACGGCGTCGACGGCAGGCATCGGCTTCGCTATCGCGCATGGATTGGCGGCAGCGGGCGCCACGACGCTCATCAACGGGCGGTCGCAGCAACGTGTGGACGCCGCCGTCGCGAAGTTGCGCGAGGCGTTGCCTGAGGCTCAGGTGCGTGGCGTGGCCGCCGATCTTGCTACGGCGCAAGGTTGCGACGCGCTGGTGGCCGAAGTGCCTGACGTCGACATTCTCGTGAACAACGCGGGCATCTTCGGCCCGCAGGATTTCTTCGAGGTGCCGGACGACGTGTGGCAACGCTTTTACGACGTCAATGTGCTCTCGGGCGTGCGGCTCTCGCGCGCCTATCTGCCCGGCATGGTCGATCGTGGTTGGGGACGTGTGATCTTCATCTCGTCGGAGTCCGCACTGAATATTCCCGAAGACATGATTCACTACGGCATGACGAAGACGGCGCAACTGGCGGTGTCGCGTGGCCTGGCCAAGCGCATGCGCGGCACCGGTGTCACGGTCAACGCCGTGCTGCCCGGCCCGACGCTCTCGGACGGCATGGCCGAGATGCTGCACCAGTCCGGTGTGCCCGCGAACGCCGACATGGCGCAGGCGGCAGCCGAGTTCGTGCTCGAGCACCGACCCAGCTCGATCATCGAACGCGCGGCCACCACGACGGAAGTCGCGAATATGGTGGTCTATGTTGCATCGCCGCAAGCTTCGGCCACCACCGGGGCGGCGCTGCGTGTCGACGGCGGCGTTGTCGACTCGCTCTGACACCTTGTTCAGAGGGCCGGCCGCCCGACCTGCGTCAGGTGGCCGTCATCGTGGTGTCAGATCGAAAATGGTGCGGTGCACGAGTGTGCCGACACCGACATTGCATAGGCCTTGATATCAGGCAAACACGGTATACCCGAATCACTTTCGGGTACCTATTTCGATAGGGATTGCCTAGAATCAAAGCGTGCCATCCCGCCATGTCGAAGTTAGGAGGCCGCTATGCTGACAGGGAGCTTGATTGCAATGTTGGTGATTGTGCTGGTCGTCGGCGCTGCCGTCGCCTGGCTGGTGGATCGCAACTGGTGTCGGGAGCACCCGACGGCGCGGCACACGTGGCGGCGCCAGCGTCGTGGCATTCGGCACGGTTGATGCTCGTTGGACCGCTCGGGGAATCTAGGGGAAAACGGCCCCCACAAATGAAAAGCCCGCCTTCCGGCGGGCTTTTTGTTACGACTGACACCTCAACAACTGGCTGGGCACTCAGGCAACGGCCTGAAGGACATACTTGCCCTGGACAGTCAGCCGCGGGGACTTCTCACCCGAGGCCAACTCTTCCCACTCGATCAGCTTGCTTTCAAGCAACGACTCGAGGTCCGGGCGATTGTGCTCCACTTGCTCCGGAGCGTCCTTGACCAGCATCAGGGTGGCAAATTCATGATGACTCAGCATCTTCGTCTCCCGGTTTGCGGTTCCACAGGGGGGGTCCCTCGTCAGGGAATTTAAGGATAGGTCACGAATATGGCACTTGCGCGACAAAATTCGCACTTTCGATGCTGCTGTGCAGCACTTCTCGTGTTGGACTTTTCCACCGCCAGCATAGGCTTTCGTGATGACATTAGCATGTCAATCGCCTCGCATCTGGCTACGTTCAAAGCGTATGCAAAATGCAAGATTTGATGCGGTGCAGCAATGGTGTTTTTTGTGCAAATTGCAGTTTCATCCTACTTATTTGCGGTTTGCTCGCACGCAAGGAACGGTAGAATGCCCAATTTGCCAGCAATTCGCGCACAACAACCTGACATGCCGCAAAAGAAAACGCCGTACTTCGAGTTACGCAGTGGTGCTGTCGATACCCTGCATTTCGTTGTCAAGACGCCGCAACTGGATACCCTGCGCACTGAATTGGCGCAGCGTTTTGAAGCGACCCCGGAGTTTTTTGCAGGCGATACCGTCGCCATCGATGTGCGGCGTCTGGCCGGCGACGAGCGCGTTGCCGTGCCCGCGTTGGCCGAAATGCTGGCCGAATTCCGCATGAAGCCGATCGGCGTGGTCGCCAACACCGAGCAAACCGATTGGGCGGTGGTGGACGGTTTGCCCCGGCTGGACAGCCACGAGCGCCGCGTGTCGCGTGTGGCCCGCGAGGGCGATGCGGCCGTCGAGCCGGTGGCGGAGCTGGCCGAAGCGGCACCGGTGCAGGCTGTGCCTGAGGTGTCGGCCATCGCCTCGACCATCATCGACAAGCCCTTGCGTTCGGGCCAGCAGGTCTATGCGAAGGGCGATCTGGTCATCCTCGATCTGGTCAGTTATGGGGCTGAGGTGATCGCGGAAGGTAATATTCACATTTACGCGCCGCTGCGGGGGCGGGCATTGGCAGGGGTGAAGGGCAAGCTCGACGCGCGCATCTTCTGTACCTGTCTCGAGCCCGAGCTGATTTCGATCGCCGGAATTTACCGGACTGGCGAGTATGCGCTGCCGCCCGATGTTCAGGGGCGTTCGGTGCAGGTGCGGCTGGTAGACGACAAGCTGATTTTCGAGCCCCTCGGGCTCAAATGATTCGTAGCTAATTTCATCCTCAAGTTTGGGAAGGCATCGACAGATGGCAAAAGTGATTGTGGTGACCTCTGGCAAGGGTGGTGTCGGTAAGACGACGACCAGCGCCAGCTTTTCCGCCGGCCTCGCCTTGCAGGGGCACAAGACGGCAGTCATCGATTTTGACGTCGGCCTGCGAAATCTCGATCTCATCATGGGTTGCGAGCGCCGCGTCGTGTACGACCTGGTCAATGTGATTCAGGGCGAAGCGAACCTCAATCAGGCGCTCATCAAGGACAAGTCCTGCGAGAATCTGTTCATCCTGCCCGCGTCACAGACGCGTGACAAAGACGCACTCACGCAGGCGGGCGTCGAGACGGTCATCAAGAACCTGATCGACATGGGCTTCGAATACATCGTGTGCGACTCGCCGGCCGGCATCGAATCGGGCGCACTGCTCGCGATGCACTTCGCTGACGAAGCGCTCGTGGTGACGAACCCCGAAGTGTCGTCAGTGCGCGACTCGGACCGCATTCTGGGCATTCTCTCGTCGAAGACGAAGCGTGCCATCGAGGGCGGCGAGCCGATCAAGGAGCACCTGCTCATCACCCGTTACAACCCGAAGCGTGTCAACGACGGCCAGATGCTCTCGCTCGAGGACATCCAGGAAATCCTGCGAATCAAGCTCATTGGCGTGATTCCGGAGTCGGAGTCTGTGTTGCATGCCTCGAATCAGGGCGTGCCGGCGATTCATCTCGACGGTACCGATGTGGCCGACGCGTATCGCGACGTGGTGAGCCGGTTCAAGGGCGAAGACAAGCCCATGCGCTTTACCGACTATCAAAAGCCGGGGCTGTTGCAGCGCATTTTCGGCTCGAAGTAAGGAGCGCCCATGTCCTTCCTGTCATTTCTCCTGGGGGAGAAGAAAAAGACCGCCGCCGTTGCGAAAGAGCGCTTGCAGATCATTCTGGCGCACGAACGCACGGGCTCGTCGCCGCCGGCAGATTATCTGCCGGCCCTGCAACGTGAGCTGGTGGCTGTCATCTCCAAGTACGTCAAAATCGCACAAGACGACATCAAGGTCAGCGTCGAGCATCAGGACAACCTGGAAGTGCTCGAAGTGAAGATCGAATTGCCGCAGACCTGAACGGTCTTGGCATACCGGCGCCAGCGGAACCTCGCGGGTGCCAGCCGGTGATGTTCGGATAAGCGAAAGCCCGCCACCCTCGATGCAGGGTGGCGGGCTTTCGTCGTGCTTGTACCGCGTATCGGCGCCAGACGCCAGCGTGCGTCACCTCAGAATTTGTAGTCGGGATTCTTGGGGTCGAACGTGGCGTCCGTCCATTGCACCTTGCGCACTTTCTCGAAGCGCATTTCCTCGATCTTCTGCCCCGACGCGTCCCACGCTTCGATGCCACGCGGCCGCCCCGTCTTCAGATCGATCAGCACGCGCGACTTGTTCGCGTAATGCTGCGGCGGGCCGGAGGGGGCATCCCACTCCAGTGCGAGCATGCGGATGCCATTCGATTCGGATACCGAAATTCTTGCGGGCTTCTCGGGCAGTCCGGCAGCGCGGAAGCTACGGCCGTCGTGGGCAATCTGTTCTGCAATGAACGCGAAGCCGAGATCGCGCACCGTATGGTTCGATTGCGAGCGCGCAAGCGTGCCGTCGATGCTGCTCCAGATCGACGTGAAACCGAGAATGCCTCCGAGATGGCCGTACATCTCCTTCGGATTCTTCGTCTCGTCGTAAATGATTTCCTGACCGGCGTGGGCACCGTCGGGCAGCCACTTCGCGTAGATCTGCAACGGTTTTTCGCGCACCTTCACGAGCATGCGGTCGGGCGTTGTTTGCCACTGGTTGTTGATGCGCTCGTGGCGCGTGAGCTCGTATTCATATTCGGGCAACGCGGCCGATTCGGCTTTCAGAAAGCGCACGAGTGCCTCGGCCTGAATCGCCTGCATGCGGGCGACGATCTGATCGTCGCTCATCTTTGCCAACTCGCCGCTCTTGATCGCGCGGGACAGCCATTGCGTTTGGGCGGCAACGGGAAGGGCGGCCAGTTTGGAGGCGTCGACATCGGCCGCTGCCGTGGGGCTGCCCGGTGCATTCGCATCGGGGGCGGCAGGCGCCGACGCGCCGACGACGGCATTGCTCTGCGCCCGTGCCTCGGAGGCACTCAACGCGCCCGCAACGAGCGCGGCAGGCAGCAATGCAAGGGCCAGGGCAATACGGCTCGCCGTGGCGATGGGCAGGCTTTGGAGAAAGCGCGAGCGACGGCAAGACCGGTGCGCAGCGCGCTGGGCAGGATGCATGGACATGTTATTTGTCTCCCTGAGTTGACGCCACCGGCTCGCGCAATTCGCGCCGTAGGATCTTGCCGACGGTGGACTTGGGCAGTTCGCCCTGACGGAATTCGATGATGCGTGGCAGCTTGTAGGCGGTCAGGTGCTGGCGGCAGTGAGAGAGCAGCGCTTCAGCGCTCAACTGCGGATCTTTCGCCACGACCACGAGCTTCACGCGCTCGCCGGCGACCGGATCGGGCACGCCGACCACGGCCGCTTCGCGCACGCCCGGGTGAAGCATCACAACGTCCTCGATTTCGTTGGGGTAGACGTTGAAGCCCGACACGAGAATCATGTCCTTCTTGCGGTCGATGAGCCGCACGTAACCGCGCGCGTCCATCACACCGATGTCGCCTGTCATCAGCCAACCGTCGGCGTCGAACGTCTTGGCAGTGTCTTCCGGGCGCTGCCAGTAGCCGCGCATGACCTGCGGGCCGCGCACGCATAGCTCTCCCGGTTCGCCCGGATCGGCCCATGTGCCGTCGTCGCGCTTGAAGCGCACGTCGGTCGACGGGGCTGGCAGACCGACGGAGCCGGTGAATTCGAAGTCGTCCATGTGCGCGATGTCGACCGGGTTCATCGTGACGATGGGCGAGCACTCGGTCAGGCCGTATCCCTCGATGATCGGTTTGCCCGTGACCTGCTTCCATCGCTCGGCAATGGCGCGCTGCGTTGCCATGCCGCCTGCGAGCGATAGCTTCAGCCGGGAGAAGTCGCGTGCGCAGAAGTCCGGGTTTTCGAGCAGGCCATTGAACAGCGTGTTGACCCCGGTGACGCCTGTGAAGGTTTCGTTGCGAATGATGTAGACGACCTTCTTCACGTCGCGCGGATTCGCAATCAGGATGTTGCGCCCGCCAAGACTCATGAACACCAGACAGTTCACCGTGAGCGAGAGGATGTGATACATCGGCAGCAGCGACAGATTCACCTCGATGTCGCCATCGAGCTGATCGGCTGCCCATGCCTCGGTTTGCAGCAGATTGGCCAGCACATTGCCGTGCGTGAGCATGGCGCCCTTGGCAACGCCCGTGGTGCCGCCCGTGTACTGGAGGAAGGCGAGGTCGTCGCGCGTGAGCGGCGCGGGCGTGGCCTTGAGCTTCGTCCCCTCGGCGAGCGCATGACGCAGCGGTATCGCTTGCGGCAACGCGTAGGGCGGCACCTGTTTCGCCACCCGCCGCATGATGAAGTTCACGAAGCGTCCCTTGACGTTCGCGCCGGGCGCGAGCAAGTCGCCGATCTGCGTGAGGAGCACGTTGCGCACGTCGGTGCCGGGAATGGCGTCCTGCACGGTCTTGGCGAAGTTCTCGAACACGACGATCGTGCGCGCACCGCTGTCCTGCAACTGGTGTTTCAACTCGCGAACGGTGTACAGCGGATTGACGTTGACGACCACGGCGCCAGCGATGAGCGTGCCGAACAGACAGATCGGATACTGGAAGCAATTGGGCATCATGAGCGCGACGCGCTCTCCCTTGCGCACGCCCCGGGCTTGCAGCCACGCGGCGAACGCGTATGCCTGCCGGGCGACTTCCGCATAGGTCATCTCGCTGCCGAGACTCACGAACGCAATGCGTTCCCGGTACTTGCCGATCCATTCGTCGAAAGCCTGCACGAGCGACGTGTAGCGCGTCACGTCGATCTCGGCGGGAACGCCGGGAGGGTAGGCGTCGAGCCAGATACGTTCCTGCTGGACAGCTTGATCCATCGTTGTCTCCATTGATGTGTTTTTGCACGGGTACCTGCTGCCGATGGGTCGCTCTGTTGGCAACTCGCATGCATGCGCAAGGCCGTGTTTGTGGCGGCCCCTTATCGTTTGCTGTTTTGACTGCTGCTGTTCCTGCGACGGCTGCAACTGCTACGTTTACCGCTCCAACATCGCGACCACGCCCTGTCCGCCGGCCGCGCAAATCGAGATGAGGCCGCGCCCGCCGCCACGTTCGGCCAGCAGCTTGGCGAGGGTGGCAAGAATGCGTGCGCCGGTCGCTGCGAACGGGTGCCCGCAGGCGAGCGAGCTGCCGTTCACGTTCAGCCGTTGGCGGTCGATGCTGCCCAGCGGGGCGGCCAGTCCGAGCTTGTCGCGGCAGTACTGCGGGTCTTCCCACGCCTTCAAGGTGCAGAGCACCTGCGCGGCGAACGCTTCGTGAATTTCGTAGAAATCGAAGTCCTGTAACGTGAGCCCGGCCTGTGCCAGCATGCGCGGCACGGCGTACGCGGGGGCCATGAGCAGGCCCTCGCGCTGCGTCTCGTCGGGATTGAAGAAGTCGACGGCCGCCGTTTGCGAATAAGTCAGGTAGGCGAGCACCGGCACGTTGTGCGCGCGCGCCCAGTCCTCGCTCGCGAGCAGCACGCACGACGCGCCATCGGTCAGCGGCGTCGAGTTGCCTGCGGTGAGCGTGCCCGTGGCACTGCGGTCGAACACCGGCTTCAGACTCGCCAGCTTCTCCAGTGTCACGTCGGGCCTGAGGTTGTTGTCGCGTTGCAGGCCGCGAAAGGGCGTCATCAGATCGAGGAAGAATCCGCGTTCATACGCGGCGGCGAGATGTTGATGGCTCGCGAGCGTGAGTTCGTCCTGCGCGGCGCGCTCGATCTGCCAGCGCTTCGCCATCCGCTCGCAATGCTCGCCCATCGACAGGCCAGTGCGCGGCTCACCGTTGCGTGGCAGGGCCGGGCTGAACAACATGCCGGGACGCACCTTCGCGAGCGCGCCGAGCTTGCCGCCAGTGCTGCGTTGCCGATTCGCTTCGAGCAGGATCTGGCGTAGCTTTTCATTCACTCCGATGGGGGCATCCGACGCGGTGTCGACGCCACCGGCGATGGCCACGTCGATCTGTCCGAGCGCGATCTTGTTGCCGGTGAGGATCGCGGTTTCGAGGCCGGTGCCGCAGGCTTGCTGGACGTCGTAGGCAGGCGTCTGCGGGGCGAGCGTTGTCGACAGCACGGATTCGCGCGTCAGGTTGAAGTCGCGTGCGTGTTTGAGCACGGCCCCGGCGGCGACTTCGCCCAGCAACTGACCATGCAACTCGAATCGGTCGACGAGGCCCTGGATCGACGCCGTCAGCATGTCCTGATTCGAGGCCGTGGCGTATGCCGTGTTCGAACGCGCGAACGGAATGCGGTTGCCACCGAGGATCGCGACGCGGCGCAGGGCGGGAGCCGGCGCGGTGGGTTTGTAGGCGCTCATGAAGGGTCCGTAGCGAACGTGTTGTTGGAGGACGAGGGGGACGAAGGCGGCAAGGAGGACGATGTGCCCGGCATGACTTGCCAGCGTCCACGCAGATGCGGCACGGTGCCCGCCGCGTCGCGCAGTTCGAAGACGTTACGCTGCGCATCGCGCCACAGCGTGGCTTCGCCCGGCAGCAGCAGTGGCGTCTTGAATTCCACGAGAAGGTCGACGTGCGACGCGTCGGGGGGCAGCACGGCGGCGAGCGTTCGGGCGAAGCTCCACATGCCGTGAATGATCGGTCGCGCAAAGCCGAACAGTCTGGCCGTCATCGGCCACAGGTGAATCGGGTTGTAGTCGCCGGACACGCGCGCGTACTGACGACCGAGGTCGCCCGGCACCTGCCACGTTGCGGTCTTCGTGAGCGATGGATCGGCGCTCAGTTCGGCGCGATAGGGGGCGCCGAGGGCGTTGCGTACGCCCGTGCGCAGGTACAGGCTCTCGCCTGACCAAACCACCTCGCCGTTGCGCCGGGCGGTGGTCAGCACCGTGAAGACCTGTCCCTTGTCATGGGCGAGCAGCGGGCCGCATCGCACGTCGAGGTCAAGCCGATCTCCGGGCGAGAGCTGCGTGTGCTGACGGATGCGATTGGCCAGATGCACCATGCCAAGCATGGCGAACGGAAACGCGCGGTCCGTCATCAGCAACATATGTAGCGGGAAGGCGAGCAGATGCGGCCACGTTGGCGGCACGTCGTTAGCCTGCGAGAAGCCGCACAGGCGTGCATAACGCGCGATGCCGTTCGCGTCGAGCACGACGTTGCGGCGCTCGAATGCCAGCGGCGGTAGCGGTTGGGCTCGGGCCGGTTTGCGGGCCGAGAGCAAGGCGCGCAGATACAGGTGAAGCGGCGAGGGCAGACGGGTGACGTCGATCGTCTTCAGCGCGCTCGCCGAAGGCGACGACACGGTGTCCGACGGGTCGCGAGGGCGGTCGTTGGCCATCGTCATGCTCCCAGCAGGCTTTGACCGCAGACGCGCACGACTTGTCCGGTCAGCGCGCCCGAGGCCGGATGCGCCAGCCAGGCGATGGCCTCGGCGACATCGACCGGCTGGCCGCCCTGACCGAGCGAGTTCATGCGGCGTCCGGCTTCGCGAATGGCGAACGGCACGGCGGCGGTCATCTGCGTTTCGATGAAGCCGGGCGCAACGGCGTTGATGCTGATGTGGCGCTCGGCGAGTCTCGGCGACCACGCTTCGACCATGCCGATCACCGCCGCCTTCGACGCTGCATAGTTCGTCTGCCCGCGATTGCCCGCAATGCCGCTGATCGATGCCACGCCGACGATTCTGCTGTTCGCGCGCAGCACACCGGCGTCGAGCAGGGCGGCGTTCAGACGCTGCGGCGCACCGACGTTGATGTCGAGCACGCTTTGCCATTGGGCTTCGCTCATGCGCACGAGGGTCTTGTCGCGCGTAATGCCGGCGTTGTGCACGAGGACGTCGAGCCCGCGTGGCGCATGCGTGGCCAGATGGGCGAGCAGTGTCGCGCCGGCTTCGGGGGCGGTGATGTCGCAGGCGAGCGCACTGCCTTCGATACGCGTCGCCACGGCTTCGAGCGGGGCCTGCGCGGCCGGGATGTCGACACACACGACGTGCGCGCCGTCGCGGGCCAGCACGGTGGCAATGGCTTCGCCGATGCCGCGCGCCGCACCGGTCACGACCGCGACTTGTCCGGCGAGCGGGCGCTGGTCGCGCATCGGCGGTGTCTCGAACACGGGGTCTTGCAAGGTGACGGCCTGCCCGTTCACATAGGCGGCACGCGGCGAGAGGAAGAAGCGCAACGTGGAGTGCAGGGCTTCGCGGGCGGGCGGGGCGACGTACAGCAATTGCGCTGTGGCCCCGCGCCTGAGTTCCTTCGCGAGCGAGCGCACGAAACCCTCGAGCGCACGTTGTGCGACGCTGGCTTGCGGTGTGGTGGCCAGCGACGGCGGCAAACCCAGCACGAGCACGCGTGCGCATCGGTCGAGCGAGGCGAGGGTGTCGTGGAAAAACGTGTAGAGCACGCTCAGTTCGTCAGTGTTGGCGATGGCGCTTGCGTCGAACAACAGCGCTTTGGGACGCACGCCTTCCGCGGGGTTGAAGCGCCCGCTCATCGTGCCCGCCTTGTTGGCGTACGAAATCCAGTCCAGTCGCTCGGCGTGGGCAAGGCTAGGTATGCCGAGCCAATGCAGCTCGCGCGCAAGGCCCGGCAATAGCGGTGCGTTCCCCGCGCCGCCCACGACGGCGAGCGGCGCAGGCATGTCGCGTGCTTCGGTGTCGCCAAAGGGCGGCATGCGCTCAAGCGGAACCGGGCGCGGCAGCCCCAGCGCGTTGGCCAGCCGGCTACCGACGGCGGAATTGGCGAAAGCAAGGTATCGGTCGGACATCGTCACGGCGCGGAAATCCTCAGAGTGATGGCGCACAGGCAGACCGGCGGGCTCACGAGGCGAGCGCTTCGTCGGTGGCTTCGTGTTGCTGGGCGTGTTGCATGTCGGCAAGGCGTCCGAAGTCGGCCGGGAAGTCGTCGACGGCCACCGCACGCGCGGCGAAGTCGGCGTACTGGAGCAGCACCCGTCGTTCCTCGTCGCTCACGAGTTGCAGACTCGCCGCGAGGTCGACCCATTCGGTGAATTCGGGCAGGCTTTGCGGCATCTTGGGCAGACGTGCTTCCTTGATGGCCGAGCGCAGACGCTGCTCGATGGCGGTGACCTTCGGCGTCATCTGGAAGACGATCTCGCCGTAAGCCAGCCCGTCGATCTCGACGCGCGGCGAGTAGCTGCCGGCGATGAGTCGCTCGCGCGCTTCGCCCGGTGTCTGCATCAACTCGGCGACCTGCGCGGCGAGTGCGTCGGACGGCTTGGCGTACGGCAGGCCGAGCGGTGTGAGCTTCCAGCGCATCCACCCGGCGACGAAGCGCGACGGATAGTTCGCCAGCACGCCCTCGAAGGCTTCGCGGGCTTGCCAGAGTGCGTCTTGGGCGGCCCAATGCACCAACGGCAGATCGGCTTCGGGACGGCCTTCGTCTTCGAAACGCTTGAGCGTTGCCGTGAGCAGGAACAGTTGGGAGAGGATGTCGCCCAGTCGGGCCGAGATGCTCTCGCGACGCTTGAGCGAGCCGCCGAGCACCGCCATCGAGACGTCGGCCGCGATGGCGAGAAGGGTCGACATGCGATTCGCGGCGCGGTAGTAGGCGTGCAGTTCGGGGGCGGCGTTCGACGGCACGGCAGAGAAGCGCGCATGCGTGATGCCCTGCAACGCGCCGCGCACGATGTTGCTCGTGACGAACGTGAGATGGCCGAAGAGGGCGTCGTCGAACGCGCGTACGGCCGCGGTGTGGTCCGCCGCTTCCCCCATTTGGGCGGCGGCGAGTTCCTTGAGAACGTACGGATGGCAGCGGATCGCGCCCTGACCGAAGATCATCAGGCAGCGCGTCATGATGTTCGCGCCTTCGACCGTGATCGACACCGGAATCTGCTGGTAGGCGCGCGCAAGGAAGTTGTTCGGGCCCATGCAGATGCCTTTGCCCGCGACCACGTCCATGCCGTCGTTCACCACCTTGCGGGCGCGTTCGGTCACGTGGTACTTCGCGATGGCGGAGATCACCGAGGGCTTTTCGCCGAGATCGACCGCGAGTGCTGCCATGCGGCGCGCGGCGTCCATCGCGTAGAGATTGCCGGCCATGCGCGCGAGCGCTTCCTGCACCCCTTCGAACTTGCCGATCGGCGTGCGGAATTGACGACGCACGGCGGCGTACGCGCCCGTTGCCCGCACGGCGATCTTCGAATAGCCGACGTTCGACGACGGCAGCGAGATCGCGCGACCGGCGGCGAGACATTCCATCAGCATCCGCCAGCCCTTGCCGACCTGCGCCTGACCGCCGATCACCCAGTCGAGCGGAATGAAGACGTCCTTGCCGGAATTGGGGCCGTTCTGGAAGACAGCGTTCAGAGGCCAGTGACGGCGTCCGATCACCACGCCCGGATGGTTCGTCGGAATCAAGGCGCACGTGATGCCCGGCTCGTCGTCGTCACCAAGCAGATGATCGGGGTCGAGGGCGCGGAACGCGAGACCCAGCACGGTCGCAATCGGGCCGAGCGTGATGTAGCGCTTGCTCCATGTGACACGGAAGCCCAGCGTTTCGCGCCCGTCATGGACACCACGGCAGACGATGCCGATGTCGGGAATGGCGGCGGCGTCAGAGCCCGCGTAGGGGCTCGTGAGCGCAAAGCACGGCACTTCCTCGCCTTTGGCGAGACGCGGCAGGTAGTAGTTCTTTTGCGCTTCGGTACCGTAGTGCAGCAGCAGCTCTGCGGGCCCGAGCGAGTTCGGCACCATGACCGACACGGCCGCGGCAGAACAGCGCGACGCCAGCTTCATCACGACCTGAGAGTGCGCATAGGCGGAGAATTCGAGACCGCCGTAGCGCTTGGGAATGATCATTCCGAGAAAGCCGGCTTCCTTCGCGTATTGCCAGGCTTTGGGCGGCAGGTCTTGCCAGACCTGAGTGCTTTCCCAGTCGTTGGACAGGTCGCAAAGATGCTCGACCTCGTGCTCCATGAACGCTTGCTCCTCGGCACTTAGGGCCGGCGCGGGCATCGCCATGAATTTCTGCCAGTCGGGACGGCCGGAGAACAGATCGGCATCCCACCAGACGGTGCCGGCTTCAATGGCGTCTTTTTCCGTGGCCGACATCTCGGGCATGATCGCGCGGAATTTCGCGAGCGCGGGGGCGGTGACCCACGCGCGACGCAATGGGCCAATGCTCAGGATCACGGCGGGCAAAATCAGCACAATGGCGAGCGCGACGGTCGCGACCGTGCCGATCAGCCCCGTCACCGCGCCGGTACCCACCCATAGCACCGTGGCAATGAGCCACTGCCAGGCATGTGCGCGGTAGAAAAGCAGGGCAGACACGCCCACGACAAACGCAAGAATCCATACGGCCATCATTTTCTCCTCCCTTTCGGTTCAGCTTCACGGCAAGTGATGTGCGTCGTGCCCGGGGCGGCGTCGATGCCATGTCCGGCGGGCGGCTAGCGTGAGGCTGTCGTCTTCGTGTCATCTGCCGGCATGCCTGGCATCGTGTGCAGTGCAAGCCGGCGATGGCGTTATCGTTGGATCGTTCGGCGACACGTTGGTGCGCCGGGAATTCGGGTGATGCGTCGAATGGCGACTGCGACCGCGACCGCAACTTAAGAACAGCGTTGCCATTGCCGCAGCGCTCATGACGCGTGCTGCGGCGATCTCTCCGGGATGTCTGTCCGGCGTCTCGCGCGGGACTCGACTCAGGCGTTGGCGAACGCCGGATCGATGTCGCTCGACGCGGGCCCGTCCCGATCGTCGGGTGACGGCGCACCGACAGATGCCGCCTGATGCCCGTCCTCGCGCGGCGGTGTGATGTCGGCGTCTCTCGCGAGCGCGAAGACGGCCGCGAAGCTCGCCAGTTGTTCCTCGCCCGGCATTGGCGCCTTGAGCGCTGCGACCATGAGCGCGGTGAGTCGTGCGACGACTTGCAGGTCGCCCATCGGTTGTCCCTGCGCG
>Ga0181519_10002897_pt1 | contig 14292 bp, 10 predicted proteins | sample PEATcosm2014_Bin_26_FD_121102 | JGI IMG/M metagenome (GOLD analysis project Ga0181519, IMG submission 121102) | Peatland microbial communities from MTU Mesocosm Facility, Houghton, MI, USA - PEATcosm2014_Bin02_10_metaG | ecosystem: Environmental > Terrestrial > Soil > Wetlands > Peat | place...
CACGAACGCGGCGTCGATGGCTTCGTCCACCAGCGCCGCCAGCAGGCTCGCCGTGTTGCTCTGCTGCGGACGCAGTTGCACGTCGGGATATCGCGCGCGGAAGTCGCGAATCCACGCCGGAATGCGCGGCTCGAAATACGTGGCGCCCGCAAATCCGATACGAATATGCCCCGCTTCGCCGCGTGAGATCTGCTGCATGCGGCGCTTGACGCGATCCACACGCTCCAGAATCTGCCGGGCCTCCGGCAAAAACGCTTCGCCCAACTCCGTGAGCGCAACGTCGCGCGGCAAGCGCACGAACAACGGGCCACCCAATTCCGCTTCGAGTTGCCGGATCTGCAAGCTCAACGGCGGTTGCTGAATACCGACGCGCGCTGCGGCTCGCGTGAAATGACGCGCTTCGGCCACGGCAATGAAATATTGCAAATGCCGCAATTCCATGACGACTCCCCTGTCAGCCCGACCCCGCCGGGGTTCACACCGGCAATACATTAAATGTATGAAAACAACGTGTTCAATATATTGGAAATGTACTCGATGGGTCAATACACTTCGAGTCAAGCGCGGAGGGCCTCATCGTTGGCTGCTGCGCCCATAGATCAAGAGATTCGAATAAGAGAGACGAGGAGCCTCACGATGTATGAAGACCGCATCCGCCTGGCGTCGCTACGCGACCGGGTGATGAGCGCCGACGACGCAGCAAAGCTCGTTGGCGACGGCATGGTGGTCGGCATGAGCGGGTTCACCCGCGCCGGCGACGCCAAGGACATGCCAATTGCGCTGGCCAGGCGGGCGAAGGCCCACCCGATGAAGATCACGCTGATCACCGGGGCATCGCTGGGGCACGATTCCGACAAGACACTCACTGAAGCCGGCGTACTCGCCAAGCGTTTGCCGTTCCAGGTCGACACGACACTGCGCGGCGCGATCAATCGCGGCGACGTGATGTTCGTCGATCAGCATTTGTCGGAGACGGTGGAGTTCTTGCGCACCGGGCAATTCGGCAAACTCGACGTGGCGGTGATCGAAGCCGTCGCCATCACGGAAGACGGCGGGCTCGTGCCGAGTTCGTCGGTCGGCAACTCGGCGAGCTTCGCGATTCTTGCGGAAAAGGTCATCGTCGAGATCAACCTCGCGCAGCCTCTCGCCTTCGAGGGCATGCACGACATCTGGATTCCGGGCCAGCGTCCGCATCGCGCGCCGTTGCCCATCGTCGACGTGCGCGACCGTGTCGGCACGAACGTGGTGAAGATTGCGCCCGAGAAAATCGCGGCCGTCGTCATTACCGACACACCGGACAGCGCCTCCAATGCGTTGCCTGCCGATGCCGACACACAGCGTATCGCCGGCCACCTCATCGAATTCTTCCAGCACGAAGTCTCGCGTGGCCGCCTGCCGCGCACGCTGCCTGCGATTCAGTCGGGGATCGGCACCATCGCCAACGCGGTGCTCACGGGCTTCATCGACTCGCCGTTCGAAGACCTCACGATGTACTCGGAGGTCCTCCAGGACTCCACGTTCGAACTGATGGACGCGGGCAAGATGGTGTTTGCGTCGGGCTCGTCGATCACGGTGTCGCAAGCGGTGCAGGATCGCGTGTTCAAGCATCTCGAGCGCTATCGCGACAAGCTGGTGTTGCGCCCGCAAGAGGTCAGCAACCATCCGGAAGTCATTCGCAGGCTGGGGCTGATTGCGCTCAACACCGCGCTCGAAGCGGACATCTACGGCAACGTGAATTCGACGCACGTCGGCGGCACGCACATGATGAACGGCATCGGCGGATCGGGCGACTTTGCGCGCAACGCCCGTATGGCCATCTTCGCCACCAAGTCGATTGCCAAGGACGGCAAGATTTCGAGCATCGTTCCGATGGTGCCGCACGTCGACCACAACGAACACGATGTCGACATCATCGTGACGGAACAGGGTCTGGCCGATCTGCGCACACTCGCGCCGCGCGAGCGCGTGAGTCTGGTGATCGAGCACTGCGCCCACCCGAGCTACCGGGAAGTGCTGCGTGACTACTATCGCGATGCCCTGCGCTACGGCGGACACACACCGCACGCGCTGGAACGCGCGTTCGACATGCACGTCAACTTGCGCGAGCGGGGCTCGATGCTGGCAGGGAAATGATATTGGTGTGGATCGCCGCCCCCCCCCAGGGCGGGCGCACCGCACGCCGATTGACCGGCGTCGATCGCTACGGTCGATGCCGGGAAGAACATGGGACGCATGCGGTCCTATGGGCCGAACGCGGGTGAGAGCGTTGCGGCATTCGCGGCTCGCCGGCGTTGGCTGGCGAGCCGCTTTTTACCGCTTGCGAATACCGATCAGGCCGACAGCCGCTGTGCGCGATGCCCCTGATTCAACTCATATCCCTGATGCCCCTGGTGCCCCTGATTCGCGGTGCCTTCGAGCGTGAAGATCGACACCAGTTCGCGCAGGCCACCCGATTGAGCCGCCATCGACTGCGCCGCGGCCGAGGCTTGCTCCACCAGCGCAGCGTTCTGCTGCGTGACGGTATCCATCTGCATGACCGCCTGATTGACCTGCTCGATGCCGGTGCGCTGTTCGGTGGACGCCGCAGCGATTTCCGCCATCAGATCGGTCACGCGTTTGACGGCATGCACGACCTCGTCCATCGTGCTGCCCGCCTCGGCGACGAGCTTCGCCCCCTCGCTGACCTGACGCGTCGAGGCGTCGATCAAGTCCTTGATCTCCTTGGCGGCATTGGCGCTGCGCTGTGCCAGCGTGCGCACTTCTCCCGCGACAACAGCGAAGCCACGGCCTTGCTCACCGGCGCGCGCGGCTTCCACCGCCGCGTTGAGCGCAAGAATGTTGGTCTGGAAGGCAATGCCTTCGATCACGCTTGTGATGTCCGACACGCGGGCGGAGCCATCGGAGATTTCGCGCATCGTCTCGACCACCTGGCGCACCACCGCGCCGCCTCGCTGGGCGATCTGCGAAGCGTTCGACGCGAGCACATTGCCCTGCTCCGCATTGTCGGCGTTCTGTTTCACCGTGGTCGTCAGCTCTTCCATGCTCGCCGCCGTTTCTTCCAGCGACGCCGCCTGCTGTTCGGTGCGCGACGACAGATCGGTGTTGCCTGCGGCAATCTGTGCCGAGCCCGTGGCGATGCTCTCACTGGTGTTACGCACCTGACCCACGACCTGCGCCAGCTTGTCGTTCATGTCCCGCAGCGAACCGAGCAGTTGGGCGAGTTCATCCTTTCCGTGCACTTCGATACGCGAACTGAGATCCCCCCGCGCAACGGTCTGTGCGATGTCCACACACCGGCCGATCGGCACCGTGATCGAGCGGGTAATGACCAGTGCGATCACCAGATTCACGCCCAACGACAACAGGATCAGCACGATGGTGGCGATAAATGCGGTGTGGTAATCGTTGGAAGCCGTCTCGCTCGCGGCTTGTGAGCCTGCGCGGTTCACCTCGATGTGCTTGGCGAGCCTGTCGCTGAGTACCGAGAACAGCTTGACGGCATCGGTCATGACGAGCATGCGCGCCTGCTCTTTGGCCGCATCGTCGCCCTTTGCCAGCTCGGCCACGCGGTTGTCGACGGCGAGGTAGTTTGCCCATGCCTCGCGCACCGCGTCGTACGCAAGACGGTCTTCATTGGAGGCCACCAGGCTGTTGTAGCTATCGAGCGTCTTGTTCATCAGATCGATGGCCGCGAGTCGCTTGTTCTTCTCGTCCTCGCGCAAGCTATCGACCGTTGTGAGCAGCCCGGCGAGCGAGGCCCGGCGGGCCGCATTGGCAGCGACCTCTGCGGTGCCAAGTACCTGCACGCTGGGCAACCAGTTGTCGGCGAGATCGCGGGTCCCTCCGTAAATACGCGACGCCTCAAACAACCCCATGCCACCCACGATACACAGCAGGACCAGCGTGATCGCAAACCCGATGGTCAACCGCGCGCCGATTTTTAGACTACTCAAGAACTTCATGCCCCGCTCCCTATGCGATAAAACGACAACAATCGCATGCGATAACGGGAAACCATTCAAGAATCTTGAGCCAATTAACCCCGGTTTCTCACGCAATGGCTTTCAAATCATTTCGCAAATGAAAAAACAGCCCATTTGGCACACCAACGGCGAGGCTGGTTTCACAAAGCAAACCGGCATTTCTTGAAACACGGAAAAATATCCATGAAAATATATTCGTTCGTCTATTAATTCGGATATTTCAACGCTGAGAATCCGGAATTACTGCGTCTTTCGACGCGGTGTAATTTCCGGCAAAACCACCAAGGCCAGCGCTGCCAGCACAGCACGCTTGCTGGCAGCAGCAACGCACGCCGCAGGTATCGTCCGGCATTTCACCCAAAGCAACTGCTGCGACATCGCACGCCAAACATAATCGGCAAAGAATAACGTCTTTATTGAACAGATACCCCATCGCCTTTCCCGAACCTGCAACTTGCGATTTTCGATAACTCTGAAATCGGCGAGAAAGCGATAATCAATCTTCGCTTTTACACGCACAACAGTTGCGCGCAATTATTTTGGATAATTTAACAATTGTGGAAAATCGTAAATCACCGCAATGACATCCGCCTGAGTATTGTTGATTCGCAGCGCCGTATTTGCTGACGATATCGGGGAATTTTTTGGCGGGAATCGAAGGCGCGAATTCTGCGAGAAGCAACCCGCCGGATGTGCGCGCTCGTGTACGACAGCATCCGGCAGGCGGGCAACGGGGGGGACAGGGCAATAGAGCGATAGCCGGCGGCGATGGCGCCGGCTATCGCTCAGGAGGGATGTGAAGCGTTAGCGCGAGACGTCCGCTCAGGCGGCCAGTGCCGGTTCGTCGCGACGCGGATCGCGCGAGCCGTTGCTTTGCCTGCGAGCCACGGTCACGCCGTGACGGCCGTGTTCGCGCAGTTGGAACAGCGCGATCGTGTCGGCCAGATTGCGCGCCTGCTCGCTGAGCATCGCCGACGCCGCCGCCGACTCTTCGACGAGCGCCGCGTTCTGTTGTGTCGACTGATCCATTTCCGACACGCTACGGTCGATCTGGCTGATACCGGTGCTTTGCTCCGTCATGGCGCCATGGATCTCACCGATCAGACGGCGCACGCGCGCGATGCCGTCAACGATTTCGCCCATCGTATCGCCAGCGGCCTGCACACGTTGCGTGCCGCTCCTGACGTTCTGCACCGACGCCTCGATGAGCGTCTTGATCTCCTGTGCGGCGGCTGCGCTGCGTTGCGCCAACGTACGCACTTCCCCGGCGACCACCGCGAAGCCACGGCCCTGCTCGCCAGCCCGTGCGGCTTCCACCGCGGCGTTGAGCGCGAGAATGTTCGTCTGGAAGGCGATGCCATCGATCACGCTGATGATCTCGGTGATGCGCTCCGACGACTGCGCGATTTCGCTCATCGTGGTGACGGCACCGGTGACGACATCGCCACCCCGCGCTGCCGCTTCGCTGGCGTCGTTGGCCAGACGCGTGGCGTGCTCGGCGGCTTCGGCCGTCTGCTTGACGCTGGCCGTCAGTTCGGTGAGCGCCGCCGACGTCTCCTGCAACGTGCCTGCCGAGGCTTCGGTGCGCTGCGACAAGTCGCGATTGCCCATCTCGATCTCGCTCGTCGCCGACGTCATGCCATGCACACCGGCACGCACGTCGATCATGACCGCGCTGATCTTGTCCACGAAGGCGTTGAACGAGCGCGAAATCTGCGCGACCTCGTCGTGGCCGACGACATCGAGACGACGCGTCAGATCGCCGCCGCCCGACCCGATGGTATCCATCGCATCGCGCACTTGCGACAGGCGGCGGAAGGCTTTCGACGTGAAGAAGCTCGCGATGCCGATAGCGCACAGCGTCAGTACGATCAGCGTAATGATCGTGCCGCTCAGCACCTGCGACAGCCCCGCCGTCGCTTCGGCCTTGTCGAGCGCGACGACGAAAAGCCACTCGGTGCCCGGCACCGGCAGCACCTTGAGCAGCTTGGCATCGCCACCGAGCACGACCTCCGCCGGTTCTGCGGCACGCTCCATACCGACAAGCGCGTCGGGGGTAAGCGACGGGGCGAGATCGCTCGACTGCTTGAGCATGAGCTTCTCGTCCGGGTGGGCGATCACCAGACCGTCGCGCGAGACCACGAAGGCGAGGCTCGACGGCGTGGGGTGCACGGCCTTGACGACGTCCTGCACGGCGTCGAGCGGCACGGCGCCGCTCACGGCACCGAGCGTCTGCCCGTCGCGCAGAATCGGCGCGGCGAACGACACGTAAAGCTTGCCCGAAGCGATGTCGGCGTACGGCTTGACGACAGTGAGCTTGCCCGCCGCGGTCGCGCCCTTGTACCACGGACGTGCGGTCGGATCGTAGTCGGGCGGCGTGGGGCCGCTGGAGAAGTACGACTTGTCGCTCCAGCCGATGCTGGAGATCGGGAAACCGTTGGTCGCGCCAAGCAGCTTGGTGAGCGCAACGCCCTGCTCGCCCTTTTCGACAGCAGCGGCCGTGCCGACCACCGACTGGCCCTTGGCGGCCGCCCAACGCTCGACGGCGAGGGTGTTGCCGCGCGCAACGGCGTCGAGCGTGTTGGAAATGGTCGACATCATGCTGCTGCGCACGATCAGGTAGGTGGTAATGCCGGAGAGAATCAGCGCACCGACGACGGTGGCACACGCGATCAGAATGATGCGTGTTCTAAGCGAAGATACTGTCATGCTGTCTGGACTGGCGGGCCTGTGGCGAGTAGAAAACAAGAACCGGCGCCCCAGGCCACCGGATCCACGAGGTGGGAGGTTCCACCTCATGACTTACGGCCAGTGCGAGCGAAACTTTAGGTGTTAACCCGAGAGAAGCGCCGACACCTTTCAGCACAGGTGCAACCGCATCGTTATGGATAGCGAAACATCTGGGCTGCGAAGCGTGTGGAGAGAGCATCGGGCGCCCCATGATGAGCCGCCCGACAGGCTTCGACGTCAGTCGTTGGCTGCGGCTTCCGCCTCGGTCTGCTCGATGGCCTTGACGATGATGCGCAGCGTGGCGTCCAGATGGTCTTCCGTGTGGCGCCGGATAGCCGCCACATCGCGCGCCCGGTATTCGTCGAGCATCTTCTGATGCTCCTGATTACTCACGTCGACGTGCACGGGACGCATGTACAGCGACAGCGCGATGTAGGGCCCCGAGGCGTCGCGCAAGGTCTTGATCAGGTGGGCCAGACGCGAATTGTCCTGCGACGCCCACAGCGCCGCGTGGAATGCCTGATTCAGCTCGGTCCATTTGGCAACGTCCGACGTCACGAGCATCTCGGCGTGCAGCGCCTGTGCCTGCGCGATGTCTTCCTCGCGAAGGGTAGCCATCGCTTGCTCGACCATCATCGGTTCGAGCGTTTTGCGCAGACGGTACAACTCGTTGACGTCATCGATCGTGAGACCCCGCACCACGGCACCGCGGTGAACGTCGAAAAACACCAGCCCCTCGGAGACCAGCGTGCGCAGCGCTTCGCGCACGGGTGTCGTCGACATCTCGAGACGGCGCGCGAGATCGTCCTGCCGAAGCCGGTCGCCCGCCTTCAGGTTTCCTTGCAGAATCTCGGTACGCAGTGTCTCGATGGCATATTGATATGCCGTGAGCCGGCGACGGCCAGACGTGCCGGACACGCTGGCAGATGCGGAGGACGTGCTTTTCAAAGGGGTGCCGTGTGAAGATTATTGACGCGTGAGTTTACTCCAATTTGCGAGCGCCTCTCCCACCGAACCGGGCGCGGCACCCGAGGCCAGTAGCGCCGTCACCAGCAAGCGTGCCTTGAGCGGCGACAACCAGCCGCACAGATGCGCGCCGCGCCGGGCGAGATCGATCTCGGCCCCGACATAACCGTAAGTCTGCGACGCCGTCGACCCGCCTGCCGCACGACTCGCGATCACCACCGGGACTTGCGCAGCCAGCGGGCCGATCCGTTCGGCGAATCCGAACGAGACGTGGCCCGCGCCCTGCGCCGCAATCACTACGCCCTCATAACCGCCCTTGACCGCCATCTCGGCGAGTTCGCCGTCGTCCCCCAGCACCGCTGTGACCAGTGCGACCTTCGGCCAATCGCGCACGGGGCGCGCCAAGGGTTGCGGGCGAGTCGGCTTCGCGTGGAAAAACGTCGGACGCCCCTCGACAAGACGCGCCGCTACACCACCGTCAAGCGACACGAATGCCTGCACCGCCAGCGCATCGCCCTTGCTGACCCAGCGGGCGTAGTGCACGGTGTCGTTCATCACGACGAGCACCCCGCGCCCGGCGCTGTCGGGATGCACGGCCGTGCGCACCGCCGCCAGAAGATTCGCGGGACCGTCCGCCCCGGCAGCCTGAGGGGCGCGCATTGCACCGGTGATGATTAGCGGCGCGGGCAATTTCCAGAACAGATCCAGCAGGAAGGCCGTTTCCTCCAGCGAATCGGTGCCCTGCGTGAGCACGACGCCGCTCGCGCCGTCAGCGATCTGCTGCTCGGCCCAGGTGAGCGCGTCCATCAGGTCGCCGTACCCCAGCGAAGCACTCGGGAGTTGACGAAGCGATGCCGTCTTGAGGGTCGCGACGTCGGACAGGCCGGGCACGGAGCGGGTCAACTGCGCGGCGTCGAGCGTAGGAACGACGCCGCCGGCAGCGTCTGACGGGGTCATGCTGATCGTGCCACCAAGCGAGGCGACAGCGACCACGGGAAGCGAGTTGTGGGACATGGCGGACAGGTTTTTGATTTCAGTTGATATGCATTGTGCATTATATATAATCGACAATCGTTTGCGAAGGGCATCGGGTGCTTCGCGGAGACATCAACACTTAGGAGACGTCATGCAACCAACCACTGTGGGCCATCCGGGCGCCGGGGCGACGCGATACCGGTTCGCGGTATTTGCGCTGATCGTGGTGATCGCCCTCGTGAACTACATCGACCGCGGGGCAATTTCGTACTCGGCGGCGCAGATCACGTCGGAATACGGTTTCGACCGGGCGGGCTGGGGCGCGGTCCTTGGCTACTTCGGCTATGGCTATATGTTCGGCGCACTGTTCGGTGGCGCACTGGCCGACCGTGTCGGGGCCAAGACGGTGTGGGTGATTGCGGGCATCGCCTGGTCGGTGTTTGCCATTGCCATGATCTGGGCGGGCGACCTCGGGATCGCCGTGCTCGGTGGCTCGGCGCTGACCGGCTTCGCGACGATCCGGGTGTTGTTCGGCTTTGCCGAAGGACCGGCCTACTCCATCATCAACAAGACGATGGCCGCGTGGGCATCGCCGTCGGAGCGCGGCTTCGCGGTGTCCATCGGACTGCTGAGCACGCCGCTCGGCGCGCTGCTCACGGCACCGGTCGCCGTAGGTCTGCTGCTGCTCACCGATAGCTGGCGCACGATGTACATCGTGCTCGGCGTGGCGGGCTTCGTGTTGATTGCCCTGTTCGCGCGGGTCTACACAAACCGCCCGGAGGACAATCCGCGCGTGAACGCGGCCGAGGTGGCGCTGATTCAGGCGGGACGTCCGGCGCAGAATCCGTCGGCGGCCACCGCCGCAAGCGATATGCCGTGGTGGAGCTTCTTCAAGAGCAAGACACTGGTGTTCAACTCGATCGGCTACTTCGCATTCATCTATGTGAACTTCATGCTGCTGACATGGACACCGAAATATCTCGCCGACGAGTTCCATTTCACGCTGTCGTCGCTTTGGTACATCGGCATGATTCCGTGGACGGGCGCCTGCGTGACGGTGCTGCTCGGCGGACGCATTTCCGACTGGCTGTATCGCAAGACGGGCAAGCTGGTCATTGCGCGTAGCTGGTTCGCAGCGGCTGCGCTGACTTGCACGACGCTGTGCTTCCTGCTGGTCTCGCAGGCACAGAGCGTGTGGGCCGTCATTGCGCTGATGACGCTGGGCAATGCGCTCAACGCCCTGCCGAACTCGGTGTACTGGGCCGTGGTGATCGACACGGCACCGACGCGCGTGGGCACGTTCAGCGGTCTGATGCACTTCATTGCGAACATCGCAGCGGTGCTTGCACCGACGCTCGCCGGCATCTTGTCGGCCAGGTACGGCTACTCGTCGATGTTCGTCGCTACGGCCGTGGCAACGGCAGTGGGCGTGTTCGCCATGTTGCAGGTCCGCCCGGGCGTTGGGCCGAATGCGGGACGGCGCGATGCGAAAACGGCATCGGCTTGATTACGCGTCTGTATTGAACGACTGCGCGCTTGCCATCAACCAGTCGAAGACCTCGGTCACCACCGGCGAGCGCGGCTCGCCGGCGACCCGCGACACCCACCACGTGGGGCCTTCGATGCGCGGATAGTCCGGGAGGATATGCAAGCGTCCTAGCGTCAGGCTTTCGTCAGCGACCAGGCGAGACAGGCAAGCAATACCGCGACCGCGCAGGGCGGCATCGAGCAGGAGGCGTTCGTCGTCATAGATGGCATGTTTGCGAAACGGCGCCAGTTGATTGCGAAAGAGCGCGGCCGTATCGTCGCGCGTGAAGCTCTCCTCGAGGCAGATCAGTGAAGCAAGCTCGGCATGCCGTGCAGGCGCGACGTCAGCCAGACGTGCGGCCAATGCCTCATTCGCGACGATCACCCACTCGTCCTTCAGGAAAGGCATCTCCGTGAGTCCGGCTTGCTGAAGCGGCCGGTCGCCGATGGCGATGTCGATGTCGGTCTCGTCGATGAACCGCGCCGACGTGTCGGTCGACAGCATCGGGCAAAGCGCCGGATGGTGCGTCAGCAGTTGATCGATACGGGGACTCAGCCAGCCGTGCAGCAAAGCTGCCGGCCCTGCAATGACGACAAGCCCCGGGTCGAGATACGTTGCAATGCGGCCCAGTCCGCTGCGCAACGTCCCCACGGAGCGCTGGACGCAACGCTGGAGCACCTCGCCGGCCACCGTCAACTCGACGCCACGCCCCACTCGCCGGAACAGCGGCTGGCCCACTTCCTCCTCCAATTGCTGTACCTGATGGCTGATCGCCGATTGGCTGACGTGCAACTCATCGGCCGCGCGCGAGAAGTTGCCATGGCGGGCGGCGGCCTCAAAGCCCATGAGCAACTTGAGCGACGGAATTCGCTGGCGGGTCATGGTGATTCCCGAAGATATGAGAGAAATTGGTCAATAGTAGCAATAAATCTCGTTTTTCTTTATCGGTCATGCGCCTCAAACTGCGTGAACTGCCAGACGCGCCAACGCACAAGCGATCACTCGATGACGGCGTCGTGCGGCAATCATCAAGAGAATGGGGCAATGCAAACAAGACGTGGTTTTCTGAAAAGGGGTTTGGCTGCATCGGGGGCGACGTTTTTCGCAGGTGCGGCGAGCGGTAGCTTGGCCGGGAATGCGAATGCGTTGACCTTGGGCGGCTCGAGCGCCAAGGCGCCCGAATGGATCATGCCGGATGAGGGCGAGCGTCACGCGGCGACCTGGATGGCGTTCGGTCCGAGTGAAGAGATCTGGGGCCGTCGCCTGCAACGCGCGACGCGCGAGGGTGTGGCCGTCATTGCGAAGGCCATCGGTAGCTTCGAGCCCGTCAACATGCTCGTGCGAGAGGCGGACTACGACGTCGCCCGGCGCATGTGCGGCGACTCGGTCAACCTGATCGTGCAGCCCATCGACGATCTTTGGATACGGGATACGGGCCCTGTGTTTGTCCGCACTCGTAGCGGCGAAAAGGCGGGCGTCAACTTCAACTTCAACGGCTGGGGCGGAAAACAGGCTCACGCCGACGACGCGAAGGTGGCCGACTTCGTCACGCAAAAGGCAGGGGAACGCGTGCTCAGGACGTCGCTCGTGCTCGAAGGCGGCGGCATCGAGGTAGACGGTGAAGGCACCGCCATCATCACGCAGAGTTGCGTGCTCAACCGGAATCGCAATCCAGGCGTGAGCAAAGCGGCCTGTGAGACGGAGTTGAAGCGGCTTCTCGGGGTGCGCAAGGTCGTCTGGTTGCCGGGGATCGCCGGCAAGGACATCACGGACGGACACACCGATTTCTACGCGCGGTTTGCGCAGCCCGGCGTGGTGGTCGCTCATTTGGACAACGACACATCGTCGCACGATCATGCCGTGACGGTGCGTCATCTCGACATTCTGCGACGGGCGACGGACGCCGCTGGCCGCAAGCTGCAAGTGGTCGTCCTGCCCGGTCCGAATCATGTGCGAAGCGCCTACGCGTCGGATGCGTTTGCCGCCGGGTATATCAATTTCTACGTGTGCAACGGCGCCGTCATCGCGCCGCAATTCGGCGACACGCAGACCGACAGGAGTACGCGAGACAAGCTACGCGACCTGTTCCCCAAACGAGAGATCGTGCAACTCAACATCGATGGGATCGCAGGCGGTGGCGGCGGCATTCATTGCACCACCCAGCAGCAACCCGTTTGATGCCGGGGGGGTACGGAAATTTCAGGTCAGGATGGCCTGACCTGTCCGCGTTGCCTCGCGGCGATTCACCGCTTCGATGACCGTCGTCCCTTGCCTACGCATTTCTGGAATACGCGATATTCGGCGTGTGCCTTGCTTTGCTGGACGCGCCTCGAGCCAATGTTTAACTAATTTCGCAACAGCTTGTTAGCCCTTGTCGAAGCGCAGTTTGAACAGCCGCTTACCAACGAAAAAGATCAGGGCGAGTTCGAGGATCAGAAGGGCACCATACTTGAGTGCGTCAGCGATGCCGCCCTTGCGAAGCTTGGCCGTATCCACTTCGACGCCTCGCTGAAAGCCAGCCTTCATCGGCTCGTAAACCGTCTTGAAGTTCTCGTAATTCTCAATGTGACAACCGGTCGGCGTCGGGGTCAGCACCACCTTGCCGCTGAACTTCGGCATGGTGTAGGTCTGGCCAATGTACAAGTTGTTGAATTGGTCCTTCTGGCAGGCGAAATGCAGGTAATCTTGCAACTGGCCGGGCTTAACGTACGGAATGTACTTCACCATATCAGCACTCGACGGTTGGGCACAGTCGTGCGCGCAGCGATTCGCAAGTTGCTCGACGATGGCCGGGTTCGCAATGAATGTCTTGGCCTTGTCGACGAAAAGCGATCTCGCAAACTCAGGCGTCACGCCATTGGTGATGGGCGCTTCCGGTGCATTGATGAACTCCGGCGGGAAATCCAGATAGCCGGGCGCGGCCTGATATGACTGCCCTGAGCGAACGGCGCCGACTACGAACGCGTGGTACGTCTTATAGACCGTGTAGGCAAACAGGCAAACTATCCCCGCGAGAATGACTATCTTGAGGCCGAGAATGGCATTTGCGCCATCCGAAAAGTCATCACCGCCTGCGGAGCCAACCGAAGTGGGCTGCCGATTGAAACCGTCAAAGAAGACTTTCGAGGTGGCGGAATCGACGGTATCGCTGTAGTTGACGCCGGCACGCACCTGTTGAGCTTCAGTCCCGACCCCAAGATCGGGATTAGTGAAGGCCCCATTGCTGCTTCTCGAATGACCGTCGCTATCTCTCACCGCAATCCCCTATTCAATGCGCTTAACATATTCAATTTGCGCACTATAGACGCGATAGAGCGTCATGGTATCCCAACGATTCGACGTGCAATAAGTCAGGCTATCCGGCACCCGGGCCATCTCGTCCTCTGTGCGTCGCGCCCAGTGCTCCGCGTACTTTTTCAGTCGGAACGTCTTCGCGTTGGTCGGAAAACCAGCCTTCCGAATGACGGCTATCCACGTGCCAGACGCGTTCTTGACGATCGTTGCCATGGATACTCGGACGTGTGCTCGGATCTCCTCACCGTAATGAAGAGGCAATTTAGCCCTGTGCCGTACCGCCGCCAGCGCTCGCGCGACATCGAAAAACGCACATTTTCAGAGCCCCTCACACAAATCATTGACGAAAACGCAAAAAGCCCCTGACGTCACCGTCAGGGGCTTTCTTACTTCTTTGGTAGGCCGTGCTGGGTTCGAACCAGCGACCAAGGGATTATGAGTTTGCAGCTAACTGTGGATGCCCAGGAAAATCAAGGGAAGACGACCGTAAGCAGAAACATCAAAAAGTATTTACGTGACAATAGGTTAGCGTAATTTTGAGGAGGACGACGAACGTTATGGGTGTACCGGGGGTGTACTGAAATTTCTTTGTGGGATGGTCGACAGAGAGGACACTGCCACTGTTGCCCATTCCGGCCAGGCCCCCACCTCTTCTGCGCCGGCTTCGCATCAACCGACAACGGCCGTTTGCGCCCCTGTGTAGTGGTCTAATCCCTCCGGACACGCATTTAGGCGAGAATGCTCGCCATGAAGAGGTGTCTGATGACCAAACAACGTCGATCGTTTTCCCCTGAGTTCAAACGCAACGCTGCGGCA
>Ga0181519_10002898_pt1 | contig 14292 bp, 13 predicted proteins | sample PEATcosm2014_Bin_26_FD_121102 | JGI IMG/M metagenome (GOLD analysis project Ga0181519, IMG submission 121102) | Peatland microbial communities from MTU Mesocosm Facility, Houghton, MI, USA - PEATcosm2014_Bin02_10_metaG | ecosystem: Environmental > Terrestrial > Soil > Wetlands > Peat | place...
CCGGGTTGATCATTACCAGCATCAACATCGTTGGCGGCCTGACCATCGGCCTCTTGCGCCATGGCATGAGTTTTAATGACGCCGCGAACACGTTTACCACGCTGACGATCGGCGATGGGCTGGTTACGCAAATTCCGGCATTGCTGGTCTCCACCGCGGCCGGCATTGTGGTGACAAAAGGCGGCTTCGAGGGGCGCGCCGATACCGCGCTGGTGGCGCAACTCGGTGGCGGCCACAAGCCGCTGGCGTTGGCGGGCGCCGCGGCCGCGGTGCTGGCGACCATGCCGGGGCTGCCCGCCCTGCCCTTCCTGGCGCTCGCGGGCCTCGCCGGCAGCGCTGCCTGGTGGCGCATGAACCACCCGGCAAGGCCGGCCGATACCGAAACTATCATCGCCCCCGCCTCGTCCGCCACGGCGGCCGAGGTGCCGATCGCGGACGCCATGCGTATCGACATGATCCGCGTGGAGCTCGGTTACGCGCTGCTGCCGCTGGCCGCCGGCGACCAGCCGAAACTCACGGAACAGATCCGCGCGCTGCGTCGGGCGATCGTCAGCGAAATGGGTTTTGTGTTGCCGCCGGTGCGCATTCAAGACAATCTGCAACTCGGCGCCGAGCAATATGTTGTAAAAATCAAGGAAATCGAGGCCGGGCGCGGCGAGCTGCGGGCGCTGATGCTGCTCGCTATGAACCCGATGGGCGGCATTCCCGATCTGCCCGGCGAACGCACCACGGAACCCGCATTCGGTTTGCCGGCGATCTGGATCGATCCCGGTCAGCGCGAGGCGGCTCTGGTGCGCAATTGCACCGTTGTCGATCCGCCCAGCGTGCTGGCAACGCACCTGACCGAACTGGTGCGCGACATGATGCCGGAACTATTGTCGTATGCCGAAACGCAGAAGTTGCTCGACGATCTACCGCGCGAACAACAGAAGCTTGTTTCGGATCTGGTGCCGGCGGTGATTTCGATCGGCGGGGTGCAGCGCGTTTTGCAGGCGCTGCTGGCGGAGCGGGTTTCCATCCGCGATCTGCCGACCATCCTGGAGGGCATTCACGAAGCCTGCGCCGGCCAGGCGCGCGGGATTGCCGGCATCGTTGCCATCGTGCGCACCCGGCTGGCGCGCCAGCTGTGCGACAGCCACGTCGGCGCCGACGGCGTGCTGCCGCTGGTGGCGCTCAGCCCGGAATGGGAGGCGGCCTTTGCCGAATCGCTCGTGGGTCCGCCGGACGACCGCCAACTCGCCATGGCGCCGAGCAAACTCGGCGATTTCATGCGCCGCTTCCGCGAGACTTTCGACGCGACCGCGGCAAGCTCACCGGTACTGCTAACGAGCCCTGCGATTCGCGCGACGGTGCGCACGGTGGTGGAACGCATTCGACCTTCGACGCCCGTAATGGCGCAATCGGAAATCTCCGCTCGGGCTCGGATACGAACAGTCGGGACGATTTAAGGAAGGCCAGGGCTCTGCCCTGGACCCGCTGGGGCGGTAGGCCCCAGACCCCATTTCATAAGAAAGGTAAACACATCGGTCAGGGGTTCAGGCTGCAAATAGTCCAATGCAGCCAATGAGAATCAGGCTGAATGCCCACACAAAATCGAAATTGAACCAGTATCGGGTCAAAAATTTCAGGCCAAGCCATTCGTACACCATCACCGCGATCACGCCGCCGGCCGTCACCATCGCCAATACATGCACCACCGATACGAGTAGCGCCATTGTCAAACCCTGCGCCATCAGTGAGGACGCTGCCTGATGGGCGGCATTGGCTTGTTCGCTGGAGCATAGACCAAAATAGATCGGCAACAGCATCAAGCCCGCTCCGTGGGCGGTTGCGATCGCGAACGACCACAGAGCGAGTTGGGTAGGCTTGATGCGGGCAAGCGAGCGGGGATGCCGCCGGTTGATCAGGCGGAAAATGCCGAACGCAATGACGAGACCGCTGCCGCATGCGCGGATTTCATGCTGCCAGGCCAGCAAGGCGCTCGCGAGCGCAAACGGCAGGAGGATGATGAGCATGGCCACGACGTGCCCGGTCGCCAATGGCACGAGCGCGACCAGAAGATCCTTGCGGCGTCTGCCCATCATGCCGGCGGCCACTGCCAGCGGCCACCCCATCCCGGGATTGACGCCGTGATAGAGGCCGCTGACGACCACGGCCAGCCAAAGGCCGGCAACGGTCCCCTGCACGCCGAGCGAAATCAGACCGATGGATAGCAGAACGAGTCGGTCGAACAGTCGCCGCCTTCGAGCCGGATCTGGTGCGACCGGTATCCGTGCGGAAACTCGACCCAGAATGCGCGGTCGAGCGTCAGGCCGCCATTCGATCCGACGTCGGCCTTGACCATCGCGCCAGGCACACCGTCGGGATAGAACTGGTTGTCCCAGGTTGAATACAGCGAGTTTGTCCAGTAGACGCGCTTTCCATCCCGGCTGATTTCGACCATTTGCGGCCCGCCGCCGAACGCGCGGCCATTGGGGTGGGTGGTCCGTCGCGCGATGCCGCCGACATGGACCGATCCAGCAAGCGTTGGGTGGCGCGGATCGCTGACATCATATTGGCGCATTTCGCCGGTGCCCCAGCAGGCGACGTAGAGAAATCGGTCGTCGAGCGAGAGATCGATATCGCTGATCAGCGGGGGTACCGCGCCGAATCCTTGCAGAATCGGCGGAAGTTGGTGCTGCTCGGCCGGTTCGGGGGGAATGACCGCGGTTTTCTCGCAATGGAAGCGGCCGCCCTCACGCCACCAGGTCCAGATCGAGCCCTCCAGGTTCGTGGTATCGACGACAACGCCAACGAAGCCGTATTCCTTGATCGGGTCGTGCGCTGGGCGAACCTCGAGCGGCATCTGATGGTTCGCGCCGAGGTCGATTGTTTGCACGTTGCGGCGCGCCCGCAGGTCCCAGAAGTGCAGTCTGTGGCCGTATTTGTTGCCGAGCAGGTCCTCGGCGACGATGCCGTTCTCGAACTGCGGCGGCAGGCCCCATTCGCTGGACACCATGTAGTCGCGCGGCAGGTTCCACCAGAAGTCGTAATGTTTTTCCTGCGTGCCGCGGTCGATTTCCCAGCGGCCGATGACGTCGAACGTTTCGCAATCCATGATGAAGATGCCGGCTGGGCCGTCGGTTCCGTCGGGGCCAGCGCCGCCGAGGGTGGAAATGTAGATGCCTTCCGGCCCGCAGTGCACGGTGTGCGGGCGGGAGTAGCCGGTTTTGTGGAAAACCTCTTCGGGCTCGATGATCTTGTGGATTTTTGCTTGTGTGGGGTGCGGTTTGGTGTCGATCACGTAGATACGCGATGAACGGATACCGGGGATGATCAGGTAGCGGCGTTCCAGGAAGGCGTGGCCGGACAAGGGCGACAGCGCGGAGGAGCAGGCGTTCCAGCCGAAATGGTGGAATTCGTCGCCCTTGTGCGGCATCGTTACGGTATGCACAATCTTGCCGTAGCTGGATGAGTTCGGATCGACGTCGACGACGCCCAGGCCGTCGGGCTGTGAGAAATCGGGGCTTAGCATGAGCGTGTATGCATAGGCCTCGGGGGCAGCCTCCATCGCCAGCTTTGGTGTGGCGTGGAAGGTCGGATCAATTTTTGCGATCATTTCCCATCTCCCTCTGGCGGCAAGTTTCGCCAGTTCCTGGCCTCCGTCAACGGCCTCGCCAGCTTATAATTCTCTAAAGGAAATGGGGTCTGGGGCCTCCGGCCCCTGCGGGTCCAGGGCAGAGCCCTGGCCTTCCTTCGTCCTATTTCACGGCCCATCAACTCCATCCGCGCTACGTCTACGGGATGCGCCTGAAAATCTATCGTGGCCCGACGCTGGCCGACGTCATGGCGCAGGCGCGCAATGAGCTCGGGTCCGAGGCGCTGATCCTTTCGACGCGGCGCACGGCGGCCGGCATGGAGCTGACCGCGGCGCTCGATCAGACGGAGGACGAGCCGACTCCGCTGCCGCCGCCGCCTTCCAAGCCGCCGCCGGAAGACAATCCGCTGGCCTGGCATGGCATTCCGGAGCCGATCGCGCGGCGCCTCGCGGCCGGCAAGCTGGAGCACACGCTGCCCACTGTGCTGCGATTTGGGGTGTTGCCGCTCGGCACCGACATGCCGCCGCTGCTGCTGACCGGGCCGCCGGGGGCCGGAAAAACGCTAACGATCGCGCGGCTGGCGACGCGCCTGGTGCTGGCGGGCACCCAGCCGCTGGTGATTACCGCGGACGGAAGGCGCGCCGGCGCGCCAGAGGAACTCGCTGCCTATACGCGGCTGCTCGGGCTGAGCCTGATTGTCGCGGATCAGCCGGCGACCTTGATGCGTGCCTTGCGGCACCGCAGCCCGGGCACGCCGGTGCTGATCGATACGTCCGGGGTGAACCCGTTCGAGGGCGACCCGATGGACGTGATCCAGGCGCTGACCACGGCCGCGGCCGCGACGCCGGTGCTGGTGTTGCCGGCCGGCCAGGACCCGCTGGAGGCCGCCGAGCAGGCGGCCGCGTTCGCCGAGACGGGCGTGCGGCATTTCATCCCGACGCGGCTGGACATTGCGCGCCGCCTCGGCAGTGTGGTCGCGGCCGCTTCCGAAGGTGGGTTCGTGCTGACCGAAGCTGGCACCGGCCCGGGCGCCAATGACGGTCTTACCGCGCTGACCCCCGCGGCGCTGGCCGCGCGGCTCGCGCAGCATGGCGCGCAACCGGCGCCCCCGCATCAAGCAAACCAACCCGCACAGGTACCCCATGGCCGCCTTGCCCGCGCTTGACCTGACGCCGGCCGTCCGGCCGCATTTGACCGCGATCGCGTCCGGCAAGGGCGGCGTGGGCAAGACCTGGCTTGCCGTCACGCTGGCCCATGCGCTGGCCGCGGAAGGCCATCGCGTGCTGTTGTTCGATGGCGATCTCGGGCTCGCGAACGTCGATATTCAGCTCGGATTTACACCCGCCCATGACCTTGGCGCGGTGCTGGCGGGGCGGGTTTCGCTCGCGGACGCCGCCATGCCGATCGAAGGGGCGGGGTTTGCCGTGCTGCCCGGCCGGTCGGGCTCTGGGACGCTCGCGGAACTGCCCTCCGGGGCGCTGGCGACCGTGCTCGGCGAGCTGGCCGCGCTGCCGTACGACCATGTGCTGCTCGATCTCGGTGCTGGCGTGGATGCCGCCAACCGCCGCATGGCCGCGGGCGCGGATACGCTGCTGGTGCTGGTCACCGACGAGCCGACGTCGCTGACCGACGCCTACGCCGTGATCAAGCTGCACGAAGCCGACGCGCCGCGGGCCGACGTGCGGATCGTGGTGAACCTGGCGACGGGGCCGACGGCCGGCCAGCGCACCTACACCACGCTGGCCCGCGCCTGCGCTCGGTTCCTCGGGCGCACGCCGAAGCTGGCCGGCATCGTCCGCCGCGACCCGCACGTGACCGACGCTATCCGGCACCAAATCCCGCTGCTTACCCGCCACCCAAACAGCCAGGCGGCCGCCGACGTGCGGCAGATCGCGGTTGGCTTAGGAAGGGAAGAACGCCAAGGGGCTCTGCCCCCTGTCCCCTAACCAAAGAAATGGGGTCTGGGGCCTACGGCCCCAGCGGGGTCCAGGGGCAGAGCCCCTGGCCTTCTACCCCTTCCCCAAGCTAACTGCGCCGGTGCCCGAGGTTGCCCCCCGCCCAAAACTGGTTCGCGATGGCCGCGACATGCGGATCGATTTCTTCCGCGGGCTGGCGCTGTGGTGGATTTTCACCGACCATATCCCCGCGGACTGGCTCGGCAATTTCTCCATCCGCAATTTCGCGCTGTGCGACGCCACCGAGGTGTTCGTATTGCTCGCGGGATATGCGGGCGGGCTTGCGTATGGCTCTACGATGCGGGCGCAGGGCTGGCTGTATGCGGCGGCCGATGTGGTGCGCCGTGCCTGGACGCTGTACATCGCGCACATTTTTCTGTTCGTGGTGTTCGCGGCCCAGGTCGGCTATTCCGCGACCGCGCTCGACCGCAACGATTACCTGGACGAAATCCATCTGGACGTGATGGGTGCGGCGCCGTACCAGGCGCTGCTGGAGGCACTGACCCTGCACTTCCAGCCGGCCTATCTGAATATTTTGCCGCTCTACATCGTGGTGCTGCTGATGTTCGCGCTGGCCATGCCGCTGCTGCGCTGGCCGCCGGTGTTGGCGGTATTGTCGCTCGGCCTGTATCTCGCGGCGCGGATTTGGGACCTCAACCTGCCGAGCTGGACCGGCGGCGGCTGGTTCTTCAACCCGTTCACCTGGCAATTGCTGTTCATGATGGGGGCGATCCTTTCGTTCGCGCCGGGCGGGTTGCCGCGGCGGCCGCGCGCGCTCGATGTAGTGAGCGTGATCGTGATCCTGTTCGGATTGCTCATGCAATGGGTGGTCTGGGTGCACCCGGGGGTGGTCAGCCGCCTGCCGGAGCGCGTGGTGAGCATTTTGATGGCGGTGGACAAGGGCGGGCTGCATCCATTCCGGCTGATTTCGATCCTGGCGCTGACCTGGCTCACGGCGCGGCTGGTGCCGGCTTCCGCGCGCTGGCTGCGCTCGCGGGTGGCGGAACCTTTTGTGCTGGCGGGGCAGCATTCGTTGCCGGTATTCTGTGCCGGCATATTCCTGGCGTTTCTCGGCCGGCTGGCCACGGAGGCGAATGACGGGGTGATGGTGCAGATCGGCGTGAACCTGGCGGGCGCGGTGTCGCTGACGTGCATCGCGGCGATTGCCGCCTGGTACGGCAACAAGGGCCGCGCCCGGCGCGGCGGCGCGGGCCCGCTGGAGAGCGGCGTATGATCGGGCGCGTGCTGGTGGCCCTGGCCCTGGCGGGCGCGCCGGCCGCTGCCTCGCGGGCCGCTTCACCCCCCTGCCCCGCGCCCGCGGATCTCGATACCGACGGACTTTCGCTGCCGCATTTGGCCGCGCTGCTAAAGCCCGGGGCGGCACTGAACGTGCTTGCGATCGGGGCGGGACCGGCACCACTCGCTGCGGCCCCCCCGGGCGGGACGGCGACCGCGCCGGCCGCGGGCAAGCCGGGCGCGAAGCCTGGGGCGGCGGCGCCGGCGCCCGGGCCGGTCGCACCAGCCGGCCTGCCGTGGCAAATGGCGCGCGCGCTGGAGGCGTCGGTGCACGGGCTGCATGTCGCGGTGACCGAAGTTGGCGATCGCGGCATGACCGCGGAGGCCATGCTCGGCGCGCTGCGCGGAGCGCTGGCGAAGAAGCAGTACCGGATGGTGCTTTGGCTGACCGGCACGGTGGACGCGGTCAATTCCGTGCCGCCCGACGATTTTTACGAGGCGCTGGCCGACGGGGCGGCGGCGGCGGCCAACGCGGGGGCGGATCTGGTGCTGATCGACCCGCAATATAGCCGGTTCCTGGAGGCCAACGCGAACCTGGAGCCGTATGCGACCGCGCTGCGGGTGGTAGGCGCGCTGCCGGGCGTGGCGCTGTTCCACCGCTTTGACATCATGAAGGACTGGGCCGAGGCGGGCGCCATTGATCTGGAACGCACGCCTAAAGCGGACCGGCCGGCCGCGGCGGCACGGTTGCACGCTTGCCTGGGGCGGGAGCTGGCGCGGATGCTGGTGCTTAGCGTCGGGCAGTAGAAAGTAAGGAAGGCCAGGGCTCTGCCCTTGACCCGCTGGGGCCGGAGGCCCCAGACCCCATCTTATAAGACTCGCTGGTGGGAACCGCGAAGCCAAGCGGCAACTTCAGGCTATGGTGTTCTAGCTACGGTTGCGCAACTATCTCGCTCTACAAGCGTATGCTACAAATTTACGTGAAGACGTCTAGATAATGCTATAAATCATAATGTTTTGGGTTATCTCGCCGGAGCGCACAGCCGTGCGCGCAGCCGGATCGCCAAGCCGCCGTTCAAGCGAACCTTGGTGCGATTCCTGTCACATCGATTGGGGGTATGTTGCATGATTCACTCTAACAACGTCAGCGCCGCCCTGATCGGCGACCGCCGCGCCGTCACAGCACTCGAGTACGGTATCATTGCCGGTGTGTTGGGTCTGGTGCTGATCCTGATCTTCCAGAACTTCGGCACTACGCTCAGCACTCTGATGAGCACCATTGGCAAGAGCATCTAGACTTCAGCGGCAAGCTCTAATCGGGCGATCAGGGTTGGGCCCCCGTTGCAACAGCGGCAGGGAAGTTTCCCGTTGCGCGCAGCGCCAACCTGCGACTGAGCGCGATTGAAGGAACCTCGATCAAGTACCAGACGACCCAGGCGACGGCCAAGCCGGCAGGCCGGCTGGCGCGCCCCAGCCGTCCAAACACCATCGTCAAGGCCCTTATGACGATCCAGTGCGACACATAAAGGCTGTAGCTGACGCGGCCGAGCCATTGGGCCGGCCGAGTCTCCAGAACCTCGGAGCGCAAGGCGGAGCGGGACAAGCCCGCCCCGGTCAGAAAGAAGCCACACCCATTGAAATGCCAATCGACCTGGGAGAGTGCCGCGCAGACCGGCAAGATCAGCAGCGCTCGCCAGCGGCTGCCCCCGAACCAGGCGATCGCCGGCATGAACAACATCGCGGCGGCTTCGATGGACATCGACCATTCCGGCGGGTCGGGAACCGACATCAGGTCAGCGGGAAAATGTGGTACGCAACTCAACCAAAGCAGCTGCGTCCCGCCCGGCGTTTGTCGCAGCATCATGCAGCCGGCGAGCATGCCAGCGGCATAGGCCGGCCACAGCCTAACCGCGCGGCGTACGAGGAAGCCACCATAGCGGCCGTCATAGGCGCGAGTCAGGATGCGCCCCGACAAGACGAAGAAGCTTGCGACCGGTGCTACAGCGTGCAACGTGAAGTGGTCGGCGCGATACAGGCCGTCGGCATGGCACGCGACAACAAACAAGGCTAGCAGGCCGCGCAGCCCATCCAGCGCTGTGATCCGCGCGCCCAACCCGGTCGTCTTATTCATAATACGTTTTCTGTCGCATAATACCAACCCGTGTAGAGATTAACACATCGAGAAAGGCCAGGGCTCTGCCCTGGACCCGCTGGGGCCGGAGGCCCCAGACCCCCATTCATAAGGAATCGTTTGGAGAACGGCGAAGCCAAAAACCTATTCCAGTTAAAGGCTTCGCCCAGTAAGCAAAGAAAAGCCGCGCAGCGCTAATAGGGGTCTGGGGCCGTCGTGCGCAGCACGCCAAGGCGTGACGGCCCCAGCGGGTCCAGGGCAGAGCCCTGGCCTTCCTGGGAGAGTCGATCACTGCGTGGGTTGGTATGAATGCTTTTTTAATGAAGCACGTCCCCGCGATCGTTGCAGGAAGTTTGATGGGCTCGGGCTGGCACAAGGCCGGAACTGGCGCACCGACGGCCGAACTACGGCTGGTCCACCTCGTAGAGATCTGCGATCTCGGAATGAGCCAGGCGATGCAGGAATGCCGGTAGCGGGATATCATGCCGGCCGTAGCACTCGACCAATACAAACGAAAACTTTCTCGGCCAGCCAAGCCAGTATTGCTGCCCGCCATACCCGTATGGCGGCGGACCGGAAGGCGGATCGCCGTACAGCATCCCTTCCTTGAACTGATCCAGATCGATCGGCAGGCTGCTGGGCGACGCCGCGGTGCGCCATTCCGGCCTTGGCTGCACGGCCGTGGTGCCGGTGAATAAAAATGGAATGAATGCATTACGATCTATCGTTGCGACCATAGCAAGGTGGCCGGCCAGATGGGCGGGCGCCGCGAACGGCCCGGCCTGCGGCCTTCCCGCATCCACGACCAGCAGCCGCGCGCCTTCGGGCAAGGCCTGCACGACCGAGCGAATTTGTGCTTCTTCCGCGTCAAGCTGACGTAGCAATGAAAACGCGTTCGCCGATCTCGCCGCCACAAAGGCGACCAAAATGGCGAGCCCTGCCCAGGCCGCCACCCGGCCCGGGGTACGACGCGGCGCCGCCGCGGCGATCATGACGATGCCGACCACGTAAGGCAGCCGGTAATCCGCGCCCCAGGAGCTGAGCAGCACATTGGGCGTCGCGGCTGCCACTACACCGACCAATAGAGCCGTTGGCCAAAGCGCCGGGGCAAGGCGAAGCTGCCGGGCAGCCGCCATGGCTATGAGAGGCAGCAATACGAACAACCCGACCACTGCGGGCGGGCCCGGAAAAAACAACGGCGCGGCGACGGCCGCCAGCTTGTTGGACAGGCTGCCATACACGGTCACCAGCTTGAATCCCGCCGTCGTGCTGGCGGCGAACAGCACCACCGTGGCCGCGACCGGAATGGCCTGGGCAACTGCCGCGAGCCAATCCATGAAGATTTTCCGCGGCGGTTGGAAATGCTGCCGCGCGGCGGACCCCAGCTCGTAGCCGCCGACCAGCAGCCCATAGGTCAGGAACGCGAAGGCATGGCAGAAATACAGCAGCAAGGCCGCGGGAGCGAACAACGCAGCCCGCCGCCAGGGCGGCGATCGCTCGGTTGCCAGCCAGCCGGCAAACAGCATCACCGCCAATCCGGCGCCGAAGACATAGGCGAGAAAGCCGCGCGCGATCAGGTAGTTGTAGGACAGCAAGAAGCCGAGCGCCGGCATTAGCCCGACGCGACCCCAGACCACGCGGCGCAACAGCGCCGCCGCGGCTACCGGCGTCAGGAGGCATAGCGCAACAAACACCCGGCCGGCGAGGTAAATGGGCATCGCCAGTGAAAGGCTGGCCACCACGACGTCCATGCCAAGATATGGCACCGGCTTCCAACTTGTTTCGTACAGAAGTTGCAGCGCAGGGGTGTCGGCGATACGCGTCAGAATGTGGATTCGCGCCAGATGGTTGGGCGTGTCGCCAAGCCCCCACACGTTCACGGCGAAGACGGGCGTGAGTACGATAGCCGCCAGCAGCAGATAGACCGCAAGCGTCCGGCGGGCGCCGAATTGCGGGGACGCCGTTCCAACCCGCGTGACCACTGCCGCCGCGCCCCCCGCGCCCAACGCACCCGCAGTCTGCGTCACATACACCGTTGATCGGCGCAAGCGGCCTGGTCCCGCCGACCTGACCACCCCTGCGTCATGACCCTGCCTAAGCCGGAGTTCCGCCCCGGCCTCGGCCACCTCGAGAACCCGCCGATGCGTCTCTTACTGGGGCCGGCGGGCATGGGTCCGCCTCCCCGTGTTATTTGCGAAACTGATCTCAGTTTGCCGCAAGCACGACGCCGGTGCGCGGTTTGTCGCCGTCTTCGTTGCCCGTGAGGTCATAGATATTCTGAAACAACCACGTCCCGTCTCGGTTGTTAGTTAGTTCATACACCGTGCCGCAAAGATATAGGTTATACGAACCCGTGTAGAGATTAACACATCGAGGAAGGCCAGGGCTCTGCCCTGGACCCGCTGGGGCCGTCACGCCTGGGCGTGCTGCGCACGACGGCCCCAGACCCCCATTGATAAGGAATCGTTTGGAGAACGGCGAAGCCAAGAACCTATTCCAGGTAAAGGCTTCGCCCAGGAAGCAAAGAAAAGCCGCGCAGCGCTAATGGGGGTCTGGGGCCGTCGTGCGCAGGTTGGTATTACCATTGCACGGCGTCGTGTTGCCAATTGGCGTTGCGCCGTACAGGTTTCCATTTGAGTCGAACTTCAGCACGCTACTGGGCGAATATCCGCCCGCCGTCGAGTTGAACGCGTAAATAGTGGTTAGAGGATTCGTTGTTGGGTTGAATTGGAAGACCGACGCGACGCCATTGGCACCCCCACCCGGGGTAATTCCGTACAGATTTCCGTCCGGCCCGAGCGTCAAGCCGGCCAATGGGTTGCTGCCAGACGGGAAGTCGTATAAATCGTTGCTAAGGGCGCCCATCGAGCCTGCGTCTGCCGAAAACACTGTGCCGCCGCCGTTTGTACCCTGCCCGTAAGTCGTTCCGTACAGAACGGAGCCAATCGCCACAAGACCTGTATTCGGCAAAGCGCCGCCTCCGTTTGCGTACCACACTGCGACATTTGTACATGCTGGCGGAGTGCCCACAGAATCGCAGGCCGACGGTAACGAACCAGCGTCGCCTGCGGCACGAGCGCGCACAGGCGCCATGAAGACGCAGGCGGCAGATGCTCAGCGGTCTCCAGACTCTGTACCAGATCGAAACGCCGCCCGAGATCGATCGGCTTTGCCAGGTCCGTGCCGGAAAACGCATGCTGGGGAATCAACAGCTTCTCGCATACCACATACGGCCCGTCGACGCCGCGCACCTCGGCGCCCGCTTCGTTCCACGCGCTGAGCCAGGCGCCCTGCCCGCAGCCGAAATCCGCCATGCTGCGCGCGCAAGTTGCGGCTTGCACGATCGGCACCGCCGTTTGAGCCGAGCGGATCGCAAAGCTTGCCGCGAAGGCGTAGCAGCCGTCGCCATATTCCTGCGTTGCCTTACCCGCATGACCAACCGATGACAGGTAGTGCCGGAACCCGAATCGCGCAGCTTCGCAGGCGGTGAGCTCCACGGTGCCGGCCGCACCGCATATTGTTACGGGGCGGCGGCCAGCATGGGTATCAGCACGCGCAAAGCCACGAACGCGCGGCCAGCCGCGTAAATGCCAACAAGGTGCGTCAGCAGCCCCACCGGCTCGTCCATGCCGTGATAGGGCACCAGCCGGGCATTGCGCTGGTAGTATCGTTGCAGCGCCGCCGAGCGGTCGATCGTGGTGAGAATGTGGATCCGCGCCAGATGGTTCAAATAGTCGCCGAGGCACGGCACCCGCACCCACAGCACCGGCGCCAGCACGCAAGCCGTCAGCAGCGCATAGACCGACACCACCCCGCGCGGCCCCAGCAACGCGCCCCGAGACTCCACCCCTTCCTTGCCCCCCATGGCCAGGTTACATCGGGCCTGGGTCATACAGCCCCGCACCGCGCGCAAGCCAGCGCATCTTTCCCCAGCAGTGGCCGCACGCCACATCAGCCGCGGTCGAAACACCCGAAAGGCCCGCCCATGAGCGCCCAAACCGCCGCCACCGCAAAGGTCACCCCATCGGACCAGGACTGGTCCCGCCTGCTGACCCCCGAACAGTTCCGCGTAATGCGCGAGCACGGCACCGAGCTGCCGCGCAGCAGTCCACTCAACGCTGAAAAACGGCCCGGCATCTTCCGCTGCGCCGCCTGCAACACGCCGTTGTTCGACAGCAGCACCAAATACGAAAGCGGCAGCGGATGGCCGAGCTTCTACCGCCCGATCGAGCACGCCATCGGCACCACGGTGGATACCTCGCTGGGGATGCGCCGCGTGGAGGTGCATTGCGCCACCTGCGGCGGCCACCTCGGCCACGTGTTCCCCGATGGCCCGCGCCCCACCGGCGAGCGCTACTGCATGAACGGCGTCGCGCTGAAGTTCGAGCCGGCGGCGTGACCGCCTCCTCGGCGCAGGACGACGCCGATCTGCTGAGCGAGCTGCGCGCGCTGCTGGGCGGGGAGCCCGACCCGGTGGCCAACGCGGCCAACACCGCTGCGCTGATTTTCGCCCGGCTGCCGCGGTTGAATTGGGCCGGGTTCTACTTCCTGCGCGGCCAGACACTGGTGCTGGGGCCGTTCCAGGGCCAGCCCGCGTGCACCCGTATCCCGCTCGGACGCGGCGTGTGCGGCACCGCGGCCGCGCGGCAGGAGACCATTCTGGTGCCGGACGTGCACGCCTTCCCCGGGCACATTGTCTGCGATACCGCGTCGCTGAGCGAAATCGTGGTGCCGTTTAATGTGGCGGGCAAACTCTCCGGCGTGCTGGATATCGATAGCCCGGAACTGAACCGCTTTGGGGCTTCGGAGCAGGCGCTGCTGGAGGCGGTGGCGGCACTTTACGTGGAGGCTTGCGAGGCGGCATAGGAAGGAAGGCCAGGGCTCTGCCCTGGACCCGCTGGGGCCGTCACGCGAGAGCGTGCTGCGCACGACGGCCCCAGACCCCGTTCATGAGGGGATATCGTGTCTAGGGGGGCCTGCCGACTTGATCCGGACCGTTGCGGTCGCCAGCGTTACAGCTACGCTTGTCGCGGCCACCCACGCCGCGGCACAGGCCCCGAGCCAGACGCCACCGACATCGGAACAAATCCTGGTGAAGGCGCGGCGCCTGCTGCTGAAAGCCCAGAACTCGCCCTCCGCGGCCACGGAACTCGGACCGCGGCAAATCTCGGCGGCCGGCGTCGCCGGCAATACGGCCAGCCTGCTGCGCCAGGCGCCCTCGATTTATGAATACCAGTACGGGCTCGGCGACAGCACGCCGGAATACAGCATTCGCGGCGTGCGTGGCCTGGAATCGGCGGAAACCCTGGACGGCGTGCCGATGCAGGACCTGCTGGCGCCCGGGATTACCGCGATCAGCGACAACCTCGGCAACAGCATCGGCAACTATTTC